>Ga0163109_10005049_pt1 | contig 9983 bp, 8 predicted proteins | sample CRUFie1St13metaG_FD_108704 | JGI IMG/M metagenome (GOLD analysis project Ga0163109, IMG submission 108704) | Marine microbial communities from the Costa Rica Dome - CRUD Field 142mm St13 metaG | ecosystem: Environmental > Aquatic > Marine > Oceanic > Photic zone | place: Costa Rica: the Eastern... | reverse complement strand
ACTTCAGAACTTTATGGAAAAGTTCAAGAAATCCCCCAAAATGAAACTACTCCCTTTTATCCTAGGAGTCCCTACGCAGTAGCAAAATTATATGCATACTGGATTGTTGTTAATTATAGAGAATCATATGGAATGTTTGCTTGCAATGGAATTCTTTTTAATCATGAAAGTCCAAGAAGAGGAGAAACTTTTGTAACGAGAAAAATAACGATGGGCCTTACTGCAATAGATAGTGGTTTTGAAGATTGTTTATATGTTGGTAATCTTGATTCAAAAAGAGATTGGGGGCACGCAAAAGATTATGTAAAGCCGCAATGGGAAATGTTACAACAAGATCATCCTGAAGATTTTGTTATTGCTTCAGGCAGACAAGAAACAGTAAGAAAATTTATTGAACTAACAGCAAGTGAACTTGGATGGGGTGGAATTAAATGGGAAGGTGAAAAACTTAAAGAAATAGGCAGAAGGAAAGATAATAATCAGATAGTAATTAGAGTTGACAAAAGATATTTCAGGCCGTGTGAAGTTGATAGTCTTATTGGTGACTCTTCAAAAGCTAATATAAAGTTAGGATGGGAGCCTTCAGTAAAACTTGAAGAATTAATTAAAGAAATGGTTGCTAATGATAAAGAAATTGCTTTGAAGAAATCATTATTATTTAAAAGTGGTTTTAAAGTAAATATGACCACCAAAGAATGAATTCTCTCAAAACATACTTAATTAATAAAAAATTTTTTTAGATGAAACTAGAAAAAATAGTCCCTATAATTTTATGCGGTGGGACAGGTTCAAGACTTTGGCCCCTATCTAGAAGAAGTTTTCCAAAACAATTTTTTAATATTGAGAATTATAATGATAAGACTTTGTTCCAAAATACCTGTGAAAGGCTTTTATCTCTAGAGAAAATTGATCAACCGATCATAATTTGCAATCAAGAGCATAGATTTATTGTGGCAGAGCAAATGAGAAAAACTGGTATAAAGCCTAAGTCCATTTTATTAGAGCCTATTGGCAGGGGGACCTGTGCAGCAGTTGCTATTGCATCACTTAAAGCAGTTGAACATGATGAGAATCCTTACTTAATTGTTATGTCATCTGATCACGCAATTAAAAATAATAAAATCTTTATAGAAAAAATTAAAGAAGGTTTGAAATATGCGGATAAAGGTCAACTAGTAACTTTTGGCATAAAGCCAACTTCTCCCGAGACAGGATATGGATATATTGAATTTATTGAAAATCTAGAAAAGAAATTTATTGGATCTCAAATCAAAAGATTTATAGAAAAACCAAACTTAAAAAAAGCAAAAGAGTTATTAAAAAATAAAAATATTCTTTGGAATAGTGGAATCTTTCTTTTTAGAGCAAAAGATATTCTTAAGGAACTGCAAAATTTAGAACCAGATATCTTATGTTATTGCAAACAAGCTCTTGGTAAAAGTAAATTAGATCTTGACTTTCAGAGAGTGGATGAAGATTTTTTTGCAAAATGTACAAATATTTCTATAGATAATGCAGTCATGGAAAAAACTAATTCTGGAACTGTGATCCCAATGGACTGCAATTGGAGAGATCTAGGCAGTTGGGATCAAGTATGGGAAAACTCAGAAAAAGATTTAAACGGTAATGCAATCCAAGGAAATGTATTTTTAGAAAATAGTAAAAATTGTTTACTAAAGAGTGAAGATAGGCTTTTAGTTGGAGTTAATATCAAAGATTTGGTAGTGATTGAGACTATTGATGCAATACTTGTATTAGAAAAAAGTGATTCACAAAATATAAAAGAAGTTTTGCAAAAATTAAAAAATAAAAATATTAAAGAAAGTACAGAACATCGCAAGAAGTTCAGACCTTGGGGAAGCTACACCACTCTCGTTGAAGATCTTTTATGGAAAGTGAAGAAAATTGTAGTATATCCAAATCAATCTTTATCATTACAATCACATAAACACAGATCAGAACATTGGATAGTGGTTGATGGCACTGCAAAAATAGAAATAGATAATAATATATATCTGCTTAAAAAAAATCAAAGTGCTTTTATACCTAAAGAAAGTAAACATAGGTTATCAAATCCAAATAATGTACCTTTAACTTTAATTGAAGTTCAAAATGGTAATTATCTTGAGGAAGACGATATTATAAGATTTGAGGATAATTACGGAAGGAAATTAAAACAATAGATAATTTAGGCTATATCCTCAAATTAAAACCATGAAGAAAATAGAAAAAATTTTGATTGCAGGTGTATCTGGAATGGTAGGTAAATCAATTTATAATGCATACAAAAAAAAAATTAAAAATAAATTAATTACTGAAAAGGTTTTTCTCACGCCCTCAAGAAAACAATTAGATTTTTCAAATTATCAAAAGTTAAACCTTTGGTTTAAAAAGAACAAGCCCGATATTGTAATAATGGCAGCTGCCAAAGTTGGAGGAATCATTGCAAATAAGAATCAACCTTATGAATTCATATTAGAGAATTTAAAAATACAAACAAATTTAATCGAATTATCCTATCTAAATAATGTTAAGAAATTACTTTTTCTTGGTAGTAGTTGTATTTACCCAAAATTTTCAAAACAACCAATTATGGAAGAAGAATTACTTGAAGGAGCTTTAGAAAGTACCAATGAATTTTATGCAATAGCCAAAATAGCGGGAATTAAACTTTGTGAATCATTAGTTATGCAAAAAGGATTTAATGCGATTTGTCTAATGCCCACAAATTTATACGGACCTGGTGATAATTACAATAGTCTTAATAGCCATGTATTACCTGCTTTAATAAAGAGATTTTCTGATGCAAAAAAGAACAATCTTACAAGCGTTACTTGTTGGGGCAGTGGTTCACCATTAAGAGAATTTTTATATGTTGAAGATTTAGCAGAAGCATGTATATTTGCAATTGATAATTGGAATCCTACTTCAGTTGATGCTCCAAAAGATAAAAATGGAAAGTCATTAGTTTGGCTTAACGTGGGCACAAGTTGTGAAATATCAATAAAAAATCTAGCGGAAATGATTTCAGATTTAGTAGGTTTTAAGGGAAAAATTTTATGGGACAAACTAAAGCCAGATGGAACACCTAGAAAAAAATTAAATACTATAAGACTAGAGCAATTGGGATGGAAAGCAAAAACCGATCTAAAAGAAGGAATTATAAAAACCATCAAGATCTATAACGAAGATTTAGAAAACAATAAAATTAGAAATTAGTTTGGTTTTAAATAATAAACTATAAAAAAATTGAAATTATTTATTTAATTGTTTATTTTTGGTAATTTCCTCATCTAATCTTTGTTTATATTTTTCGAATTTTCTTTTGTTTAATTTATTCATTGAAATATTGTTAAAACCAAGATCTGAAATGGCAGTATATTCCTCTTTTTCACCAGTCAAACAATTAAAACAAATAGTACCTTGAATATTCTTTGTAAGATGTTTGTATCTTAAAGATTGTATTAAATCATTATTCCATTCTTCAAGTGGATTTTTTTTATTAATATCTCCAAATACCAGATCATGTTCATAATCAACACAACAACAGGTGAGAAACCCTTCGCAGGTTAAATGGTATCTAGACCAAAGCATTTCACATGGTTTTATTTGATTTAAAGGAGTTTTTGTCAATTTAGGAGAAATCTTTTCAACATATTCAGCATTTCTCCCTGCTTGATTATCTGCCCAATGATACATTGTATCTTCAAAAATACCTCCGAAGATCTTTTTATGCTGCTCTCTTATATCTCCCGTTATTGTAGTCATAACGCATGAACCTAATAATTTAAAATTTTGATATTTATTCAACTTCAATTTATTTATTGAACGAATATTGTCTAGAACAGAATCCCAATCATCTTTACCGTGTATAGACTTATATGTTTCTCTATCACTTGCGTTGACCGAAAATTTTATGCTGCTAAGTCCTTCTTGGATACATTTTTCAACATAATCTGGATTGGCTAGCGCCCCATTTGATGTCGCATATATGTATTCAAGGCCATATTGTTTTGCAAGTCTTATATATAGATGAAGATCTTTATTTATAAAAGGCTCGCCTGTACTGTACAGGCCAATTTCTTTCAGACCTTTAGAGGTTGTGCTCTTTAAAAAGTATTCATAAGTTTTCATATCAAGCTTACCAACTTTTCTTTGCATCAAAGTGTTGTAACAAAAAAGGCATTGATGATTACATCCATTACTTATTTCCACCAAAGCATTTGATGGGAAGTCTGCTATTTTTTCTAACCTTTTTATATCTCTTCTTTGTAGTTGCTTTGTTTTAAAATGACCTTCTTTTTTTATTGTTGACTCGGGTGAACCTATTTCTTCCTCAAATGTTTTATTTTCCTTTAGATCCATATTCTATAAAAGATCTTTTTGTAAGACTATAGCATTATTTTAAGTTTGTCTTATTAAATTACTGACACTAAATAAACACACACAACTAGCTAGCAAATCTTATTTAAATGAAAAATTTTTTTTTATGAAATTCTGCCATATTGAATTACAAATGTCATTATGTAGTATTGCTGTCAACTTTTTAAAAGAATTTATAAAATTCTAATTCTCTATTTTATAAAAAAACTTATACCATTTAACAAATTCTCTTATTCCTTTTTTAATTGAAGTTGAAGGCTTATAACCAATCCAAGAATTTAATTTTTCTGTATCCGCTGCTGTAATTTCTACATCACCCGGTTTGATATCTGTAAATTCTTTTATAGCTTTTATATCAAGCTCATCTTCAATTGTCTCAATAAATTGCATTATTGAGACTGAATTACTATTTCCAAGATTAAATATTTTATGTGGTGCCCAACTTAAGGATGGATTTAAAATATCCTGTGAAATTTTCTCTGAAGTTGCTGGTTTATTTATCAATTTTAAAATTGCCTCTGTAACGTCATCAACGTAAGTAAAATCTCTAAACATTTTTCCATAATTAAAAATTTTTATAGGTTTTTTTGAAATAATATTTTTTGTGAAAATCATAGGAGCCATATCTGGCCTGCCCCAAGGTCCATATACCGTAAAAAATCTTAAGCCAGTTGATGGAATTCCATAGAGATGACTATAGGTATGAGCTACTAATTCATTCGATCTTTTTGTCGCTGCATATAAACTTATGGGATGATCAACAGGGTCTTTTTCTGAAAATGGGATTTTTTTATTACCACCATATACAGAACTACTACTGGCGTATATAAAATTTTTTATTAAAAAGTTTCTACAACATTCAATAACATTATTGAATCCTGTTAGGTTAGTGGAAACATAAACTGAGGGATTTTTAATAGAGTATCTCACTCCTGCTTGTGCTGCTAAATGTATCACTACCTCTGGTTTAAAATTTTTGAATATTTCTTCTAAAAATCTCTTATTTTCTATATCCCCTTTTATAAATTTCCATCCTAAGTTATTTTTCTTTGTCAAATTATTTATTCTCTCAAGACGTGCATTTTTGAGACTTATATCATAGTAATCATTTATATTATCCAGACCAATTACATTATATTTTTGTCTAATTAATTCATAACATAGATTGGCTCCAATAAAACCTGCAGCACCGGTAACAAAAACTGTTCTCATAATTCCATAATCTAATTTAGTGAATTAGAAAAATCCTAAAGAAATATTTAGCCATTTCCTAATGCCCATATATGTATACCAAATGAAGCCGCTTCATTTGTATTAGAAACCAATCTTGTATCAAACAACCAAGATGGTTTTCGCATTAATCCAGATATTTTCTCCCAATTAATATATTTAAATTCTTCCCACTCGGTCAAAATTATAATTCCATCTGCATCGTTTGATGCTTCTTCAATTGATTTAGTAAATATCCAATTTCCTGAATCAGAATTCTTTCCCTTTAAATTTTGTGGACAATTTAAATCTTTTTCTATTTGTTGTGTTGAAACTTTAGGATCATAGATTCTAAGATTTCCTCCCTCTTCCAATAGATTCTTACAAATATCTATTGCAGCAGATTCTCTAGTATCGTTGGTATTTGCCTTAAAAGCAAAGCCAAGTATGGCAATTTTTTTACCCGAAATCGTACTAAATAATCTATTAACTATTATTTTCGATATTCTTTCTCTTTGCCAATCATTAAGTTCAACAACTTGTTGCCAATACTTTGAGACTTTTTCTAATCCATAATAATCACATAAATAAATCAAATTAAGAATATCTTTTTTAAAGCAACTACCTCCAAAGCCTGGACCAGCATCTAAGAATTTAGAACCAATTCTTGAATCCATGCCTACTGCCAAAGAAACCTCCTTTATATCTGCACCAGTTTCTTCGCATAATGCAGAGATAGAATTTATTGAGCTTATTCTTTGTGCTAAAAATGCATTCGCTGTCAATTTGGACAATTCAGAACTCCAAAGATTTGTAGTTAAGATTTTTTGCTCTTTTATCCAATTAAGATATATTTTTTTAAGTGCAATTATTGCTTCTTTATCCTCCCCACCTATCAACACTCTATCTGGATCTTGTAGATTCCTAATTGCAGTTCCTTCTGCTAAAAATTCTGGATTTGATAAAACAGTAAATTTCTTATTATTGACATCTAATTCAGTAGATTCATAATTAACGCTGTCTAGAATCTTCTTAATAGTGTCAGCTGTTTTTACGGGTAAAGTGCTTTTTTCGACAACAATAGTATTAGTTCTGGCATATTTAGAAATTATCCTAGCAGAGGATTCAATCCATTTAAGATCAAGAGCTTTTCCCTTACCAATTCCCTTTGTTTTTGTTGGTGTGTTAACTGAGATAAAAATCATATCGGCGGATCTTATATTTTTTTCTACCTCGTTAGAGAAATGAAGATTTTTACCTCTACATTTTTTTATAATCTCTGACAATCCAGGTTCAAATATAGGCAAAAGATCTAAATCAGAATTATTCCAAAGATCTATTCTTTTTTGATTAATATCTACAACATTAATTTGCAAATGAGGGCAGTTATCCGCAATTACAGCCATTGTTGGTCCACCTACGTAGCCAGCACCAATACAACAAATTTTCTCTATTTTAAAATTCATAAATCTAATATTTTTCGAAAATATAAAATTGTACGAGAAATGCCTTCATCTAGATTAATTGTTGGTTGCCAATCAAGCTTGTTCTTTGCAAGTAATAAATGGGGCTTTCGAAATCTAGGATCATCTTCTCTAGGAGAACAGTATTTTATATTAACTTTTTTATTAATTTTTTTTGAAATCATCTCTGCTAAGGAAAATATAGATATTTCTTCATTGTTTCCAATATTTATTGGTCCACAATAAGTTGAGTTCATTAATCTAATCAATCCTGATACTAAATCATCTACATAACAAAAAGATCTTGTATTATCTCCAGTTCCGTATATCGTAATATAATTTTCTCTTAAAGATTGACATATAAAACTACTAATAACTCGACCATCATTAACTCTCATTCCAGGTCCATAAGTATTAAAAATTCTTGCTACATGAACTTTTAGACCATAAATTCTTGCGAAATCAAAAGTTAAGGATTCTGCAAATCTTTTACCTTCACAGTAACAACTTCTAGGGCCTACGCAATTAACAGACCCATTATAAGATTCATTTTGCGGATGAATTTCTGGATCACCATAAATTTCACTAGTACTAGCCAAAAAGAATTCTGCGTTAATTTCTTTAGCTAAATTGAGCATATTTAAAGTTCCTAATAAATTTGTTCTTGACGTTAATATAGGATTTTTCAAATGATACTTTGGGGATCCTGGACAAGCCAGGTGCCATATTTTATCGACATCTATTTTTATAGGCTTCTCGACACTCTGATTGATTAATTCAAAATTAGAGTTATTCTTGAAGTTTTCTAGATTTCTAATATTACCTGTGCAAAAATCGTCCAAACATATAACTTTTTCTTGCCTATCAAGTAATTCTTTTATAAGGTGTGATCCTATGAATCCTGCACCTCCAGTAATAAGGTGTTTCAAAGAAAAATTTTTTAATATGATTTATTATAAACAAATAAACAAATTCATAATTTTTAGAAGTTTCAATAATTCTAAACAATTAACAACTTGATTAAAAACTGAATTTCTAAATATACAAATTTAATAATGAACTCTTGAGTAAATTGCGGTAATCAAAAGATAATTGCTCGATAAAAAGGTCTAGACATCAATTTAAAAATTTATTTTAAGAAATGTTTGAAACTAATTTTTATAGACTCTCTAATTAAATAAATAATGAAAAAGAAAAATGAAAAAGGTATACATATTTGGTTATATTAAAAAATTGATGAACAAATAATTTGCACAGAAAAAGGAAAGAATATTTCCGCAAATATAAGCAGAAAAAGGGCAAAGTAATACCTTCTATCGAGAACTATTATAAGAAAATCATTAAGTAAATTTTTTGATATTTAACACCTCTCAATACCTCTTAATCTCCTCCAGGGAATGCTCCAAAATTGAGTAAAGGATTACGATATTTAAGTTTGACTCATAATAGGAAACTATATTAATAGGATGGAGTAAATATAAAATTGGTTTAAATATAGAGAGGAAGAATAGGATAATTGATAAAAGAATTTATAGAAAAGTTTTTAAAAAAAGAAGAAATAGCATTAAATTCTATTTTTAATAATCATAATTTCTTATTAGGTTGGACTGCAAAAGAAGCAGAAATTAAATGGGAAGAAAATTCAATTTTCGGGAATTATGAAAATTGGTTTTGGGATTATAATAAAGAAAAAGTTATTAATGAAATAAAAAACATAGCGCTTGATTTAATAAATATAGCTTTTGACAAATGGTTAATCTCAGTTTGCACTAGGAATTGATTTGAAAGCAAAAAATATAATTTCTGGGTTAATGAGAAATATAATTAAACCTTTCTCCAAACAGCTAATAATTTACCCTGCAAAATCACCTCATCAAAATTCAATTCGATTGGTTCATAAGCAGGATTAGCGGCTTCTAAAAATATCTTTCCATTTTTTTTTACAAAATATTTTAAAGTTGTGCCCAATCCTGGAACCATTGCACTCACAATTGTTCCATTCCTTAATGCATTTTTTTCTTTAATAGGTTCCATGAGAACCATATCTCCATCTGCAATACATGCATCTATCATAGAATCTCCATTAACTGAAAGAGCGAACACATTCTTCTTTTTTAGAACATCAGAAATATCTAAATTATCTTGAACATCAGAATAAGATTCAATTAAACCTCCAGCTGCTACTGAACCCATAATGGGTACTCCTTCTATAATTTCATCAACTATTTGCATGGTTCTTGCTTTACCTTCTTGCCATGAGATGTAGCCCTTTTCTTGTAAATGTTTTAAACGACTTTGAATTGGAGCAGGAGATTTTAATCCCATAGCTTGCATCATTTGCCTGATGGATGGACTATGTTGGAAATTTTTCATATAATCTTTTATCCATCCATACAGCTCATTCTGAGCTTGGGTAAGATCATCCCCTGAAGAAGTTTCCATAAAACAAATGTACTCTAATACATTTGTACCTTTTTATTGATGAGTTCGCAAGTATTCCTACTGGAGAATGCAAGATAAAAGAGCTTGTTGAGCATGTAATCTATTTTCCGCTTGAACAAAAATTCTACTTTTGTGACTTTCAAATATTTCATCAGTTATCTCTTTAGATCTATACGCAGGAAGGCAATGAAGAATAATTGCATCTTTATCAGCCTTACTTACTAAATCACTATCAATACTGAAATCATTAAAAACTTTTTCTTTCTCATCCTTTTGATTTTCTTCACCCATAGATGACCAAACATCTGTATAAAGAACATTTGCTCCTAAAACAGCAGTATTAGGATCATTAGTAATTTTCAACAAATTCTTATTTTTATATATTTCATATGCTTTATCGATCACCAAAGAGTTAGGTTCATAACCTTTAGGACATGCAACCCTAACTTCTACTCCTAATAACGCCCCACATAAAATAAGAGAATT
>Ga0163109_10005047_pt1 | contig 9985 bp, 10 predicted proteins | sample CRUFie1St13metaG_FD_108704 | JGI IMG/M metagenome (GOLD analysis project Ga0163109, IMG submission 108704) | Marine microbial communities from the Costa Rica Dome - CRUD Field 142mm St13 metaG | ecosystem: Environmental > Aquatic > Marine > Oceanic > Photic zone | place: Costa Rica: the Eastern... | reverse complement strand
TCCCTGAGTTATTTCTGAAATTTCTTGAACTCTCCCATCTTTATTATTAAATGATCCTTTCATTAATTGAATGTAATCAACTAAAATCATATCTAATCCAAATAGTCTCTTTATTCTTCTAGCCCTATTACCAAGTGCAGCTATACTTATGGCAGGGGTTTCGTCTATATAAAGTGGTAATTCAGAAATATTTTTTGATGTTTCAATAAATTTATCAAATTGTTCATCTGAAATTTTTCCACGTCTGATATCGTTAGATTTTATTCTTGATTGTTCAGCTAAAATTCTAGTTGATAATTGTTCTGATGACATTTCTAGAGAAAAAAAGGCTATTGAGGATTTTCGTCCACTCTCTTGTAATTTTTTTGAAGCATTAAATGCAATATTAGTAGCTAAGGCAGTTTTACCCATTCCTGGTCTTCCAGCAATTATTATTAAATCTGACTTGTGAAGACCACCTAACCTGTCATCCAAATCTCTTAGTCCAGTTGGAACTCCAACAATTCCTTCTTCATTTTTATAAGCTGCAGATGCCATATCAATTGTATCTCTTAAAGCTTTATCAAATTTGATAAATGTAGAACTAAATGATCCTCTCTCTGCTAATTTAAATAATTCTTTCTCAGAATTTTCAATTATTGTCTGTCCTGAGTTATTTAAATCACCTAATTTAGCATCATCAATTGTCTGTTCTGAAATTTTAATTAATTCTCTTCGTACAAACATATCATATATTATTTTTGAATACTCAATTGCCTGTCTAACTGAAGTAGAAAATTTTGTAATTTTGACTAAATATTCTGGTACATTTAAATCATCCTTCTCATCTTCAAAATAATTCTTTAGAGTAATAGGATTTGCAAGCATACCTTTATATATAAGGTTTTCTATTGCACTAAAAATCTTTTGATGCATGGGATCATAAAAATTATTATTTGAAATTATAATATTTATTTCATCGAAAATTTCATTTGAAACTAGTATCGACCCTATTACTGCTTGTTCAGCTTCAATATTATTTGGTAACTCTTTGAATTTATCTCTAACGACACTCAGATTATTTTCCATTAAAACAAACTACATTATTAAATTGTTTTTAAAATTTAAAAAAATAGTTGGGGAAAAAATTGTATAATTACTGAATAACTTCAGCTGACTCAACTTGGATAATGATATCCGCATCAACTTCGGAGTGTAAAGAAATTTTTACCTGAAATTTTCCTAGGGATTTAATTTCTTTAATAGGTTGAATTAATGAGGGCTTTACATCTAAATTGTCTGTTTCTTTAATTAGCTTTGAAATTTCTGTTGGTTTTACTGAGCCATATAATTCTTTATTTTCTGTGCTTAGTTTTTTTATTTTATATTGTTTTTTATTAATTTTCTCAGCTATAATTTTAGCATCTTGTTTTTTTTCATTGTCTTTTTTTGAAAGTTCAGCTTTAATTTTTTCTACTTGATTTATATTTTCTTTTGAGGCGTATAAAGCTTTTTTATTTGCAATCAAAAAATTTCTAGCAAAACCTCTTTTAACATCTATTGTTTCACCAATAGATCCTATTTTTTTTAAATTCTCTAATAATATAACTTTCATTTTATAGCAGCGCTAAATTTCTAGCTCTTTTAATTGACAATGATAATTCTCGTTGCTTCTTTTGACTAACATTACTTATTCTGGATGGTAATATTTTACCATTTTCAGTTACATATTTTTTAAGTAATTTAATATTTTTATAATCAACTTTAGGAGCTCCTTTCACTGATAGGGGGCAACTTTTTTTAAATTTGTATTTATTGGGTTGAAAAATACTTAATTTTGAAAAATTACTTTGTTTATTTTTTTTATTTCCACTTTGTCTTTTAGGCATAATTAATTTTTAGTAGCTTCTTTCTTTTCACTATCATCTTTTTTAGAAAAATAATTAGTTTCAAGGTCAAATTCTTTTACTTTTATCGTTAGATATCTTAATAATTTTTTATCAATTGATTCATTTTTTTCTAATTCCTCTATTACGTTTCCTTTACCTTTAATTTTGAAATGGATGTAACTTCCTTTTTTATTTTTTTTAATTAAATATGATAGGTTAAGAAGACCCCAATTTTCAGTTTTTACAACCTCACCATTATTTTTTTCCACAATTTTAGAATATTTATCTATTAATTGCTTAAGCTCACTTGGTGAAGTGTCTTGTCTAGCTATAATTGTGTGTTCGTATAAATTCATTTAAGTTCTTTAATAAAAAGTGTGGATATACTATTATAAATCTTCAATATCAATAGCAAAAAAGATAAATAAAAGGTTTTTTTTTATGTTTTCAGTAATTTTCCCAGGTCAAGGCTCTCAAGTTATTGGTATGGGCAAAGAATTTTTTGATAAATATCCAATAGTTAAAGATTTGTTTCAAAAAGCAGATGACACATTAAATTTTTCTTTATCTAAAATTATTTTGGAAGGTCCAAAAGAAGAATTAGATTTAACTGCTAACACTCAACCAGCAATATTCTTGATAAGTTTTTCTATATTCAGTGTCGTTAAAAAAGAATTTAATATTGATTTGAATAAGGCAAAATATTTTGCTGGCCATTCTTTAGGTGAATATTCTGCTCTATCATCTGCAGATTATTTGGACTTTTCTGAAACCTTAAAGCTTTTGAGAGCCAGAGGTGAAGCAATGCAAAATTCAGTTCCAAAAGGTGAAGGAGGAATGACAGCAGTTTTAGGCTCAGAAGTAAATGTAATTGATAAAATTTTAGATGATAACAGAAATAATTTCACAGCCCAAATAGCCAATGACAATTCAAATGGTCAAATCGTATTAAGTGGAAGAAATAAAGATTTAGATGAGTTAGCAAAAGTTTTAAAATCGAATTCAATTAAAAATCTGAGATTGCCAGTTAGTGCGCCGTTTCACTGTAAACTAATGAATAAAGCGACTCATATAATGAGGGATAAAATTCAAAAAGCAAATTTTAAGGATGGAAAAAATATTCTTATTTCCAATGTAACAGCAGAAGAAATTTCTAATAAAGATGAATTGAAGAAATTATTAATAGATCAGATTGAAAATAGAGTAAGGTGGAGAGAGAGTATTATAAATATGATTAATAAAAGAGTAAATCACTTTATAGAAATAGGACCTGGAAAAGTCTTATCTGGATTGGTAAAAAGAATTAATAAAGATGTAAAAATTAATACAATTAACTCAGAGAGTGATATAAAAGATTTAAAGATTTATGAATGATTTAAAGAACAAAAATATAATAGTAACTGGTGCCTCAGGCGGAATAGGAAATTCAATAGTAAAAAAATTAAATGAAAGCGGAGCAAATATTTTAGCCTCTGGTACTAGAGTTGAAAAACTAGAGGAATTAAAGACTAATTTTAATAGAATTAAAATTTTACAGTTTGACATTTCACAAACTGACAAAATAGAGGAATTCGTAGAAAATGCATCTAATATGCTTGGGGAAAATTTAGATTGTATTATTAATAATGCTGGTATAACAAAAGATAATTTATCTATTAGGATGAATTTAGATGATTGGAAAAGAGTTATAGATATAAATTTAACCTCGACTTTTTTATTGAGTAAATTTGCAATTAAAAAAATGTTAAAGAATAAGTCAGGAAAAATTATAAATATAACTTCAATAGTAGGACACACTGGTAACGTGGGACAGGCGAATTATACAGCTTCAAAAGCTGGAATAGTTGCAATGTCAAAAAGTTTAGCTTTAGAGTATGCAAAAAAAAATATTAATATTAATTGTATTTCTCCAGGTTTTATAAAAACAGCGATGACCGATAAAATCGATGAAAAATTTAAAGAAAGTATTATAGCCAAAATACCTTCTGCTCGATTGGGAGAACCCGATGATGTTGCAAATGCAGTCTGTTTTTTAGCTTCTAATCAATCGAATTATATTAATGGAGAAACACTACATGTTAACGGAGGCATGTATATGGCTTGACAAAACAAGTTTTTAAACTAATAAGAATTTAAAACAATAAAGGATCAATATGTCAGAAGATGTTTCGAGCAAAGTTAAAAAAATAGTAGCAGATCACTTAGGTATAGATGAGTCAAAAGTAACAGAGGAGTCTAGTTTTATAGATGATTTAGGTGCTGACAGTTTAGATACTGTAGAATTGGTTATGGCTTTTGAAGAGGAATTTGGTTCAGAAATTTCTGATAGTGAAGCTGAAAAAATTTTAACGGTTGGTGACGCTGTTAAATTTATTGAAGGTAAAGCTAACTAAATTTTTTAATGCCCACTACCAATGATGGGATAATGATAATCTTATCTTCTCCTTCTGGAGCAGGTAAAACAACCTTAGTCAAATTATTATCAAAATTAGATAATTTTGAGATTTCTATTTCTCATACAACAAGAAAGCCTAGAGAGAATGAGGTACCTAACAAAGACTATTATTTTGTAAAGGAAGAAGAATTTAAAAGATTAATCAAGAACGAAGAATTTCTTGAGTATGCAAAAGTTTTCAATAATCTTTATGGAACGACTAGAACGCCTGTAATAGACAATTTAAATAAGGGAAAAAATGTTTTATTTGATATTGATTGGCAAGGAGCAGATCAAATAAAGAATAAAAAACTAGATTATAAATTAATTACTTTTTTTATTTTGCCACCAAGCAAAAAAGTATTATTTGAAAGATTATCTAATAGAGATATGCAAGATAAAGTAATTGTAGAAGAAAGAATGCATCAATTTAGTCGTGATGTTTTGCATTGGATTAATTATGATTATGTTGTTATTAATGATAATCTAGAAACATGTTATTCTAAAATCTCGAATTTAATAAAAGCTGAATTAACTAACGGTTCGAAAGATTATGATATTGAATTTATAAGGAGTCATGTTGAAAAATTAACCTCTTAACTGTTCATATTCCTTAGTTAATTTATAATAGGTTTCTAAATTTAAATTTTGTGGTCTTAAATTTAAATCTATTTTTAATTTATTTTTTATTTCATTATTGTTATTAAATATTTGATTATACGGTTTTTTAATCATTTTTCGTCTGTGATTAAAAAAAATTCTAGTGATTTTCTCTAAATTTTTTGCTTTTTTGAGTTTAAAAAATTTTAATTTCGGTTTAAAAAATAACAATGAACTTTCCACTTTTGGTTTTGGAAAAAAACAATTTTGATTTATATCGCATATTTTGACAATATCTAATTTCCAATTTGCTAAAATTGACAACCTACCATATGAGGAAGTGTTAAACTTTGCTAATATTCTATCAGCAACTTCTTTCTGAAACATTAAAATCAAACTTTCAAACCAAAAATTTTTATTATCTAAGTTTAATATCCATTTACATAAAATTTCTGTTGAAATATTATATGGAAGATTTCCAAAAACAATTAATTTATCTTTTGTTAGTTTTTTTTCGTTAAATTTTAAAATATCTTCATTTATTATAGTTATACTATCTTTAAATTTTTCATTGAGAACTGAAACAAGTTCATTATCTTTTTCAATTACATATAATTTTTTTGGATTTTTTTCTTTAATTAAAGATGTAAGATTGCCTGTACCGGGACCAATTTCGAAGATATTTTGATTTTCAATTTTTGTTATATTAACTATCTTATTTAAGATATTTTTATCAATTAAAAAATTTTGACCTAAACTTTTTTTAGGTTTGATCACTTTAACTTATCCAAAAATATTAATGCTTTTAATAGACTTAAAGGATTTGATCTATTTTTCCCTAACATACTAACATTGGGTCCATGATCTGGTGATACTCTTACGAAAGGCAAGCCTGCAGTTATATTTATCGCATCATACTCAAACAATGTTTTAAAAGGGGTTAGTACTTGATCATGATACATACCTAAAATTACATTAAATTTAGATCTATTTTTTTTTAAAAATATTGTATCAGCAGAATATGGACCAGATATGTTAAAACCTTTTTTTTTTAAATCTTTTATCGCAGGTTTAATAATTCTAACATCCTCATTTAGTTTATTAATACTTTCACAGTGAGGGTTGAGACCAGTAACAGCTATTTTAGGCTTAAAACCAATCTTATTTTTATAAAATTTATCAATTATGTTAACTTTTTCAATTATCAGTTTTTTTTTAATTTTTTTTGCAATCATATTTATTGGCAAATGAGTTGTAATTGGACATACAGAAAGCTCTTTATTAAAAATTAACATTGCTGTTTTTTTTGTTTTAAAATTTCTTGATATATATTCAGTTATTCCTAAAAATTTTTTATTTAAGAAATTTTCTTTAATTATTGGACCATTGATCAATTTATTAGAATAATTAGAATTAATTAACTTAATTGCAATTTTGAAACAATTTTCAATATATTTATTTGACTTTTTTGAAGGTTTTTCAAACGCTGTGTAAGTCTTATAATTAATGTCAATTAAATTTATTGTTTTATTATTTAGTTTATAATTACTTAAGTTTTCAACATTTAAAATTCTTATTTTTTTCTTGAATTTCAATTTTTTCATTTGAAGTTTTAAAAGGTTAAAAGATCCAATTAAAATTAATGGAGACTTATATTTTTTAAATTTATATAACTTAAAAAAAATTTCTAAAAAAATACTGTTAGGCTCTCCAGCAATTAGCAAAATTGGCTTATAATTCATTTATAACTATATCTTTTCTAATCTTATTTAAATAGATATTTGAAAATTGATTTAATTGTGCGTTAATTTTACCTTTTACAACTTTTTCAATTTCATTTTCAATATCTAATTCAATTGAAGATTCTCTTATTTGATTAACTTTTAATATTAAGAAACCACCTGGTAAAGTTATTGGGTTAGAAAACTCACCTTCATTTAAAGACAAAACTTTTTTCATTATCTTTGGATTAATAGATTTTTCTTTTACCCATCCTAATTCACCTCCAGTTTTTGAAGTATCAGATATACTGTAAATCAATGCAGCATCAATGAATCCTTTTTCATTAATAGTATTTTTAATTAATTCAAATTTTTCACTTACTTTCTCATTTTCTTTTAACTCAAATAAAATTTCAGATAATAGAAATTCTTTTTGTTTATCATTTTGTAAAAGATCTTTTCGAATTTCTTCTCTATTTATATTTAAATTTTGTGAAAATTTTTGATAAATCATTTGGTTCCAAATAGCATTAATGGCAATTTTTCTTTTTACAACTTTAATATCTATTGTATTTAAAATAAAATATTGCTTTAACTCATCAATGGAATTAATTCCATTTTTAATATATAACGGTAATATTAAATTATTAAAATCAGTTTCATTTATATCAATTTCTTTTACCACTTTGAGCAATTCAATTTCTTTCATTTTTTCTTTAATTAATGAATTTTTAGCAATTTCAAAAATTTTTTCATTTTCTAATTCTAAAATATTTTTATTTAATGAAGTTAGATAATTAATTTCATTAGATATATCAATTGAAGTAATTATTTTGTTGTCAATTTTAAAAAGTATTTTATTTTCAATTCCATAAGCTTTTCCAAAAATTACTAAAATAATTAAAAAAAAATATAAAAATAATCTATACATATTTAAATTATATTATTGATCTAATTTTTGTTCAATTGTTGTAAGAGGATATAAAGTAATACTAAAAAGTAAATTTTCAGAAGGTTTTAAGTCTCTATCTTCGTAATAAGTCTTATTATATTTAATACCTGCTACTAAACAATCATATTTATATTCGTAAGCAAAATTATAATATTCTGTTAAATTAATTTTTCTATTTCTTCTTGTATTAAATGATAAATAATTTTTTTCTCCAAATTTATATTCTGTGGTATTTTCAATTACATTTGTATTTCCAAATAAATTTGTTTCTTCAATAAAATTAAGTTTGGTTGACAAGTTTCCAAATTTTAGATCTAGATCAAATGAATTGTAATCAAAAGTGTCTAAACTATTGTCTAATGAAAAATTGTAATCAAATTTAACATTTTTATTCAAACTAGTAGTCACTGATCCAAATAGGTTTGAGCTTTTATTGTTTAATGTTGTTGTTTTGGGAATAAAGTCTTCAGTTTTGTTTCTCATCACAGAAGCAAGTTTAAGTTCAAAATATTTATTTATGTCTGAAATACTATCTTTTTTAAAATCTAAACCTAAAGTTAAAGATTCTCCTTGTTCAAATGAGTCCTCCAAACCTAATCTATTAATATCAAAAATATTGTTAACATTTAAAGATTTTTTTTCGTCTGAATTATTTTTCATATCTCCAGGATTTAACCTAAATGAAATTTTTGGAATAATTGTATTTATGAATTTATCACTAACCTGTTTTATCAAAGGATAACTAGAGTTTAATTCAATTAAACTCATTAATTCAATTTGGGGACTAGATTTATAAATACTGTCATTTTTTCCAACTGTATTAGAATTTTTTAGGTAAATATTTAAATTGTTTTTAAATCCGTTTTCAGTGAATAAGTCTAAGCTTTGAAAATTTATATCATTAATAACTCTTGATCTTAAATTATTAGTATCTTTTAAATCGTTTCTTCCTGAAGATGAAAAGCTAATGATACCATTTTCAAATTGTTGAAAAATCTGTTTATCAAATTCATAATAAGGAAGAACAAATTGATATCTATCACTATTTATGAGACTTAAATCTTCGTAAGACTGAAATCCTGATGCAAAATTAAAATTTTCATTATTTAAAGTAAGTTTTAGTTCAGAGCTTAAAATATCATAATCATCAGGTGTTGTATTGTTCTTTAATAGATTACTATCAAAAATTTTTAGATAAGTATCATTGTTAGTTTTTTCTATAGAAAAATTAATTTTACCATTAATATAATCATTAATTTCTAAATCTTTTTCATAATCAGCAAAAAAATGTCCAAGACTATTTTTTTTAGACGCAATTGATGATTGATAACCATCAACAAAAGCTATATCGGCTATGAATCTGGAATTTTCACTTACTTGTCTATACTCATTTTGAAACATCTTTAAATCATTATCAAATATCGTTGGTGTAAAAGTAAAATCTTTATTATCAGCTAAAACTTTAAAATAAGGAATTCTTAAAGATGAACCAAGAATATTAGAGTTATTAATTGCTGGTTTTAACAATCCAGATTGCCTCGAAACGGACGGATCTGGATGAAAAAATTTTGGAAAATAAAGTATAGGAACATCATAAATTTCGAGATAAGCATTCTTATAAATTATTTGTTTTTTATTTTTATCATGTTTAATTTCTTCAGCTTTTATTGCCCATGGAGGACATTTGTCACTTTTTTTACAACTTGTAAAAACACCTTTGGTAATTTTTAACATATCTTTTTCACCTGAAGATGAAACACCCTTAAGTCTCGGGTCATTTTCTTTAATACCAAAAACATTTTTTTTTAAGTAAATTTCTACATCTTTCGCTACGTGACTTTGATTTTTTAAATCAAATATACCACTACTTAAATATAATTTTTCATTAAAAGGTTCATTATAATCTGTGTTAACTAAAATATTTTCCCCTTTTAAAATTTCTTCATTTATTAAAAAAACAAATTTACCAAAATTATAAAGTCTATTATTTATTTTATCTATTACAGTTGTTTTATCATTAGAATAAAGTGACATCTCATCTCTTAAAAAAATAATGTTTTCGGAGGTAAGATTATATCTAGAGTAGATATCTGCCTTTACATTTGAATTTAAGACAAGGGTTTCATCATTTTTTTCATAAATTATTTCGTCAGAAAAAATTTTATAATCATTAATTTCATCTGTAATTATAATATTTCCGTTAGCTTTTAAAATATTTTGAATTTTATCATATATAAATTTATCAGATTCAATTGATATTCCATCGTTAGTGATGATTTTTCCTCTTCTGATACCTTGAATTTTATTCCCATTTTCTAAAATCTCTATTTCAGATATTTCAAAATTGAATTGTTCATTAGCTGTAACATTTTGAAAGATAAAAAAGTTAATTGTTAAGATAATAATAAAT
>Ga0163109_10005046_pt1 | contig 9985 bp, 8 predicted proteins | sample CRUFie1St13metaG_FD_108704 | JGI IMG/M metagenome (GOLD analysis project Ga0163109, IMG submission 108704) | Marine microbial communities from the Costa Rica Dome - CRUD Field 142mm St13 metaG | ecosystem: Environmental > Aquatic > Marine > Oceanic > Photic zone | place: Costa Rica: the Eastern... | reverse complement strand
TGAAGTTTTTTTCATTTTATCCATTTCTTTTAAGGTTATACAGTTTTTATATCTTTCACCACCCTGCACATGAATAGATAAAAAGTCCGAGTTTTTAATTAAGTCTTCTTTTGTACAAGGTAATACACCAAGTTCTTTACAAGTGTCTAAATTTAGGTTTTCACTCCATGACATTACTTGCATACCAAAAGCTTTTCCAATTTTTGCAACTTGTGAGCCAACTTTGCCAAGACCAATTAGTCCTAAAATTTTTCCTTTTAATTCAACGCCTATAGTTGACTGCCAATAACCTTGATACATATTATCTATTTCTGCTTTTAAATTTCTAGCAAGACCCAATATTAATGCCCAGGTTAATTCTGGGGTTGGGTGTATGTTACTTTCGGTTCCACAAACTATAATCTTTCTTTTTTTTGTTGCTTTTAAATCTATTGATTTATTTCTTAAACCACTAGTAATAATAAATTTAAGTTTTGTAAGATTATCTATTAAGTTTTTTGTAATTGGTGTTCTCTCTCTCATTACTAACAATGCCTCAAAGCTTGCTAATTTTTCTATTGCTTCTCCTTCATCTATAAATGGATCACTAAAAATCTTAAACTCATATTTGCCTGATAGTTTTTCTAAATCAACAAACTGTTCAGAAACATTTTGATAATCATCCAAAATAGCTACTTTAAGCATTTTTAATTTCCTTATTTGATAAAAATAATCCTAATATAATCAAAATTGCTCCAATTAAATGAAAAAATTGAAACTGCTCATTATAAAATGATATTGCCATTATTGTGCTGAATAATGGAATTAGAGACAAGAATATTCCTGCTCTATTCGCACCAATTATAGATACTGCCCCTGCCCAACAATAATATGAACCAATGCTCGGAAATAATGCTAAAAAGATAAGAATAAACAATAAGTTAAAATCAAAAATTACTTTTTGACCTTGATAAAATTCAAAAACAAACTGAGGAAAGATAAAAATTAATCCAAACGTACATAAAATATGAACTAAAGTAAGAAGTGGTATAGAAAATGTTTTTCTTTTTAAAAAAGATGAATATAAGCCCCAAGAAATAACACCTCCTATCATAACTAAATCACCCTTATTAAAATTTAATGACATAATAATTTCTAAATCAAGTTTTGTTATGATTGATAAAATTCCTAGAACAGAAATTATTAGGCCAAATATTTGAAATTTATTTGTTTTCTCAATTTTAAAAATAAAACATAATAATATTATTATTGCTGGTATAGCGGTATTAAATAAAGATGCATTAATAACTTGAGTATAAACTAAAGAAAGATATGTAAATGAATTAAACAAACCTACACTTGTTAAAGACAAAAAAAGTAACAATGGTAAATTTTTCTTAATTACTTCTTTATGATTTATTATTTCTTTATAGGTAAATGGAATTAAAATTAGCCAGACTAACAACCACCTAAAAAAAACTAATGACATTGGGGGAATATTGGAAAAAAAAGCATACTTTCCTACCATAAAATTGCCTGCCCAAAATAATGTTGCACAAATCAACATTATATATGCTTTGGTATTTTGCATATATTAATTAAATCTTAATGAACTATAAGGATCTAAATTTAAATTAGTATTTTCTTCTGCTATCATTCCTGAAACAATCTTCCCAGATATTGGTCCTAATGTCCATCCTAAATGATGATGACCAAAACAATAAAATACATTTTTATAATTTTTTGACGGCCCCATTACCGGTAAGAAATCTGGTAAAGTTGGTCTAAAGCCCAACCACTCATCTTCATGTTCTGGTAAATTATCCAACATGTATCTTGCATTATTTATTAAATTTCTAATTCGAGATTTTGAAAGAGGGTTTTCTAATCCTCCAAATTCAACTGTACCTACTACTCTTAAACCCTGTTCCATTGGAGTAATACCAAATCCTCTGTTCGAAAAAATTACTGGCCTTTGCATTAGATGGTCACAATTTTTAAAATGAACATGATAACCTCGTTCTGTATCTAAAGGTATTTTTTCACCAAGATTGTCTGTCAGCCTTTTTGAAAATGCCCCACATGCTATAACTATTTTATCAAACATAAATCTTTCATTATCTGAGATAAATATAGGTTTTTGATTATCGAATTGTAAATTTTTGATTTCAAGTTTTTTGAAAGATCCACCTTTTTTTAAAAAAAGATCAAAAAATTTTAGAAGAATTTTTTTTGGATTTCTTGCATGTCTTGCATATGGATAATAAACACCAGCATGGTAAAAGGGTTTTATGTTTGGTTCTAAATCATGTATTTCTTTTTTATCTACAAGTTGTTGCTTCACACCTAGCTCTTTTCTAACATTAATTTCCAGCTCTCTACTTTTTAAATCTTTATCATTCCAAATGTAAAGTATTCCTTTATTTTCAACCAAGCCATTTAAATTTATTTCATCAAATAATTCATCGTAAGCAGGCAAAGCTAAATCTAAAATTTGATGCATATTTTTCGCTGTGTGCATCATTTTTCTGTGAGAAGTATTTAGTATAAATTTTATAAACCAAGGTATCATTTTTGGAACATAGTTCCATTTTAAAGCTAATGGTCCTGTAGAGCTCAAAAGCATCGCTGGAACGTCTGCAAGTACATCTGTCCTATTTAGTGAAAGAGATGCGTATGGTGAAAAATGTCCAGCATTACCATATGATGCTGCTGGACTACCTGGCTCATCTCTATCAAAAATCGTGACTTCGAAACCTTTTTTTTGGAGAAATAGTGCATTAGAGATTCCTTGAATACCTGCACCTACGATACCTATGGATAAATTTTTTGGCATAAATAACTATAACGTGATTTTGTCATCTTAACGAGAGCGACAAATTATACTTTTTAGTTTAAGAAATAATTTGTTGATTATTAATTCTTGCACTTAAAACTATAGAAAATCCAACAAGTGTTGCTAACAATGAAGATCCACCATAGGACATTATTGGAAGAGGTGAACCAACAATAGGTAATAGACCTAAAACCATTGACATATTTATAACAACATATAAGAAAATCGCGAAACTAAAACTAAAGCAAAATAGCCTTGCAAAATGACTTCTTGAAATAATTCCGGCAACTACAATTCTGTATATAATAATTGCGTAAAGAGCCAATAGTAATAAAGATCCAACAAAGCCAAACTGTTCGGCATATAGTGTAAAAATAAAATCAGTATGTTTCTCTGGTAGAAATTCTAAATAACTTTGAGTACCTTTTAAAAATCCCTTTCCTGACATTCCACCAGATCCTACGGCTATTTTTGATTGAATAATTTGATAACCTGAGCCTAGTGGATCTCTCTCAGGATTCAAAAAAGTAAGAATTCTTAATTTTTGATAAGGCTTTAAAAATGAAATTACAAAAGGAAGTGAGATTAAAAAAATAGAAAATGAGTACAAGAAATACTTTATCTTTAGTCCTGATAACCACAAAACAACTAAACCACTTAAACCAATCAAAATTGAAGTACCTAAATCAGGTTGATTTAAAACTAAAATAATTGGAATAATTATTATTATTGAAGAAGTTAATATTGTCGTAAAATTATTTACATCATTAATTTTTAATCTATGATAATATTTAGCAAGACATAAAATTATTGCAATTTTCATAAGTTCAGAAGGTTGTAAATTTATAAAGTACAGATTTATCCATCGTTGTGATCCTGATGCTTCAACTCCAATTAAAGATACTAAAATTAATAATACAAGAACTACAAAATAAAATAGATAACCAACAGAGTGCCAAAACTTTATGTTAAAGAGAGATAAAATTATCATCATTGGAAAAAATACCATTAGTTTAAAAAAATGACTCCTGGTATGAAATAAAATTTCACCTCCATCTGTAGCATACATGCTAATTAAGCTTACAAATCCTAATAAAATTAATGAAGTTAATAAGATATAATCTAATTCTTTAAGTTTTTGAATTATAGTTTTTTTGTTTCCAAATTTTGAGGATTGTATCATTTATAATTCAAGCAATGTTTTTTTTTTAAGTTTTTCTCTTAAAGGATGTCTATCGACAAGTAATTTAAATAATTTTTGGGCTATTGGAGCAGCAGTAGTACTACCTGATCCACCATGTTCTATAATTATACTCATAGCGTATTGAGGTGATGAATAAGGACCATAGGCAACATACAATGCATGATCTCTTTCTTCGTAAGGTATTTGAGAAGTCTTTAGGTCTAACTCTCTGTCTTTTTCTGTAATTTTTTTAACTTGTGCAGTACCTGTTTTGCCAGCAAATTGATATTTAATATCATCTATTCTTGATCTGTAAGAAGTTCCCATCACTTCATTAGTAGAGCTAAACATGGCATCTTGAATAATTCTAATATTATTTTGATTTTTAGATAATGATTTAAATTTATCTTTAAATTTTGACTCATTATCATCTTTTAAAATTAGTTTAGGGTATATTTTGTAACCACCATTCGCAATTTGAGCAGTCATTAAACATAATTGAATTGGTGTAGTTTGTATGTAGCCTTGACCAATCCCAGTAATCATTGTTTCACCAAGCAACCAACCTTTTCCTAAAGCATTTTTTTTCCAAACTGTGTTTGGAACTAGACCTTCTTTTTCATTTGAAAATAAATTATCAAAAACTTTTCTTCCTAAACCAAATTTTTTTGCTGTTACACTTAATTTATCAACACCTAATTTTCTGGCTATTTCGTAAAAATAAGTATCGCATGATTGCTTCATTGCATTTCTCAAATTCATGTAACCATGTCCTTCTTTTTTCCAGCAATGGTATGTTTGTCCATACATTTCTGTTTTTCCTTCACACTTAATTGTAAAGTTTTGATTAATTATCCCATTCTCCAATGCTGATAAGGCTACTATTGGTTTGATCGTAGAGCCAGGGGAATAATTACCTGAAATTGTTTTATTAATTAATGGTTTCATTGGATCATTAATAATCATTTGCCAGTTATCTTTAGAAATACCAAATAAAAATAAATTTGGATCAAAAGAAGGTGAGGAATGCATGGCAATTATTTCACCTGAAAATATATCCATTATACTTATAGAACCTGCAACCCCATTAAGAAGCTCGTTGCATAAACTTTGGATTTCTGTATCGATAGTAAGAATAATATTTTTTCCTTGATTTCCTTTTTGATACTCAAGTTGATTAATTCTTTTACCATAAGCATTTACTTCATATCTTTGAATTCCATTAGTTCCTATTAATTCGTTCTCAAAAGTTTTTTCTAATCCAGTCTTTCCAACTTTTAAGCCTGGCACAAATTTATTTTTTAAATTTTTATTTTTTTCAATATCATTTTTATTAACTTGATTAACATAACCAACTATATGTGTAAGCTTTTCACGATATGGGTAATATCTTGAAATAGATAATACTGGTTTTACACCAGACAGTTCATGTAAATAATTATTTATTTTTGTAAAATCATTCCAACTTAAATTTTCAGCTATTATAAGTGTTTCCCATGGTTTTATTTGTTCTTTCTTCCTCAAAATTTTTTTAAATTCTTTATTTTCGATATTTAAAATATTCTTAATTCTGACCATCAGATTTTTAAAGTCTTCAACTTGCTCAGGAACTAAATGAAGTTGATAAATCCTTTGGTTACCTGCCACTATATTTCCAAAATAATCATAAAATTCACCTCTTGTTGGAGGTAATTTCCATTCTCTGATCCGATTTTTGTCAGATAAAGTTAAATATTTTTTACTCTCGTTTATTTGTAATGAAAATAATCTTGAAATAATTCCAGTAAAAATTACTACTTTTGCTGCAACAATTATGAACATTCTTCTGTTTACACTGTGTAATTTTTGAAAACTTAAATCTTTTTTTAACATATCTCTAATATAAAAATTTTATTAAACTTTTGAATAATCCATAAAAAGCTGGGTAAAATAAAAAAGTAAACCCAAGATTAGTAATGTAAACATTAAAATTAATATCAATATTCATGACTATTTCTAATACTAAAAAATTAATCGAATTAACCAGCAATATGGTTACTAAAAAAAATAACCAATCGTTAATAAAAATTGGCCTCAAAGTTATATTTCTAATATATGTTGCTACAACACAAATAAGCAAATAATTTAAACTACTAAGCCCTATCGGAAAACTAGTAACGACATCATTAAAAATACCACAAATAAAGATAAAGCCAAATGGTAGGTGTTCAGGCTTTTTCAATGACCAATAAAAAATAAATATATACGCGAAATTAAAAGAAAAGTTTAAATTTAAATAATTAAGATCTAATTGATTTAATACTGATACTATCAATATTATCATTGGTCCATAAGATCTTAAAAAATTTTTTGGTGCTGTACTCTTTGACTTACTCATTGTAATTATTTTCAGTTAAAACAATTTTTACGTAATCAAGCTGAGAAAATTTTGAAAAAAATTCAACAAACAATTTTCCAGTATCTTGATCAATTTTAATTTTACCTATTGGCAAACCACTTCTAAAAATACCACCTACCCCAGAGGTATAGACATTATCACCTTCCTTCAATTTGATTTTAAATTCATCTTCAATATACTCAATTTTTCCCAAATCTTTACCAGTGCCTGATACAATAGTATGAATTCCAATTGGTTCAATTATACTTGGAATTTTACTGTTGATATCAGTCAAAAGAATAGCTCTTGAAGTAGAATAATTTAGCTCAATAATTTTGCCAATTAGCAAATTATCTTTCAATACAGCTTTCCCTAATTTTACGCCATCCCTAGAGCCTTTGTTTAATATAATAGAATTTAAAAAAGGACTTTTTTTATCAAGTAAAACTTTTCCTATAAGTTTTGATTGATCTAAGTTTTCATCTTCAATAATTTTTCTTAACCTATCATTTTCAGAAACTAAATATTCATTAAAAAGTTTTTCAACTTCATATCGTTTTTCTAAATTTTCATATTTTTTTTCTCTAGAATATATTTTGAGATGTTGATCAGTTAAATCAAATAATTTAGATATATATTTTTCCGGTGCAGAAACAATTGAAGATGATCTGTATATAATTTCTTTAGCAGTTATTTCAATATAATTAATAATTTTAAAATTAAAGGAATTTAATACTAAAATTATAATCGAAATTACTATAAGTGTAAGAAGTGAGAATTTTTGCTGATTGTTTTTTTTTAGAAAAGCAGATCGAATTGCAATTATAGTATCATCTCTGCTTACGCTCATTTCCTTTTAATATTCTGTCAACATAGTAGAAAATATTTCTTCTTGCTCTAATGCTTTTCCAGTTCCAACAGCAACACATGATAAAGGATCATCAGCTATATGAACTGGCAATCCTGTTTCCTTGGAGAATCTTTTATCGATATTTTTTAATAATGAACCACCACCTGTTAACGTAAGACCCATGTCTACTAAATCTGCTGACAACTCAGGTGGAGTATTTTCCAAAGCGTCTTTAATACCATTTACCATCTCTTTTAAAATATCATTTAAAGCCTCTGCAGTATCTTCTTCTGTTATGTTTATTTCTTTTGGAGTTCCTGATCTTAAATCTCTTCCTTTAACAGCATACGTATTGCTATTAGAAGGTATTGCGGTACCGATCTCTTTTTTAATTTTTTCAGCCGTACTATCTCCTATCATCAAATTATATTCTTTCCTCATATAATTTACTAAAGCCATGTCCATGGCATCTCCTGCTACTCTTAAAGATTTTGAATAAACTAATCCACCTAAAGACATAACGGCAATTTCACTAGTTCCTCCACCTATATCCACGACCATTGAGCCAGTTGCTTCAGAAATTGGAAGTCCTGCACCTATGGCTGCAGCAATAGGTTCCTCAATTAATTGTACACGTCTTGCACCAGCTGCAAGCGCACTATCTTGGATAGCTTTTCTTTCAACCGGCGTTGATCCTGTAGGAACACAAATTAATATTCTGGGATTAGCAAATGTACTTCCTTTGTGAACTTTTTTGATAAAATGTTTTATCATTTCTTCTGTGACTATAAAATCAGCTATAACACCATCTCTTAAAGGTCTAATTGCACTAATATTTCCTGGGGTTCTTCCAAGCATCGTTTTGGCCTCATCGCCAACGGCTAAAACATTTTTTTTTCCACCTTGGTCAACAATTGCAACAACTGATGGCTCATTTAGGACAACTCCTTGTCCTTTAACAACAACTAATGTGTTTGCAGTTCCTAAATCTATAGCCATATCTTGACTCCAAATTTTTTTAACTTTATCAAATAAACCCATTTAAACTCCCTCTTTCAATTTTTTTGGTTCTATATTTTTATAAAGAGACTTTTTTTCTCTTTTAATTAGCATTTTATTTAATGCATTTAAGTACGCGTTGGCTGAGGCTACTAAAGTATCAGTATCTGCAGATTGACCAACTGTAGTTCGATCATTTTCTTCAATTTTAACACTAACAGTTGCTTGAGCATCAGTACCTTCTGTAACAGCATGAACTTGATATAAAGATAATTTAACATCATGAGGATATAGCTCTCTTATGCATTTAAATATTGCATCTACAGGTCCATCTCCTGTCTGAGTAGTTTTTTTTATATCTCCAAAAACATCTAAAGTCATATCTGCTCTCTGAGGCTCACCTGTACCAGCAAATACTTTTAATGATTTAAGATTAATAGCGTTAATCTTATTGTCTATAATTAAACTGTCATCAACTAAAGCCACTATGTCTTCATCGTATATATGTTTTTTTTTATCAGCTAAGATTTTGAACTTACCAAATGCTGCTTGAACAACGTCATCCGTTACATCTGCATACCCTAAATCGCTAAGTTTATCTTTAAAGGCATGACGTCCAGAGTGTTTTCCCATTACTAATGACGTTTTTTTTACACCAACACTTTCAGGTGTCATAATCTCATAAGTTTCTCTATTTTTTAACATTCCATCTTGATGAATACCAGACTCGTGTGCAAAAGCATTTTTTCCAACAATTGCTTTATTAAATTGAACTGGAAAACCAGTCGCGTTAGAAACTATTTTTGAAGCTTTGCTAATTAATTCAGTCTTTATCCCTGTTTCGTATGGTAATAAATCATCTCTAGTTTTTATTGCCATAACTATTTCCTCTAATGCTGCGTTACCTGCTCTTTCTCCGATACCATTAATTGTACATTCAATTTGTCGAACCCCTGCTGATAAACCAGATAAAGCATTTGCTACTGCTAAACCTAAATCATTATGACAATGAGCAGAAATAATTGCTTTATCAATATTAGGCACATTATTTTTTATTGAAGTGATTGTCTTAGCAAATTCCTCTGGGATAGAATAACCAACTGTATCTGGAATATTAATTGTTTTAGCTCCACAATTTATTGCAAGCTCAATAGTTCTGTACATAAAATCTAAATTTGTTCTTGTTCCATCTTCACATGACCATTCAACATCATCTGTAAATTTTCTAGCATAAGTTACACTCTCTTCTATTGCTGATAAAACTTGTTCATCCGTCATATTAAGTTTATGCTTCATATGAACAGGACTTGTTGAGATAAAAGTGTGAATTCTAAATCTTTTGGCAAACTTCAAGGACTCATGACATGCATCAATATCTTTTTTGGTTGCTCTTGCAAGTCCACAAGGAATAGAATTTTTAACACTTTTGCTAATAGCGCTAACAGCCTCAAAATCTCCTGGAGAGGAAATTGGAAACCCTGCTTCAATTATATCTATCCCCATTTCATCAAAAACACGGGATATTTGAATTTTCTCCTCAACACTCATAGAGGCCCCAGGTGACTGCTCACCATCTCTCATAGTAGTATCAAAAATATAGACTTTATCTTTATCTGACATAATTTTATTTTTAAAATATACAACCTCTAGTGTAGATTGCAAAATAAATTAATGTTTTTGGCCCAATATGAGTAATAAATTTTACTTCTTGTCGCTGTCTACTAATTTTTTTTTTGAAATCCATGGCATCATCGCTCTTAG
>Ga0163109_10005045_pt1 | contig 9985 bp, 9 predicted proteins | sample CRUFie1St13metaG_FD_108704 | JGI IMG/M metagenome (GOLD analysis project Ga0163109, IMG submission 108704) | Marine microbial communities from the Costa Rica Dome - CRUD Field 142mm St13 metaG | ecosystem: Environmental > Aquatic > Marine > Oceanic > Photic zone | place: Costa Rica: the Eastern... | reverse complement strand
TCAAAGAAGGGTGGATCACATGGCTCGGACACGAGGAGTAGTGGCGGCGGGAGCAGCGGCGATCATGGTCGCCGTGGGACTGGCAGCCGCACCGGCGATAGCCGATTCACCGCCGCAACCCGACCCGGTTCCCATCAGTGCCCCGACGCAGACCCGCGTCACACTCACCTTCACCGGCAACGGCTGTGAAGGTTGCGTGATTACTCCACGGCAACTGATCTACGCGTGGGATAACGGCGGACAGGAACTTAGTTGGGACGGCCAGCCGCGGAAGGTCCGCGGTGATTCGGTGACCTTCCGCGTTCCCACGGAAAGCACTCGCGGGATGTATTTCTACATCGATGAGCCGGCATTCGACTCCGATGGTTTCTACGATGCAGCCCCCATGGTGGTGTTCCAGTACGCGGGGTACCAGCCGGGGGAATGGGTGGAGCGCTCCCAAGCGGTGAAGGCGTCGAGTGCCTCACCGTGCTGGGCGGGCACGACCGCTGACAAAGTGTCGCTGAACGTCAACGTGCGCAAGGTGCGGGTGGACGGCATCAAGATGAAAGGGAACAAGACCACTGGTGGACCCACCCAAATTCGCCTGCCGCTCGCCTGGGTTGCTCCCACAGAAGCAGCCTTCGGGGGCTTCATGCCGACCGACCGCGGAGTGATTGCCGCCAATGGTGATCCCGGTTGCGGAGGGACGTCCTAGGTTTCTCGCGCCCTACATTCCTACGTTTCCGCGAGCGACCTGATCGAGGTGATCAGGTGCTGATCAATTCAGCAGCTCCGAAGGAGACGCTGAATCGCTCGCACCAGATGGTCACACTGGTCAGGTCGGAGATGTCGGCGTCGTCAGGAATCGGATAGTTCTGGTTTCCCTTGTTGCCCTTGAGCGCCCCGAGACTGAGGTACTCGTCATCGTCGAAAACGAACCAGCCGTCTCGCCCTTCGATGACGGGGGCTGCCGCGAGCCAGACCTTGAGGTCGGGGCCGTTGTCGGTGTCCAGGCCCACCAGCCGAAGGACGCGGCTGCCATCTTCGAGGGTGATGATGCGCGCCTTGCCCGCCGTCGGGTGTTCGTGGGAGATGAACGTGCCTTCAGCCGTCACGGTCCGCTTCGGGGTTTCCTCTGCGCTCGGCTCAGCGCCGGCATCAGCATTCGAGTCGGCGGGGGAATCCGCGCCCGAGTTAGCGGCGGAATCGGCGCCCGCTGTGGACTCGGTAGCCGATTGCTCCTCAGCGTTTTGGTCCGCAGACGCGTCATGACTCGCGTCACCCGCGGCCTCCTGCGCGGAGGCGTCGGAAACCGGTTCGACGGTCTCCTCGACAGCCACGGTGGGCAGCGCCTCATCCACGGTCACGTCCATGAAGAGTCGCCACGGCTGGAATGCCGCCAGCGCGAGGGTCAGTGCGGTCACCGCGACGATCGCCGTCGGGACGATGACGACGGGTCGGCGCCACCAGCGCTTCGATGCCATGTAGGTTCCTTTGCTCGTCCCTAGGACGGTCCTATGGGGTATTGGGTTCCCAGGAATTGCTCGGCGCGGTGGCTTCCCAGGGACCATGCGACAAATATGGCCGCAATGTGTCAACTGTCCTGCGTCCACGCGTGAGGGGCCGACGAAGCCTCGAGTCGTGGCTAGGCTGGCGCAGTGGAAAAGGAAAGCGAGTACGAAGAGAAGCACGTCCAGCTGTACGTCGGGAAAGTCGCTTTCGATCCGCACCGGCTGATCTACGCCACCATCATCTTGATGGTGGCGCTGGCCGTATATAACCAGGAAGCTGAGTCGTGGTCCGGCACGCCCTTCATGGACCTCGTGGTCGTGGTCTTCGCGCCGTTGCTGGCCCTGTCCCTCGCGCACGCGTTCTCCGACGCGCTCGACGTGCAGATCCGCACCGGTAAGCGCCTATCGGCCAAAGAGCGGCGCCACCTCCTGGGTATCGCCGTGCAGTACGTCGCGGTCGGGGTACCCGTCGTTGCCCTCGGTTTGGTGTGGTTGACCGTGCAGCAAGATCCTCGCGCCGTGGTCCGCGTAGCCGAGGCGCTCGGTGTCGCCAGTTTGTTCTTCTGGGGAGCTTTCGCTGCGCGCCGCTCCGGGCTTCCCCGGGGCAGGCAGTGGCTGTGGGCGACCATCTACGGACTCCTCGGCGTCGGCATCATCCTCATCGAACTCGCCTTCACCCACTGACCCTGTGGGGTTCATCGCGCATTGTCGGTGCGCCGTGGAAGCATCGGCCTATGGATCCCGCCGCCGTTCTCGAGGGCCTCGATGCTGAGCAGCGGGCCGTTGCGGAGAGCCTGTCCGGACCTGTCGCGGTGCTCGCCGGGGCCGGGACCGGCAAGACGCGCGCGATAACCCATCGGATCGCCTACGGCGTTCTCACCGGCGAACACGATCCCGCTCGATCCCTTGCCGTGACGTTCACCAACCGAGCCGCCGGAGAGCTCAAGACGCGACTAGGCGACCTCGGCGTCCAGGGCGTGCAGGCCAGGACATTTCACGCCGCCGCTTTGCGTCAACTGCGCTATTTCTGGCCGCGGGTGTCTGACCGAGCATTCCCCGACCTGCTGCCGAGCAAAGCGAGTCTGGTGGCTACGGCGCTGTCGGCGAACAATTTCTCTTCGGACACCTCGATGGTTCGAGACGTCAGCGCCGACATCGAGTGGGCGCGGGTCAACTTCCTGGACCAGCACACTCTGCCGACCGCGACGGTCCAACGAAACCTCAGCCTGGAGCCCGGGCAACTCGCCCGCGTTCTCGCTGACTACGAGCAGGCTAAATCCGACCGAGGCGTGATCGACTTCGAGGACGTCATGATCGTGCTGGTTGGCGCACTGTCGTCCGATGATGCGATCGCCCGAGAGGTGCGGGCGCAGTATCGGTGGCTGACGGTCGATGAGTATCAAGATGTCAACCCCGTCCAGCACGCTCTGATCGGCTTATGGCTGGGTGATCGCGACGACATTTGTGTTGTCGGTGACCCCAGCCAAACGATCTACTCCTTCACCGGTGCGCGCTCGGACTACCTGGTGGATTTCCCGCAAGAGTTCCCCGGCGCCACCACCGTCCGACTGGTGCGCTGCTACCGGTGTTCACCGCAGATCGTCGAACTCGCCAACGGGGTCATTCACGCCGGAGCGTCCTCGGCGAAAGCCGTCACCTTGACGTCACGACGAGACGTCGGCCGGGCCCCGGACGTGGAGGTCTTCGAGGACGATGTCGCCGAAGCCCAGGCCGTCGCCAAGCGCATCAAGGCCAGTATGGAATCCGGTGTTCGACCGCGAGAAATCGCCGTCTTGTATCGCATCAACGCTCAGCAAGTGGAACTCGAAACAGCGTTCGCCGAACTCGGCATTCCTATGACCGTCCGCGGCTCCGAGCGCTACTTCGACAGGCCTGAGGTGCGCGAGGCGATAACGCGACTGCGGGGAGCGGCGCGGGCGGCGGATGCGGACCGTGGTCGCCAGGGCGCTGACGCGGATGTGGCGGCCACGGTCGCCGACGTACTCAGCGCGATGGGCTGGTCGGCGCAACAACCGACAACCACCGGCGCCGTGCGCGAGAAGTGGGAGTCTCTTGCGGCACTGGTGGAGCTGGCGAAGGAAAGTGCAACACCAGATCTCGCGGCCTTTATCGCTTACCTCGACGAGCGAGCCGCGGCACAGTTCGCTCCCGTTGCCGATGGTGTGACCTTGGCGTCGATCCATGCCGCGAAGGGACTGGAGTGGCGCACCGTGCACCTCGTCGGCTGCAGCGACGGGCTAGTTCCCTTGCAGCATGCCGAGACCGCCGATGAACTCGAGGAGGAGCGGCGGCTGCTGTATGTGGCGATCACCCGAGCCGAGCGCGAACTGCACGTGACGTGGGCGCGATCTCGGCAACCGGGAGGGCGTGCGACCCGACAGATGAGTCGCTTCCTCCAGCGCATGGGCTCCACGGACGACGCGGACGCATCATCGGTCCGCCGCGGTGACGGATCGCGCCGGAGCAAGCCTCGATCCAGGCGAGGCCCTGCCGCATGCCGCACATGTGGGAAGGCGCTTGTCACCGCGGGGGAGCGGACCATCGGGCGGTGCCAGACGTGCCCGGCGACGTTCGATGAGACGTTCCTGGAGGAACTGAAGCAGTGGCGGCTCGATCACTCGCGAACCCAAGGGGTCCCCGCCTATGTCGTGTTCACCGACGCGACGCTGATCGCCATCGCCGAGCAGCTGCCAGAAAACGCCGAGGCGCTGAGTTCGATCCCGGGTGTGGGCCCGGCCAAGCTCGAGTCCTACGGAGACGAGGTCGTGCAGATGGTGCGAGCCCGCGCCTAACTTCCGGCTGGCGTCGGCTCGGTGAAGTCCGGCACCCAGCGTTCGATCTCACCGCGCACCGGAACCGTCGCGTCGAGCTGACACAAGACCCCGATGCTGCCGAGCCACACCCGATGAATGAGCGCATACGACGGCGGGAGATTGATCTTCAAGCCGATCGCAAAGTCCGGTCCGCGAACGTCGTTGATGCGCGTGAACTGACCGCGCAGCCACGCGCGGTTGAAGTGGAAGAACTCGTGTCGTGCCGGCTCCACGAACGGGTCGAGGTAGTTCAGCAATTGCTCGGGGTCGATGTCGACGTGCGGTAGAACGAAACCTTCGTCGCGCAGTCCCTGCACGACGCTGTCTGCGTCACCGCTTTGCGCGATACGCAGCAGCGTGCCCATGGCCGGCGGCAATCCGTCGGGAAGCACCGAGACAGCCCCGAAGTCGAACACGCACAGTCGGCCGTCGTGCGTCATGCGGAAGTTTCCGGGATGCGGGTCCGCGTGCAGCAGTCCGGCACGAGCGGGGCCGGAGAGCAGGAACCGCTCGTAGAGCAGTCCGATGCGGTCACGCTCCTCAGGGGTTCCGTTGGCGATGATGTCCGACATCGGCCGCCCATCCACCCATTCGGTGATCAGCACGTGTGGTGCCGCGGCGAGAACGTGGGGAACACGGAACTCCGGATCGCCATCGAAGGCGACGGCGAACTGACGCTGGTAGCGCGATTCTCCGAGGTAGTCGAGCTCCTCGATCACGCGTTCCTTCAGTTCTGCGACCAGCGACTTCAAGTCCAGGCCGGGAACCAGGGAGGAGAACATCTTCCCCATCCGCGCCATCTGGTTGAGATCAGCGATCAGCGCCTTGTCGGCTCCCGGGTATTGCACCTTCACGGCGACCTCGCGACCGTCGCGCCACACCGCTTTGTGCACCTGGCCGATGGAGGCGGCGCCCGCGGGAGTGTCATCGAAATCGGCGAATCGGTCTTGCCAGTCGGGACCGAGCGAGTCCGCGAGAATTTCGTGGACGGTTTCGGCCGGCATCGCCGGTGCGGCGTCCTGGAGTTTCGTCAAGGTCGCCCGGTACGGGCCGGCCATCTCCTCGGGGAGGGCCGCCTCGAAGATGCTCATCGCCTGGCCGAGCTTCATCGCCCCGCCCTTGAGTTGACCGAGGACCGCGAAGATCTGCTCGGCGGTGCGTTGCTGGATCTCTGCGGTGACGGCGTCCGCTGGTTTGCCGCCCACCTTCTTCCCGAAACCCCACGCGGTGCGCCCGGCGTACGACGCCGGGAGGGTCGCGATCCGGACCCCGCGGGTCAGCGCATTCTTCGGGATTTCCGGCATCGCGCTATTGTCCCCGAGGTCAGTTGATCGTGCGAGCCGCGGGCTCCTCGCCGGTGGTGAAGGCGCCACGCGGGGCCAACGGATCGGTGCCCCACCAGCAACCGCAGGCCGGGTGCGGGTGCGTGGGTTCGTCGCGGACAGTGAAATCCGGTGCCTCGAGGAAGATCCGGCGGGTGGGGGAGTCCTGCGGTCGATCGGTCCAGCGCCGCACTACAGCGACAGCGTGCGCGGCTGCGTGCATCGCGAGCAGCGCATCGGCGCCCTGTGTTCGCCTGGACTCGCGTTGGTCATCCGACGTGGGGTGATCGCGTGCCATCCACTGGGAAACGATCTCCGGCCAGTGTGGGTCCCGGTCACGCCGGTGCAAATACCCGCAGCGCAGGCAGGCCGAATGACCGGGTACGACGAGCGGTCCGATGCTGGCGCGACCGCGGTACGCCACGACGGGCAGGTGGGGTCGAGACTGAGCCGCCTGGGACATCCAGGTGAGTACGGATTCCGAGGATTCTGGCAGCGTCACTGCGCACGCGATCGTGATCGACGACGAGTCGGCTTCCTGGTCACTGGGGGCTAGTCGAAAGCCGCTCGCTCCCGCCACCGATGCAACGACGGAAGCGATTGCCGGGTTTCCTTTCACGTTGACTACGGTGCCCATGCGCGACGCCAGCGCCGTGGGCGGGTGATCGTGCCAATGCGCGAGAGACGCGAGCTCGGGTGCGGCGGCGAGCCGCTGCTGGGGAGTGAGCCACCAGCACTCGGTTGAATCGTCCAACGCTCCGACAGACCGCGCGTGCGCGATCAGATCACGGGCGCGATCGGTGCTCCCGGGAAAGGCCGCAAGGGCCTCGTCGTCGTGACGAAAACTCCACAAGCGATCTAGCCAATCGGTCTCTGCGGTCGATGCGGTGAATGCAGCCGTATCGGCGATCTGGGCTCGGCGCCCACTGTGTCGAATGATGGGAGTGTCCGAGCGAAGGCTCGGACACATGTTGCGTGGCATGAGGCAACGGTGCTCGGCATCGACTGTGGAGGGCGACGTGCAATCCACAGCCGACATCGGCTAGGGGTCGGCAATGGTGGGGATGCAGACGATGGTGGTCGTGTTGACGACGGCGGTGATTACGAGCAGAAGTCGACGGTGACGTCGGCGAGAACGCTGGCGCACGTCACCACGTCCTCGATGTCGACATACTCGTCGGGTGCATGCGCCACGCGCGTGTCACCCGGGCCGTACTGGACGGTCGGAATGCCGCCCATGCCGACCAGCAGACGCAGATCGGATCCGTACGGCCCGCCGTAGGTTTCCGGGGCGTGCCCGGCCGCACGAGTGTGGGTGTCGCGCACGAGAGAGACGATGTCCGCGTCCGGATCTGTTCGGCCTGCGTGGAATTGACCACCCCACCATTCGACCGTCACGGGGTGCTCGCGCAACCACGCATCCGAACGACACACATCGTCGACGGCTGCTTCGAGTTCGGCGCGAGCGTTGTCCGCCGACTCGTCCAGGGCGACGCCGAGCCGGCCCTCCGCGACGAGGAGATCGGGCACCGTGGACGCCCAATCACCCGCGTGCACTGTTCCGATGGACAGTGGATAGGCGACCGGCCATCGCTGCATCAACTCGTCGACGGATGCGTTGCGCACGGCCTCCAGATGGGAAAGCGCCGCGAGAACGGGAACAAACTTCTCGACCGCGCTGACACCTTCGGATCGGCGAGATGCGTGAATGGCCGCTCCGTTGACGGTCAGACGGAAAGTCAGTGCGCCGGCGTTCGCCGGCACCAGATCCAGATTTGTGGGCTCGGGGACGATGCATCCGGCGATGGGTGTGCCCACGAGGTGTTCGAGAGCCGCGTACGTGCCCAGGCCGCCATCCTCTTCACCGCTGACGGGGCAGAGCAACACGTCCCCGCGCAACTGCACGCCCGATCGGCGAACAGCCCGGAGTGCTTCCCATGCGGCGACGAGTCCAGCTTTCATGTCGCAGGCGCCGCGGGCCACGATGGCGTCGCGGCCGTCGCGCTGCACGGTGCGCGGAATGAAGGGATCGCCCGTCCACGCGCCGATGTCTCCCGGAGGGACCACGTCGGTGTGACCGTCGATCAGCAAGGTCCGGCCGCCACCACTGCCGGGGAAACGTGCGACGACACCGAGTGCGCTCTCGCGTTCCACTTCCATTCCGGGAAAGTCCGAACGCGCTGCCGTGGCGTCGACGTCGATGTCCCATGTCGTCACCTCCCACCCCTCGCCGGCCCATCGGTTGGCAAGGTGGCGTTGGGCGTCCACCTCGGCCGGGGTCCCGCCCAGGGAGGGAATGCGTAAGAGTTCGTCGAGGTCGGCGAAGAGTCGCTCGCGATCGATGAACGATGCAGCACCGCCCGGCAGTGATCGCCCGCCCGCGGCGGCGTGATCTCGGGAACCGCCGCGGGAAGGACTCGGTGAATCGGTGCTTGTGGTGGCCACGGGGACATTGTTGTCGGGTGCCCCGGGCTGAATGCACGGGTGGGACGAATCGATTCGAAGCCCGTGAGAGCAGGATTTTTGGGTCACCAAAGGGCATTCTTTGTCCAGATTGTCCGAATATATGTGCGCGGCACGGCGCTTCGAGGCCCCGAGACGGGGGTAGTGCTGCCCTAGGGTGAAAATGCCCCACGGGGCATCAGGTGGCACCAGCCACCCACCGCTATGGCGGATGATCGGCAAGGAGGGCCCCATGGCCGAGGAATACACAGGCGAGGCGTACTGCGTGAAGTGCAAGGAGAAGCGCAATTTCACCGGTCACGTTGAGGAGAAGAACAGCCGCCGCTTCGCCAAGGGCATCTGCCCGGAGTGCGGCACCAAGGTCACCCGCATCCTGGGCAAGGCCTAGGTCGCCGACTGCGACCTCCGCTCAGAAAGTTCGGTTGCCACGAGATCTTCTGTAAGGCCCGGACCCCTGGCGACATGCCAGCGGTGTCCGGGCCTTACGCGTGCGGTTACCGTGGGGTTATGAGCACGCCCTTCGGCTTCGGAGCACCGGGTTCCGGTGACAACCCCTTCGACATGAACGCGTTCGGTCAAGCTCTGCAGCAACTTGGCCAAATGATGCAGTCGGCCGGTGCCCCGGGAGCGGACGGCCCGGTCAACTGGACGGTTGTTGAGGATGTCGCCCGCAAGGCCGTCACGTCCGCCGGTGATCCATCCATTTCCGACGGGCAACGAGAGGCGATCTCTTCCGCGGTGGCCTTGGCGGAGTTGTGGCTGGACGAGGTGACGGCTTTCCCCGCTGCGGGAAGCCCGACGCAGGCGTGGTCTCGCTCCGACTGGCTGGTCACCACCGGCCCGGCATGGAAGCGGATCGTGACGCCGATCGCTGAACACGTCACCGGGGCCGTCGCAGGCCTCACTCCGGATGGCACGGACTTGTCACAGATGTCGAGCGATGAGCTCAACGCGGCACTGCCGGCGCAACTGAGGGACATGATGCCCGACGGCATTCCCCCCGATTTCATGCAAATGCTGCAACCGATGATGGGCATGGTGCAGCAACTCGGAGCTGCGGCTTTTGCTATGCAGGTCGGCCAGGCGTTGGCTGCCCTCTCGGATCAGGTGCTGTCTGTCTCCGATATCGGAATCCCACTGACGGAGACTCCCCAGACCGCCGTACTGGCCAACAACGTCGCGTCCTTCTCCGAAGGGCTGGAGGTCTCACCGTCCGATGCCCTGATGTACATCGCGTTGCGCGAGGCCGCGCATCAACGGCTGTTCGTTCACGTGCCGTGGCTGGCAGCCCGGGTGCTCGGAGCGGTAGAGCAGTACGCGCAGTACCTGCGCGTCGATTCCGAGCGCTTGTCCGAAGCAATGGGTGGCGTCGATATCTCCAACCCCGAGGCGTTGCAAGAGGTGCTGGCCGGAGGTTTGCTCGCGCCCGAGGACACACCCGAACAAAAGGCCGCTGTCGCCCGACTCGAAACCTTGTTGGCGTGCATCGAAGGATGGGTGGACGAAGTGGTGTCGCAAGCCAGCGGCGACAGGCTCCCCGCCAGTGCAGCGCTCACCGAAGCGATGCGCCGCCGCCGCGCCGCCGGGGGACCGGCCGAGCGAACCTTTGCTGCCCTCGTGGGAATGGAACTGAGGCCACGGGCCTTGCGCGAAGCGCACACTGTCTTCGCCGCCATCCGTAGCCAGCGAGGCGCCGAGGCGCGCGACGCCCTGTGGGCGCACCCGGACTTGTTGCCCACCCCCGACGACCTCGACGATCCGCTCGGCTTCGCCCAAGGTTCTGGCGCTGTTCCCGACACGATCGAGGGGCTTGAGGCTCCCGGCGGCGAGTCCGGAAACGAATCCGGCGACGGCTCCACCCAGTGACACTGCG
>Ga0163109_10005044_pt1 | contig 9987 bp, 8 predicted proteins | sample CRUFie1St13metaG_FD_108704 | JGI IMG/M metagenome (GOLD analysis project Ga0163109, IMG submission 108704) | Marine microbial communities from the Costa Rica Dome - CRUD Field 142mm St13 metaG | ecosystem: Environmental > Aquatic > Marine > Oceanic > Photic zone | place: Costa Rica: the Eastern... | reverse complement strand
GAAAATGGCGCTGACCGCTGGAGCGGGCCTGGGCAACATGACCAGTGCCTGGTGGATACCAACCCTTTCAGAAAGCGGTGCGCGTTGGCCAGATAATGGCGCCCCCGAAAAAGACGCACAGCGTTCTGTTCCGGTCCTGATCGAGCGGACGCTACCGCATAGCTTGATGGTCAATGGTCAGGGCAAACGGTTTTGTAACGAAGCAACGAACTATTCTGCTCTTGCTGGCGCGTTTCATAGCTTTGATCCCGCGACTTACGGGTACAACAATCTGCCTGCCTATCTGGTCGTGGACAGTCAGTATCGCGCCCGGTATCCCATTGCATCGGTGATGCCTGGCGACCCGTCGCCTGATTGGATTGTTGAGGCGCCGGATCTGGCGGGTCTGGCAGACGCTATTGGAGTAGATGCGGCTCAACTCGAGGCAACGGTGTCCCGATTTAATACGCACGCTGAAAACGTCAATGATCCCGACTTCGGACGAGGGGTCAGTGCTTACGACCGCTTTTACGGCGATCGCTCTCGCGACGGGGCCGCAGCCACCTTGGGGAAAGTGGAAGTTGGGCCCTTCTTCGCGGTACGGATCTACCTGGGTGCGCTGGGTACGAACGGGGGGCCAAGAACGAATGGGATGGCGCAGGTGCTTAACGTTTACGGAGACGTCATCCCAGGGTTCTATGGCGCCGGCAACGTCATTAGCAACCCGACAGGTAGTGTTTATGCAGGCGCGGGCGGCACATTGGGGCCAGCGCTGACCTTTGGTTACATCGCCGGTCAGTCGGTAGCTCGCTCGGAGGCTCACTAGTGGCCCGAGTTCTGGTGTTGAGGGCAACCGGTGATCAAGGGCTGCCGCCAATTGCCTGCTTACTCGACGCTAGGCTGACGCCTGTTGCGGCTCGAGCATTTTTCACCGAGGCTTAGCACAACACTCAAAGATTGAAGCGCTATGCAATTACGCACACGAGTCGACGGCGGCGGCACCCCCCGCCCGGCCGAATGGGGTATCGATAGTGAATACGGGCGCCTGCGAGACCTTCTGATAGGCCCCATCGACAACTATCACTGGACACCCGGTAACGCGGTTGCCCAGCGCAGTGAGCGCCTCGGGCTCGCTTTCGACAGCGAGGTGGTTCGCGCTCAATACCAGGAAATGATCGCAGCCTACGAAGAGGCCGGCGTCAACGTCTATCAGATACCCGCCGAGGCAGGTCTGCCCTATCAGGTCTATGCCCGAGACAGCAGCGTGATGACTCCCTGGGGGGCGGTCATCATGCAAATGGAGAAGCCCTACCGCCGCGGTGAATATGCCGCCGTGCTGCGCTTCTATCTCGAGCACGGTATCCCTATCTACGACATGGTCAATGCTGGCAACGTCGAAGGCGGCGATTTCATGGTGTTGAAGCCCGGAGTGGCAATTTGCGGATACTCCGGCGAGCGCAGTATCGAGCCTGCGGTCAACCAATTGAAAAACTGGTTCGAAGCCGAGGGCTGGGAGTTCATGACCTACGCCTTCGATCCGCATTTCCTGCATCTTGACGTGCAGATGGGAATGATCGCCGAGGACCTAGCGGTGGTGTGCGTGGAGGCCGTAGAGCCGGCGCTGGTGGACTGGTTGAAGAGCAAGCAGATCCGCATCATGGAGATTTCCTACGGCGACACCATGAACATGGGCACCAACATCGTTGCCCTCGGCGACGAGCGGGTGCTGATCCCTGCTGCGGGAAAATCGCTGATCGAAAAGTGTCGTGCCGAAGGGCTGACCGTTTTCGATCCGGATGTTTCGATGATTGCCGCCGGGGGCGGCTCCGTTCACTGCATGTGCCAGCCTTTGCGACGTGATGCCGTGCCCGGCAGCGAGTAGGCCCCAGACGATGACAAAAGACATCAGAATCAATGGCGAGCGGCTGTGGGATAGCCTCATGGTCATGGCAGAGATCGGTGCCACCCAGCGCGGCGGCTGCAATCGGCAGGCCCTCACCGACGAGGACAAGCAAGGGCGCGACCTGTTTGCCAACTGGTGTCAGGACACCGGCTGTACTGTCAGCGTCGACGAAATGGGCAATATGTTTGCGCGCCGCCCGGGACGCAACGTTGATGCCCCGCCGGTGATCACCGGCAGTCACCTTGACACCCAGCCCACCGGCGGCAAGTTCGATGGGGTGTACGGAGTGCTGGCGGGTCTTGAAGTGCTCCGCACTCTGGACGAGGCCGGCATTGAAACCAAGGCGCCACTGGAAGTGGTGGTCTGGACCAACGAAGAAGGCGCGCGTTTTGCCCCCGCTATGGTCGGCTCGGGTGTGTGGGCCGGCGAGATGCAGCGGGATGAGGTTTATGCCATCGAGGACAAGGCAGGCAAGCGCTTCGGGGACGAATTGGAACGCATTGGTTATCGTGGCGATCTCCCCGCCCAGCCAAGGCCGATACGGGCCGCCTTTGAGGCTCATATTGAGCAGGGCCCTATTCTGGAAGCGGCAGCATTGCAGATCGGTATTTTGACCGGCGTGCAGGGCGCCCGCTGGTACGACCTGACAATTGAGGGTCAACCCGTGCATGCCGGGCCAACCCCTATGGCCGTGCGCCGGGATCCCTTTATGGGCGCCCTGCCCATCCTAGACTACTGCTACGAACTGGCGGCGCTATACGCGCCCTGGGGCCGAGCCACCTTTGGCGACATCAAGGCCGAACCGGGCTCGCGTAACACCGTGCCGGAGAGGCTAATCGTCAACGTGGATCTGCGTCACCCGGACCCCGCGGTACTGGACGAGATGGACCGCCTATTTCGGACCTTTGTTGCCGAGACATGCGAGGCAAAGAATCTACTGGGCCGAGTGGAAGAACTCTGGCACATGCCGGTGACCGAGTTCGATCCTGACTGCGTCGACGCGGTTCGCAGCGCCACCGCGGAGCTGGGCTATTCGAGAATGGAGATGGTCAGCGGCGCCGGCCACGACGCCCTGTATGTGGCGAAGGTTGCTCCCACCAGCATGATCTTCGTGCCCTGCAAGGACGGGGTCTCCCACAATGAATCGGAAGACGCCAAGCCGGATGATCTGGAAGCAGGCTGCAATGTGTTACTGCACGCTATGCTGAAGATGGCCAACGCATAGCGGCAATCCGTCACGCTGCACTTTGGTGGATCACCTCTACACATCGGGTGTCACAGTGAAATTCACTCAGTAGCTGTGATCGCGCTGCCAGCAGCGCTTCTCGATTTCTGGCTTTCACGTGACCATAGCCACGTAGTTTCTCCGGCAGCTTCATGAGTTGTTGCGCAGCGTGATAGTTGTGCGGCGCGAGCCGGTCACAGACTTCAGCAAGGTCTGCTTGATAACGCGCCAGATCCTCTCTCTCCTGCCTGCGCTCGCTGGTGAGCGCAAAAACATCCCATCGTGTTCCGCGAAGCCACTTGAGCTTGGCGAGCAGGCGAAACGCTGGCATGAGCCAGGGACCAAACTCAACTTTTTTGACCTTGCCCGTCTCGGGGTCGGCTCTACTCAATACAGGCGGCGCCAGATGAAACCTGATTGAGTAATTGCCGGTGAACTGTGCATCGAGTTTCGCTCGGAAGGCGTCATCGCTGTGCAAGCGCGCAACCTCATATTCGTCTTTGTAAGCCATGAGCTTAAAGAGTTGCTGGGCAACGGTGTGGGAGAGCGAATTGTCCGCTTCTGGGTCGCTGTCTACTGAGCGCACCTTTTCAATTTGATCGAGATAACGTTGTGCGTAGCCCACAGACTGATACGTCACGAGCCGTTGAAAGCGATCCTCAATCACTTGATCCAGTGTGAAGTCGTCATCGGTGCTTGACGATGCTTGGGGTAGCAGCGACTCGACCAGCTCAGGTTGATTGGCAAACCGGCGGCCTAGGAGAAACGCATGCTTGTTAAATTGAACCGCCACCCCGTTCAATTCAATCGCGCGCTGAAGCGCCGCTTCACCGACTGGCACCCAGCCGCGTTGCCAAGCATACCCCAGCATGAAGAGATTGGTTCCGATGGCATCGCCAGTTAACTGCAGAGCGATGTCAGAGGCGTGAACAAACTCCAATTGCTCACCCACTTGCGCAGTGACCTTCTGCCTCATGCCCTCAGCCGGAAAATGCGCATCGGGATCCTGGACGAATGCGGCTGTGGGCTGCTCGTTGTCGTTAATCACGGCGTGGGTGCGCCCGTGAGCGACCTTACCCATGGCTTCATACCCCGTGCTCACCACCAGATCGCATCCAATCAGCAGATCGGCTTCACCCGCGGGGATGCGAACCGCTTTGATGTCGTCTTGTGCGCTAGCGACGCGCACATGACTCACGACTGCGCCAAATTTTTGCGCCAATCCTGTCTGATTCAATGTGGCGCACCCCTTGCCTTCAATATGTGCGGCCATGGCAATCAGCGAAGTAATGGTTAATACCCCCGTACCACCGATGCCCGCCACAACGGTATTCCAGGGTTGCTCGAGAGACGGTAAGTCGGGCTGGGGCAACGGGTCGAAGACGGGCTCCTCCGACTGCACTGGCTGGGCTTTGCGCAGCTCTCCACCAATGACCGATACGAAGCTAGGGCAAAACCCTTTTAGACAGCTGAAGTCATGGTTACAGGCGCTTTGATCAATCTCGCGTTTTTTGCCGAGCACCGTTTGCTTTGGGAGCACCGAGAGACAATTGGACTCGACACTACAGTCGCCGCAGCCCTCGCACACCGCCTCGTTGATTACAACACGACGATCAGCGTGACGCATTTTTCCCGTTTTACGACGGCGCCTTTTTTCCGCTGCACAGGTCTGTTGATACACAATGACAGAGGTTCCCTTGAACGCTCTGAGCTCCAACATCAAGGCGTCGTATTGGTCCCGGTGCGTCAGACTAAAGCCCGATATGGCGTCAAATCTCCAGCGCCAGTCCTCCGGTGTGTCAGAGACCAGCGCGATGCGTCGCACGCCTTCGCTGCTCAACTGCCGGATCAGATCGCCAACGCTCAAAGAGCCATCGACCGGTTGCCCGCCAGTCATCGCGACGGCGTCGTTATAGAGGATCTTGTAGGTGATATTGACCCCGGCGGCGACCGCCGCACGAATCGCCAGCACACCTGAATGAAAATAGGTGCCATCGCCCAAGTTTTGGAACACGTGCTGGGTATCGGTAAACGGCGCCTGACCAATCCAGGTCGCACCCTCGCCCCCCATTTGGGTGAAGGTATGCGTGGGGCGATCTGGCATCCAGGTAGCCATGTAGTGGCAACCAATGCCGCCCAGCGAATGACTACCCTCAGGCACCTTGGTGGAGGTGTTATGAGGGCAACCCGAACAGAAGTGAGGAACGCGTTCGATGGTTTGATAGGGCACCGCGAGCGACTTTTCTTTTTCCTCAATCCACCGGATACGTTGCTCCAGCAGTTCGCTGGAAAAGAATCGTCGAATCCGATCGGCGATGACCAGCGCTATCATCGCCGGCGTCAACTCTCCCACGTTGGGCAGTAGATCACGACCGTCCTCATCAAACTCGCCAATCACCCTGGGCCGGCTGCCGACTGGGTAGTTGTAGAGCTGAGAGGTCAGTTGATCCTCAATGATGGAGCGCTTCTCTTCGACCACCAGAATCTCTTCGAGACCCTCGGCAAAGTCATGGGTCAGCCGCGGCTCCAGCGGCCAGGGCATGCCGACTTTGAAAACCCTAATGCCGATTTCGGCGCCAATGGCCTCGGTAACCCCCATGTCCTCAAGCGCCTGCATGACGTCGAGGTAAGCCTTACCCGACGTGATGATGCCAAAGCGGGGGTTGGGGCTATCCAGCACAACACGATTGAGGCGATTGACCCTCGCAAATTCTCGGGCCGCATAGATTTTGTACTTGTTGAGGCGGAGCTCTTGCTCCAGCGGTTTGTCGGGCCATCTGGCGTGTACGCCGTCGGCGGGCAATTCAAATTTTTCCGGGATGATGATGTCCACGCGGTCGGAATCAATGTCAGCAGAAATCGCTGAGTCCATGTTTTCCGTGATGGCCTTTAGGCCGACCCAGCAGCCTGAATATCGAGACAGCTCCCAGCCGAAAATACCCAGATCCAACACCTCCTGCACGTTCGCCGGTGCCAACACCGGCACAGAGGCGCCAATGAACATATGCTCCGACTGATGGGGCAGCGTTGAAGACTTACAGGCGTGGTCATCCCCTGCCACCGCGAGCACGCCACCATAGCGAGACGTGCCAAATGCGTTGGCGTGTTTAATGACGTCCATGCTGCGGTCGACGCCAGGCCCTTTGCCATACCACATGCCAAAAACACCGTCGAAGCGCGCGTCTTCGAACAGATTGGTCTGTTGGCTGCCCCATACCGATGTGGCGGCAAGGTCCTCATTAACGCCTGGCTGGAAGTGAATCTGATGAGCGTCGAGGTACTCGGTGGCTTTCCACATGGCTTGATCGACGCCGCCCAATGGGCTGCCGCGATAGCCAGAAACGAAGCCGGCGGTATTGAGGCCCCGCTTCACATCCCGTTTTCTCTGCAGCATTGGCAGGCGCACCAACGCTTCGATGCCTGTCATGTAGGCGGAGGTATGGTCATGAGTGTACTTGTCGTCCAGTGACACTTTCCGCAACGGCGGTCGCTTTGTCTGCCCCATGTGCCTGCCTCTCTGTTTAAGCATGCCTCGGAATATTATGGGTCGCGGCGACAGGGAAATTTATTTAAAATATCTGTCAAAAGGCCACAATATAAATAAATTATTCTTTAATATATTCTATATAGGCTTTTCTTTTCATGACTATTGATTCAACCGACAAGAAACTGCTGGGCTTGCTGCAAGAGGACGCCAGCATCAGCACCTCGGCACTGGCGGACAAGCTACACATCTCACAGTCGCCTTGCTGGCGACGCATTAACCGGCTGGAAGAGCAAGGGATCATTCAAAAGCGAGTCGCGGTGTTGGATCGCGAAGCGCTTGGCATGAGTGTTGTGGTATTTGCGACCGTCAATCTGACCCAGATTGGCAGACAAAATCTGATTGAGTTTGAGCAGATGATCAAAGGCCATCCCGAGGTATTGGAGTGCTACACGATGACCGGCATTTGGGACTATGTCCTCAAAATCGTCACGCGTAATGTCCGACACTACGAGGATTTTGTCAGGAACACGCTAAGTGCCAGCGACTTGATTAGAGAACTGCATTCACACATCGCCGTGACAGAAATTAAGAATACGTCTGCGCTGCCCTTGGCGGCACAAGTCGACTGACACCCCCAGCCATTAGACCGGCAGCAGACCCTCATTCCCCCCACAATGCGGCGAAACGCCTGTTCCTATTTATCCATCAGCGGTGCTTCAGAGCGCCCAAAATTGACGCGCTCAACGCGTGAGGTCGATGAGAACCTTGCATTGATGGGCAGGGCTACGTAGCGCTTCAAACGCGTCAGGCACTTCATTCAGGCCAACCACATCGGTGATCATGGTAGTGGCGTCCACTCGCCCCGCTACCATCATGTCGATGGCGTACTGAAAGTCTTCCTTGTCATAGCCCACGGCCCACTGGATACGCAGTTGCTTCACAAAAGCCGTCAGCGGGATTATTTCATCGGGGTGGTCGCAGACGCCAATACCCATGATGACACCCTTGGCTGGCGCCCGGTCGATACAGGCCTGCAACATGCCGGGGGCCCCAACACACTCAAGCTGCACTGCTGGCGCCGCGCCGGTTAGCGCCTGAAACTGCGCGCCTACGTCGCCAGCCGGGTCAACAAAATACGTGAACCCCAGTTTGCTTGCCATTTCCAGTCGCGCGGCGGCCATCTCGCTCAGAACGACTGAGCGCGCGCCCATGAAACGGCTCCAAATAGCGCAGGCCAATCCGATTGGGCCGGCGCCAATAATCAATACGTCTTTCTCAGCAATGCCTTCAGCCATCTTGACCGAGTGCAAGCCCACGGCCAGCGGCTCAATCAGTGCGGCGTGGTCATCACTCAGACTCTCGGGAATCTTCAGCACGAGTTCATGACCCACCTTGACGTACTCTGAGTACGCGCCTGAGATTTCACCCAGGCCAATGGTCTTTTCCCCTATGAAAGGCAGGGAGGTTACGCGATCGCCCGGTGCAAACTGTCCGCCAGGCACCGCCGCGCCAACCTCGACAATGTCGCCGACAAATTCGTGTCCAAAGACAGTCTCAGGGGGCGCCATAAAAGGGCCCTCTCGAGAAGCGTGGATATCGGTGCCGCAGATGCCGCAACGTCGCACCTTGACCAACATCTCGGCGTCACCAATCTCTGGCGTGGGCACATCCTTGATGGCCAGTGGCCGCCCGGGGCCCTCGAATACAGCAGCTTTCATCATGATAATTCTCCGACCGATGGCGTGAGCCTATCAAAGTCAGTGGCAATCTGGTGTGAGCAGATGCATGGCCACCAAGTCCTCGGGGGGAACTCAAGGATGCACATTGCGCCCCAATTGATATATTGTATCCATCCCTTGAATAACCTTGAGACCGTCCATCACCCGTGAGCATGGTTGACTACAAGTCCGTGATGTCTGCCGCTGAGCAAAAATGCGTTCAGGGGGGCATCAGGTTCACCAAGCGACGAAAGCAGGTATTGTCGGTGCTGATCAAGGCCGACGTCGCCCTCTCTGCCTATGAAATAGCGGAGAGATGCAACGCCGGCAGCGAGACCAACATGCCTGCCATGTCCGTTTACCGAATATTGGACCTCTTCCAAGAGCAAAATTTCATTCACAAATTAGAAATCGCAAACAAGTATGTTTGTTGCGCACACATTTCTTGCTCACACGAACACGATAATGCGCAATTCCTGATCTGCGGCAGCTGCCGTCATGTTGAGGAAATCAATCTAGCCGAGGATGCGGTTAAGGCGCTTCAAACTGCTGCCAGCGCCGCTGGCTTTAGCGCGATCAGTTCACAGCTAGAGATCAAAGGTCGATGCGCACAGTGTGAGCAAAGCGAAGATCAGGCGGTCACACCATGATCAACCAGCTTTTCACAACAGAATCAGGCGACAAAGCGGCTATCGGTCTTTCCCTTGCTTGTGCCTTGCATTGCCTCATGGTGCCGTTACTGTTGGCGCTTTTCCCTTCCGGTGCGCTCTCGGGTCTTGGGGATGAGCGCATTCATCTCGGTCTACTATTTCTCATTATCCCTATCAGTGTTTTCTCACTGACTCTCGGGTGCCGTGTGCACAAAAATCTTACTGTGGTTGCTGTAGGAGTCACTGGAATCTGCATGCTCATTTTCTCGGCCCTCTTGGCCCATGACATGGGCGGCGAGTCGCTCGAGACGGCTGGTACCCTCTTGGGGTCGGGGATCGTTGCTTTGAGTCATGCACTGAACTTTAAATTCTGCAGGTCCGCTCATGCATGCTAGACACACCATGAGCACTGCACGCACCTGTAAACCCCTGCGCCTCTTAATGTTTAGCGCAGTCGCCTGTGGCTGCAGCACCGCCTGGGCCGCGGGGGGTGCACATGAGCATGGGGCTGCCGAACTGCTTTTATCCTCCGAAGGTAAAGACGTGCAGATTACGTTCAACGCCCCGGCACAAAGCTTGGTGGGCTTTGAAACGGCTGCCGTTACCGAGGAGCAAAAAGCAGCAGTGGCGCATGCGGAGGCCATTCTGATGGCGCCGCGAGACCTATTTGCACTGGAGGGCAACTCCTGTGAACTGATCGACGCAACCGTTGATGTTTCCTCGCTAGTAGGCGTTGGCAACGCCCCATCGCAGCCGGAAGCGCATGCCGATCATTCGGATGAGCACGCGGACCATGTAGCGGACCACGCGGGCGATGACGAACATACAGAGGACCATGCGGACGACCACGACGAGGATCACGCAAGTACTTCAGATAACCACGCGCATGAACATCATGATCACGACGATGACGGAGACGCGTCCAACGCCGACTCCCATAGCGACGTGTCGGCTAGTTATACCTTTGAATGTGAAAGCAACGAGGCACTGACGCGAATCGTTTTCAACCGCGATGGATTGCCCTT
>Ga0163109_10005042_pt1 | contig 9988 bp, 7 predicted proteins | sample CRUFie1St13metaG_FD_108704 | JGI IMG/M metagenome (GOLD analysis project Ga0163109, IMG submission 108704) | Marine microbial communities from the Costa Rica Dome - CRUD Field 142mm St13 metaG | ecosystem: Environmental > Aquatic > Marine > Oceanic > Photic zone | place: Costa Rica: the Eastern... | reverse complement strand
GGAATTTTTTTATACTTCATATTAGATGCACCATGTTTATAGGCAGTGGTATTACCATAAGCATAAGTAATTGCTGCTGCAACAAGTTCTTCTCCATAGTAACCTAAGTAGATTGTGCCACCTTTGAGCTTTTTGAATGCTTTAAATTCTTTTTCTAGATATCTTTGTGAAAATGGTACAAAAGTATGTCTTTTAGAAGTTTCTACTAATAAACGGTGAACCTTTTGAATATCTTTTATATTTGTAGATTTTTCAATTCTTATACCTAGTTTTTCTTGTCTTCGAATGAGATTTCTGTGGTTTTGCTTCATGTTTTTAAGCAACATATCTTTATCTGGGGAAACATCCAGAATCCATGTTGTTTCAGCAAGCATATGCATCGGGCTTTTTTTAAAGCCTTTATTAGTAAGTAACTGTCTATTAGATATTGTGTCATCTGTGAAAGGTGAAACTCTAATAAAGTCTACCTGGTTTCGTTTTGCATAGTTTTTTAGCGACTTTATCAAAGCATTAAAACATGCAGAATTGCTATAATCTAATATTGGTCCGTAAGGTAGAAAGTAAAATCTACCACGCTTCGCTTTTATATCTAACACTAGTGCGGAGCCAACTAATTTTTCTTCTTTATATACTCCGAGAATAAAGTAATCATAACCTAGATTTTTTGAAAACATGCCGTATTCTGGAGTCTGCACATATGTTTGAAAATCTTGCTCAAGCAAAAACTTTCTATATTGTTTTATATCTTTTATTAATCTAACTGCGTATTTAGCTTTCATGTTGATTGATTAAATCACACAACTCAACCGCTTTTTGTGGGCTGATGGTTTTGTTTAATGGTAAAAGTACCAAGTGACTGGCTACTTTACAAGAGTTTGGAAAATTTTTCGTTTCAAATTTCTGTGGTAGTTTTTTTGAGAACGGTACTAGAATATCTTCGGTCCAATCTAAATTAACTTGGTATGATTTTGATTCTAAAAACTTAGCTAGTTTTTTTGGTTTTTTTACCTTTATTGGAAAGAAAATTTGTGCTTTAAATACAAACTTATCAAATTGCAAACTGCTTTTTAAATTCGCTTGATAAATTGATTTTATTAACACTCTATGGGTTATTTGCCTTTGATAGAACTTTAAAGCATGTAAAAGAGTTATCGCCAATTTAGACGGTGCTTTAAAGTAAGTAACATTTTGTGATTCTAAATTTCTTTCGTCTTTCGAGACAACTGGCATGACACATTTAAACTTGGATGATAAATACATTAAGGCTTTTCCAATATTGAGAAAACCATAAAATTGCATACACAATGTAAACCACCAATTTTTAAATAACTGCTTGTGAACAAGTTTTGTTGGCAAATCTTGAAGATGGCTACTAGGTGCAAGTTTCTCTTTTGATTTATAAACAATTAAAGCTCCTAGGTTAGAAGCAGATAAGATTTTATTAGTACCAAACGAATAAATAGCAGCGTTATAAAATGTTGTTTGTTGTTTTATTTCTTCTTTATTAGGTAAAAAGTGTGCGTTGTCTGCTATTAAAGGAATGTTTTTATGTATCTTCTTAATAGTTTGAATATCTTCCATTGCACCAAATGTATGCTGAATAACAATGGCTAGAGTTTTATTGGAAATTCTCTCATTAATTTGCTCTACAGACATTCTTAGAGAATCTTTTTGAAGATCGATAAAGACTGGTTTTAATCCTAGTTTTAGTATTGGATTTATCAAAACTCTACAAGTGTAGGCAGAAATTAAAACTTCGTTTTTATTTGGGTGTAATTTTTGCAACTCCCCTAAATATGCATATAAAGCTGCTCTTGCTCCAAATGTAAGAGTAAGTTTTGATGATGCAATGCCAAATTGTTTTGCCAATTTAACCTTAGCTTGTTTGAGATTTTTGGATGCAAATTCTTGAGTTTGAAAATGGGCCATTAAACTGGTAAAGGCTTGTGATAAATAAAGGTTTGGTGTGAATTTGGAAAAGGATTTCATTGAGTAAAATATTTTTTAACTTGGCTAAAGGTGCGACCCTCAATTAACAGAATATCATGTGATTTTAAATTTAAGTTTAAATATCTAATAATTTCTTGTGGAGTCTCGGCGATTTTATAGTTTTTACAAGTACGTGGCAAATATTTCTGTAATTCTGGCTTGGTTAGAACTAAGACATCGAACTCTTTGGCTGCTTTTTTAAAAACTCTTCTGTGATAAAAAGCTGATTTGGAACCAAGTTCGTACATTCCAGATGTTAAAAGATACTTTTTCTTAACTCCTTTAGTTTGTAGTGCGTTCTCGATTGCAGTTTCAAAACCTACCGGGTTTGAATTGTAAGAGTCATCTAAAACAAAGAAGCCCCTTTCTCTTTGAATTAACTGTGTACTAATAATATCGTTTGTTAGACTGGCGATTTTTTCTTTAATATTACCTTCATTCATTCCGAGTTCTTTGGCGGTAAGAATGGCTGCAGTGAGGTTATTGGCAAATTGAATGCCATAAATATTGGATTTAAATGTTTTTTTATCGAGTCTAAAAGACAATTTATTATTCTTTAAAACAGGCTCCTCTATTTTGTGATTCACTTTCGATTTTGTTCCATATGTTTGAATTCTCATATCTAATGGAGAAATGGAATACACATATTTAAGTGCTTTAGAGACACCTTTTGAATCTAAATTAACAAATGCCTTTGCGTTTGGCTTCATATGTAGAAGAATTTCACTCTTAGCTTGAGTTAGTTTTTCAAATGAGCCAAATGTTACTAGATGTTGAGCATCTACAGCAGTTAAAATTGCAATGTCAGGAGAAGCAATTTTACACATCTTTTTAATCTCGCCTTTTTTAAGCGCACCCATCTCAAGCAATAGTACATTGTGAGATTTTTTAAGTTTTTTTAAGATTAGATTGGTTATACCAAGCTCTGTGTTAATGTTTTTTGGAGTTTTAAGAACTTTGAAATCATCATTAATTAATTCAGAAATAAATTCTTTAGTCGAAGATTTACCGTAACTTCCTGTAATTGCTACAACCTTTAAATTTGGATGCATTAAAACTTTTATCCTAGCTAGCCTGTACATTATTTCTTTTAAAACCCAGAAAATAGGTGCTAGTAACACTAAATATAATAGTATTTGAGCTGGGAAAAGTAATGTGTAAGCAGCAACTGCATATTCTATAGAAGATCCAGAAATATAGGAAAGTGCTACAAAACTTAGTGAGATTACAAGTAAAAGGATTGATTTAATATTAAACCTTGGTTTTTTAAATTTGTGTAATAGAAAGTAAACTAGATCGATTAAAAATATCGAAACAAATAAATGCCTTGTTTGATCTGGAAAACGGAAAACACTCAATATTAAGGCTGAATACATAAAAAACTGAAGAGGTCGTAAAATTTGAGTAGGTTTTTTTTGGTAAAATAGCAAATCCTTTAGCTTGTCCACTCGATACCAGCAGTTTTGTAGCACTGCTATGTTTCTTAGAGAGTTTAAAAAACTAAGAAAGATAATTAAGCTAAAAAACAATTGAAAATTAATATTCATAGAGTTTATTTAAAGGTTTTAAGACACACCTTAGAGACATCCTCTGGGATGTGTTTGTGAATACCATGAGTCATACCTGGTATTATTTTTAAAATCGAATTTGGAATAAGTTTATGAGCTTTTCGTGACATTTTCACAGGTGTCAGAACATCTTTTGTACCCCATACTAGCAAAACAGGAACCTTGATTTGAGGTAGTAAACTCTCGACATTTGAGGAGACAATATTTTCAAATGTTTGCTTCATACTGCCTGCCAACTTGTTGTAGTCAACAGCTCCAATAAGCCTTCTATATAATTTAATTAGTTTTGAAAAAAGCGGTATTTTATGTAGAAATTGGATTTTTGGCCCTATATTTTTGGATAGTTTTTGTAGTAAATTTAGTTGTGGTTTAATGATTGCAGGGGCAAGCATTACAGCTGCCTTAAAATTGTGTTTTTTTTGAGATAATAAATGTGCCGAGACCCTTCCACCAAAAGAATGACAAAGAATATAATTTGGTTCTAGGTTGTGCTCTGATTTAACATACTTTTGAAATTCATTTGTGTAATCTACAAAATCTTCTAAATGCCATGCTGCTTCTGGTTCTTGAGTGAGTCCAAAACCCGGAAACTCGAAAAAAATAAAACAAGCAAAATTATTTTCAGGAAGTTGTAAAAACTCTCTCCAACTATCTAAGCTTGAGCCCCATCCATGTAAAACCAATACAACCTTATCAGATTTTTGATCACCACAGATGACATATCGTGTTTTTAAATTTTTAACTTTGGCTTGGAATACTTTCATTTACGATAACTTTTAGATTGTTTATATTGTTTGTGATAGTTGAACGCCAAGCTGGGAAGCTTTTTATTTCAGCCGTTTCAACCAATGGATTTTCTTTAAGAATATCTAGCGCTAGACCAGTTGGCTGACCTAGTACTGATAATTTTAACTGATTAAATACTTTCTGTACATCCATAGTCGACCCACTTAGCTGCGCTTGTTGTAGACCAGTGACCACAAATGTTGCATCAAATGTACCAAGCGCTGGATTATTCTTAAAAACTTTGTAACTAAGGTTTTTAAAATCAACTTTCTTTAGGGAGTTATGAGGATCTAAATTTGTTAACAATTTTGATCTCAAAATGTTTTCAAGACTGGATTTACTATAAGCATAACCTTCTAAATCTGCGCTTACTTGAATTTGAAACGAATGGAGTTTTTGACCAATTAAATTGTTATCCATTTCTAACTTTATATTGTTTATTTTCATAGTTTCTGGACTTTCAAGAAGAACTAGATCTTCCTTAGTTGTTTGATTTTTCTGATTAAGTCCCTCTGCTAACATATCTGCAAGTTTTACACTTAGTTCTTTTTGAGCAAATTCACTCGCTGCTACTAAGTCTGTATCTTTCACGAATTTTTCAATTTTGGTTGTACCCCCAGTAAAATCCTCAATGGTTTCAGCCATTATCAAATTTTTAGAACTTTCTTTCAATCCTGGTAAAGACAGATTTGTGCCAAGCTTTAAGTTGCCACGCATACCCACACCAACACCAGCCAAATCAAAGGCATCTGCGCTAACCTCAACTTCTTTGATACTTGGATTTGATGGAGTTGCTGCATCTAAATAAATAAAATCTTGCGAGCGGAAAATTAAACCATCTTCCGTTTGGAAACGTGTAAAAGGAACTAAATTAAATGGTTTTGGTGCAGTGTTTTTAATTGTAATTTTTCCTTTTGCATTTGTTCCGATATTATTCACTCCAGTCGAAACAAAACGAACATTAGTTTGTATTTGCGGAACAGTAAACTTATAAACTTTCAGTTTATTCAGTGAACTAGACTCATTAATCTCTGAAGGTTTATTTTCGTATAAATGTATATTTAAAACTTGTTCAATAGAGCTTATTTTTGGAACAATTGTAAGAACAGTTTTTGGGAAAGCAAAAGCAGCTATGGTAAAAAAACCTACTAAAGAAAGAACGGTACAAAACAATAGTATCTTTTTAAAACCTTTGTTTTGCATTTGATGTGATGGTAGTACTCTCTGTGCCTGTTGTTTTAAATTAGAAATAGATTCTTTGTACATATCTAACTCTTCCTCTTGAGGAGTTTTAATGTCTGCATTGAGTTGCATCTTGGCATTCTCTGAACCTTTTTTAAAAATTATGTCGGTAGACTTTTCAGACTTAGACGATGTTTCTTTTAGAGACTCCCCTTCGGCGTATACTAGATCTAAGTCTTTAACGGAAGGAATTGATTCAATAAAGTTAGGTAAAATGACTCCAAAATCTTGATTTTGATCTTTTAGGCATCTAAATAAAACTTGGTAATGAATGCTGGAAAATATATTTACATGCTCCGATTCAAAAAATAGATATACTTTCGGCAAAGCATGTAGATTTGGATTCGACTCTCGAAACTTCCTTACTTCTTCTAAAATATCTGGTAAACGAAAGTCTTGTGGGACTTTTATAATATGCTTATCGAGAATTTTTATTTTTTTCTTGTTTTTTCTAAACTTCATTATGAGAAGTTAATCTTAGTATTTGATTTATATTTGCACTAAATGCTGATTCTGAATGTTTGTTTTTATCACTCAAAAACTTATTTGCATAAGCCAAGAGAGCAACCGAGCCTGGATCTGTAATTAACTCACTGGGATCCGATAAATATTTGAAGTTTTTGATTGTACAAGCTTTTGTACTTCCATAGTTATTTAAATCTTGCTCGAGCAACTCAGTTACTTCAGGAATGTAAGAACCACCTCCCATTAGATATAACTGAGTATCCTGAATATCAAATATTTTAAACTCTAAAATAGTTTCTTTAACCTCTTGTATAAGTTTCTTGATCGTTATAAGTGTAGCCTTGCGAATATCTCTATATTCTTTATCAAACTTGTCATTGCAGTAATTAATGAGCATTTCATAAGCTTGATCTTGAGTTAAAGTAAATCTACTAGCATATTCATTAATAACATTCTGGGTTGAAAACTGTAATATTTTTGATTTTAATAGCCTTCCAGACTTAGCTAAGGTGATTGATGTTTTTGAATGGCTTAACTCTATAATCAGTGCTTTTTGATTAGTTTGGCTAATCAGCGATTGGGCTACAGGTTGTAAATAAATTTGGCTTAATGGGAAGCCAATATATGACGTGAGCTTGGTTAAGGAATCATATAATTTCTCTTGGCAAAATGCATTAAAGAAAATCACACTTACACTTGATGCCTTTAATCCTAGAGGGTTTGTCACTGATTTGTTGTCTAATCGAATATCTATTAAATCGGATTGAATAAGTTTCAAATTTGCATCTTTGAATTTTTGCTGCGCCTTTTTCATTACAGATAACCGCGTCTTTGAATGAGACTGCTGTAAAATGTTTTGTAGCGTTCCCATATCTATGGGTTCATTTGAATTTGTCTGAAAAGAACTTGTGTAAAAACTTGATTCAAAAAAAGAATCGTCTAAACCACATACACAGGAAACAATATTGAATGCAGATTTTTTGTAAAGTTTGGTTAGTCGTTTTGTTATTTCTTGGCGAATAGATTCGAACTCCCCTTCTAAAATCTGTTGCAATGTTAAATCGTGTTTAATAACCTCATGAGCTAAAATAAAGTGTTCAAACTGGCTATTGTATTTAGATGATACCAATAACATTTTTAGATTATTTTGAGCGAAATCTAAAATTAGAAATGTATCTAACTCTGTAGTTTTGGAGAATAAATTTTTAAGCATTTGGAGGCTGACTATACAAGGATTTTTATATATTCTATATATTTTTAGTTGTTTACTGAATCTAAATCGTTTTACAAAATGCCAGTCTTTTCTATAATTCGATTCTTTTAATTTTCTACTTTGCTTTGAACTGTTAAAATATTGCTAGTATTTAATTTTTATTCATGAACAAACTCGGTCTTCGAAATGTTATTCTAGTCAGTCTTAGTGCTGCCTTGTTAAACCTATCTTTTGTACTTGCTCAACCTGCACAGCCACCTGCAAACGGCGCATTGACTCCAAATTTTACTGGATTGAATGTGAGTGGCACTAGTGAAACCTCTAATCTCAAGGTAGATACATTGACTTCAAAAACAGTAGCTGATCCTATCAATATAAATGACACTCTGGTAATAGATGGTAATTTGGATGCAAATAATAATACGTTCTTAGAAACTACTTATATATCTGGTGAGCTTAATATGGTTGAAGGCGCTGGAAATGTGTACTTTAATAATTCATGGATGCAGGTTAACGACCTCTCAGCTTTTGGTGAAACTCTTTTAAGGGACACTTCAGTAAATGGGACTCTAAAAACTGATACAATACAAGAAAGAGTAACCAACAATGGCATACTTTTAAATGGCAAAAATATAACAGCAAATGGGACTCTAAAAACTAATATAATAGAAGAAAGAACAACCAACAATGGTATACTTTTAAATGATAAAACAACAGTAAAAGGAAATCTAAAAGTCAACAAAATCCAGGAAAGAACAGGTGTTGGGATCACGCTTGACGACAATACCACTGTTAATGGAACCTTGACCGTTAATACTATTGAGGAAAAAACCAATAACAACGGTACCCGCTTTAACAACGATATTATTGTATCGGGTGCTGTGAATGGGCAAAGTGTGGGTGCTGCTACGGGATCATTTGGCACTCTTGAGGTAGGTGGAAGTTCTCTTATACAATTCATAGGCTCAAAATTTTACCCAAGAAGTTCAACTGGAACCTCCGATGCTGATAGAACGGTTTCGTGTCTTGAAGGAGACATTCTTGTAAATTGCGGAGCCTATAGTGGTTCAACCAGAAATTTGAAAAAGATTTATACTTATAGTCCTAGGGGTTCTGGACCTTTCGGTGCAGATACACATTGCCGTGTGGTATTTTCTGCCAGAGGATACAATCAAAAAGCAGATGCTATTTGTCTTGATTTGTAGATAGCTGCTGACATTCTAATTTAAGATCTTCATCATCTATATTTTTGCATAAACTTTTATTGCCGAGCTCAGATTCACTGAATGCTAAATTTATTATACACTCACTCTGAAGATTTTTATCAGTAAACTGGTCACACTCGCTAATATCTTTAATATTAGCCATTGTATCTTCTACCTCTTTAACGTAATTTAATAACTGATCTTTACTTTGTCTCAAAGAATCATTTTGTTGTGATTCAGTACTGTAATTATCTATTTGATTTGACGCTGTTGAACAACCTGCCAATAAAAGAGTAATGGCAAGTAAAGCTAAAGGGGTTTTCATATTATAAATGTTAGAGACCTAATTGTTTTTTAATATCGTCTACCTGGGTTTGCTCTTGTTCTTTCTGACCATGAGTACGATATTCATCTTCTAAATCTTCCCATTCTCGGCGATGTTTTTCAACCATTTTTTCTAATTCTTGCTGATGTCTCTTTGGAAGCTCAGCAAATTTAGAGCTTTCGTCCTCGAAAATCTTTATGAGATCATCAATTTGTTGTTGTCTTAAATTTGGAATTGTATCTATGATTTTCTTTTTTTCATGCTTTGACAATGATATGGAAGACGCAAGTAATTTGAGAAACTTTGTTTCATCGAAATTCAAATTATGTTTTGGTAACTTAATTGGTGTTTTATCTGAAACCTTTGCACCAATTTTGAAATTAGCAGGAGTATTATCTTGAGGTGGCATACCCGGTTGACCTGGCATTTGACCGGGCATCGGTGGCATTCCTGGATACTGTTGTGGCACTCCTGGTTGACCTGGCATTTGATTCGGCATCGGTGGCATTCCTGGATACTGTTGTGGCACTCCTGGTTGACCTGGTATTTGATTAGGCATCGGTGGCACTCCAGGATACTGTTGTTGCACTCCTGGTTGCTGCATTTGATTCGGCATCGGTGGCACTCCAGGATACTGTTGTTGCATGCCTGGTTGCTGCATTTGATTCGGCATCGGTGGCATTCCAGGGTGTTGCTGTGGCATTCCTGGTTGCTGCATTTGATTCGGTATCGGTTGCATTCCAGGATACTGTTGTGGCACTCCTGGTTGCTGCATTTGATTCGGAATCGGTGGCACTCCAGGGTGTTGCTGTTGTGCTTGTTGTTGTACTGGTGCTTGCGTTGCAGGCTTTTGTTGGGGTTGTTCTTGCTGGTTCACAACTGGAGATGTTGGCGTAGGATTTGGTTTGAAATTTGATAATTGGTTTAATCCCAGTGGGTCAAACGGATCGAAATCAGATTCAGAACTTGTTAAATTAACTGTTTGAATATCTAACTCTGGCAATTCGAATGATTGTACTGGTGCCTGAGGAATTGGGGCTTGCTGAACAGGTTGCTTTACTGGTGCCTGAGGAATTGGGGCTTGCTGAACAGGTTGTTGTACTGGTGCCTGAGGAATTGGAGCTTGCTGAACAGGTTGTTGTACTGGTGCCTGAGGAATTGGAGCTTGCTGAACAGGTTGTTGTACTGGTGCCTG
>Ga0163109_10005041_pt1 | contig 9989 bp, 9 predicted proteins | sample CRUFie1St13metaG_FD_108704 | JGI IMG/M metagenome (GOLD analysis project Ga0163109, IMG submission 108704) | Marine microbial communities from the Costa Rica Dome - CRUD Field 142mm St13 metaG | ecosystem: Environmental > Aquatic > Marine > Oceanic > Photic zone | place: Costa Rica: the Eastern... | reverse complement strand
AGATATTCATAAAGATCAATTTAAAAGGTTAGGAGTTGTAGGAGATTGGGATAATTATTACTCCACAATGAGTTTTGATGCTGAAGCTCAAATAGTAAGAGAACTAGGTAAATTTTTAAAAGAGGGAAGCTTGTATAGAGGCTTTAAACCTGTTTTATGGTCTACTGTTGAAAAAACAGCTTTAGCTGATGCAGAAGTCGAGTACCAAGATCATAGGTCAGATACTATCTATGCATCTTTTCCAGTTAAATCATCAAATATAAAAGAATTAAACGATAGTGAAATAGTAATTTGGACAACTACTCCATGGACTATTCCAGCCAACAAAGCCTTGGCTTTCAACGAAAGCTTAGATTATTTATTAATTGAGGTAAATGATGATGGAGACTTTAAAGATAAAAAAATTGTTATTGCAGATGCGTTAATTGATACAGTTGTAAAAGATACCAAAATTCAAAGTTTCAAAAAATTAAAAACTTTTAAAGGTAAAGATTTTAAAGGAACAATTTGCAATCATCCTTTTTTAAAACTTGGTTATGAATATGACATACCTATGCTAGAAGCACGTTTCGTTACTACAGAGCAAGGCACCGGAATTGTTCATTGTGCTCCAAGTCACGGTCCTGATGATTTTAATTTGTGTATGAATAATGGAATTAAAGCAATTGAAACAGTTGATGGTGACGGAAAATATACAAAAAATGTAGCACTTTTTGAAGGGATACATATTTTTAAATCTAATTCAATTGTGATTGAAAAATTAAAAGACCAAAAAAAATTATTATCGAGTGGTGAACTTGTTCACTCATATCCTCATTCATGGAGGTCAAAAGCACCATTAGTTCACAGAGCAACTCCCCAATGGTTTATTTCTATGGACAGTCATAAACTTAGAAATAAAGCTTTAAAAGCAATTGATGAAACAATTTTCTATCCAAGCAAAGGAAAAGAGAGATTAAAATCGATGATTGAAACAAGGCCCGACTGGTGTGTTTCAAGACAAAGAGTATGGGGAGTTCCGTTGCCTATTTTTATTAACAAGAAGACAAGTGAAATTTTGATTGATGACGAGGTCTTTGATAATATTGCAAGAATTTATGAAAAAGAAGGATCTGATTGTTGGTTTTCGGATGATCCACAAAAATTTCTTGGAAAAAAATATAAGGCTGAGGATTTTGAAAAGTTAAGTGATATCGTAGAGGTATGGTTTGATAGTGGATCTACGCACTCATTTGTATTAGAAAAAAGAAAAGATTTAAAGTGGCCTGCATCTATGTATCTCGAAGGCTCTGATCAACACAGGGGCTGGTTTCATTCGTCTCTTTTAGAGTCTTGTGGGACAAGAGATCGTGCACCTTTTGAGACTATACTTTCTCATGGTTTTGTAGTTGATGGCAAAGGTTTGAAAATGTCGAAATCTCTAGGAAATGTAATTGCGCCTGAAGATATCCTAAAAAAATATGGAGCTGATATCCTTAGAATTTGGGTTGCTTCCTCAAATTATGCTGAGGATCTTCGAATAGACTATTCAATATTAGATCAGCATGCTGAATCGTATAGAAAAATAAGAAATACATTTAGATATTTACTCGGAAATCTTAATGATAATTTTGAACAAATAGATTTAGAAAAAATCAAAATTGAGAATTTACCAGAATTAGAGCAATTTATGCTTCATAAAATTTACAATTTAAATTCTAAATTTAACAAGTATTTTAAAGATTATGATTTTCATAATTTGTATAAAGAATTATTGAATTTTTGCACTGTAGACTTATCTGCTTTTTATTTTGATATAAGAAAAGACACCTTGTACTGTGATCCAGTAAATTCTGAAAAAAGAAAATCAACTCTTATAGTGTTAAATGTTATTCTTAACTCTTTATTAAGATGGTTTGCGCCAATATTATCTTTTACAACTGAGGAGATTTATCAACTTATTTCAAAAAATAAAAAAAGTATTCATCTTGAAGAATTTTTAAATTTTCCTGAAAAATTTGATAATTCAAACCTAAATTCTAAATGGGAACAATTAATCAGAATAAGAGATATTTGTAATCTCAGTATTGAGCAAAAACGAGCAAGCAAAGATATTGGATCTAGTTTAGAAGCGGCATTAATTGTTAAATTAAATAATGAGAACCAAAAATTTTTGAAAAATGTTGATCTTTCAGAAATTTGTATAACTTCCTCAGTCAAAATTGAGAATGGTGATACAAACGAAGTAATTGTGGAGACAATGAAAGCAACAGGTGAAAAATGTCCAGTATGTTGGAAAATTAGCAGCACTCCCTGTGAAAGACATAAATTGTAAATAAAATGTTAAAAAAATATTTAGTAGATTTTTCTATTATCATTTTTATTTTTTTAATAGATCGAATAAGTAAATTATTAATCATTGGTTCTCCAGAAACTTATGAACAATATGGTATTAGTATTACATCCTTTTTAAATTTTAATTTAATTTGGAATAAAGGTATTGCTTTTGGTTTATTCTCTTTTAATGAAAAACTATATTATAATTTTCTAACAATCTTTATTTGCCTTATAACTGTCGTCATTATTTGGCTTATGTTTAGATCTAGTGGATTTGAAAAATTAAGTTATATAATGATTATTGGAGGTTCTTTCGGAAATATTTTTGACAGAATATTTTATTCCGCGGTGCCAGATTTTATAGATATACATATTAACAATTTTCATTGGTTTATATTTAATGTTGCTGATATATTCATTACCATTGGCATAATTTTTTTAATAAGTTTTGAAATTTTTGGTAAAAAAAATTAAATGAGATTTATCTATAATACTTCCCTGATCTTAGCATTATCTGCATTTTTGTTTTCTTGTGGAGGTTTCAAACTACAAAAAAAGGCTACTTCAGGTGAGGAATTTTTAATAGAGAAAAAAGATCCTTTGGTTTTACCACCAGACTTTTCTAAATTACCAAAACCTAATGAACAGTCCGAAAATATAGATAAAGATATTAATATAAAATCTGTGTTTGATGGGAATCAAAATAGTGTAGAGGAGGATAATAATCAAAACTCATCAAAATCTAATATTAAAAAAAGTATTTCAGAAAAAATTCAAAAACAATAATGATGACCAAAAATCTTATTTTTGAAAATTTTATAAATAAAAAATTAAATTTAAAATTAAAAAAATATTTGAAAGAATTAATTTCTTCGAAAAGTGAAGTTATAAATTCTTTATCAAGAGATTACAAATATAGCTATACAAAAAAATCTATTAAAAAATATAAGAAATATAAAGATATCAGAATTTTTGGTATGGGGGGATCCTCTCTAGGAACAATGGCAATCTATGATTTTTTAAAACATAAAATAAATAAAAATTTTTATTTTCTAGAAAATTTAAATCAAAAAATAATATTTCCAAAAAAAAGATATCTTAATTTATTAATTTCAAAATCTGGAAATACGTTAGAGACAATTGTGAACTCTAATTTATATATTAAAAAAAATGATAAGAATGTTTTAGTTTCAGATAAAAAAGAAAGTATTTTAAGAGAAATAAGTATGAAATTAAGAGCGGATATTATTGATCATAATAACTTTATTGGTGGAAGATACTCAGTTTTGTCAGAGGTTGGCATGTTACCGGCAGAGTTAATGGGCTTAGATTCAATGAAATTTAAAAGATTTAATAATTTAGCAGCCAATAAAAAATTTTTTAATTCTATCATAATTAATGTTTCAAATATTTTAGAGCTAGTTAAAAGAAAAAAATTTAATTCAGTAATCCTCAATTATGATGTAACTGCAGATAATTTTTTAAAATGGTATCAACAATTAGTAGCCGAAAGTTTAGGTAAAAAAGGAAATGGTATTTTTCCAATAATATCAAATATGCCAAAAGATAATCATAGTTTAATGCAATTATATTTGGATGGTAATAAAAATAATTTTTACACGTTTTTTTATACAAAGGATCGAAATTACCCAAAATTAAATCAAGATATGATACCTAGTTCTTTAAAATTTTTAAAAAGGAAGGATTTAGGTGATATTTTATACTCCAAAATTTTAGCAACAAAAAAAGTTTTTCAAAAAAAAAATATACCATTTAGAAGTTTTTTTATAAAATCTAAAAATGAGGAAGTATTAGGTGAATTATTTACATATTTCATTTTAGAAACAATTCTCTTAGCTAGAGCTTTAAAAATAAATCCTTACGATCAACCAGCTGTTGAACTAATTAAGATAGAAACCAAAAAACTTCTAAAAAAATCTTAATTCGCAAAATATACTTTAGAGACCCCATAAGTACGAGTATCAAGAATATTAATTTTTTCTGTTATTACTACTTTATCTTTTTTATGTCTGTGAATAATTAAAATACCATCTTTTTTAAGAAGTTTTCTATAAATAATTTTTTCAATTAACATATTAATTTTTATTTCTTTGTAAGGGGGATCAATAAAAATTATATCAAATTTTTTATCTATTTTTTTTTCAGAGTTAAAATATTCAAAACAATTATCCTTAAAAATTTGGAATTTTTTTTCATTTTTGAAAAGTAGTAGATTTTTTTCTAATACTTTAATTGCTTCAAAATAGTTTTCAAAAAAACATACATATTTAGACTCTCTTGATAAACATTCAATTCCAAAAGACCCAGAGCCAGAAAATAAATCTAAAATTGTAGAATTTTTTAAATTTATATTCATTTTTTTTGAATGTTGTAGAAGATTGAAAATTGACTCCTTTACCAAATCTTTTAGAGGTCTAGTGTTATCATCTTTGGGTAATAATAACTTTTTTCCTTTAAATCTCCCAGAAATTATTCTCATTACGATATAATCTTATAACCAATATCTTTTCTAAAATATCCATTTTGCCAATTCAATTTATTGATTAAACTTATGGCTTGATCTCTACCGATTTTTAAATCACCTGATTTAATTACAAAATTTAACACTCTCCCACCGTTAGAGTATATTTTTGAATTATTTACTTTAGTCCCTGCATGAAAAATGTATTCATTATCTTGAAGCTTAATTTCTTTAAGGCCTTTTATTTCTAAATTATTTTTAAATTTATCTGGATATCCTTTTGAAGCTAAAACAACACAAATGCTTTTTTCTTTAAACCATTCTAAATTTATATTTTTTAAATTCTCATTAACAGTGGCAACCACAATATCTAAAAAATCAGTTTTGAGCCTTGGAAGTATTGTCTGACATTCAGGATCACCCATTCTTACATTGTATTCAATTAAAAAAGGCTCACCATCTACAATCATTAATCCTGCATATAGAAAACCCTTAAATTTGTTATTTATATCTTTTAAGCCTTTTAATGTTGGTTCGATTATTTTCTCTATTATCTTTTTTTCTAGATCCTCATTTTCCAATCGAGAAGGCGAGTAAGCTCCCATTCCTCCCGTGTTTTTCCCTTTATCTCCTTCTAAGGCTCGTTTGTGATCTTGTGCAGTCCCAAAAATTTTATAATTGATACCATCAGAAATTATAAAAAAACTCATTTCCTCACCTTTTAAAAATTCCTCAATTAAAATTTGTTTTGCTTCTCCAAATTTACCCTTGAAAATTTCTTCAACTGCTTTTTTTGACTGATCATAAGTTTCACAAATGTAGACACCTTTTCCTGCTGCTAAACCATCAGCCTTTACAACAATAGGAAATTTACACTTATTTAAGAATAAAAGACTGTCTTGAATGCCATTGAAGACTCCAAATTTTGCGGTGGGGATATTATATTTTTTACATAAATTTTTTGTGAAAATCTTTGAACCTTCTAGCTGTGAAGAAACACGATCTGGACCAAATACTTTAATTTTGTTTTGTTTTAAGAAATCGACCATTCCATCTACTAGAGGTTTTTCAGGTCCTACTATTATTATGTCTATACCTAGTTCTTTTATAACTCTTTTTAATTCCTCAAAATTATTCAGATCAATCTCAATATTTTCAGCAATAAAGCTAGTACCCGCATTTCCTGGAAAACAGTAAATTTTGTCAATATTTTTCGATTTTTTTAAAGATATACATATGGCATGCTCTCTTCCACCACTTCCTATTACTCCAACTTTCATATAATTATATATAAACTATTAATCATGAAAAAATTAGCTAAATTAAAATATTTACCAAATAATTTCAAAATAATTGAAAATGGTGACCATGTTTTATGCGCAGTTTCAGGTAAAAAAATTTCTTTGGATAGTTTAAATTATTGGAATGTGAAAACTCAAGAAGCCTATTTTTCGTATAAGGAAGCTCATCAGAAAAGAGAGTCAGAAACCTAAATTACTATATTTTCCATCTATTATGTGTCCAAATCCATTGTTTCGGGTTTGTGATAATCATTTTTTCTAAAATTTTATTTAGTTCCATTGTAATTTTTTCAACAGAGTCATTTTTAGAGAATTGAATGTTATCAAAAACTTTAATCTTAAAATTATCGTCTAATAATCTTTCTATATAAATAGGAACTACTTCGGCATCAAATTTTTTGATGAATTGAGCTGGAATCGTAGTTGTGAGAGCCTCTTCACCAAAAAAATCACATTTTATGCCCTCGGAAACTCTTTGATCAATCATCAAAGCAATAGATGTCCCACCTTTGAATTCTCTTAGCAATTCCTTTGTGCCAGAAATTCCTTTTTGGATTTGTTTTTTACAAATATAATTTTTTCTAATGTTTTCCATTAGTGGATTTATAAATTTATTATTCAAAGGTCTATAAACTGCAGCTAGATCTATACCAGACTTTTCAATATGCATTGCCATTAATTCAAAATTATCGAAATGTCCTGATATAAAGATTACTGGTGTATTTTTTTGTTTTATTTTTTCTAAGCCTTTTTGATTTTCTATGATAATTTTTTTTGAAAATTTGGTAGATTGCCTAAAATTTTTTATAAAGATATATTCAGCAAAGATTTTACCGTAAGTTGCCCACATTTCATTTACAATCTTATCTTTTTCATTCTTATCTAATTTAGGGAAAGCTATAGTTAAATTAGAATGCGAAATTTTTTTGGATCTGAAATGAGGGCCAATTATTTTGAATATAAAACTAGAAAAAGATTTTGATAATTTTAGTCCTAAAACCTTAAATAATAAAAATAAAAAAATAATAAAAATAAACTGTATAAAATATTTAATTGATTTCATTTATTTTATTTTTTAAAAATTGAACAAGTTTATTTTCATCTTTAATTTTCATATCTATTTCTAAAAAACTGATTTTTTCTTTTAAATTTTGAGGAATTCTTTTAAAATCTTTTTCAGTTGTTATGATTTCTGCATTATTGGTATTTGCTTTATTTATAATTTCTGAAATGTCTTTATCTTGGTAATTATAATGATCTGGAAAAATAATTTCATCAATTATTTTAAATTTATTTTTTTGAAGTAACATTTTGAAACTATCAGGATTTCCAATTCCTGAAAAAATAATATAATTTTTATCAATATCGAATTTATCGATATTTTTTATCTCTATGTTAGACTCAAAAATTTCTATTTCTGGATTAATATCTCTGATGTGATTATAAATATGATCTAAATTTGAGTCTTTATTAACTTTTTTTAAAAATAATCCATGATAATTTTTTAAACTAATCATTTTTTCTCTTAATGGACCAGAAGGTATTAAATAACCATTTCCAACCCATTTCTCGCTATCAAAACAAGCAAATTTTATATCATAATTGATCCATTTTTCTTGAAGCCCATCATCAAAAATTATCATATCAAATTTCATTTCAATAGCTTTTTTAACTATTTCTTTTCTATCACCACATGAAATAAAATTTGAATTATCTTTAAGAAATATTTGTTCATCTAATTGGTTATTGTAAAATTTTTTTGCAGTTACTGGATTAATATTCATTTTTTTTAAAAGATTATATAGAAACAATGTTGTTGGAGTTTTTCCAGTGCCTCCAACATATAAGTTTCCAACACATATAGTTTTTATTTTAGTGAATTTTTTCTTAGGTATAAAACTTGAGATAATATTATTAATTTCAACAAATATTGTAAAAGGATAAAGTAAATGTGCAAAAAAATTTGGTTTTTTAAAATCCCAAAATTTTGGTTTTTTTAAAATCATTTATTAATTTCCTTATAGGTTTTATTTAAAATATCTATTCCTATTAAATGTAAATTTTTTATTATTTTTCTAGAGTTATTTTTTGAATAAAAATGTTTAATGATATTGTTAATTAGTTGATCTTGATTAGCTATTTTTCTTGATAAATTTTTTTTACTAAGAAATCTATAAATTTCTTTAAAATTTGAAACATTTGGACCATGTAAAATTTTACAACCGTATCTAGTTGCTTCCAATGGGTTTTGACCGCCGTGCTTAATTAATGACCCACCTAAAAAAATATTTTTACAAACTTTGTAGAACAGTTTTGTTTTTCCGTAAGAATTTACTAAATAAATATCTGTATTAGGGTCAATTTTCTTTCTAGGTTCATCTAAATGAACTTTTAGATTTAAGTTATTGAGTTCTGTCTTAATTGAATTAATTCTATTTATATGTCTTGGAATAATTATCGTTAAAAGGTTTTTGAATTTTTTTTTTAACTTTATGTGCGCTAATCCACAAAACTTTTCTTCATCATAGTGAGTACTGGATGCACACCATGTTTTCCTTGAGCTGATTAATTTCACCAGATCTTTATTTAAGTTAGTTTTTTCATTTTCGGATTGACTGAATTTTAAGTTACCAATTATCTTTATATTTTTAGCCCCTAGTTTTTTTAAATATTTTTTTGTTTCAATATTTGATGAAAGACATAAATCAAATTTACTAAAGATTGATTTTGTAAAGAAAGAAAAAATTTTCCATCGATTAAATGATTTATTTGTGATTCGTCCATTTAACAGAAATATCGGTATACCTCTTTTGTATAAATTATTTATTGTAATTGGCCAAATTTCAGAGTCTATAAAAAAAGCTTTAGATGGTTTCCAATGATTTAAAAACTTTTTAGAGATAAAATTGCAATCAATAGGAAAAAATTGATGTATTATTTTTTTAAATTTTAAATTTTTTATTATCAATGATGAGCTTACAGTATTTGATGTAATCAATATTTGTTTAATTTTTTTATTTTTTTCAAATCTTTCTATTAATGGAATAATACTTTGAATCTCACCTACACTAGCTCCATGAAACCAAATCAAATTTCCCTTATTCCTTTTTTTTGAAAAAAAACCTATTTTTTCCCCAAATCTTAATTTGTCCTCTTTACCCTTTAATATCCGAAAAATTATTATTATTGGAGAAAAAAAAAATACTAAATTTATTAAAATTTTATAAATAAAAAACATTAAGATTTTAATTGTTTGTCATAAAAGTTTTTATAAATAGACGAGGTATTTAATAGTTCATTGTGATTTCCTTCTGCAACTACGCTTCCAGAGTCAATTACGTAAATTTTGTCTGAGTTTAAAACTGTAGACAATCTATGAGCAATCACGATTGTTGTTTTATTTTTTGTAAGGTAATTAATCGCTTTTTGAATTTTATCTTCTGTGTCTGCATCTAAAGAGGAGGTGGCCTCATCTAATAGAATTATTTTACTTTTTTTAAGTATTGCTCTTGCAATTGATAATCTTTGTTTTTCTCCACCAGACAATCTTACGCCATTTTCACCTATCACAGTGTCATATCCATTTGGCATATTAGTTACAAAATCATCGCAATTTGATAACTTTGCTGCCTCAATGATTTCCTTATCTGAGGCTGTTAGTCTTGAGTATTTAATGTTATTTTTTATAGTATCATCAAAAAGAGATATATCCTGACTCACTAATGAAATATTTTCTCTTAAAGACGATATTGAGTGTTCATCAATAGGCTGATTATCAACATATATTTTTCCACTTAATGGCTCATAAAATCTTGGTATAAAATTAAGTATAGTAGATTTTCCCGCACCACTATGACCAACTAATGCAGTCATTTGCCCACTTTTAAATT
>Ga0163109_10005040_pt1 | contig 9990 bp, 23 predicted proteins | sample CRUFie1St13metaG_FD_108704 | JGI IMG/M metagenome (GOLD analysis project Ga0163109, IMG submission 108704) | Marine microbial communities from the Costa Rica Dome - CRUD Field 142mm St13 metaG | ecosystem: Environmental > Aquatic > Marine > Oceanic > Photic zone | place: Costa Rica: the Eastern... | reverse complement strand
GGTATCCAAAACTTTGGACCCATCTTGCCATAGATTGGGTGCATTATGTGTCCTTCCACTTCGACGTGTGCGTATCCTAATGCATGACCTAATTCATGCTCGTTTAGAAGATCTAAGTTTTGAGATCCTGCTCGATACGTGATCGTCGCAGCTACCAATCTAAGTCCTGACGTCATCCTACGAGTGTTCGCAAGTGTCGGTCCATCCAACTGCCACCACTTGGCTTTTCTAAGTACGATGAACCCGTGTATCATGTCTTTGGATTCGCATAACGATTCTGGCGGGTTGTGTTCGTAGAAAGCAATTTCGTGGCCACGTAGTGTCCAATACTCTATCGCACGAATCATCTGAAGTTCGCTGAAATCGTCACCATAACAATTAGCGATAACAGGAGGTCCTTTCCACTCGTACGGCTTGAACGTGGTGGATTCGTATGCCCATTTGATACCGATGCCCATGAAGAACCCAACTACCAAGCATAGCGCTAGAATCGTGCCTATACGCCAGCTCACTCTCCACAACCCCAGACCGCATAATCTATTTGGATTGTTTGTCCTTCGTCAGGAACGTGACCATCAGCGAACACGACTGAGTTAGAGGCTGGATCGTATTCCCAATCAGTTGTCACTTGACCGTTCACAGTCACTTCGATAGTGTCTACGATCGGATCGGGTTCATCGAGTCCAAACATTCTTCGGCCTGTCACTTCTCCTGCGAGATCTTGTAGTTGTACTCCCCAGTCTGTCGCACAAATCGAATACCAAGAACCGCCATAATGATCGATCAGATCCCAGTATCCAAGCCCCGGTTGTAAACTACGTGTCATACCGTTAAACGTCGTGTATTGGCAGCCACCCGGCACATCCGAGATAACACCGTAGGGAATAAACTGGCCAGTGGGTTTCAGGTTATCGAAGAAATTAAGATAGTGACTCCACCCAGGGTTAGACCAATCTTGTTCGTCAGATACGTAGATAACTACGAGTGTTGCATCTTCTCGAAAGAACGCACTTCCCGGTCCTGCTGATGTTGCGCTTGACAAAGCCCTATGCGACATTTCTATTCCTTTCTCCATACCCGAGCCGTACGTTCCTTGCACAACTAAGTTCCCTAACTCTTGTTCGACATTCGGCGTAAGAGGCGTAAGGATAGTACTGATCATCCATCGATCTGTTGTGATCACTCCCATGTTATAGTCAGCACCTGTCTGTGCGAATGCTGTCATGAACGAACTGATATTCGTAGAAAGCGATGTTTGAAATTGGTTCATTGATCCGCTGTTATCGATAACCCATAAAACATCGAGGACTGGTATCTCCTCTTGTTGCCAAGTTTGTGAAAACCATTGCTCTACGTCACCGTCTCCTAATTGCTCAGTGATGACAAGAGGATTAATAGGGTCGTTGGATGCGATCTCTATGTCTGATGCGTCTCCACCGATGTCGGAAGGGATATAAGAAACTAAAAAGTCAAGTTCTTGTCCCGGAAGTATCGTCCAAGGAGGTTCAGGTAAAGAACCCATCTCCATCAGGATGTCCACAGGCTGCGTCACCATCTGTGTGATTGTTTCCACGATCAGATCTTGGTTACCACTGTTTCGAATTGTGATCCTTTCCTCGTTGTCACACCCAATGCTGATGTCTCCGTAGTCAAATTCTAAAGGAGAAACTTCGATGACAGGTGCATCGCCACCGCCTCTTAATAGAACCTTCACATCTGGATTCTCTTCATCATTTCCTTCGACAGAAACATACCCACCATTCGATTCAAAAGTTTCGGGAGTGTAGTATACGTTTACTTCTAAGAACGCTCCTCCTTCGATTGTGATAACTTCATCGTCATAATCATCAATTTCAAATCTCACATTACCAGATACTAGATCAGGGGCGAAGATCTTAAGATCCTCATCCCCTGTGTTTACGATCATGAATGTTTCGTGGCCTGATTCTGTTCCGGCGTCAAGTCTGCCGAAGTCTATTTCTTGCGGGTGTACTAACATTTGCGGTTGTCTTTTTTCGACTCCAGCGACAGTGTAGTCACTACAACCTATAAGGAACGTTAGTAACGAAGCTGCTATTGCACGCACATCGTTTCTCCAAATTAACTTTGCTTTTGGGAACAGAACCTAACAAAATTAACTATGGAGAAAAGTGTCGACTACCACGTCTTTCGTAAGAAATTTTTGATTGTGTCTCGAAAATTACTTTCTGTAAGGAGATCTTCTTGGATCCAGTGGCTTTCTTTTTGGACCATTGACTGATCAGGTAAAATGCACATTGCTGAATACTGTACGTTTGCATCGTTACTAGCGTTAAAGTTTTCAACTGTTGTTTTCAGGGCCCTGATGTTTTTCTCACAGTCTTCGTAAACTACGACTTTATCATAATTCCCGGACAATAATTTTTGTTCTAACCACGGGACTTTTCCAGCAGAACCAGCCGTTGCAGAAATTGGAGGTGCACTTCCTAATTGGTCTTCTAGAAACTTCGTAACCGGTTCTGCTATTCCCCTAGCTGTCACGATATGTACGTCAGCACCGTCAATAATTGCTTGCTGCATGAGATCAACCGTGTCTTTGATAAGTGTGCCACTTACTCTAGAAAAATCACCAAAGTCTATAGTATCAGATGACGTCACAGGAAAATCTGCAAATTCCCTAGACGTCATCCAAATATCTTGGCCATCTCGTACGACTCTCACTCGAGAGTCAGTTATCGCTAATGTGTCGTCAAAATCGAAAATAAATAATTCCATAGTAGTCTCCTTGTGGATTTAATTATGTTTCGAGTGGCACTATGTATCCTAATTGTGCATTGTCACGATTGAAAGTGTATGGGTATTTAGCGTCTATCTCGTTTGCTTTGACAAAATAAATATTTCCCATCTCGTCCCTTTTCGTGAGCATTACGATGTCATCTTTTCTTAGTTGTTGAGTTCGGTATCTATCGAACATGTACGCAGCTCCGATACCATCACCACGAGCTGGTCCCATTTTTACAGACCATCTATTGATGTTTCTATCGATTCGATAAAGAACATCTTCTTGAAAAGATTCGCTATGACGTTTTCGCCATAATTTTCTAAGATACGTGTTTTGCGTAGATTCATTAATGATAGATTCTCTTAGTTCCCACCATTGTTGCGTAATTTTCGTCCTTTGTAATTTTATATGTTTGAAGTTTTCGATAAAAGTTTCTAGTTCTTCTTTCGTTGCGTGTTGTAGAACATTCCATCGTTCTCTAAAATTAATCCCTACAAGGTTTATTCCATATACTGGGTGTTTCTTTGGCTTTCTAATCATTTGACCTCCAATTCGTCATGCCATATCCATCCATCGTCGTCTAAGTCTACAGAAAAATCTTCCTGTGGCCCTGTGTCTGTTACGTATTCTACCCATCTATCTTCATCTGGTGTATATCCATTTTCTATTGATTGGTCGTCTTGATCGACTAAGAAAACTTCCATAACTAAAGCTGTTTGTGCCGTTCGTGGATTATACATCATTGTTTTCTTATTCGTGACTGTTAGAATCTCATCCGGATCTCTAAGTCGTTCGGATATAGGTTCTTGTCGTTTGTTCCAGTGTGTCTTCATTGATTCGCTCCAGTGCTTTCGCACCTATTTGTTGTATTTGGTTTATAGATACGAACCAAACGTCATGTACATACTTTCTGTCATCTTTACGATATAGAGGTGACATGATAAGACCTATACCTTTGTATGATTTGTCGATAGGCCAGAAACCTCGATTACCTGTATGCGTGACTATGTCACCGACTTTTAATTCGCTTTGTGTGTTCACTGCCATCTTTATGCTCCTTTTGGCTTGTGTGATATAGTATTATAATCTTTTCCCATAACATTTACAGGTTTAATTTCATAGTCCCATACTTCCTCTACTCTTCCATCCGCCAGAGAAACACGATACATCCATTCATGTCCATCCTCTCCTTCGTGCGCAGGATTGGCATCATCCATTTCGACATAAACTGCTTCGAGGACCAACGCTATCCTCTGCACGTTTTCAAGGAAGCCATTCTTATCATAACCTTCCCATACAGTTACTTCGACACAATCGCCTGTATCATATAGTTTTATTTTCTTTGACATAACGTGCACCATGAAGAAGGAAGTTGTTGAAAAGAATCATCGGAAAGTTTGATTGTGAGAAGAGGTACATCTTTAGCACCGCTCCAATCGTAGTTAGCTTCCACAACCATAGCAACGTCACCGTCGACAACTGCCATTTCCTGAACATTTATATTTACTTTGATGGTGACGCAATCACCAATCTCTACTTTATTTCCGCATCTGTACATAATTTCTCCTCGTTCATAACGTAATAAGTTTCGTGTAAAAATGACCCGTAACACACACGACGAATTTCTCCCGATATAGTAGAAACGAGCCTAACGTAATCATGATTAGGTTTATTTTGATTCGGTGTCCCGAACCAGATTGGACCCCAACCTTCTTCAATCACGAATGGTCCTTCGACTTGTATTGTGTAGTATGCATCTTTGAAGCTTTCGATCCAAACGAGGTTTCCTTCCGTGATATACTCGTTTGGTGTTATGCTTCTAAAATAGTTGTTATTCCTCAGTGACATGTGTATTCCTTTGGCACTCTTAAGTTTTCGTATCTTGTCGTGTGATACGCATTTTCTGATGTGTCGAACAATACCCATTTTTTGAACGAACCGTTGCCATATCCTCCTGTTTGAATCTCTACGATGTGAAAAGGTCCGACGATTGACCAAGCATTGTAATACCATACGAGTGATCCGACATCAATGGATCCATATTCAGGTTTCACAAAATACACACTATCAGACATTGTGTCCTCTCGGTGGATCGATGGTGTCGATGATGGGTACCCATATATCTCCATATCTCACTTTAGTCGAATAATTCATGTGCGTAGAAAATACGATAACATACTCACTCATGCGACCTTCGTGTATCACTTCCGTTACGAAGTAAGGGCCTTCCAGCCACGATCTCCCAACGTTTGGATCGTATGCATTGATCCATACACATGAACCTACGTGTGCTTCATCATGGTTCGCTCTACGAAATATCTGACCATTCTGTTCTCTTGTACTGTTTATCTCCATCAATTCTCCTTTGGCACTAGTAGCCACGAATGCATCATGCTTCTTCGATCACCAGTTTCTGGATCGACTATGTCGACACGGGGTTCTGGCGCAGATTGAAAGAGTACTCGCTCCACAAGAAAGGGACCGCACACAGGGTGCCTTCCAGTTCCTGCAGGAGGGCCGATGCCTGACGTATTTAGAAATGTCTTGCCCTGTAACCAAATTGCAATTCCGGGCTTAAGTTCTTCTTTACGAAGTTCTCTAAAGTTTTCTTCAATCATTTATCTTCCTTACGAATGCTTGATGTGAGACATGAATAAGTTTGCCATCTATTCTGGTGGCGGCACCGATTGGCAATACCCAAAGACCATATAGGTCTGTACGCTCTACAACGAGACCTTGCATGTGTGCTTGCCATCCGTATTTTGGATTGTTCGGTGAGTTCCATTGCCATTCCACGATAGAGCCTTCTTCAAAAGGTCTAAGCATGGGACGATGCCAAACTTTATGAACACCTGCTTGCGTCAAGAAGTATGAGCTTGTTCGAGTAAGACTCCGACCTCGTCGGCTTCGACCCCAATAGTCCAGTCCGGATTTGACATGCCCTTTATCTTCCTTGTTATACCAAAGACGATCCAGATACACATTACCATCACCGGGAGTCCCGTATCTCTGGAAGTATTGGTTCTTGCAATCCAGTTCGCTTCTTCTTGTAGCATCTTCGCCTGTAGCGGCCTTATGAAGCATGCGCTTGAGGTCTACACGACGACATCCGGGATTGTTGTGAATGTATGTTGCAATGAGGTTTACGTTAGTTGGTCCTTGAGCCATTTATACCTCCTCGGTATCTTGTTCGTAGTCAGGATGAAATTTTAATTGTGATGGAATAAACATTCGATATGTTTCACCACGACGTGCACTTCGCTCATCATCCCAGTCATACCACCAGCCTTCGTCACCGTGGTAACAAGACAGTTTGAAATGCCATGTCAAGCGACCGTTTGGATGTGTTACGTATCTTGGCGTGTCACCCGCATTTAGAATGTCTTTGACTTCTTGTAGCCAAGACAAGTTATCAAGACTCGGCCAGCACATGTGCATCTTTCGGCCGGTGGAGTCCTGTGCCATAGACGATGGATTTTTCCAAAGACATCCACGAGGGATTCGAACAGTTTGTGATTTATTCTTCATGTGTACTCCTATTGTGAAAGACGGATTTCGTATTGAGCTTTTGGGTTGTCCTTACGAAGGCGATTCACCTCGTGCTTGGCTTCACCCTTGTTGTAAGTCCAACAGATGCGTTCGTCTGTTTTGTAACGATGGATTCGATAGATATAATATTGCATGATATGCTCCTAATTGTGTGTTTGTATTTTGTTATTGATTGTGTAGTTCTACGCAGTATTCGTAACCATCTCGGGAGAGATCATCGATGTCGAGTTGGCAGTTCATGATCGTGTTGTTCCATTCGGAGGCAGGGATGACATAGAAGTGTGTCCAGGCCACCACGATCAAAGCGAGGATTGCGAAGAGGGGAATGTGAAATCTTAAGAAGTCGATAACGTCGTCATTTAGCATGTGAGTTTTCCTTTGGAATGTGTGTGATTATGTATATAATTTAATCAACCTTGCAGTTTATTTGTACAAGCATGCTTGGTTTGCTGCAAACAATATGTTTTTTGTTTGTTAATAATTTTGCCGCCCAATAGAATAACGAGCATCCCGTCAGCATGTTCGGACAAGAAGATGCCAATCCTTTTAGACTTAAAATCATTGTGGCCTATTCGAGGCACCAAGAGAAGATCACCCTTTTCGAGACGCGCGTCGTTTGTTATCCTCTTCCATATTGGTGATGTTGGTTGGTCTTCGGGCGACCCACCCGGTTTTGTACGGGACGCACTATCAGCGGGTAAACCCGGCTGGTGCGTCATTATCGGGGGCTTAGAGTTACAAGTCATAATCACCTACGGGTTTGGTCATTTCATCTAATCGACTCTTGAACTCGTCACTCATAGGACCCAAGAGTTGAATCGCTTGTTCGATCTTCGCACGACGGTCTTTATTGTTCATGTGGTTGTATCGTAAGAAGCGAAGCTCTCGTAAGATTTTTTGTAATCGTAAGAAGTCTTTTTCTATTTCTTCCTTGATGTTCATGCGCTCACTCCGTGGTGTTCTTCCATTTCGTTAGCCAACGCGACGATCGCCTCATCCGCAAGTTTATTCAGTACAGGAAGCACGGCAGGATCCGCATCCTTCGCTTTCTCTAATCCTTCGATAAGTAACATTGTTTCAGTTATGATTTGCATTACATGCGAGTTCTTGGCGTGGCCTTCGCGGATTCTTTCGAATGGTGTAAGTTGGTGTTTTTTATTTGTTTCGGGCATTGTGCCTCCTTATGTTAATTAGAATGGGATGTAAGAACCATCGAGGTAATCTTGTTCATGCACCCACGAGTGTATGTGTTGGACGATAAGATACTCAGCAGTATCTAGTATAATTGCGAATCGGAAAGGTCCGATCTCTCCCACTCTACTCACTTGCATAACGGTACCGCCGATACCCTCGTGTTTAGATGAGAACGATGTGTTGACGACTCGGTCGCCGGGTTTGAACTTACCTCTTTGCACGATGCCAATCCTCCTCGAGCTTGAATGTGCCAGAATGATAATTGCCCATGCGGATACCAGTGTCGAGTATCACGTCTACATAGTAAGTCTCGGAGCTCCGATAATTGGGCGACACTCGAATGACGGTGCCGGCGTCACCCTCTCGTACATCGTCTCTTTGTGAAATCCAGACAACCACTCGTGCACCGGGCTTGAATTTTATTTTGTTACTCATGCGGCTCCCACGGAACAAGCGTAAATGCGAAAGTGTGAATCGCCCGGTGCGTCTAAGCGCCAACCGGTGGAAACAGAAGCAAAAGCGATGTCGCGATGATTGTCGATGTGTTCGAGCTCTTCTTGTTCTGGAAACCATTCGTCCATCAACCAGCCTTCGGCTTGGTGAAGATAAACGAATACATCCTCGAGCGAGGCGAAGTTGCCGTGAAAGGTAGAACCTTCGTAGTCGACGTATTGTATGAGTGTGTAGAATGTCATGTGTGTTACTCCTTTAGTCCAAGTATCTGTCTAGTTGTTCGATCACTACGTAGCGCTTACAGAAGTCTTCGTAGGATACAGTGGTGATGGGATGGCGATACCAACGCTTGCCAAACTGAACAAGGTTGACTCTATGGAGGTACTGTTCGTAAGCCTCCTTGGTGATCGAGATGTGCTTGACGTGACCCATCATGAGACAGGTTCTTTCGGCAGGTTCGGTACCCTTCGCATAAGCAGTAACAGAGGTGCGACCACGATACCGTCGGTTCTCGTAAGAGAACTGAATAGTCGGATACTGGTTGAAGTCAATCCAATTGGGAGTGAGCGGGTTGCGGCTGCCGCCGGGTTCGCGAGTCGCACGCTCATATTCCAAACGAGCCTCTCGTTGTTTCTTTTGTTTCTCTTGTTGACGCTTATAGCGTGCGAGCGATTGCGCGGTAGTTTCTTTGCGCGGCTTGCGTCTTTTGTAATAACTCATGTAAGCTCCTGAGTGAGTGTGATTTTGTGTTGCATTATGTATATAATGTAACTCACTGAGAAACTGTTTTGTACAAGCATGCACGGAAATGCATGCAAAATTGTACAAAAAAGAGCGCAAATAGTCGCAAAAACACGTAAATTACGCGTAATTTCGCGCTAATTTCGGTGGATTACAACCAATTGACGCCATACCAACCGGACTTCTCACGATGCTTGGGGTGGTCTAGTGAGTAGGACCACCAACCCTGCGGGTCTCCCTCGGGATGGTACCAATGGACTGAAAGGTTTATTTCGTGAGTCTCATCTCCTATAAGGACGTGTACTACGTAACTGCCCTTACACAAGAACTCGTGTTTGGGTCGGTCTTCGCCGAATACCGGTTCGCGGGACGCGGCAATCTCGAGTATCATCCCTACTCCAAGATCCACGAACTCTATCAAGATACCCTTCTTTACGTGATCACTCATACCCACTATTGTACCCTAGGGAGATAACGTTTACAAACGCAAAATTTGGCCCGCAAAATTTTCGACCCTAAGGGCGCTGTTCTCAAAAAGTGCGTTTGAGTTTTTACTCTTCTTTGTTTAGGAACCATCGTTCACTGAACCCACCCAAGTGAGCGCGTTTCTTGTCGGCGGCATCATGCAGTTCTCCAATCGTCCAACCCGAATGCACACATATCGCTCGAAGCACTTCGTACACATCGGCAAGTTCTACCAACAGTTCTTCTCCATCGGCAGCGACTACCTCTGCGGTCTCTTCTTCTAGCTTGTCCTTCAAAACAATCACGAGGCTCGCATTGTTCATGCGTTCGAGTTGGAAGACTCGGCTCTTGTCTTCGATGTAGTTGTGGATGTTGTCTCTTATGAGTTTCATGTTTCTTACTCCGTTTCGGCGGTTTCACTCATTCTTATTGTATCGCGGCCAGCGCCCTTTTACAAAAGTTGGACAGTTTTAGGTACATAGTTTTAGAACCCTTACGCATAGTCACGCATGATACGTAAATAAAAGGGTTTCAAAAATTTAGTTGAGGAAAAATTTTGGAGCTTGGCGAAATTTTACGTCCCATACGCCCGGGTGAGTATGCCATTTAGGGGGCTAAAATGGGGGCCCTTTTACGTAATTTTCGGGGGCCTAATTAGGGGCCCTTTGAGGGCACGTTGAGAGCCCCCTATTTGAGGGCCCTCTTTCCACGTGGTAAACGTCCACACCGCTTCGCGGGTGATAGTCGTGAGCATCAAAAGCCACGTTCCTCCCGTGCCGAAACACGCTTGTTTCACTCGATGACTACCACGTATCTCCCGTGATTCT
>Ga0163109_10005039_pt1 | contig 9992 bp, 6 predicted proteins | sample CRUFie1St13metaG_FD_108704 | JGI IMG/M metagenome (GOLD analysis project Ga0163109, IMG submission 108704) | Marine microbial communities from the Costa Rica Dome - CRUD Field 142mm St13 metaG | ecosystem: Environmental > Aquatic > Marine > Oceanic > Photic zone | place: Costa Rica: the Eastern... | reverse complement strand
TTGGAGGAGCACACTTTTAAAACAGAAGGAAAGGTGCTTGTTGAGCCATCATGGCTTTCAGTCTACGGCAAGGACGGCGCAAGCAAAGAAAATCTTGTCCCGTTGAGCCCTGCTGATGGAGTTCCTCCCTCAGCGATCCTGCTCTCTACTGAGCGTACTGAAGAAGCTACCAAGCCTCCTCCACGCTACACTGAAGCAACTTTGCTTGCTGCTATGGAAGGTGCTGGTCGTTTGGTTGAAGACGAAGATATGGCTCAAGCAATGAAAGAAAAAGGCTTAGGCACTCCCGCAACACGTGCTGCTACTATTGAGCACCTGCTAAAAGAAGAGTATATTAAAAGAGAAGGTCGGGATATTCATCCTCGTGAAAAAGCTGAGGATCTCATAGAGTTTCTCGATGCTGTTGAGGTCGAAGGTCTTACCAGTCCGGACATGACAGGGGAGTGGGAACACAAACTTCTCCAGATGGAGCAAGGTGAGCTTTCTCGCCAAGATTTCATGGATGGAATCGTTGGCTTCACCAAAACTATTGTCGACCGAGCTAGCAAGTATGAGGAATCTGGAAAATTTCTCAAACAAACTGATGTGAACTCTCCAACTGATGGTCAGCACTTACAGGAGAGTCTCACCCACTACATTTCTCAGGACGGAAAGCTCAGGATCAACAAAACTATGGGCAACCGTCGTATTACTCTAGATGAAATCTCCGAGATTTTCGAGAAGGGTTCAGCGGGTCCTTTTGATGGATTTCTTTCAAAAGCTAAAAAGCCATTCAGTGCTTTCCTTCGCTTTGACTCGACAGACAATCGTGTGAAGTTCGACTTCGAGCGTGATACTCCCCAGCGCGAGGGTCAGTCTGAGGGTAACGAACCTGAAGAGGATCCTCGTGGCGGAGAGAAGATAGGTGTTTGTCCTTGTAAAGAGACCATTTACGAGACTTCAAAAGCATATATTTGCGCTGATTGTACCTGTGATCCTTCCTCTCCATTCAAGCGTTTCAGTCGAAATGTATTGGGCAAGGCAATTCCCAAAGAGCAGTTCCTGAAGTTACTTTCAGGTGAAAAAACTGATTTGATAGAAGGTTTTCGGTCAAAAAAAAGTGGTCGCTACTTTTCTGCAAGACTCGCGATTAGTAACAACAAGCTTTCCTTTGAGTTTGAAAGCAAACGCCCTAAGAAAGCCTCCACTAAGAAAGAGTAACTTCTGTAACATCACTACACGGACTACACCTCAATAAGTGATTAACTGGCGAATCACCAAGTAATCCGTGGTCTTTTCATCCCTCTTAAGAGGTTGATCTTAGAGGCATTCGATTGAGCAATCTGACTCTCCAAGATCTATTTGTACCTATGCCGTATTCCAAGAAACTTGGAGCGTAGTTAGTTTAAGAGATTTAGCTGTTATCTGTTTTGAGTATTTTAGAAATTTGCTCAGGTTGCATTTTTCGAATACTTCTAATCCCAAGCTTGTACACTCTACCGCTTGTAACAGCTTTGCATCTTGGGTCTACTTCCAGATATTGAGATGCTCAGTTCGCAAGTTACAATCGACGTACGCATTTTAGGTTAAATATCCAGTATATAGTCAGTTCGAACGTTGGGTCAGAATTAACGCAATGCTCTCTAGTTCGAATAGTTCTAAGCTAAATTTTTCAACTGCAGGTTTTGTGCTCTATAAACGACGAATCTTTAGGTCGTCACATCTTTCACCCTTTAGGTCTAAGATGAAATATATTTAATTACAGTAAGTTAGATTAATATTTTCTTAGATATATAAGTAGTATTTACTAGACATATCTTATCTAATATATCCTTATCCCCTTAACATGAAGTTCAGTTTCCGCACAAAGATTGCCCTCTATACGATGGCGACGACTTTGTTTGCCCTCGTTTTGGCAGCTTTGTGCTTCATGTATTTACTTGGATACACAATGAGGGAAGGTGTTGCCTCTGAACTCAGAAACATGGCAGCACAGCTTGGCGACGCTAGTATACCAGCTATTTTGTTTCACGATGATATTACTGCTTCAGAATTGGTAGACTACAAGGGTTTGAATAATCAGATTTTGGAAGCGGCTCTTTTTAATGCCGAGGGTCAGGTTTTTGCTCAATACGTCCGTGATGGATCGACCGCGCAGCCTTTTATGAGAGATAACGCTCCCGTTGCTCAGTTTTCAGATGATAAGGCTTACATTACTCAACCCATCCAATCTTCAGGAAAAGTAGTCGGGTATCTGCACATCTATCGCGACCTCAGCAGCTTCCAGAAGCGAATGAACATGGTGGGATGGATTATTGCCGGCATCCTCATAGGAGTCTTGCTCCTGACCCTTCTTACTTCCACTTGGTTGAATCGGTTGATTCGGAACCCAATGAGAGAACTTGCTGAGGCGGCATCAAAGGTTGGTCAGTCAGAAGATGGGTTTTCGATTCGTGTGCAAAAACAAGGTGAGGATGAATTAGGAGCTCTGACGGACACTTTCAACAATATGATGGGTCGACTTCAAGAGCGTGAAGGTGATCTCCGTCAAAGTCATGCTAGGTTGCGACAAGTTATCAACTTGGTCCCACATATGATATTTGCTAAGGACCATAAAGGCCATCTTATCTTGGTTAATCAGGCTATGGCTGATGCAGTTGGCTCTTCAACGGAGCGCATGTTGGGCACTTTTGCTGCCAAATGGTTTCCTCGTGAATTGCATGAAGTAATGGAGCGAAGTGATCAGGAGGTGATTGAAACAGGTCGCCCCCATTTCTCTGAGGAGACTTTTGTTAATCACTCCGGTGAAGTGATTAATCTCCAGACAACTAAAATACCATATGTTCAGTCAGGTTCTCAAAAGAATGCTATCCTACGAATATCTATTGATGTGACTCGAGCAAAGAAGGCAGAACAGGCATTATTGAATTCCAGAGATGAGTTGGACCGCCGTGTTCAAGAGAAGACTAGTGAACTGGCCCAAGCTCGAGCCCGGATGGATCGACAAGAGAAACTTGCACTGATTGGTCGGATCTCTGGCAACATAGCTCATGAATTGCGCAATCCACTCAGTGCTGTGCGTCAATCGGTTTATCTTATTCAAATGCTAATGGGTGAGGGTCAGGATGACCAGGCAAGCAGCCAGCTTATTCAAAAGCATTTGGCAATGATTGCATCAGAAATAGAATCATCCAATCTTGTGATTTCCAACCTCCTTGGAGCTACCCGAGTGGAAAAGCAACGCAAGAAGGAGAAGGTGGACTTAGCTGATGTTCTTAAGCTCTCAACTTCTCGAGTGTGGGTAGAAGAATGGGGAAGGCTGAACTTCGAATTCTCTTCAGAAGCAACTCATGTCTGGGGAGACTACCTACAGTTGCGTCAGATTTTTGTTAATCTTTTGGACAACGCAAAAGCTGCAGTGGCCAATGTAGAGGATGCAGCAGTATGGATCCGAATAGTTCGTGAAGGAGACTTTGCGAAGGTTCAAATTACTGATAACGGGCATGGCATGAACGAGGAGGCCTTGTCTAGGCTTTTTGAGCCATTATTTACCACCAATCCTAATGGTTCAGGTCTTGGTCTGAGTATTTGCCGTGAGATTGTCGAAGACCGGCATGGTGGAACTATTGAATTCGAGAGTACCGAGGGTGCTGGTACTCAAGTGGATGTTTCCTTGCCTCTCTATTGTCCGAAAGAGAAGCTGAAAGATGAAGTGCCAGATGTTCTGAGCCTCGTCAGTCAATCCTAGCGAGAAAATGGAAAGAAAAGCCATTCTTGTGGTTGATGACCACGATGCCGTGCGTGAATCTCTTTGCGATATACTCAGTCTGCGCGGATACATTGTTCGCAGTGTTTCGAATGGCTTAGATGCTCTTTCCGAATGTGATGCCAATCTGTACGATCTCGTTATCGTCGATATTCGGATGCCTGGTATTAATGGTGTGGAATCTATCCGTCAGATTCAGGATCTTTTAGATTACAAACCATATTTCATCGCAATGAGTGCATATGTAGTGGATGTTTTACGTGAGGAGGCGGATCGACTGGGCGTCATTGAGTTCTTTTCGAAACCACTAGAAATATCAAAGCTGATTCAAGCTATAGAGAAAATTCTCACTAGATAACGAATCCAGTCCTGAATTGACAGTTTCTACGTCTAGGGTATCCAGATACTCTCATGAGTAAGAGGCCTGAAACAGTAAAAAATACTCTCATTATCGGTGGTGGATCGGGCATGGGAGAAGCTATTGCTTTGTCATTTGCCGAGCAAGGTTGGTCTGTGGTTGTCGCAGGGCGTAGAATTTCCAAACTTAAGAATGTAGCATCAAAACTGTCGGAGAAGGCACTATTTAAAACTCGTAGCGTTGATGTCGGAATGCGCAGTTCTGTAGAATCCCTGTTCGATTGGTTCGAGCATGAGATTGGCGATCTAGACATTTTAGTAAACTGTGCGGGACTTAACGTTCCTGATCGTTCTATTGATCGACTATCCCCTGAGGACTGGGATTTGTTGATGCGAGTTAACGCAACAGGAGCTTATGACTGCATGCGATTTGCACTTGATAACATGCGTCACAGAGCTGATGGAGTAATCATAAATATTTCATCAGTTGCCGGTAAGCGTGCTGCCCCTCTTGGAGGTGTTGCTTACAATGCTTCTAAATTTGCAATGACTGCTTTGGGGGCAACAGTTGCTGAGGAAGTTCGCGAAACAGGCATCCGGATCACTAGCATCTTCCCTGGAGAAGTGAACACTCCTATTCTTGACAAAAGACCCATCCCCCCTCCTGAGTCACATCGTCAGAAGATTCTCCAACCCGAAGATGTCGCTGCTGCTGTTCTCATGGTGGCTAACCTACCTCAGCGTGCTCACATTCCAGAACTGATTATCAAGCCAACTTCACAGTCTTACTTTTAGGTTCACGGCTTTATTTCGCATATTCGGGTAAAGGATTTCTATTGCAGAAAAGAAGGAATCCTCCTACCTACTTCCTGCATGTCTTCTCGTGCCAGCCCTAAGATATACCAATTTTTGTTGGCTTTAATACTCTTTTCCATCACGCAGGTCGGTGTAAGTGCTAATACACGACAAGTTTTTGAGGATGCCGCATCACTTGAAGATAACTGGTACTTTCTAGACTGGTTTGGTTACTTTCTGATCGAAGATGATGATTGGATCTATCACCTTCAGCACGGTTGGATGTTCCTTTCTTGGGGTGATGGTCAAGGACTGGGCAAGGTTACTGGCAAGTTTTGGCTCCACGATATGGAAATGGGATGGTGGTGGGTAGACCACAGAAGCTATCCATATATATACAGCTCTAATCACGAAAATTGGCTTTGGTATGTTGCTCAGTCCAGTTCGCCGCGTTGGTTCTATTGTTTTTGTAACTGTTCTTGGGAGTCTATGCCTGCTACTGAATGGGTGATCCCTGAAGGACCACCTTCCGGGTTTGTTGAGATTCCTGCTGGTTCATTTAACATGGGCCAAGTATTAGATGGGATTCACTATTCAGTACCTGTTCATAAGGTTACCTTGGACAAATTCTACATTGGAACTCATGAGGTGACAAAGGCGCTTTGGGATGAGGTTTATGCTTGGGCTTTGTGCAACAATTACAATTTTGATAATGCAGGACTCGGAAATACCAACAATCATCCCATAACTGAAGTTAACTGGTATGATGCAGTCAAGTGGTGTAATGCCTATTCTCAGATGGAGCATCGAGACCCAGTTTATTACACGGACTCCAGTAAGTCCACAATCTACAAGACAGGCAACATAGACCTTGTCTCTAGTGCTGTGGACTGGAATGCTAACGGATTTCGTTTGCCGACAGAAGCTGAGTGGGAGAAGGCATCTCGAAGTGGTCTGGAAGGCAGTCTTTATCCTTGGGGTGATGTAACATACGGTTTTGAAGTAAACTACGGGCACAATCCTGGTGAGGCTATTGAAGTTGGCCAGTTTGATCCAACTAATTACGGCCTTTATGATATCGCTGGAAATGTGGCAGAATGGACATGGGATTGGCTTAATACATATTCTTCAGAAGACCAAACCAATCCTACTGGACCTGATTTCGGAGTTAACCGGGTCTACAGGGGAGGGAGCTGGAAATTAGAATTTACACGGATGCGTTGTGCAGACCGTGCAGAGTCAAAGCCTTGGGATTCAGTTGGAACGATCGGGCTTAGAGTCGTAATCTCAGGTCAATAATTCATTCCCAAGAATCCTTACACTTTTTCTGGTATAACGTATGGTGCCTTGTAGATTCCACGCTCTAATTCATTGGCAGGCTTTGATTTTTTGCCAGTAAATAACTCACTTTTGGCATCCATTGAAAGGTCAGCTCCAAGTGTTACCTTCTCTCCAGAGATGTCTATTCCATTGGAGTCAAGATGTTGAGCCAGTCGCTCGAAGGAATCAGAAAAATTCTTGTTCTCACTGATTGAATTTTTGATATCTTCCTGACTGGCAGTTCTTCCAATTCTGTAGGAAGTGTTGGCCATGTGACCTAAAGCGGCTGACCAATGGCCTTGGTGCACTTTAGAAGTGTAAAGCTGTTTGCCAGTTTGAATGGACTCGATAAAGTTCTCTAAGTGACCGCGACCACTTACATCGTCAAACTTTTGGATTGCCTTACCCGAATTATCAAAGGCTCGGTTCTCCGCAATATATCCGCCTTCAAAGTGGATGACATTACCGATTCTAATCCCTTTATAATTATCCATGCCTTGACCCCAGTCTAAGCCTTTTCTGGGAAGTCCACGCACTTCAAATATCAATGGGCATGGTTTGTAATCGAAGAATGCAATCTGAGTATTAGCAGTAGTTCCATCATCATCATAACCTAGACGGCAACCTACGCTCAATACACTTTCGGGTAGCTTGTCTTGAGATAGAGCCCAGCGGGCTACATCAAGCTGGTGTGGACCTTGGTTCCCAATGTCCCCGTTTCCATAAGGCCATTGCCAGTGCCAGTCATAATGAAATCGTCCGCGTCGAATGGGCAACTCCCCGCGGGGACCACTCCATAGACCATAGTCTACTGTGCTGGGCGGTTGCTGGGGTGCTTTAACTTTTCCGATACTTTTTCGGGGCTTGTAGCAGAAACCATGAGAATAGAGCATCTTTCCAAGAGGCTCATCTTTGATCCATTCCATGATTTGGTTCCAGCCCTTGGCAGAACGTCGCTGCATGCCATGCTGTACAATCAGATCAGAATACTTTTCAGCAGCCTTTACTAGTTGGCCACCTTCCCATATATTGTGTGAGACAGGCTTTTCAACATATACGTGCTTACCTGCTTGAAGTGCCCAGATGGCAGCAAGGGTATGCCAGTGATTAGGAGTGGCGATTATCACGGCGTCGACTTCCTTGTCTTCGCAGAGCTTTCTTACGTCTGTGTATGTGTTTAGCTTTTGCTTGGAGTCTGAAAAAGTTTTCTTCTGACGATCCAAGGCTGTAGAGTCTGGGTCACATGCTCCTGTGACACGGACTCCCATTTTCGCCAAGCTTTTTAGATGACGGGCATGTGCTGAACCTTTCCCTCCACAACCGATAACTGCTGCACGCACATCAGTATTGGCTCCCTTGATTCCAGCCCAAGTTGAATTAAATTGTGTTGTTAGCGTGATTCCCGCTCCGACGGTCGCGCTAGATTTTAAGAAATTGCGGCGGTTGGTATTGTTCATAAATTCTTAATGGTTTATTTGGAGTGCTATGAGATCAAAATCTCTAGTTTATCCGCCCATGTTCTGCATAATTCCGATGATTGGAAGGAATAGAGCTATGACGATAAATCCAACTACAACTGCAAGGAACACAATAAGGATTGGCTCAATGATTGATGTGATTGCACTCACAGCATTATCAATGTCTTCGTCGTAATTATCTGCAATTTGATTGAGCATTTCTGGTAACTGTCCGGTTTCCTCTCCGACCTCAACCATACTTGAAAGCATAGGAGGGAAAATCTTGATGCGCTGCATGGGTGCTGTCACTGATTCACCATCACGCACTGCATCGTGGACGGTAATGAGTGCATCACGATAGTGGACATTGTTTATAATATCCGTGCTAATAGTCATCGCCTGAAGAATTGGAACACCGCTATCCATCAAGGTACCGAAAGTTCGAGTGAACCGGCTCATACTGACCAATTGAACCATGTCACCTACCTTTGGTAGAATCATGAATAGTTTGTGCAGGATACGTTTGCCAGGTGTGCTAGCGGCAAAAAGTTTGAATCCAATATAGCTGCCCACGATAGCACCGATCGAAAGTACAAAAAGAATCGCGGATTTAAAGACAGCTCCCAAAAGGTTACTAACGTTTATCACAAGCTGTGTAGGACCAGGCATGGAGGCATTTCCACCGTCTGAAGCCATTTCCCGAAAGATTGCTTCGAACTGGGGTACGACAAATACCATAAGGACTCCAACAACTAATACCGCCACAGAAACAACCACTGCGGGATAGACCATTGCTGATTGAACCTTCTTTCGGGTTTTCTCGGCCTTCTCCATGAAGGTTGCTAGACGGTCGAGAACAACTTCAAGAACACCCCCTGCCTCACCAGCTCTCACCATGTTAATAAACAAGTTGTCAAAGAGTTTGGGGTGCATCTCAAGACCATCGGAGAATGAGTTACCTCCACGCACATTTTCAGCAAGATCCTCAAGTACTTCCTTGAATGGCCCTTTCTGTTGTCGGATCATTACCTCCAGGCTACGAAGAAGGGGAAGTCCAGCATTGAGTAGCGTGGCCATCTGTCGGGTAAACGTCGTAAGACCTTCCTTATTGATTGCTCGACCAGAACGTTTCTTCTTTTTCTTGGTCTTGCCTTCGTCAGCATCTCCTGAGAAGTCTTGACTTCGCCGCCGGATATCCTTGGTGCGAGACGCTTTTGCCCCACGGGTTTCGACGGAAAGTTCTTGAACGAAATAGCCTAGGGTTTCGAGTTTCTCTTGAGCTTGTTCCTCGCTTCCAGCACTAACACGTCCTGTCTTTTGGTTACCTTCGGCATCGATTGCAGTGTATCTAAATTTTGGCATTTCGAAAAGGGGGAGTGTCTATTAGACCAAACTTCGCAATTTAGTCTTACCACTCCAAGTTGTGCAAGCTTTAAGCCAGTATTTGCTGGCTGTTTTCCTTAGCGCAAGTGTTTTGTGGCTTAAGTGTATTTGAGAACTTCTTCCACAGTGGTGTCTCCATTGAAGATAGCTCTCAAGCCGTCGTCTCGCAATGTACGCATTCCTTGTTCCATAGCACGATTCTTTATTACCAGGGTGGGAGCACGTTCAGTAATCAAAAGGCGGATTGAATCGTTGACTTCGATCATTTCATAGAGCCCAAGTCGACCTTTGTAGCCAGTTTGGGCACATTCTCGGCAACCTTTACCCATAAAAAAGTTCTTATCCGAGATCTCTGTGGGATCGGCGTCTAGTAACTGAATGGTTTCAGTATCAGGCTCGTAAGCAGTACGGCAGTTTTTGCAGATGCGGCGTACAAGTCGTTGTGCGAGAACAGTCTCCAGTGACGCTGCAATTAGGAAAGGTTCTAGACCCATGTCTATGAGACGTGTTACTGCCCCTGCTGCGTCGTTAGTGTGCAGCGTGCTGAGTACAACGTGCCCAGTAAGAGACGCCTGAACAGCGATTTGTGCTGTCTCAAGGTCTCGAATTTCCCCTACCATAATCTTATCGGGATCTTGACGAAGGAAGGCTCTCAGCACTTTTGCAAAGTCCATACCCACAGCATGGTTAACCGGTACCTGAACAATGCCTTCAAGCTCATATTCGACAGGATCTTCTGCTGTAAGAATCTTAGTTCCAATCTTGTTAACCTCTCTCAGGGCTGCGTAAAGGGTAGTTGTTTTACCCGAACCTGTAGGACCAGTTACAATAAAAATACCATTGGGTCGGTCAACTGCAGTACGTACTCCGGTAATGATCTCCTCGGGCATGGATAGTTTTTCCATGTCTAGATTAATCGCAGACTGGTCGAGAAC
>Ga0163109_10005035_pt1 | contig 9995 bp, 10 predicted proteins | sample CRUFie1St13metaG_FD_108704 | JGI IMG/M metagenome (GOLD analysis project Ga0163109, IMG submission 108704) | Marine microbial communities from the Costa Rica Dome - CRUD Field 142mm St13 metaG | ecosystem: Environmental > Aquatic > Marine > Oceanic > Photic zone | place: Costa Rica: the Eastern... | reverse complement strand
TTTGATTGTTGTCCCGCTTAAGTCTGTGATTCGAAAGCAGAATTCCCATTGCTTAGTCCAGCTTTCTGTTTGCTCATTTTGACACACCTTGACCAAAATTTCATTTTTCCCTTTCTTTAAACCGCCCTCGAGTATGAATTGGTCAACGCGGGTTGCACCCCGATGATATTCGTCACGGGCAAAGATGAGCTCTTGGTTTACCCATAACTTCCATGCATTTTTGGATCCTATTCGAAAGTGTACCCGTTGATCAGTAGGGGCATCGAATTCGGAGTACGCATAGCAGAGAACCTCTTTAATATGCCCAAAGGGTTGATTAAGGTCCAGCAGTCCAAGTCTATCACTTGTTGAAAAAGTCTGCCACTGAACGGGGCCATCCTTTCCAGTATGGCTTTTATTCAGCAAATTAGATCCCTTTTCCGGAGAGTAAACTGTGCTGAATCCATTTCTGGATAAATTATCAAACGGTCCGATCACCTGCCATTCTGTTAAAAAACCCATCCGTTCCGTAATATTAATTTGCTTCCCAAGTTCTTCAAGAGATTTGCAGGCACTTTCGATTTGGTCTACATCACGGGCCTTGCTTAACGCATATTCATAGGCTTCTATGGCTTGTTCTTTTTTATCCAGGTTTTCGGCTTGGGTAAGTAAAAGAGAAACTCCTTCCCTGCGAAGACTCGGTTCCGGGTCATCGATGAAGGTTGACAGCAGTGATTGAGCAACCTGTGGAGAAATTGAATTTAGAAAATCAAAGGCAGTGCGACGGGAACTGCCTTGGTTACTTTGGTCTTTGATGAAAGCGATCGTTTCATCATTGGGAAGAGATTGTTTTCCTGCATTCTCTAAAATTTCGTATATGGCTGCTCTTGCCCAATTGTCCCCCAGATTATTTGCCTGATTCATGATTTCAAAGAGATGAGGTATGTCAGAGGAGCTCATTTTTTTGACTAATGGCCAGTTTTTGACAAGTTTTTCGTTACCGGAGCCTTTGGGACCAACTTGAATGATCGCTTCGAATAAATCATCGTTGGCAATCAGGTGTCCACCGAGGATTCCAAAAATTACGATCAAGAAACTATTTTTCATAATTGGTATCAAAGCCATTCGCTACCTAAATCACAAAGAAAAAATTCTATATCTTTTTTCTTTCCTTTGTCGGTACAAATGTAAACATCCGAGGCATGTTGTATAGAAAATATTTTCTGCTACTGCCACTACTTTGGGGATACCCAAATTTTGCTAAAAATGAGAGTTTGAAACTGTGGCCAGGTGTCCCACCCGGTGAAGTAAAGGGAAGCGTCGGGCCTGAAGAGCATCGGGAGCCTAAGCCAAATAGTAAGGATGTTTTACGTATCGCGAATGTGTCCGAACCAATGCTTACTTTATACAGAGCTGATCCAGCCAAGGCCAATGGAACGGCTGTTATTGTATGCCCTGGAGGTGGATACAATATTTTAGCTTATGAACATGAAGGAACCCAGGTATGTGAGTGGCTGAATGAATTAGGGGTTTCGGCAGTCCTTTTGAAATACAGGGTGCCTCGTCGAAAGAATCGTCCACCTCATGAGGCCCCATTGCAGGATCTTCAGCGAACTTTGGGGCTAGTCCGTCAAAATGCCAAGAAATGGAATATAGACCCGGGGAAAGTTGGGGTTTTAGGCTTCTCTGCCGGTGGTAATCTTACCATGATGGGGCTGACATCTTTTAAGAAAAGAAGCTATTCTTCAATTGATACCGCGGACCAATTCTCCTGCCGTCCCGATTTTGGGATATTAGTCTATCCCGCCTATTTGGTGGATCGTAAAAAAAGAGATGCATTGTTTCCTGAGATTCAGGTTACACCGGAAACCGCACCCTGTTTTTTTGTTCATACTGGTGATGATCATGTTCCGGGTGAGGGCAGTGTTCTTGCTTACCTCGCTTTGGAAAAAGCCGGTGTCGAGGGCAATGAACTTCACATTTATCCCTACGGCGGACATGGTTATGGGATGAGAAAGAATGGCAATCCAGTTTCTGATTGGCCCTCTCGAGCAGCATTGTGGATGAAAACTATGGGGTGGCTGGAAAGAAAATGAGCGAATTTAATCAAGCGATCAGATATCACCAGCATGGTAAACCCAAGGAAGTTCTGAAACTGGAGGAATTAACTCTTGGAGAGTTGGGACCGCGTGAGGTACGTATTGAAATTCAAGCTTCCACAATTCATCCATCCGATTATGGCTTGATACAGGGTAGTTATGGAAAGCTAAGGTCGTTGCCTTGCGTAGGTGGGCGAGAAGGTGTGGGGAAGGTTGTTGAATTAGGTAGTCAGGTTAAGGAGGAAGTACTTAATAAGGTGGTTGCGGTTCCGGATCAAGTTGGGGCGTGGCAGGAATTTTGTGAGACTGATGTCGATGATTTGATCCTTCTGCCCGCTCTTGTTCCCTACAACCAACTTGCTGTAAGCCTTTTAAACCCAATGACCGCGTGGCGTTTACTGAATGATTTCGAGTATTTAAGGGAAGGGGATTGTATCATCCAGAATGCAGGGAATTCAGCGGTCGGCCTGGCTGTAATGCAATTGGCCAAGCGAATCGGAGTTACCTGTATCAATCTAGTAAGAAATGAAGAAAGGGTTGCGGATCTTAAAAATTTTGGAGGAGAGCAGGTCTGGGTTGATGATGAAGATGTTCCCAACAGGGTTTTGGATTTCACTGAAAAGAAAGGATGTTTGATGGCACTTAATTCTGTTGGAGGGAGAAGTGCGGTTAGGTTGGCAAGGTGCGTCAGTGAAGGAGGAGTTCATGTAACTTTTGGTGCAATGGATTCAGAACCGATTCGTTTCCCGACAAGAAATTTAATTTTTGATGATGTACGTTTTGTGGGATTTTGGTTGGACCGATGGAAATCCCGTCAGTCTCCCGCTCAATTAAGGAATTCCATTGAGGAAGTCTTGCAACCCCTTGCGATGAGGGAAGTTTCCTATCCGATTGATTCGGTTTATTCGATTGAAGAGTTTGCCGAAGCTTTGTCCAGGAATTCTGAATCAAGATTTGGAAAAGTTCTCTTGGCTCGCGATAAGCAGAGAATCGAAAGTTCGATTAGTTAATCCGCTTTCTTAGGCTAGACAAAGAAAAGTATTTCCCTGGGCAAACCGTGTGATTTGGGTGAAGGATTTTGTGGGTGGTAACCTGGTTCGAACCCAGTCGACACCTTTTCATTAAGTACTCACATAGCCCTTCTAGGCTTTTCATTTGTTTACTCGTTGGTGATCTCAGTTCAAAGTTTCCTATGAGACAAATTCCAATACTCGTCTTATTGTCAGATAGTTTTTTCATATGCCCTCCGTCCAGTTGCCCTTTCCATCTGTCTCCAATGAAGACTTCGCCGTCGTATGCTTTCCTGGAACCATTTGAGATGACAAAGTGGTAGGCTAGGCCGTTTTTCATCCCCCTGGCTTTGTGAACACGATGCATATTCATCGCATCATCAACAGGAGTAGCGGAATGATGTATGACAATTCGCTTCCATCTTCCCAGGCGTGGACTTATTTTGTTAAGAGCACTTATTGTACTACTGCTTAGAATGGAAGGTGCCGCAGCACCTCCTCCTTTCAAAGGAATAACCAATTTCTGACCAATTTTGATGAGATTAGGACTTTTTATTTGGTTAAATTCTATAAGGGTAGATTGCTTGACACCAAATCTCGTAGCGATTGAACCCAAACTATCTCCCTTGCGGATAGTGTAGGGGATTTTTTGAAGATTCCCGTCGGGGATTTTGAGTTTTTTACCAACAAAAAGAAGATTAGGGTTGGAAATGCCATTAATCGCCTGAAGTGCAGATACGGAAACTCCGTAACGCTTGGCTATCCCGCCAAGTGTTTCATTTTTTTGCACAATGTGTTGAGCATTACCCCAAAGAGGTAAGGCACAAACAAGCAGTCCCCAAACCATAATTTTTTTCACACCGTGATCATGTAGGCAATTCTGTGATTATATGGCAACTCTGAATTCGAGTTAGGGAATAGTTGTAAACCTTAGGTTTGTACTCTTGGTGAGATTTGGATTTACTACTTTAAAATGAAATTCAAAACGAAAGCATGGCTAGTTTCGCAGGGTCTGTTAGTCCTTACGGCTATTATTATTCAGCTCACTTTTTATCGGGAAATTAAAGTTGGTCCTTTGTTGGGAATGCCTAAAAGGCCATATCTGGATATAATTCAAAATGTAGAGCCCCTAGTGCCAGATTATGCGAAAGAAAGAAACTTAAAACCCGAAATGTACGATGCAAGATTACCCTTGTCTCAAGATGAAATACAAGCCGCTAACCTGAGTGCTTATCGGAGAGCATATCGGCAGGAAGAAGGGTTGCGCATGGCATTAAAGGGAGGATTTGTGGTCAATATTATTTATTTCGTAGCTTACCATCTTCTCGTTCCCTATTTTACTCGAAGTCTTGCAAAGGGTAGGGCGTCCCGACGCAATGAATAATTCATTCTTTAGGGTTGCCATTCATTAAGTAAATATTTGATTATTGGAGAGTTCCTTATGCGATTATTTCAAACATTTCTTGCCTTCGTTTGGATGACCTCTCCCCTCATGATGTGGGGGCAATACTCATCTGATTCTCGCGGTTCCTTTCTAGCTGAGGAAAAACCGGTCAGCGATTATTTTGAAAAAGTAGATGACCGAAGCTTTTATCAGCAACAGAGAATTCATGGTCTCAAGAGTGAGCTCAATAATTATTCATCCAGATTGCACACTCTTCAACAACGGTTTGATCAAATTTTCTATGGTTTGTCCTCTCAGGGAAAGCATTCAACCCCATTTGAATTAAGCAATTCTCCCACAAGACCTGCCTATCAGCAAAGAACTTATGAAAGCAACTATTCCACTCCTTCACCAAATCCCCGTCGAGTTGCTCCTCAATATGTACCACAAGAACTTCAACCCCTGCAAGAGCCTGTCCGTTCGCAGACTAATCAACTTGCATTCAATGTAGATTCTCCAGGCCAATACTCTAAGGATGGCAGAGTGGCATCTTTATTTGATCCTGAGCAAGCCTCTCGTGAAAGTTTAGGCGGTTATCTTGTGATTTCCCCAGGTTTTTCAATCCCATACAAAATCCATGAAGGTGATCCCTCAGTCCATAAATCAAGACATCGTGAATATGACCCAGGCGTATCTGTTAATATTTCGGGTGGGCTTGAGAAGAATCCATTTCGGGTAGGGGTAGGAGTTTCATACAAGCGACATTCACTGGATGATTCATCTTATGAAGTGATTGGGGGGCCCAAACCAATATCTGGGCACAGTCAAACCGTGGCGGGATATTTGGATCTTGGGCTAAGAACCCCGATTGCAAGTTCCCTCGATGCATACATGGGATTAGGGTTCGGTTATTATTTATCGCTTATTGAAGACCCTAGGAAAAGAAAAGATCATGGTTTTTTTGGTACAGGTTCTCTTGGGTTAGCCTGGAATGTCACCGATCTTATCGCATTACGATTTGGATACCGTTATCTTCATGAAGATGAGGTGCCCTCGCATGTCGCTGAGCTCGGGTTGAACTTCGATTTTTAAATAACGAATGTCAAAACGCTCAACTGGAAAGGGACTTTTTCCCTTCCGTCAAAGCTTTTTAATTCGTTTGCTTCTATCTCCCTTGGGAATCATTTACCGTTTGTGGACATTTTCAATTAGGTTAGATTACAAAGAACAAAATGGCAGGTCTGAGCTTAATAAAGAGACGCAGCCTTTGGTTATTTTTCTATGGCACAATCGATTGTTTTTAGCAGGGGAATGGCATCATCGTTTTCGTAAACAAAGGCAATGCTTTGGCCTCATTAGTGCCAGTCGCGATGGAGCTTGGTTGGAAACCTTTTATGGATGGGCAGGCATTCGACCAATAAGAGGATCCCAAAACCGGCGTGGTTCCCAAGCTGTTCGTGAACTTGTAAAGGTTGTCAAATCAGGCAATGATGTAGGAATCACCCCTGATGGCTCAAGGGGACCGATGTATGACGCGAAAACGGGTGCGATTGCACTAGCTAGAATTACAAAGAAACCAATTCTTCTTTTATCCTTCGAGTATTCCAAATGCTTTCGTTTCAATTCCTGGGATAAGTTCGTTGTGCCTTATCCATTTTCAAAAGTCATTGTGCGTACTCGAGTTCTTTCGAAGGAGAAATTGTTTGATGCAGGAACTGATCGTGATGCCACTACGTTAGCCCGGGAGTCTCTTATGGAACTGACTATTGATTAATTTTTTAATTTTTAGATTTTATATCAATTCGCCTTGAGCCTGCTCATTCATACCCTTTATCTACAGTCCGTTTAAAAATGGTTTTACAGACTGAAAATTTGACCAAAAAGTTCTCATCTGTGTTGGCTGTAGATGATCTGTCTTTCGGGTTGGAAGGGGGGACTATATCTGCTCTTTTAGGCGGTAATGGTGCTGGGAAAACAACCACCCTTTCTATGCTCCTTGGCTTGCTTGAACCAACTTCGGGAGGTATTCGGTTATTCGATCAGGATTTTATCCGCAATCGCTACTCTGTCTTGGGCAGAATGAACTTCTCCTCCCCCTATGTAGATCTCCCGCAACGATTGACCGTAAGGGAAAACCTTACCGTTTATGCAAAACTGTACGGTGTAGAAAATCCCAAAGAACGAATCGATCAGGTATGCGAAGAGTTCCGTTTACAGGAACTGCTTGATCGAAGGGTACGAAAACTTTCTTCGGGTCAAAAAACAAGGGTATCCCTGGCTAAATCTTTGATTAACCGGCCTGAGTTTTTACTTCTCGATGAACCGACTGCCAGCCTTGATCCGGATACCACATCTTGGATAAGAGATTTTTTGAAAAACTACAGGGATTCCCAGGGAGCAACCATTTTATTTGCGAGTCATGATATGCGAGAAGTTGAATTACTCTGTGACGAAGTTCTCTTGATGAAGAAAGGTAAATTAATCGAGAGGGGATCTCCTCAGGATTTACTCAATAAACACGATCGAGAAAACCTGGAGCAGGTATTTTTGGATTTATCGAGAGAGGGGCAGGATTAGATGCAATCAGCCAGTTCATTTGGAAGAGTTGCCGCATTGGTTTTACGCTACATCTATTTGTTAAGAAGCTCTTGGCCGAGAATAATTGAAATCGCGTACTGGCCCACTATGCAGATGATTATTTGGGGATTTGTATCCCAGCACTTTTCAAGTTCAAGTCCTGAACTCACCGCTGGGGGGATACTGATTTCAGTAGTCTTGGTCTGGGATTGCCTGTTCCGATCTCATATTAGTTACACCCTTTCTTTTTTGGAAGAATTATGGTCCCGTAATCTTGGTAATTTATTTGTATCTCCTCTCCGACCACGCGAGCTGATTGCTGCCCTCGCAACGATCTCAATGATGCGCACTCTCATTGGAATGTTACCCGCGGCTTTGCTGGCTATCCCTTTTTTCGGAGTGTCTGTTTTTGATATGGGTCTCCCCCTGCTCGGTTTTTTTCTGAATTTAGTACTTACGGGGTGGGCAATTTCGCAATTTGTCACAGGAATTCTGATCAGGTATGGCTTGGGTGCCGAAAGTTTAACATGGGTCTTACCCTTTCTCATTGCACCGTTTTCGTGCATCTATTACCCACTGTCCACGCTTCCAGAGTGGATGCAATCCATTGCCGTCTTTATTCCAACAACCTATGTGTTCGAGGGAATGCGGGCTTTATTGGTTGAGGGTAATTTCGAGACAGGACTGATGGTGAAAGGATTTACCCTAAATATTTTCTATCTTATATTTGGATTAATTGCTTTCTTCATTTCTTTTCAGGCGGCGCGCCGCCATGGTCTTCTTTTGCAATCTGGGGAATGATTTTTGAGGATTCCACGTTGCCAAATTTAGAGGAGAAGGCATTCTGAAAAGTTTAATTTCCTTATGGCCAGAATAAATAAAAATTACGATAAATTAGCAGCAGGCTATCTTTTTCCGGAGATTGCCCGCCGCACCAACGCTTTTCTCGAAGTGAATTCGGGAGCTCAAGTATTGCGTCTCGGAATTGGAGATACCACTGAACCCATTGTCCCTGCTGTCCTGGATGGATTGCACGCGGGGGTCGATGCTCTTGGTAAAGCCGATTCATACTCCGGGTATGGTCCTTCAGAGGGAATCACTCCCCTAAGGGAAGGGCTAGCTGGTCTATATGCGGAGAGAGGGCTTGCATTGGACCCTTCTGAGTTCTTTGTCAGCGATGGAGCAAAATCTGACTCGGCTAATATCCAAAGTATATTTTCTGATGATTGCGTGGTTGCGGTTCAGGACCCCGCATATCCTGTTTATGTCGATAGTAATGTGATTTTCGGCCGCACAGGCCAAGCGACTGATTCAGGGTATGAAGGCTTGGTTTATATGCCTTGCACCGAAAAGAATGGTTTTTTCCCAGAACTGCCTGACCACAAGGTGGATCTCATTTATATTTGCAGCCCAAACAACCCTACCGGAGCAGTCGCCACGAAGGAACAGCTAAAGTGTTTCGTGGATTACGCGAACCAGCACAAGGCTATCATTTTCTATGATTCTGCCTATGCATCGTTTATCACTGATCCTTCACTCCCTCGTTCGATTTATGAAGTGGAAGGAGCGGAAACCTGTGCAATTGAATTTAACAGTTTTTCTAAAACTGCAGGATTCACTGGGGTGAGGTTAGCATGGACAATAGTACCCAGAGCATGCAGGACGGAAGATTCCGAGGCTGGGAAATTGCATGCACTATGGACTCGCCGTCAAAACACATTCTTCAACGGTGCCGCCAACATTGTTCAAGCTGGTGGTGTAGCTGCTCTCAGTCCGGAAGGTCGCAGTCAAACGGATGCTCAGGTTGCGTTCTACTTAGAGAATGCCCGGATCATAAATGAAGGATTGCAGTCACTTGGAATCACCACTTATGGAGGTGGCAATGCCCCGTATGTATGGTTAAAGACTCCAGGAGGGCTTTCTTCGTGGGACTTTTTTGATAAGCTTCTGAATGAATGCCATGTGGTGGGTACTCCTGGATCAGGTTTTGGACCAGCGGGTGAAGGCTTTTTCAGACTTAGTGCTTTTGGACATCGAGAAAATGTTGAAAAAGCAGTCTCTTCGATTATCGAAAAACTCCAAATTTAGTTCCTTTATTTTCTCAGGCCTAGGCCGCACCTCAAACGAAAGATTGTAAGGTCGGTTTAATAACCAATTCTGGGATATGGACTCTTTCCGGGAGTTGACATAAATGAAGGATTACGGAGGCAACATCCTCCGCTTGCAGAATGCTTCGTCGATGATCTTCTCCGGGAGGCTCCTTACGGTTTTCTAAAATGGGTGTATTCACCTCTCCGGGGTAAAGATTACTGATTCGAATTCCATTATTTCTCTCTTCTTCGGCAACACCAATACCCAAACCGCTCATTCCGAATTTGGAAGCATTGTATCCAATTCCTGCGAGGGGAACAGATCTTTTCCCGGCAACCGAGTTGATTAAGACGATAAGACCTTTTTTTTGGGGCCTCATTCTTTTCAATGCCAGTCGAAGAACATTATAGCTACCGGTAAGATTAATTTGAATGAGCCTATCCCAATCTTCGGGAGAAAGTTCCTCCATCGATCGCCTCGCAACATTGATACCAGCTGCGTGCACAAGATAATCAAGCGTGCCAAATTCGGTATCAAACCATTGGAATAGGTCGTTTATGGAGTTGCGGTCAGTAACATCGGCCTCTTTGGCCGATATCATTTCTTTCGCCTGAGCAAGAGAAACGGTTGAAGTGAGGTTCTCCTTATTCCTACCGGCAATAGCCACATTTGCTCCATTTTTTGCCAGGGCGAGGGCAGTGGCTTTTCCCATACCTGAGCCCCCACCAGTTAACAAAACATTTTTTCCGCTCAGGTTATCAGTTGAATTCATAATATTTGGTCAAGCAGTGAGTCCAATGTGTAGGGGAAACCTTGGGGTAACTAAATCCCCGGCACAAGCGGTACGCCACAGCT
>Ga0163109_10005032_pt1 | contig 9997 bp, 7 predicted proteins | sample CRUFie1St13metaG_FD_108704 | JGI IMG/M metagenome (GOLD analysis project Ga0163109, IMG submission 108704) | Marine microbial communities from the Costa Rica Dome - CRUD Field 142mm St13 metaG | ecosystem: Environmental > Aquatic > Marine > Oceanic > Photic zone | place: Costa Rica: the Eastern... | reverse complement strand
TTACTATTTTTCGTTTAAAAAATGTTAAAGACATGAAAGCCTAATGATAACTACTGTAAAAAAAGCTTAGAGAAAAATTTGGAGCACTCCAATGAGATCGCTTATAGAAATTGGTTAGATAATGCTGAGAATTGGTGCAGGAATTTTTGTGATTGCTTTTTGTTATGGCTTAAATTCACAACGTACCGTCAATCGCATCGAAAGTGCAGTGTCTCACATACAAATTCACCATCCTGAATATGAAAAAGACTTTGATAGTAAATTCACTTTAGAAGATCCTATCACATTAGAAAAGATCTTTGCAACTGATCCCGAAATCAAATCCTATGCACTTCGTTCTTTGCAAATGGGAATGATTAGTTCTCCCATAAAAAGTAATGGGGTTAAAATTATAGGCGTCAACAAAGAACAAGAAAAAAAAGTCACAAATCTTTATACTAGTCTTACTGAAGGGGGCTATTTTGAGACCAAGCGAAAAAATGCCATCCTGATTGGAGAAGTTATGGCCAAAAAATTAAACGTTCGATTGCGTTCTAAAGTTGTACTCACATTTCAAGACAATGAAAACAACATTATTTCAGGTGCTTTTCGTGTCTGCGGTATTTTTAAAACCCAATTTAGCAAGTATGATGAGAGTCATGTTTTTATCCAAAACTCAGATCTACATCGTTTGATTCAATCTGAAGGGTATCATCAAGCTGCACTTTTGTGCCAGTCCATTGATCAAGTCGAATCGGTTTTAAGCCGATTGAACAGTCAATTAAAAGGGATTAATATAAAAGACTGGAAAAAAATTGCACCTGAACTTGCTTATGCGGATGAGGTTATGGAAACATGGCTCTTCCTCATCATGATCATCATCATGCTGGCACTTATTTTTGGAATCATCAACACCATGCTTATGGCTGTTTTTGAGCGCAGAAAAGAACTGGGTATGCTCATGGCTATTGGAATGAACAAATCAAAAGTATTTACTCTCATCCTTGTTGAAACATTCTTTTTGTCATTAGTTGGCGCACCAACAGGCATGGTATTGGGTGCGCTTACCATAAATTTAACAAGTGAAACGGGTATTGATCTTTCCATTGTAGGCGATGGCTTACAATCGGTTGGACTGTCTAACATCATTTACCCGATTATAGAACCCAAATTTTACTTCCTCACGGGCATACTGGTCTTTCTTTTTACATTGATTGCCGCCATTTATCCTTCGAAAAAGGCACTGAGATTAAAACCTACTGAAGCCATTAGAACAATTTGATATGGAGATTATAAAAACAACAGGGCTCACAAAAACCTACCAAAACAACACACTTGAAGTTCAAGCTGTTAAACAAGTCGACTTGTCCATAAGCGAAGGTGAATTCACTGCTATTGTAGGACCTTCAGGTTCTGGGAAAACAACCCTATTTAATATGATTGGGGGTTTGGACGACATCACTGCTGGAACTGTAGAAATTGCTGGTACCAACATCAGCATCTTAAAGGAAAATGAATTAATTGACTTCCGACTAAAACATATTGGTTTTGTATTTCAAGCATACAATCTCATTCCAGTACTAACAGCAAAAGAAAATGTAGCTTTTATTATGCTACTGCAAGGATTGTCGCAAAAAGAACGCATGCAACGAAGTGAGGACTTACTCAAACAAGTTGGCTTGGGCGACAAATTTGATTCTCGCCCAAATCAGCTTTCTGGTGGGCAACAACAAAGAGTTGCTGTAGCTCGTGCTTTAGCATCCAAACCACGTTTTATATTAGCGGATGAACCAACTGCAAATTTAGATAGCCAGTCTACCTCAACCCTTTTAGATTTAATGTCAGAGATGAACAAAAAAGAAAATATTACCTTTTTATTTTCTACGCACGACCAAAGAGTTATAGATAAAGCACGAAGAGTGATTACCATAGAAGATGGAAAAATCATCAACGATGAAAAACGTTAAAACACTTCTAATAATAAGCTTGTTTTTAATAAATGGCCTTTTTGCTCAAACTATATTTGAGCAAGACGCCTATTTCAGCAACCTAAATAGCTTTCAATTTTTCAACAAAGAGATTGCATCATTCATTCAAATTCCCGACCAATGGAATGACCAGCAATTCCATCTTCGCTGGAACACACGCATGTATCATGGAGAAAATTGGACTGCAAAAATGAGTTTTAGAAACAGAATTTTTAGTGGATATAGTTGGGAAGAAAATTTATTCGGTTTTAAAGATGCACTTGATAGAGACATGCTAGATTTGACAGTCGTCAACCAAGATAAAATAGGTATGCAGCACCAAATAGATCGGCTTTTTGTGCAGTGGGAAAAAGGAAATTGGAATGTTCGACTTGGAAGGCAACGCATCAACTGGGGCATTCAAAACTATTGGAATTCTCACGATTTATTCAATCAAATCAATTTCTTCGATTTCGACTACCTCGAAAGACCTGGAAGCGATGCACTTAGAATTCAATACTATGGAAAAAGAACTACTTCCACAGAACTCGCATTAAATAAAAATATTCAAGCAGCTCTTTATAAATTTAACGCATTTAAATACGATTTTCAGACACTCTTAGCAAAATATTATAATGATTATGTTTTAGGCTTTGGTTGGGCTGGACAAATAAAAGACTTAGGATTTAAAGCTGAATTCTCTTATTTTATTGACAGTGAAAGTCACGTAAAAGAGCTGGTGGGAAGTATTGGAATGGATTATAGTCTTCAAAACGGAATGTACTTTTCTAGTGGCTGTTTGTATAGAAGCGAGGCTGACGACTTTAACCCTTTAGGCCTAATTAATCAAGATATTTCAGCTAAAAACCCAATGCCCTTTGCCTATAGTTTCTTACACCAAATTAACTATCCAATTCACCCCTTAGTACTGATTGGTATGTCATTAATTCACAATGAAGAATTGGAATTGATATTTATAAATCCAATGTTGACTTACTCTATTTCCGAATCTATAGATCTCATGATCAGTAGTCAGAACATGTGGATTTTGTCTAACGAAACATACGAAGACTTAACCCAAACCGTTTTTACTCGTCTTCAGTGGACTTTTTAACCTGACCAAATCTTAAAACTTATTAAATTACGAAAAAACTATCTTAATTAAATGCTATCCCAATAAATGAAGTCTTATAGATCAAGTTATTTTTAGCTGGATAACATTATTTTGACACTAAATTGATTATTCTAATTCTACTTTTATTAAGTGAATTAGTTTATTAATTTCATTCAAAACTTCTTGCCTTCTTTTAAGAACACTATCAGTAAATGTTAATTTAACAGCAATTAATATACTAATTACTATTAAAAACAATTCACCTATAAAATATCTTAATCTTAATAGATTAATTTTTCTCAATCTTGTATAATTGAAATACATATATTTTTTTTTAGAAACCAAATTTAATAAAACAGACCAAAAGCATATAAATAATTAGTCTTTAGAGATTTTATTATTCCCTAAACTTCTTAAGATGTTGCCAAAAGCGGTTCAAACGAAAACAAACAAAAGCATCTCCTACAAGTAAAGCTATTTAAAAATACTCTATTGATTACCTCTTAATTTACCTTAAGTATCAAAATTTATCGGTAAATTTGTATATAAATTTCTTTATGAAAACTTTATCATATTCAGTAAACAGCATTATTAAATTACAATTTTTATTTATTTTTTATGTGAGTAGTTCATTTTATCTAACTGCCCAACAAAAAGTAGTTGGAGGTGTTGATGTAGATATTAAAGATTACCCATGGCAAGTAGCTGTTGATTACGGTTGCGGTGGCTCTATTATTGGAGATTCCTGGGTACTAACTGCAGCTCATTGTGTGGGCGGTGGTGTTAATTACATTTATGCAGGTAATTCTGCTCCTTATGCCTCCGGAGGTGAATCTTATTCTGTTAGTCAAGTAATTGTTCATCCAAATTATGGTTCTGGAACAAGCTATTCTCACGATTTTGCATTAGTTAAAATCAATGGACAATTTAACTTTTCAAACCCAAACATTGGAAAAATTGATTTAATTACTCCTGCAGAAGTTTTAGCGGGATCAGAAAATCCTGGTGTTACTACTACAATAACAGGTTGGGGTACACTTTCTTCAGGTGGTGCGATGGCTTCAACATTACAAATGGTTGAAACTCCTTTGGTCTCAAACGATGTAGCTTGTGGAGCATCTACTGATTCAAATGGAAATTCAGGAGATTATTCTTGCAGTTCCTTAGATGAATCTATGGTTTGTGCAGGAGATTTAATTAATGGAGGAGAAGATGCATGTCAAGGAGATTCGGGTGGTCCTTTGGCTGTAAGGAGTGTTCTTGATAATAGATGGCTTTTGATTGGCGCTACCAGTTGGGGATATGGATGTGCAGATGTTAACTATCCAGGTGTTTGGGCTAAAGTTTCTTATGTTTATGATTGGATAACCAATACTGCTGATGTAATTAGTTATGATAATGACCTTTCAGTTGCTAATATTTCTATTGATTTAGAAAATTGTGGATCCGGTGCAATTCCCTTTGTTCAAATTGCAAATGTGGGTTCAAATACTATATCTGAGAGTGAAATTCAACTTTTTCTTAACAATCAATATGTTGAAAGTGTCTTTTGGCAATATCCTATATATCAAAATGAAACAATTTCCGTTGAATTTTCTGTATTGAATAATATAGGTGGTGGTAATAATGAACTAGAAGTTGTTATTCAAAATGATGATAATGCAACAAATAACAGTCTAAGTACCTATTTTAACCTTCATCAATTCATAACTGGAGAAATTGATTTAACAATTTATTTAGATCAACAACCAGGACAAATTTCATGGGAATTATTAAATAGCAATGCAGAAGTGCTTTACTATGGCTCAGGCTATGGTATAGCATTGGGAGTTGAGTCAGTTTCTTTTAATTTACCTTCTGAATCATGTTATACCTTTAATATATATGATAGTAATGGCTCCTCAACTTCTTTATCATATTTATTGAGTACTGGTGGTAATACAATTAGTGGTTCAGACTTTGGTAGCTCTGAGAGTATTAATTTTTATGTCGGTGAAATTTATGGTTGTACAAACCCAATTGCAACTAATTATAACCCAGATGCGACTCAGAATGATGGTTCTTGTGAATTTGTCCCTTTAGTAGATTCACAATCTATAGATTTACCTGAGGGTTGGTATAATTTTTCTACCTATATCCAACCTCTAAACCCTTCTATGGACGATGTTTTAGCTCCGGTATATAATTCTCTAATTATTGCTAAAGATGGTGAAGGATTAGCTTATTTACCAAATTTCGATTTTAATGGTATTGGCGATCTAAATAATGGAGAAGGCTACATGATTAAGCTTAGTGTTGCGAATGACTTAACAATTACTGGAACTAAATTACTTCCACAAGCTTATCAGATGGAATTAAATGCCGGTTGGAATATGTTTTCTTACTTAAGAGACTCTTCGGGTAATTTAGAGCAAATGTTAGCACCTATTTTAGGTGAAATTGTTATTGTTAAAACTTTCGATGGTACAGCATATTTACCTGAATGGGATTACAATGGTATTGGAGATCTTATTTCTGGCGAAGGCTATCAGGCCAAGTTGAATTCTTCGGTGACGTTTTATTATCCTGGAAATTAATATAATTTTTATTTTATAGAATTTATAGCTTCTCATTTGTTCGAGAAGCTATTTTTTTAGTTTTACATTTTATTAAAATATCACAGTTTTATGAGTTTTGAAATAACTGTTTTAGGATTATTTATCTAAGTCATAAATTTATTTTAAGTGAACATTTTAAATGATATTTATTGTTTTAATTGATCAATAAAGACTTTTTTACGATTTGTTTTTCCATTTTTAAAACTAGAATATATAAACCTTTATCTAGATTCGTGACATCCAGTTGGAGACCATTAAGAGAAGCTAAATATGGACAAGTAACTTCACAACCCACCGAATTAATGAGATTGAAATCATGAATTTCAAGTTCTGTTCTGACGATTAAATTCGAAGTACTTGGATTTGGATAAATTTCAACATTAGCTTCTTCTGAGAGGGCAGGCACAGACAATTGAATGCCAGAAATTTTAGTAACACCCGTGCTTGTCGCAACCCATACATTGTTTTGAGAATCTATGGCCAAATCTCTTACCACAGGGCCTACCAAACCATTGGAGGCACTCTCAACATAATCGTAATCGCTCCAAGAAGTGCCATTCCAAACCGCCAAGCCACCAACACTTATCAAATAATCCACATAAATTCCAGCCCAAACATTCCCATTCGAATCCAATGCAATATCAACTACAGGGTTTAAGGTGTCGGGTGGTGGTAAAAGCAACATCATGGTATGGTGATCGGAAATCGTATTCTCTGTATCCAAAACACTAATTCCTTGACCAGTAGCAATCCATTTATTGTCGGATTCATCTACAGCTATAGCGCGAACATTATTATTAATTAAACCAGAGGTCGTGTCAAATGTTGTGAAAGCTGTACCGTCAAAATGAAGTACCCCAAAAATACTGCTAGCCAACCATTTATCGTCATTAGTATCAAAAGTAACGTGATTAATACCTCCAAAAGGAAGCCCATCATCAGTAGTAAATGCTATCCAAGATTCACCATCAAAAACACTTAAGCCATCCTTTTCTCCAACCCAAATCCATCCATTTGAATCTTCATTGATATGATTAATGCGATTGTCTCCCAAACCATCTTCATCAGTATAACTTACAGTAGTTGTTCCATCGTACACGGTCAAACCAAAATCTGTTCCCACCCATACTGAACCATCACTTGCAGTAAAAATTGCCTTAACTACATTATCAACTAATCCATCATCAGTCGTAAAGGATTCCCAAGTAAAGCCGTCAAAAAAAGAAACCCCGCTATTGGTGCCAAACCAAACATTATCATTAGCATCTATAGAAACACAATTCACCGAATTGTCAAGTAAACCATCTGCCTGAAAATAATTTGTAAAATCTTGTGCTGACAATTCATAAGAAAAGAAAATAACAATATAAAATTTAACTAACTTCATACATATTTATTTTTAATGTTTAACCATTTTTTTTGAAATCAAATAATCATTCGAACTTACCGAAACTAAGTAAAACCCGACATTCAAATCTGAAATGGGTAATTCACCGGTGATAATCCCTGCCAAAAAATCTGATTTAAAAACAACCCGACCTAATACATCTATAATTTGAATCGTAGAATTAGACTGAGATTCTATTTCAAAATAAAGCACATCTAAAACTGGATTTGGATACTAGTTAAAAACAACAGCATCACTTAAAGGAATTAAATTAGCCTCATCATTTGTTAGTTCAAATGTCGGAGAAAGAAATGTAAAATCACCAAGTCCATTAGGCATTCTTCCGTAAGAAACATTTTCTATCTGCTTGGGAAATAAAACAGAATCAATCAATACCTGATTTGCATCAGAAATAAAAAGAGACTCTCCGGCCGATGAAAGCTTAAAGTTAGTATGACTTGCGCCTTGTGTATCTTCTGAATCTGCCCAAATAATAAAATATGAACCCGCTGTAAGATCATGATTTGGAAGAGCCCATTTAGATAAATTATTCGCATCATCGCTTAAATATAAGCCCTCTAAAGATATATCATTTGCAGTGGTATTAAACAGTTCAATCCAATCATCATATGCCCCATCTTCATCAGCAACAACATCCAAATTAGAAGCCATCAATTCGTTAATTACAATATCTCCAGGTTTTAGTTGACCTTCTATTTTAAAATATTCATAAGCCGCTCGTTTAGGTAAAAAAGCTCCTGCAGAATCATTTTCAGCATAAATATAATAATCTACATCACGACCTTGAAATAATAATTGTGATGAAAAAACACCATCACCAGAAAGTTCATCTCCATCTGTACCTTCGTCATTCATATGCAGCTCTTGGAATACTATATCTGGCCAAGTTCTGTAAAATAAAATAACCTTTGATGCATTTGATATTTGAGCTGAAATAGATAGTAGATCATTTATGACAGGTGCTTCAGGGAAAACACTAACATTATCTATATCAGGTGCCCCTTGAAAACCTGGATATCCGCTTAAATAAGCAACTCTACCCTGCATGAGATCAACAATGCCTGGGTAATCAATAAAATCGCTTACTGTTCCATACAAGTTATTTTGAAAATCGGCATAGGTATAAAACTTATTGGTGTCATTTTGGACACTCTCATCAATAAGCTGATAGAGTTTTTCTGCACGAGTAATATATGCTTGATTTGATATATTTTCTTCAACTATGGTTCGAATATGTGCCATATACATTTTTCTGTAACGGCTAGAATTAAACAAATTTCGAAGCAAAGGTCTAGGGAAAACAGAAAATTCATTATAGTGACTCAATGGATCTAATATTTTAGCTTGTTCTATGCTAAAGCCATCAAAATAAACTGAGGCATCTGTTAAACGAAAACTCCCAAGAGACATGTTTAAATCCCAGATAATTGGATTGAATCGTCCCGCCTTATCTTGATACAGGTAGTAATTCTGAGCATAACCCACATAACTGTCAAAATTAATAAGTGTATAGTTTAAAGCATGCATCCATAGAGTTTGATCTACATTTAAAACCTTATCTATGTCAGCTATATGATTATTTAAAACATCTATAAAATTATATAGAGCAGTCCAGCCATAATCTGACTTAATAAAATAAAGTGTATTATAAGCTGAAGAATCCGTTCCTGGTGTTTGACTTAGATTTGAATTCTCACCGTATAAGTCAACCGTTTCTGGATTACCTTTTACTAAGACATTTTCTGCACTAGTAAAGTGTTTTTCTAGAAACTCATTATTTACAGCCTCTACATTTGAATACAAGCCTAACAAAGTGTCATTTACATAAACATTGGCAAAATTGGACTCTGATGCAGGCATATACTTTCGGGCAATTTCATATGACAACACTTCTCTAATAAAAGAGGGATCTTGAATGACGTTGCTCAACTTAATTTTATCGATTCCATGATGATTTTGTCCCTCAATAAGATAATTTAATTTAATATTAAATGGATTTTTTATACGATCAACACTCGCTGAACTATAGCCTTTATATCTCACGCCAACACTGTCGTACTTAATACCATCTATAAACAAGGTAGCTCGCATACGCTCTTTGTCTCCAGCCACATAAAAGCTATCTAATATTTGATCCCAATTACTTTGGGTAAAGGTTATTCTTATATCACGAATTGTATCTGTGCTGTAAAACCCCTCTTGAGCAAAGAACTTGATAGAAGAGAAAAATAATAGGATACAAAGTATAGTCCTACAAATCATAAATTATTTTACAAGAGAAATGCTCTGAGTATTAATATTGCCTTTTTCGTCAATTACAGTAACAAAATACAAGCCATTCACACAAGTGGTTAGATCAATTTTTGTCGAGGTTTGCTCAAAAATAAGTTCTCCAGAAACATTTGTAACCTGAATCAAAATGTCTTGCGAATCGATGCCTAGCAATTCAAAAAATCCATTAGAAGGATTTGGGTAAATTGAAAGATCCTGCAAAACTTGCTCTGAAAGGCTTGTTTCATCTTCACATGGATTATCTAATAAAACTGCAATACCAGGGTACTTACACTCATATCTAAAAGCTTTTTGAGTTCCATTACCACCTGCATTATATTGCCATATAACATTGCCTAAAGAGTCTACTTCATACATGTATCCTGCACCACCTTGACCACCAGATAAGTTAACGAACACATTTCCATTAGACATAAGATTAGAAGCAGATTGACCACTAGAAAAACCATTACATATGTGCCTCCAAGAATAAGTTAATGGTCCATAAGCCTGCCCTGCTTCTAGTGTATAATTATAACCATCCAAAGGTGTTTCTATAGCATCTACGGTAGAAGTGTTATTTCCACCGCCATTATTATTAAAAAATTGCAAAAATCCGCTGTTAGGCCTACCATCGTTTGTAATCCATCGAACATCATGA
>Ga0163109_10005031_pt1 | contig 9997 bp, 9 predicted proteins | sample CRUFie1St13metaG_FD_108704 | JGI IMG/M metagenome (GOLD analysis project Ga0163109, IMG submission 108704) | Marine microbial communities from the Costa Rica Dome - CRUD Field 142mm St13 metaG | ecosystem: Environmental > Aquatic > Marine > Oceanic > Photic zone | place: Costa Rica: the Eastern... | reverse complement strand
TTGTTTTTCAGACAAGTGCTCTACCGACTGAGCTATCTGGCCATTTGGCGGGGACGACGGGATTCGAACCCGCGACCTCCTGCGTGACAGGCAGGCGTGAACTCCAGACTTCACCACGCCCCCGTATTGAATAAATTATAACCTATATTGAAAAATTGAGTATAAAAATTTAATTAGTAGAACTAAATCTTGATTTAATTAATTTAGCCCAAAGTGTTTTTAAGCAAACTGCTATGAAAAAATAAAATGAAAAGTCTAAAAAGAAAATCTCGTCATTTCGAACTATTTTATAATAATTTTCATAAGCGTGTAAAAGAGACGGTGAGGTGTACATAAATATAGTCATAGATACAAAAGATAAATTAATTTTTTTGAACAAAAAAGGTTTAATCAACAACATAAGGAATACAAGCCTGTAATCAAAGTTACTAAAAACAGCCATTGTTAAAAATAATGTCACAATACTTAATTCGTTTTCATTTAAATTATGCGAAATTTTAGCTTCAGGAATAATAAATATAAATCCTAAAATCAGCAAAGATAGAAAACAAAAGGTAATAAGCCATGAGACCCCAAAAATTTGAGATAAATACAATGCATCATTGAAAATTCCAAAGTTAAGATTTGCTTCAATTGGCCTATTAAACCAATCCAGGAAGATTGTGTTAGAGTCAAAAAACAATAAATAAGAAATAGAAACAGCAAAAGCTGTGGTGGATATTAGAGAATAACGGTATCTTTTTGAAAGTGTATTGTTAACCAAGTCAAAAAAGATTATTGAAATTGTATAGAATTTTACCAATGTGGCTCCAAACAATGCCATTGTCCTTATAAAAAATTTATCACCTAGCTTAAAAATAAAAATGTAAACCATAAAAAAAATGAATATATCTATATTTAATCTGAACAGTAAAAAATTAATTGGCGGGCTCAAAAAAAGTAGTGTGCTAAGTATGAATTTTTTTCCTTCAAAATCTTTTACAATATCTAAATACACTAAAAAAAATAGAAATAATAAAATTGTCCCTACAGTAACTGTAGATTGCCAGATATTTTCATTAATTTTAATAAAATTTAAAACGTTTCCATATGGGGTTTCATAAGGACAAGTCAGGATTTTAGTATCTAAATAATCACTCGAGTATCTAATTTTATAAGTTAATTGATTGGTATTACAAGACATAGAAAATAAAGTTAACTGTAAATCAAGAAAAATATCTTCGCTTAAAAAATACCCATCACCAATCAAATAGTTTTGCTGCGCAATTCGATTCCATATAGGCAAGTAACTTTTGTTAATAATGGGGAGCAACCTAACCACAGTAAAAAATAAGAACACACATATATAAGTTAGAATTTTGAATATTGTTGTAACTTCGATTTCATATTTAACAAAGAACAAAAACAGTATATAAATTAAAGCTGTTGCGACAAACAGGTCGTAATTTAGAAATAATAAAGACACGATTCCAAAGAATGCGAACATCTCTATATTTAATTTACTTATTTTCATTTAAAAATACCCCAATTGAAATAAAGAATATTAATTGTTGAATAGAAAGCTCATTTAATAAGTTGATTCCAAAATTTAAATTAAAAATTATTTGAACTAAAAAACTAAGAAAAATATATAAAAAAATAACTTTTTTTGTGTCGAATATTACAAATTTTATCTGAACAATAAACAACATCAATAAAAATATTTGTGAAGCGATTAAATAAAATTTTGTATTAAAAAGAACAGTAACCACTTCATTTTCAATATCAACATCTAAAACCGATCCATGACATAACAAATTATTAAAATCAAATTTAAAATAAGATTGTTGAAAATAAATCTGAAAATCAGAAACATATACATCTTGAAGGTAGTCTCCACAAGAACCTTTTAAATACTCTAAAATCACGACTACTAGAGACACTAAAACAGTAGAGATCAAAACATGCTTTTTCACTATAAAATTATAAACAGGAATAGATAAATTAAATTTTTAATTTTTATAACTTTTTATATAGTTATCATAATCTAGTAATGAAAATTTCAAGATTGTTAAAGTACTTTTTAAGATTTTTCTTTTTACAAGCATTATTAACATTTTTCACAATATATTATTTCGACAGATTTTTAATGAATGAATACGAGGATGGGTATTTAATAATTATCAATAATCTATTAGAAGACAGGGATAGATTTTATCCTTTTGTGCAAAATTCACTGATAAAAATTGATATATATTTAGCTGTCTTTATATTTATCTTTTTAATTATTCTCTATTCAACTAAGTTCTTTACGTATGTGAATGAATTAACTTACTCTTTAGACAAAAAATTTTTTGATGAATACTTTAATATTTATTTAATTTGGACATCAAGCATTATGACATTTTTATTTATTTTTAGATTTTCAGTAGTTTCAAGATATTACTTATTCCTACTCACAATTATCGTTCCCTTTATTTTGCAAATTTTTAGAAATACAGAAATTATCTCCTCCTTTCTTGGTAGATCAGTAACGAATGAAAATTTTATAACTTTCAATTTGTCTAATGATTCTATTTTTAAAAATTTAAGGATTATGACGTTTAGAAAATCTTTAGGTAATTTTGAGATTGATGTAGAAAATTTTAGTTCTGTAATTGAAACAATAGATACTATAAATAAAGAAACCGAAGTTAATTTGATAATTATTAATTTGGAAGGAAAAACAAATATATCAAATGAGCTTGAAAATTATTTAATTAGTTTGAATAAGAAAATATTATTAATCTCTAAATCTAAACTTAATTTCAATTCTTTTTTTATCGCACAAAATACACAATTAAATGAGTATTTCTTAACTTATTTTAATAATGATATTCAATATGGATCTAAATTTATTTTAAAGAGAATTTTAGATATATCTTTTACAATCTTTTTACTTATTGTTTTGTCTCCAGTTATAATTTTGGTTTCCTTTTTCATACTCATAAAGGACGGCAGCCCAATAATAATAAAGCAAAAACGTGTTGGTTTGCATGGAAAAATATTTGATATGTTTAAATTTAGAACAATGTATAAAGACTCACATGAAAAAAGAGAATCTATGCAAGAAATGAATAAAAACGATGACATTATCTTCAAAGTTGATGACGATCCAAGAGTTTTTAGTGGTGGTCAAATTTTAAGAAAATATAGTTTAGACGAGTTGCCACAATTATTAAATGTTTTAAAGGGAAGTATGTCTCTTGTGGGTCCAAGACCACTATTTAAAGAAGATACAAAGTTGTTCAATAAAAATTATATGCGAAGATTAAATGTTTTACCTGGGCTAACTGGACTTTTACAAATTAATGAAAGAAATACTGACAAGTTTGAAGTTTGGTATGAGTATGATATGCAATATATAAATAATTGGACATTATATTTAGATTTAAAAATTTTGTTAAAAACACCGATTTCTATTTTTCGTGGTAGATCAAAAGGTTTATAAAAGATGAAAATCTCTTCAGTTATTTTTAATAGAAATCATTTAAATGAATTGAGTAGATATATAAATACTCACGAAACCTCTATGCATCTAATTAGTAAAAAAACAAAGCTAGGAATAGATGAACTTAATAAACATGGAAATATAGTTTCTATTGAAGAAGATGAATTGCTTGATACTTTGAAAAGGGAAAATACAAAATATGATTTAATTATAATTACGGATTTATTTGAATTAACTGATGATATCTACAACACCTTAAAAAGGGTTCAAGAAATACTTAATGAGGACGGAAAACTTCTTATTACAAGTGTTAACCCAAAGTGGAACAGTATTCTTAGATTCTTTGAATACTTCAAATTAAAAACTGTTACTAGTAAGAGAGCTTATATACATCCCAAAAAAATAAGTAACATTGCAAGAAGTTCAGGGTTTGAAGTTAATCAGATCTACTCAAGGCAGATTTTCCCATTCAAAATTTTTGGAATGGGTACTTTGTTAAATAAAATATTAGAAGGATTTGCAGTGCCTTTAAATCTTGGGATTAAAAACTATATTGTTTTTGGAAAATATACCAATATTTCTGTACCTTCTTCAAAATCCATAATCATACCAGCAAAAAATGAGGAGAAGAATTTGATACCTCTAATTGAAAGAGTTCCTGTTTTTGAAGAAGATTATGAATTGATTGTTGTTTATGGAGAATCTGAAGATGATACTGAGAAAGTAGTCCTGAATCTAAATAGTGTTTTTCCTGATATAGAAATCAAATCTTTTAAACAGTCTTTAAATGGAAAAGCAAATGCTGTTTGGGAAGCTGTTGAGGCTTCAGAAAATAATTTAATTGCAATTTTAGATTCAGACCAAAGTGTTGACCCAGAAACTCTAATTGATTTCTTCGAAATACTTGAAAACGGTAATGCTGATTTTGTTAATGGCACAAGATTAATTTACCCAATGGAAGATAAAGCAATGAGGATAATCAATACATTAGGCAATAAAGTATTTCAATTTTTAATCAGTATGGTTATAGGTCAAAAACTTACTGACTCTCTATGCGGTACGAAAGTCTTTAAAAAATCTAACTTAGAAAAAATCTACAATTGGCAAAATACTTTAAAAAGTAAGGACCCTTTTGGTGATTTTGATTTAATTTTTAGTGCTGCATTTGCAGGAGATAAAATCTTAGAATATCCAGTTCACTATAAAGCAAGGATATATGGTGAAACACAGATTTCTAGATTTAGAGATGGCTTTAAATTAATTAAGTATTTTATAGAATCGTTTTATCTTTTTAATTTTTCAAAGTAGGCAAAATGGTGGGTCGGGTGGGAATCGAACCCACGACCTTGAGCTTAAAAGGCTCCTGCTCTGCCGATTGAGCTACCGACCCAGTTAATAAACAACAAAGAATATTATATACTTTTCTTTTTATTATCTAGAAGTAAAGTTTACTCTTCTTCTAATTTAGAAGTTAAATTAAAAGATTCAGAAATTTTTGTCTTAGTATCATTTAACAAATTTTTAAGTTCTGAATTTATATTGCTTACAATATCTTTGGTTTCTTTTTTTATTTCTTCATCTGTTACAGTATTTTCTACTGTCTGAATAATATTGTTAATGAGTTCAGAAGTATTTTCAATTGTATTTTTAAAAGTATCTTTTAGGTCTTCTACTAAATCTTCTTCATCTATATGGGATTTTATTTTTTTAGCAACATTTGAAATCTCATTTGATATTTCAGACCATTTTTTCTCATCACTCATAATGTCCATTATATTGGTTAGTAATTTGCTTTGTCACTAAATCGTAAGTTGGGAGATTTTGTAATTCTCTGCTTTGCCCATCTAGCAGGTGCAATTAATCGAAAAAATGGTGGTAGGAATGGTCTTGTAAACTTTAAAATAAACAAGTTAAAACCGACTAGATACTGAGTAATTTTTGAGCTTTTTATACCATAGATATCTTTAAATTCTTTAGGCAGTGTATTAAAGGCAGTAAATGCAATAAAAGGCCAAATTGGTTTAATATGTTTAGGGACAGGACCACCACCGATAATATCATACACATCCATTGCTACGTCGGTGTTCAATAAATACCCCTCTTCTCTTGATTTTTTAATAACCCAATCTTTAAGCTCGTTGTGAGTCTTAGGAATGAGATTTCTATCAACTAAAACCATTTCAGCCGCCAAAGAGTTTTCATCGTGATATTTATTTTTTTCTTCATCTGTTAGTTTTTTTACTGTCTTTTCATAAAAGTAAATTGAAGAAATTTGCAAACATGCGTGTACCCATAAAAGCTGTTCATGATCCAACGCATCATAAAATCCTCCTGTTACTTTGTCTTCTCCTTTTATAACTTCATGTAATTTATTAATTCTGTGTGCGCTTTCATCGGCTTCCGCCTTTGTTCCAAAAGTTACTGAATTTTGAAGAGAAAGAGTTCTTATTAGCCTTTTCCATGGATCTCTTTGATAAAAAGATGTTTGTCTAGCTCCTGCAGCAATAAGTGGATGTGCGGCGTGCATTAATAAAGCTCGTGCACCTCCAAATAGAACTGTAATCTCTTTATTAACCTTCCACATCATGGAATTAGGTCCAAAATAACCCGGGTCACCATTCATAGAAAAATTTTATCAAACCACAGTTTTATAATGAATGGAAACATTACAAAAAATTGATAATAAAATATTTTTAGAGGAAAATTTGGAAAACATAACAAAAATATGCGGAGAAAAAACTGGTCCATTTAATTTAAGTGAAATTGGAAACGATCCAAACTTTGTCTTTACAAATGATCCAAATTATGATGTTGTTGTTCTTTTTTATAGTGATGGAACTAAGATAAATGTAAATTCATGGATTGAGTGTGCAAATTATGTAAGTGGTGGATGGTCAAGTGAAATCATCTCAAATACAAACTATGAACAGTTTTATTTTTTTTTCTTATCAACCGTTGCTTTAAGTGTTTTAGCTTATAAAAATATTTATAAAAAATATGTTAAAAAATAAATCTATTCTTAAGGTTTTAATTTTATTCATTGTTATTTTTATGCCGTGGTTCAATAGTTATGATTCGACTCAGCAGGATACTATTCCATCTTTAAATAAAGAGAGTGTCAGTTTTTACCAATCTAACTCTTGCAATATTTCTTTAATAAGTTTTTTATCTAACAATTCAAACTACCAAGAATATGAATACAGGTTTGAATCTTCAGTAGAAATCCCCTGTACTGGAAAAGTTCAATATATAGAACCTGTAGATGATGGATTTATAGTTTTTATAGGATTTCATTCATTAGTTTCAATAGCACTCCAAACAACTATTTGGTTAATTTTTATATCATTTATAGGGGCTGGAGAAATAAAAAAGATATCACCTATAAATATATTAATACTATCGATCTTAATGTTGTTGCACCTTATGTCTGAAAGCACTTACTATTCAAGATACTCTTCTAACTTTTCAATAGATTTAAATTTTGATAATTATTTCCTCTTTTCATATTTTCTAACTTTTTTATTTGTTTCATATTTCATTGATGAAATTTGTACAAGTAGGACAACAAAATTAATATATTATTTGCCCTTTATTGTGCTTTTTCAAGGTACATTTTTAGGAATGAATTTGAATTTTTTTGTTTTAATTCTTATGTTTTTTGGTTTGAAATATTTCACAAAAAATTTAAGAATTTTCAATTCTATATCTTTAGTTCTTATTTTTTTAATTTTGAATACTGATAAAAAAGAATATCTATATTTTGATATAGATAAGCTAAGAGGTTTCTCCTCGTCATCTAGTAATTTTCTTTCAATACTTTTTTGGTCTCTAAGTCTTGTTTTAATCATCAATGGAATTTACTACATAGTCTCAGAGACAACGCAAGTTAATTATAATTTGCTAATTAAGAATTTTATTCTTTCAGGCTTTCTAGTTGTTGTTTTTGGAATCTTGTCAAGTTCAAATATTTTACTAAATCGATTATTTTTTCTATTTTTTGGACAAAACAAAGTAAGCAGCGAAAATATTTTTAGTGTAGCAGGTAATAGCTGGAGAGGATTTTCTCCAAGTGCTGAAATGATTGGTGAGTTTTATGGTTTAATTTTTCTAATTACATTTCTGAAAATAATAAATAATAAAATTGTTTTAAAAAATTACGAATATATTTTCTTAATTTTTATTTTTTATGGATTTTTTAGAGCTAACAATGTTGCTTCTTTAATTGCCTTAATATCCATATGTATTTATTTTTTAATAAAAAATTATATTCGAAACATTGAATTTAGGATTTTGTTGTATATTTTTGTTGTTTCTGCCTTTCTTGTGTTTGGATATTTTATTCTACGACAAAATACTTATTCAAATATGGGTCAAGCGATAATTAATGAAGGTCTTTTATTGAGTAACGTCGATTCTAATTTATTATCTCAAAGAGACTACTTGAGTATTTTAGATAAGGCTAATAACGGTAGTAATATTTCAACATCTTTGGAGTTCATTACTAAAAAATTATCGAGTCAAAGTAATATTCCATTTATACCAAATCCTTTTGCTGTATTAAGCGTTTTGTCCTTGTTTATAAACAGGGCTGAAAAATGGGGAGTGTTTTTTGCTAAATATGATCCAAATTTTCAGGAGTTATATTTTGGATATGGGGGCTTAAATTTGGTAAATTACAATTTTGATAATTCAATAATTTTAAGTGGTTTAGTTTTACCACACTCTTCTTTTTTAAGCTTATTGGTGTTTTTTGGACTTATAGGTATTGCCTTTTTTGTATTTACGAATATCTTTTTGTTATATAAAAATAAAAATAATTATTTGATGTTTTATGCAATTGTATATTTATTAATTAATTTGATTAAAAGTGATTCTCTTCTTTATCCCCCATTATTTATAATCTATTTTTCTTTCCTTTTTTTACTAAACAAAAAAACAAGTCAGTCTTATGAATAAAAAATTATATTACCTTACGTACCAGGACTTTCCTGCAAATACTGCAAACTCTCAACAAACAATTGGAATGTGTAAATACTTTGTAAGAAACAAGTATGAGGTGAGTCTATTTTTTCCCTTAAGAAGCAAACATAGTGATGATAATTTAAAGAGTTTAAAAAAGCATTACGAATTCAATAGAGAAATATTTGATGTTGTTGGAATCCAACATAAAACAAAATTTGAAGGATCAAATCACTTTAAAAAAATTCGATATATTTTTGGCCACATTTTATGGGCAAAAAATTCAGTAAAAAAAATATTGAAGGAGTTTGAAGTTCCTTCAATATTTTTTACAAGATCTGATTGGGTATTTTACTTTTTATCTAAAAAAAATAAACCTGTGGTTTTTGAATGTCATAAGCTAACAAGAATTAGAAAAAAAATACTCCAACTATCAATAAAAAAAGAGTTCTCAAAAATAATTTTTATTAATGATAAATTAAAAATTGAAGCAAATATTAAATCGAGATATTTTAAAAAACTATTAATTCAAGGTGCAGGTTATGATCAAGATTTTTTCTACAAATCAGATGAAAAGATTTTTAAGCAAGTAATTTATGCTGGGTCTTTGCAAAGATTAGGTTTAAGTAGAAACCTAGATTACATAATTAGTTCTTTTTCTGACAAAAGATTGTCGGGTTTTAATTTAAAAATATTTGGTGGTACAGATAAAGAAATTACATTATTAAAAGAAAAGTATAAACACATTCCAAATGTACTATTTAGTAAGCATATAACCAAAACGAGCCTTGGAAAAGAATTTGCTGAATCTGAAATAGGGATTCTAGCTGGTAGTAATGATATTTTTTCAAAATACTATACAGATCCCTTAAAATTTTATGAATATGTTGCTGCAGGATTAAAAATTGTTGCAACAAATTTTCCATCACATCGAAATCTTGAAAAATATTCAAATATTACATTTTTTAACTATGAAGATAGCGATTCGTTTATTAATTCAGTTTTAAAAGCTCATGAAAATAACTATAAAAAGCAAACAAAAAATGTACCCACACTTGACTCAAGGATAAAAAATATTATTAATTTTATTTCCTAGCACGCCTGGAGGGACTCGAACCCCCAACCGTCTGATCCGAAGTCAGATGCTCTATCCAATTGAGCCACAGGCGCAAGAATTTCTTTTTATCTATATTTAATACTTATATAATAGTTGCAACAATGAAAACTACTAAGGTGCTTCAAACAAATGTGTCTCAAACAAGCATTGATGAGGTTTCAAATATATTAAATAAGACTGATGGAATTAGAATTGCTATTTGTAACGCAAATACGTTAGTACGAAGTGCAAGAAACTCTGATATTGCAGATTTAATTAACAATTTTACGATTAGAACACCTGATGGTTTTCCTGTTGCAAAAGCTCTCTCTATATTGACAAAACAAAATTTTCCAAGAGTTGATGGATATAAAGTTTTTTTGCAAACTTTAGAAGATGGTTTGGACAGAAATCGCAGTCATTATTTTTTTGGTAGTGATGAACTTACAACAGAATTAATGATTAAAAATCTC
>Ga0163109_10005030_pt1 | contig 9998 bp, 6 predicted proteins | sample CRUFie1St13metaG_FD_108704 | JGI IMG/M metagenome (GOLD analysis project Ga0163109, IMG submission 108704) | Marine microbial communities from the Costa Rica Dome - CRUD Field 142mm St13 metaG | ecosystem: Environmental > Aquatic > Marine > Oceanic > Photic zone | place: Costa Rica: the Eastern... | reverse complement strand
AAAGCAGTGTCCTTATGAGATGTATCTTTGATATCCCATACGCATTTAAATAGCTCAAATAATTCATATGATAATAATTTTATTGACTTGTCTATTAATACAACTGTTTTAAAACGCTCTTTTGGTTGTTTTGTATTAATTATATACTCATTCTGATTGTATTTTAAAATATGTTCGTTTAATAAATCTTGCTGATATAATCTCATAAATGTCTTATACTTATTCAAATCAGGCTTCAATTTTAATGAATATTTATACTGATCAGTTTCTAATACAAAAATAGACCTTTTATTATCTATATCAATCTCTATTTCAACACCTTTGTATATTGGATTCAATTTATTTGTATTGTTTTCACACAAAAGTGAAAATGATGATAAACGTTTTCTATATTTTATACCATATTTTTTTAAAGATCGATCATTAATGCTTAAATATGTATTGTCTAATTTTGATGATATATGAAATATAAGACTGTAATTGTCACCAAAACGTTGTGAATAATTAATAATTGAATTAATTCTATAGTCTACTACTAAAAATGTATAAATGACATGTTGTCTTAAATTCTTTTTTAATAAATTAATATCAACTATGCGTGAAATAATTAATTCATTATTAGTAAAATCAGTTGACTCTCTAGAAAAAAATAACCAATTATCATTTATATAAATAGCATTTAATAATAATCCTTCAAAAGATTCATATATATTAAATTTGTAATTTAATAACTTGTATTTGCATAATAATGTTAAACAATCATCATTGAAATATACGTTATCATATGTTATATTTATAATTCTGAATGGATCTTTTGATATTATTACAAAATAAGAATTATATTCCAAATTACTTAAATTTAAATTTGTGTTTTTTATTAATGTTAATATCATATAATTGTTATTTTCATGATACGTAATTGCCTTATAATTATATAAAAATTTTTTTAATGTTATATGATTATCAATATTATTCTCTTCTAATAATTCTTCTAACGATAAACTCATTTAATTAATATATTATTATTGGTTTAAATATCATCGAATACGCTATATGTACTCATTTATTTATCTTAATTATATATATGGACATTAATATTATAGATAAATTTATCTCTAATTCTATTACATTTATTCAAAAGTCTATTAATAGTAATAAATCAGAAAAATTTATAAATCAGTCCTTAACTAAAGATATTAATAAAATTAATGAAAATAAAAGTATTCAAAAAATTTTAATTGAAATAGTTACAATATGTACTAATATTTACTTATTAGTTAAAAATAAAAGTAAAATTACTGCAAAAATATCTGATACTGAAATTAATAAATATATATTCCAAAACTATGAAAAATTTAAAATAATAAAAGAATTACTTGAAATTAATGATATTAAATCAATATTTATAGAATTGGATAATAATGATAAATACTTTGCTATTAAAGAAATTATTAATGAATTTGGAGAAGAGAAAATAAATATTATTATCAATAATAAAAAAAACAGTGATGATTATTTAGCATTTTTCTTAATTTATCTTTTTATATATATCAAGGATTATAGAATCAAAATATTCAGTGAAATTGAAAAATCAATCCTCAAAAATTCTGAAACAAAAATAATAAATTATTTTACTACTGATATCACTAAAGTGGATTATGCAACTATTTATGATTCTTTACCAAAAGAAATTAAAAATAAAGCAAATGATTTTTATGAAATGTTATACAACTTAATTAATAAAATAAATATGGATTATTCAATTGTAAAAAAAAAATATCTATTATTCTCTAAATTATTAATACCTATTGTTGAAGATTTTCAAAGAATTCATAAATCAGGTAGTATAAGACAAGATTCCGATACAATAGAAGAAATTTCTGAAAAAAGAGGTCAGACTATTGTTAAACAAATATTATCAGATATTAGAAGTAAACAAGATTTTTATAATAATAGTGATAAAGTTAATAAAAATTTATTTCCAAGTGTTTTAGATCAAGTTAGAGGTGTCTTTTATGATGAATTACTTGAATTAAAAATATTCTCAAAAATAGAATCTAAATTAATGATAAATAATGAAAATTTCGAATTATATAGAAATTTAGAAAATATTAGAAAATATAATTTTATTAATTTTATTTCTAATCCAAATGTAATTTTAAATTATGAAACAAATAAATTGGTTATGGCAATAAGAAAGGTATCAATTGATAATTTTGATAAATTAAAAAAATTAGAAAGAAGAGTAATCTTAAATGATATAATTGGAGATATTGTCTCTTTTGGAATAAAACATCCACAAATAAAATTTAACGAAATAACAAAAATAGATTATGATTATAAAGACGCTAGTATTGGAAATATATCAAAATTAATTGAAAAACTATTTCTAGATAATGAATTTTTTAATAAAAATAAATACACTCTTTTTATTTATAACATGAAATCAAAAGATTCCAAAGTAGTGGAAAAAAATATTCAAGTTATAAATGATAATATTTCGTTACTATTTAAATATTATGAAGAAATAATTTATTCAACTATTATTACTAAATTACAAAATTTTAAAAAATCTTTTAACAATATGTATGAATTTAATAAAGAATTAAATTTAATGAGAAAGCAATTTCATATTTTTAAACCACATAATATAAATAATTCAAAATTACAAATTGAGATTTATAATTATTTTAATGATAAAATTAAAGATGAATATGATGAAAAAGAAGATTACATACCTGGACTATTTAATAAATTATTGTTACTACCTGAATATAAAGAAAGAAATAAAAATAAAAGGGAAAAAATTACAATAAGTGCAATAGAAGAAGAAGAAGATAAGAATAAAAATTATGAAGACATTAGTGAGAAGTATATGTGTCAACATTTTATTTCATGGAAAGAATTAATAAGAAATAGGAAAAATAATCCAAATAAGTATAATCAATTATTGTTTGAATTTATAAAAAAATATGCAAAAAATGTAAATAATACGTATATTTGTAAAAGTTGCAATTATCAATTAGAAGTTGATTTAGATATAACTGAATCATTTCAAGCAGGTTCAACAAATATATTAGCAATTAATTTAACTACTGAAAGATCATTAGAAGACCTCAGAGAATATGAAAAATTTTCTAATTCAATTAAAAATATTGATAAAATGGTAGAAAAAATAGCATCATTCTATAATTTTGATAATTATATTGGTTCAAGTAATAATAGTAAAAAAAATAGAAATGAAATAACAAAAGAAGTAGTTGATTTTATAGGAATACATAATAGCACACTAAGAATTAATTCTTTTAATAAAAGAAGACAACGTGAAAAAAATGCATATATTGAATATGGTATTAATAGTGAGCTCAGTAATTATTTTTTATTTAAATTAGAGAATGATATATTCCGATTTTCATCAGATGATACTGATAAATTTAAAAGAATTAAAATTAATAATATATTTATCATTATTATGTTTTCCTTTTTCATTAGACTAAGTTATAATACTTATATAAATGTACCTATAAATGATAAATACTGTAATTACTATTTCTATGAAAAATTTGGAGATGTTATTTTTAAAGATCTAAAAATATTGTATGATTTTAAAGGTACTAAAAAAGAATTAAATGAAATTCCAAATATGAAGTTCTATCTATTCATTATGGCTTGTACTATTTCTAAATATAAGTTATGGTACCCAGTACCAACTAAAACTTTAGACGCAACAATAATCAAATCAATAATACATACATTTGTAGATTTATATAACACAATAATACAAGTTGTTATGAAGAAAAAGAAATCATATTTATATGAGTATTTTGCTGGTAAATTATATTCTACATTTAAGAATGTAATTGAAAAACCTGAATATCTTGCTTTTGTTAAACAAAAAAGTCTAAAAAAAATTAAAACAGATTTTAAAAATAAAAAAATTAAATTTATTAAATCACAAGTGCCTAACGTAAAATTAGATGGTATAATAAAAAATAATGATTATATTCTTGATAGTAAAAGAATGGATTTAAATACTTTAATCAGTAAGAATAAAAAAAGAGATATTTATGAACTTAAGAATAAATTTTTTGATGAATTAAATATTCAATATGCAACTAATTTAAGTCAATTTTACGACGAGAAAGGAAAGAGAAAAAAAACAGATGACACTTTAACAAGAAAATTTAATTTATCTAAAGCAATTCAATTTATAAATCTAATTAACAATAATAAAAAAACTGTAATAAAAAAAGCATTAGTAAAAGTTTCCAAAAAAGAAAAAATAGAAGATACAGCCTTTCAACAACTAAATAATTCAACAGAAAAATTAATTAATATAATGATTAAAAATTTAGGTAAATCAGTTACTAAAAATAATAATAAAATAGAATTAAAAGAATTTAATTATTTACTAAAATTTAATAATCAAGGTTTTCCTTTAAAGAAAAATATTATTATTGATAAAGATAAAACAAGAGTTATAAATAAATTTAATAGAAATCTTTTAGTTTTTAAAATTAATAAATATTTTTATGCATTTAATTCAAATACATTGAATTTTATTGGATATTACGAAAAAAATAAACCATTGATAATATCAAAAATAAAATCAAATTATTTAATTCCACAATATTCAATCTATGAAAAAGTATTATATATGGGTATGCAATATTTTAAACATACATATAATGCAAGTGAGGTAAATGAATTAATAGAAGAAAGAAGTATAAACGTAAGTTATTTTATAAATTCATTAATTTCTAATATAAATTTAAAAAAACAGAAAGATCCAAAATTAAATAAATTAGAAACAATAGATATAGAAAATGATTTCGAATATGTTTTTAGTAAAATTGTTAATTTCAATAAGAAAAAATACTTAAAATACAAAGTTAATGATAATAAAACATATTCATTAGATGAAATAATAAATTATTCAAAAGAAATAAATAGTTTACATTTTAATTTAATTGAAAGTATGATAAAATTATTAGAACTGAATAAAGACATACAAACAAATATTTCCGATTTTTATATTGATATTATTAATAAAAACTTTAATAAATTTAATAAATCAAAATATAATAGTGATGAAATAAAGTTTAATTTGATATTAGAATCAGAAGCATTTTTAATTGGTGATATTGATACAGGGATTGGTTTTTATGGAGATTTAAATTTAGTAGATACATTAAGTCAAGAGGAAAAAGAAGAACAAGAAAATGAGAAATTAGATGATGAATATAGGGATGAGGCTATTGATACAGATCAGTTAGTAGAAGATGATAAAGAAGCTGAAGATATGGGAGATGAAGACGTACAATATACTCAAAATGATAATTAAATTTTATATATATAAAAGTATTTCTGCTGTTATATATATACATATGTGGAATAATTACTATGTTTGGTCTATAATTATCCCACCTATATTTTACTATCTATATAATAAAAATCAAAATAGTAAACCAAAACAATATCAAAACTATGAAAAAAAAATAATAAATCATAAAACTGATAATAATCGTGATGGATTTAGTAAAAAAAAAATCCCTGAAAAAATTGATTGTATTGTAATAGGCTCAGGTATGGGTGGTTTAACTACAGCTGGGTTATTAGCTAGATGTGGAAAAAAAGTATTAGTACTCGAACAGCATTTTATTGCTGGTGGATCTACACACTGTTTTGTTGAAAATGGATATGAATTTGATACAGGTGTGCATTATATTGGGAATTTAGAAAAAAGGATAAAAATATTAAATACAATAACAAAAAAAAATATTAAATGGTCAAAATTAGGATTTGATAATGATACAATTTATGACAATTTAATAATTAACGAGAATAAATATAGTTTTAGAGGTGGTACTTATAATTTAATTCAATACTTACAAAGTTTATTTCCGCTTGAGAAAAAAAATATTGCAAAATACATTAAATTTGTAAAAAAGGTAGCAAATATGGAATTATTTTTTTTATTAAAAGTATTAAAACCAGTATCATTAGCGAAATTTTTTAATTATATTTTTTGTGCTGAATTTAGAAAAATTTCTTCGAAAAGTGTTAAGCAAGTATTAGATGAATATTTTCAAAATGATAGATTAAAAGCAGTTATTGCTGGACTATCTATCGATGGGGGACCAGTACCAACAAAACAATCATTTTTTGTACATGCATCGATTTTGAATGACTATATTGACGGTGTAAATTATCCAATAGGAGGTTTTGGAGTAATATCACAAAACATAATACCAATTATAGAAGAAGCTGGAGGACGTGTACTAGTAAGAGCACCAGTTACAAATATTATTATTAAGAATAACCAAGCAATTGGTGTAAAATGTAGAAATATAGATATTTATGCAAATACTATTGTATCTAGTGTTGGTTTAAGAAATACATATTTATCATTATTACCTCAAAATATTCCACAAAGTAAATTTTATAATAATGTTTTCGAAAACATTCCATCTCAAATAACATATAATTTTTTATTTATAGGATTTAACAAAAATGGAGAAGAATTAGGATTTAATAGTAGTAATATATATTTATGGCCTGAAGAATCATTTGACAAAGCAGTTGAAAAATATGAAAATGATCCTTTTAGTGGTAAAAACGTACCTCCAATGTTTATTGCATCAAATAGTGCGAAAGATCCTTCATGGAGTACAAGATATCCAAATAAAAGTACTGTATGTGTAATAGCATGGAGTAATACGAAAATGTTTAATAATAATGAAGAAACAAATTATATTAAAAATAAAAAAGCAATAGAAACCATGATGTGGAATGAGTTATTCAAGCATTTCCCAAAATGTAAAAATCATATTAAATATGTGAGTTCTGCAACAGGAGAAACTGTAAAACATTATCTTGGATCATATGATGGAGAATGTTATGGATTAGATGCAACTTGTAAGAGATTTAATTATTTTGATATGAAACCAAAAACAAATATAGATAATTTATATTTAACTGGTAAAGATATAGTAGTGTCTGGTTTTTCTGGAGCAATGTCTTCTGGTGTTTTAACAGCAAGTGAGATACTTGGTTATGGGACAATTGAAGATTTTATTTTTAATAGAAATTTATTAAAAGATATTGAAAATCTGAATTAAAAAGTTCTATAAAAAATATTAATATAATTATAAATGAATAACCCAGATATTATACTTGTAATATTATTAGGTATACTTATATATAGTTTATTTAATTCAAATAAGGAATTATTTGATCTTCAAGCACAATTTAAAAAAATGTATCCTATGTTCAGTCCTAATAGTGATGTAAATTCAGCTAAGCATAACTTAGATAATGCAAAACTAAAAATTTTTAATAATATACTTGATCAAGTTAAATTCAAATTAAATAAAAAGAAAACAAAAAATCCTTACACTATTGATTATCTTGAATCTACTAAAAAAACAAGAAAATTACCTGAAACAACAATTATTGCTAAAATGATTGTAAAAAGATTTAATAAACAGAGAAAAAATCATAAAGTATCATTAAAAAAAGTTACTGCAGCATATGCAGAATTACATAATAATGTAGTATCACTTACATATGATATGAATTTAGATTATACAATTAGACAAAACAAAACATATACTGTTTCTGGATTTCAAAAAAATCAATTTGAAAACTTTATAGTGGTTAGAGTTGTTGTTTTCTTTCCTCTTACACCTAAACCTGATTTAAGTAAAATGTTTATTGATACACTTGAATCTAAAGAATTAGCAAATTATAAATATTTACCAGGAGATCAAAGATCTAATAATTATCCGTTTGAAAGAAATTTATCAAATAAAATTGTATATTCTAAGAAAAAAATTAAAACCTTATTAGAACAAAGAAAATTAATAGCTGCTCAAGATAATCGTAAAAAAAAGAAAAAAAAAAGTAAAAAACAACAAAAAAAACAACAAAAAAAACAACAAAAAAAACAACAAAAAAAAACTGAAAGATTTATTAATAAAAAAAAATCTACCTTAACAAATTTTTTATTAAATTCCCCTAAAGCAAGAGAACAAAAAAAAGAAACATTTTTTGTAAATAATTCGTTATCAGAAACAATTTTTAATCCACCAACAGAAGATATTAATGATTACTTTTCATTTATGGAATAAACTTAAATAATTATTAATTAATTATTTAATATGGAAAACGATTTACAAAGTAAATTTGACAAAGTTTCAAAACTGGTTTTAAATTTAAAAACAGAACCATCAACACCAGAAAAACTGGTTTTATATGGTTTATACAAACAAGTAACTGTCGGTGATATTAATATATCAAAACCATGGGCAGTACAAATTGAAGCATCTTCAAAATATGATGCATGGTGTAAAAACAAGGGAATGTCAAAAGCCAAGGCAATTGAAAAGTATGTATTATATGCAGTTGAATTGATTAAAGAATACGGACTAAAAGAATAATTTATATTTTATTATATAGATGGAACGAATAGAACTTAAAAAAGATGCATATCCAACTAATGATCATGAAGCATATAATGCATATCCACATTTACGTAGAGTATTTAATAAACTATATGTAATGAAATCTCAAAATATACCAGCTGATAAAATGTGTGTAATTCCTGAAAAATTTCCAGTATTTATAAAACCAATTGTTAATTTAGAGGGATCAAATAAAGATTGTTATTTTATAAAAAATTTACATCAATTTAAAAAATTTATGCATAGAAAGGATATGTTTTGGAGTGATTACTTAACTGGACAAGAAAAAAGTACAGACTTATTTTTATTAGATGGTAAAATAATGTTTAAAATGACTTATGTTATAAAAATAGCATCTGATGACAATTTTTTAGAAGATTATAAAAGAATTTATGGAGATCATTATCCTGTAAGTGAAAAATTATTACAATGGACCAGAGAAAACTATAGAGGACATACTGGTGTAGTTAACATACAATATAGAGGTGATGTTATTTTTGAAACTTCACCAAGACCGGATTATGGAGGTACATATATCGAAATGGCTGGGAATCAGGTATTAATAGATGCTACTAATGAATTATATTTAAAAAAAAAATGGTTTCCAAGAGAGGAAATAATAATAAAAAAATTTTATGAATTTCAAGTTATTGGTAGAAGTCCATTTTTAACAACACTACCAAATCATATTATTGATAGAATATTAAAAAAACATGGTGTTGCATTTAAAGAATTATATGATGATTTTGGCGAGGATAAAAAAATTATATATGCTTTCTTTTCTGAAAATAAACAAATTGGATTAAAAGCAAAATTATTAATTGAGTCTATGATTAGAAATTTTAATATTTGTTTATTAATTTTATTCTTTTCAGTAATTTTATTAATATCACGTTACAATATAAATAATAAATTAATATTAGTATTTTTAGTATCAATGATAGCATTTAGATTATTATCAATGCATAGAAATGCAAATTTAACAAAAGAATATAGTCAAACATTAGGAATATTTTAATAATCTAGTACTTCTCCGAGACTAACCATAATTGAATGTTCATCTTTTTCACAAATATCTTTATCATTTATGGTACATATATTATGTAGAGATTCATGTAAAATAGTACCAATTAATGCTTCATTTGACATTTTAACTGATGAAATCCAAATTTGGACTCCATCAGATTCACCATATATTCCTTCATCATCAGTATGTAATGTAGTATTTTCAACCATGTCTATTGCTCCCAAAATATCAACTTTTACATTCACATTCTGATTATAAAATTTTTTCCTAGCAAAAGTTTGAAATGCTTTTGTTATTTTATTTTCTTCTTGTTCAAGAATCAATTTTACTATTGTTTTAGCTCTATTTATTCTTTTTTGTGAAACATCAGGTCCAGATAAATTACCATATTCTGGAAATATACCTTTACCCCATTTTATTTTATACCCTTTAGTTGATTTTGCTACAGCTTTATATGACATATATAATAACTAATAATATTATTAGTTATTTATATTTCATTTTTT
>Ga0163109_10005029_pt1 | contig 9999 bp, 16 predicted proteins | sample CRUFie1St13metaG_FD_108704 | JGI IMG/M metagenome (GOLD analysis project Ga0163109, IMG submission 108704) | Marine microbial communities from the Costa Rica Dome - CRUD Field 142mm St13 metaG | ecosystem: Environmental > Aquatic > Marine > Oceanic > Photic zone | place: Costa Rica: the Eastern... | reverse complement strand
ATTTGAAAACTGAAAACAAATAAAAAAATAAAGAATAATGTGTTCTTAAACACGTTATTTTTTCATATAATTTTTTCAAGGTAAAATTTCAAGGCAAAAACAAGGTACCTTGTAAATCATGAAAAATTGAATTGAAAAAATACCTTAGATTAATTCATAACCTTAAACTTGCAGTTCAATTGTAATTTTAATGTCTTCGTTAACAGTTTCTAATTGGGGGGATAGGGAGGAATGGAAAGCGGTCTATAATCAGCGCGATTATGAGGGCTTTTCCATGGAGGGTGCCAACATCTATTGTATCGATTGGTCTTGGTCAAACAGGGCCTTTCGTAACGAGGATAGTTGGGAAAACCTTACAGGGTGTGTGGTTTGGGCGGTGCTATACGTCACTAATGATCCTTATGAGGTATTGAGCGGCAATACTCGTAGGGAGAAGTATCACGCGTGTATGATGGAATTTGGTCCGGAGGAGGCCAAAGCGTGGTACAAGGAGATGTATGGTGATTTCTGGCGGTGTGGAAGGTTCGATGATGACGAACCTGAGACCACTCAGGTGTTTTGGGGGTGGAGAAATAGGAGGAGGTCTTATACGGGCGACAATATGGAAGAGGGATACGAAGAGGGCGCATTGAGTTCCATGATTCGTGGCTTGTATTCCAATATGCACGACGGCGTGACTATTGGACCATCATTGTACGGCGATGATGAATGGCCACTGCCTGACCCTGAGGAAATCTCGAGACCTGATTCACCAACTTCTATCACCGAAGTTTTTGAATAGGTTCCCTGCTCTCCCCAATAAAAAATGTGTATTATTAAATACGCCTCTTTTTTAATTATAATATTTATGAACGCATATTTCTCTTAGCAGCTTGTAAGTCTCTTTCTCTTTTTAGCTCATGCTGCTTCAATGCTTGAAAATGTTCTCTCCTCTTTTTGCGTTTCTCCATATACGCATATTTTTTATCACATCGCTTTCCTCTACGTGTGATCCAAAAATCATTAAATTCATGCCTTTTTACAGTGTATCTTTGACTACCACCATCAACTTCACATACATAAGTATTTTCGGAGAAGAAGATTGGCATATTATCACTGTCCATAATGTTAGACGATACACCTTGGTCATCCATCTGTGTATAATATGTAGGAACCGATATCACACCATCATTACATTTCCTTTGAATTTTATTGTGAATAGTAGCAGTTGTATAAGGATGTAGAAATTCACCATCTTCAAATTGCCAACCCGTTTCACCCAATTCTTTTCTAATTTCATCTGTTCCTGGTGCGTCACTCGCCTTTGAAAACTTACGAGGAATATAAACTTGTTTTGGTTTCTCCTCCAAACCATCTTCGAAATATTTCTCATTCATTTTTTCGATTCTTTGTTGTTGAATAATCCTAACATATTCACTCATATTGTTTTCTCTCAACAACTCCATTTTAGTTTTAGGCTTTGGAGGTTCAACTTGCTTTTCTGGTCGCATTCTCCTGTTGCGATTATTAAAGTTTCTACTTCCACCACGACCGCGACCACGGCCTCTACCACGACCTCCTCTACTGAATTGATTTCTTTTTTGATTACTGGACTTCATATTGGACATACTGTTACTACTCATATTTAAATAAATAAATGGTATTTATTTAAATCAATTTTATTATAAATATTCCCTTGAGATTACTTTCCAGTAGAACCATGTCCTCCTTCGCCTCTATCAGTATCGTCTAATTCATCAACGATAAAAACAGAAAATGGTTCTAATGTTGGCATGCATATTTGCCAATATCTTTTTCCTTTTTCTAATACTGTATGTGGGGCATCCAAACCTTTGTGATAGTCCATAGCCGCTTTTAAATTTCCTCTATAACCAGCATCAATAATACCAGTATTGTTTGATAGTCTCCACCTTGTTTTATAAATACTGGAACGTGTATGTATCTTATATGGTCTACACAAACCTTGGTCTAACATATCAATTTGCGATTGATCAAAATTTCTTACTTCATATGCTACAGCTTTAATACCAAGGTCCACCAGATGTGTATAACAAAAAGGTGTTTCAGGGTGACAACACAAATCAACAGGTGAGTATAAATCAAATCCACTATCTGGCAATTTCGAAGATTTAATTTTTCTATTGTGTTCTTCAGCAGCTAAGACATATGTGTCTTCCAATTCTTTATTTTCAATTTTCAACTTTACAATAAAAGGCATTATAATAATATATTAAAGAATATTTTTAAATATATTAATAATATTAATAATGAAACTGCAACAAATAAATAAAACTTGTCCCATATGTTTTTGTGATTTAAAAAATCCACATACGATAGGATGCGTTCATTTGTTTTGTCGCGATTGTATAACGCCATGGATACATAGTTCCACAGACCCAAATTGTCCAGTATGTAGGAAAAACTATAGGGGTCTATTTAAAATTCCTATCGAATTAATAACTTCAAAATATAAAACAAGAAGAGTAACAGAACAATGGAGAGCTTTTATAGTGTATACAGAAACTCATAGTATGTTAGATGTATTTCATAGTTTAAATAATATAGAAGATAAGTGTGTTCAAATAAACAAAATAATGAATTATCTTTATAAAAATAAATGGATATTTGATAGAAAAAGAAACATAGGAACTTGGTTTAATATGTCTGGACTTCGCGCTGTTTTTAAAAATAGATTAGAAGAGTTTTCAAAAAGTGAGTGTTTTCCAGAAGGGAAAATGTGGAAGTATAAATTTCGCGAAGTTTTAAAATAATCTCATTCCAAAAGGGTTGCCACCTTTTCTAAATGCTCTTTTTCTTTGTTCTTCGGCTTTTTTTCTTTGTTCTTCAAGTCTTACTTTTTTAAGAGCTTTTTGTGTTTCAATTGTTGATCTCATTTTATCTAATGTATTAACAAAGAAATATGGATCAACATTTTGAAATTGCTCAGGATGTTGGTTCATTAATTGTCTTAATTCTTCTTCGCCCTTTTCTTCTTCTAATAACCATTTTTTCATTTTAGCTTCCATAGCAGCTTCTTCTTTTTCTTTTAATTCAGCTTTTTTCTTTGCTTCTTCTTCTTCCTTTTTCTTTTTTTCAGCTTCAAGTGCTAATCTTTCTTCTTCTTTTTTCTTAGCATCTTCAGCTGCTTTCTTCTCAGCTTCTATTCTTGCCTTATCTTCAGCTGCTTTCTTCTCCGCTAATTCTTGTCTTCTTCTCTCTTCTTCTTCTTCCTTTTTCTTAGCATCTTCAATTGCTTTTTTTTCTGCTGCTTCTTTCTTTTTGGTTTTAGAAGATTTATACCAAGACTTAGATTTTTTTTTCTTTTTTTCCATTTCAGCTACTGTTTTTTTAGTTTCTTGAATAACTTTTTCTTCCTTTTTAACATCTTGTTGAACAATTTCTTCTACACTAAGCTTTACTTTTTCTGGCTCTGATGACATTATATTAAGTACAAAGAAAATATAATATCTGCCTAAACCCTATCCCACGATTCTAACCAATCTTCATCGCCACAATATTCTTCTTTTTCATCATCGCTATAATGAAACTGTTTTAACATAGTAGGTCTTTCTAATTGGCTATTGGGATTATTCATGTCATTAAAAGAAATTAATAAGTCTTCCTTTACTCTACTGATGTCTTGGTATAGTTGTTCAGCGTACCAAGAGATATTTATAATAAGAAGATTACAAAAATTATATACATCGTTACATGGGTCACTCATATATATATTATATAGAAACATTTACAAATTTACCATTACAATCAACGGGTATAATAGTTAAATTTTTACCAGTTCTAATTTGTAATTTACTTTTTCTTTGTACAATTTTTCTGTGATTGTTAATAAAATTATTTTTTTTCTTTTTTATCGGGGGCTTAGGAAAAACTTTCTCTCTTTTAAAGAAACCACACAATTTATTCATATAAATATAATAAGAAAAACAATTTGAAAACAAAAAAATAAATTTAATTATATGAGTCTTTTGAAACCAGAACAATTAGATAGTTTAAATAAGCAAATGAATACACAATTCAAGAAAGCTTTTTTTGATTTATTGGAGGAGAAAGTAAGAGAAGAGCCGCCAGATTATGATTGGATTGCGCGTTTATATGCTGAAATACGAGAAAGGTTAGTATCTTTATTGCGAGAAGGAAGCATAGTTAGAAAAGAAATAGAAGAATCGATGGATGTAGAATTATTTAAACAGATGATTGAAAATAAAGCATTTGGTGGCGTTGAATTATATAATCTTGTAGAACATGTATTTGAATTGTGTAAAAGATTAGGTTCACCAGCAAGGGATAATCAAGTAGATAAGTTTAAATATCAAGTTATTGGTTTAATGAAAAATAATGGAACGTTTGCACAAATAGTGCCTTTATTTATAAAAAATGCGAACGAATGTATTGATAATATTTATAAAGATTTGAGACAAGTAAAAGAAAACATGGAAAAATTAAAAAAATAATTATATTTACAATTAATATGAATCCACCAACACAAGATGAATTAATGTTTATAAAAAAATTAATATTGACGAAACCAACATATATGGCAGAAGTGCCTTTTAGAGTATCTAATTATGGAGAAGCAGTAAAATTATGGGGTGAATATAAAAAGAATAGAACATTAAAAATAGATAATGTCCATATATTAAATGCTTTGAAATTTCATTTGGATTGTCAAGATCATGTTGTAATGTTTCATACATACAGGGATAATAACTGTTTATTATTATGTAAAGTAAATAATAAGTTTATAAATTTAATAATACCTTTTGTTAATGAGGGTGATATTTTGAACAATAGCTTTATTGCCACATATGTAGCCGCACATTAAATAACAAAAAGCATATAGAAAGAAAACAAAATGATATATAAAATGAATTATCACTTGAGAGTACCTATTACGTTATTTATGATTATATTAGTATTAATGTTACTACAGATAGAAATAGAGCTGGCATTACTATGGGATAGATATTATAAGTATATGTTGGGCAATAATTAAAAAAAACATATAAATAGAGATTTATATATTTTTTTAAATGTATAGAATTGCTTGGTGTATAAAAAGTGTAGGTAAAGGAATGTATAGTTATGGTGATTGGAAAGATGAAAAAGAATTTAATGAATTGAAAGAATGGTGTTATAAGCAAAATAGTAGAGATATAAATACATATTATTGGATAGAAAGAAAGGACGATAATAAAATAAAAAATGTAATATTAAAAGAGGAATTTGAAACGGATTTTATCAATATAGAGAAGAATTAATCACTGCCAAAGAATTGAAATACGTGGTCTTTTTTTTTATTTTTTGACTTAGGAAAATTAAATGACGCTCTTTTTGATTGTCTATCTTTTTTAACTGTATCCCTGAATTCTTCATAACCTTTCATTAAACCTTCATCATAATTTTCATTTCCGGTATGTTTTGGACGATGTATAGAAAGTAAGCCTTCGGCATACCCTCTATTATAATCGATGAGTTTTCTTGTGCGAATAAGTGAATCCATTAATTGTGCTTTTTCTGTTCTATATTGTGACATATCTTTTTGTAAATTATTATTAAGTTTATTGAGATGAACGTGTTCTCTAAGTGTTGAATTAAACATTTCAGTAACAGCCATTATGTCACTGTTCATAGTATCATTAGAATGTCTTCTCCATGATGTAAAATTATTTCTACACATTGCACATGTGACATTACCCTTCATCCATCTAAAGAAGCATTCTGTGCAATATGTGTGACCACAATCAGTATTAACAATTTTATCAATTCCAAAATTATTATAACAAATGCTACATTCGCGCGTTTCTTGTTCAGTAGAAGAATCAGAACGGCCTGGTTCGCTTCTATCTTCTTGTTCTATTGCGTGTGATATCATTTGGGTTAGTGTATGTGCGGCGATTCTTCTACCAATTGGATTACCAACACGACCAGCAGTAGTAGAAGGCATAACAACCGAAGAATCATAGCTTTCCTCGCTATCAGTATCGCTGAGAACTTCACTAATATCGCTTAATGATACATTACCACCACTTACATCAACAATAGGAATTGCTGATGCGCTTGGGATGTCAATAGTTAAAGAGAGAGGATTGAATACATCACTTTGCTGATTAGCAATATTTGATGGAGCAGAAGGAATTGGATTAGAAGGTTGGTGTGTTTCGGGTGGTCCATTAACAAGATCATCCAATGCTTGTGTCATGTTTACATAGGGATTATTGCTCATATTAATAAAAGAAGAGGTAATCATTTTAAATCAATTTTATAAAATTGATTTAAATATTGTAATATTATTATAATAAACGCAAACAATCATGAGTGAAAAAGAGATAATAAGTAATATAGAAAACATGAAAATGGAGGTATTGGAAAAATTAGACCTTCATATAACAATAAATGGTGGTTTAACGGCAAAAGAGTTAGTAAAAACAATAGACTTTTATAATTTTACACCAGAATCGTTGGAATATATGTTTAATCAAATAAATACTTATAAGAATACATATCACGGAGTGGGTCCGTTTTTATTTCGAGATGGAGGATGGCATAACATTAGAGAAAGAAAGTTGGATGTGATAAAAAGACTAACAGAAGAGAATATGAAACTGAGAAAAAAGAACCAGGATAAGGATTCTATTATAATCAAATTAAAAATGGAGATAGAAAAATTAAAACAAATAAAGTCGAATTAATTTCTTAAACTATTTTGCCAATCTAACATAGAATTGTTAATATTTGGTTGGTTTAAACCGGCGGGTGGTAATGTGAGTTTTTTATTAGATATAATTTTGTTTTTATTTCGTTGGTGAGAATCAATGGTTTTTTCGAGTAGGTTAATTTTTTCTTTGATCTCTTTACAAGTTTTTTTAGTTGCACGTTCAATATTTTCAGAACAATAAACAAGTTCCATATAATTAGTTAGTAATAATTAATTATATTTAAATAAGAATATTAGAAAGTATTGCCAGTTTGGGCGTGAGCACCTTGAAATAAATTTTGAACATCGGCTTGGTCAGGTACTTTTGCTTCATTGGAATGACCATAAGCACCATATTGAAAATGGTCTTGGTCTTGAATTTTATTACCAGAATTATCAACAAATACATATTTTGCTAATTTAACAGGGTCGAATACGCCGTTTTCTGGAGGACCGTGTTCTTTAATGTAGAAAAGGTAACGTATATCAAGATTTACATTTGCTTTAATATCACACATAATAGGAGCTTCATATTTTTTAGCTGCGATAATACCAGCATCTTCAAGTTGTACGGTAAGTGTAGTTAGTTCTGTTTTAAGACTATTAATTTCTACACTTTGTTCATCATTAATAGTTTTAAGTGCGAAACCTTGTCTTGCGTTAGCAACAGTATTTAAAGCAAAACTACTAATCATTTGAATAGTGGATGTAACAGAAAGTTGTTGAGAGTAACCAGCCCAATTTTGAAGTTTAGCTTCGATTTCAGCACCATATTGAGCGTCGAATTCTTGAACAGTCAATTGTGTTTCGAGGTCACCTTGAAATTCTTGTATATATTGTCTATTAACATTTAAATCAATATATTCTTGAACATCTCTTAAAACGGCTTCTTCTTGCTCTAAATTATTTTTTAAGATTTGAGTATTAGTAAGTTTTGTTGACATTGCGGGTTTCAAGACACCCATAGATGAATGTTTTCTTGGCATATTTATTATTCATGGAGAGAATATAATAGAGCATTAAAGTTATCAGGTTTATTAGGATTTTTTAATTTGAAAGCATTTTTAAATCTTTCAATTAAAGCATTTTTTTTATCTAAATCTTTTTTTAAAAATTTATTTTCTTTCATGAATTTTTTTAATTTATCCTTAATAACGTAGTCGTCGGCAGAAAAATTAACTTCTTCATGTTGCTTTCTAACAAATAAAGTGAAAGGATAAATATCTTTCATATCAAGGTGTGAGAAGCACATAGTAGCTTTTTGCATAACAGGATCGGCTTGATTTAAATCTTTTAATAAATCACCAAAAGGTTGTCTCTTATCACTCATATGTTTAAGAAGATTATATGTGAAAACACTAAAATATTTAACTTGTCCTGCCGTGGAAGGTAGAACTTTTTCATAGGATAAAGCATTGTCATTGCAAGATGATATACAAACAGCATTGGATCTTTCGTCTTTATTTTCTAAATCCGTTAATAATTTAAAAGGCTTGGCGGTATATTTATATTTTAAATCGCATATAGAACCTGAATTACAACAATCAAAAATTGAAATGACAGTAGCATCAGTAACAGATATTATAGATTTAATAAGGTCATCTGTTATGCGGTTTGTTAAATGGTCAGATGGTAGAAATACTTCATCATTATAATCAACTTCGTCGTTGTTATTATCTTTAATTTGTGTGCCGTGTCCAGTGAAATAAAAAAATAAAATATCGTTTTTATTTGATAAAGCAACCATTTCTTTCATTCTTCTAACAATAGAGAAAAAATTGGTGTTTAACTGTTCAACATTATCTCCAATTTTTTTATCAGTAAGAATAAGAATGTGGTCGTTATCAAAACCTTCCTGTTCAATAAGAAATTTTTCAACGGATAATACATCGTTGTATGAAGCTTTAAGTTCTAATTTTTCTTCATCAGGATAATTAAGTCCAACAAGTAAGGCATATTTTACCATATATTAATTATATACATAATATTTTACATTTTTTTACAGTTTAAGAATGGATATTTGTTATATAATTTGAAGATAGCTTGCTCTTTTTTCTTTGCTTCGATCATAATATCAATGTTAATATCATATTTTTCAGGTATTTCTAATAGATATACGGGGATATCTTCTATAAAATCTGAATGATGACCACATCTACCAGAACCTTGCTCGCTAACATGAAACTTGGGTTTGATGTTTTTATGTTTCCAAGAGTTTAATATATCAGGAACGTAGAAAGAAGGGTCTCTAAAATTTTCTTCAGGATGCATAATTTTGTAACATTCATAATGATGAGTATCGAAAACAATAGGAATATGAATTTTATTAGTGATGTCAATACAATCTTTAATAGAGAAGCATTTTTCACAATTTTCTAATACTAATCTTTTTTGAACATTTTCAGGAAGCATTTTAAATTGATTGCACCATCTTTCTTTAGTTTTTTCTTTATCACCATACATTCCACCACCGTGAACAACCATAACAGAATTATAGTCTAACCCCATTAAATCTAAGACATCAGCGTGATATTTCAAATCACAAATGGTTTGTTGGAAAGCTGCTTTATTTGGTGTTCCAACAACATTGTATTGACCTGGATGAAATGTTAATCTTTGATTGTATTTTTTGGACTTATCTCCTATTTGCTTTAATAAGTCTTTTGCGAAATCAAAATCATAATCTTCAACTTTTGGATTACTCTTATGTGGAAACAACTCGCTACTAAGTCGAAATACCTTAATTCCGTTCTGTTCATTCCAATCCATCATAGTTAGAACATCCTTTAAGTTTTGTATAATTTTTTCTTTAAGGACATCGATACCCTTTTCATTGACAGAGCGTATAATCATTTTTCGAGAAGCAAATATAGGGGGTTTTTGTTCTCTCAATTGTGTATTCAAACAACATAAACCTAATTGAATAGCTCTGTTTTCACTCATGTTTTCTTTGTACTTATTTTAAATAATTGGTACAAAGAAAAATAAATTCAATTTTATAAAAACAATAATTAATTCTTTCTATGATAAATATATATGACAAGTGTTCCAAAACGATATGTACCAAAACAACTTTCCAAGAAAGATAAAAAAAAACAAGCGAAAGAATTAAAGAAATCAAGGAAAGCTTATAAGAAAGGAAAATATCATACAAGAAAGAAAATGAAATCTTTTAAAAGTAAGGTTTCTCCACATATAATTAAGGCGCGTAAAATGTATAAAGTTGATAATATTACACCTAATAAAAAATTAGCAAAAGCATGTGGTTGTAAAATACAAGGTTT
>Ga0163109_10005028_pt1 | contig 9999 bp, 13 predicted proteins | sample CRUFie1St13metaG_FD_108704 | JGI IMG/M metagenome (GOLD analysis project Ga0163109, IMG submission 108704) | Marine microbial communities from the Costa Rica Dome - CRUD Field 142mm St13 metaG | ecosystem: Environmental > Aquatic > Marine > Oceanic > Photic zone | place: Costa Rica: the Eastern... | reverse complement strand
TTTTTTTATGCAAACCTTATGAAATCCAGCCAGCGCTAAGAATAATTGCAAGAGATAAAAAAATAATTAAAAAAGTCCAAGTTATTTTGTTAAGAGATGATTCTGCACTACTTGCGCTGGAGAACATTGTGCTTCCACTGGCGGCAATTCCTCCCATCCCATCACCTTTGGGACTATGAAGTAAAACTAAAAGTATCAGAATAACTCCAGAAAATACCCAGACCCAACTAAGAATTTCAATCATATCTTTTAGAGATTTTATTAGTTTTATACGTGTTGTACGACTTTATTATAACCTTTTAACTCGATTTCTTTAATTAGAGATTTTCCTGTCATTTCTTTGGGAATTGGGAGATTCAATAATTGCAATAAAGTTGGTGCAATATCTGCTAAACCAGCGTTATCCCTTAAATAAATCTCATTTCCCATATTCGGGATTTTTCTTTTTTCACCTTCAATAAAAATTAATGGCACTTTATTTATAGTATGTGCTGTCCATGGCTCTCCAGCAGGTCCTTTCATTAACTCCGCATTACCATGATCGGCTGTTATGAGAATGCTTCCACCCATTTCTCCAGTAGCATTTACTATTTGACCTATACATTTATCTACTTTTTCTATAGCTTTAATTGTTGCATTCATATTGCCTGTATGGCCCACCATATCAGGATTAGCAAAATTAATTACAACGAAAGCATAGTTTCCACTTTTAATAGCTTCAGAGCAACTAGTAGTAAGTTCTTCCGCAGACATTTCAGGCTCCATATCATAAGTAGGGACTCTTGGAGAGGGAATTAAATGTCTTTCTTCTCCAGGTAAAGGAATTTCTACTCCTCCATTAAAAAAATACGTAACGTGTGGATATTTTTCTGTTTCTGCTGTTCTGTATTGTTTAAGCCCGTTTTCAGAAACTATTTGGCCAATAAAATTATTGAGAGATTCAGGGGGGAATGCAACTTTAACAGGGAGATTTGCGTCATATTGAGTAAAAGTAACTAAATCTAAGATTGGAAAAACCTTTCTTTTGAAGTCTGAAAACATTTTCTCTGTAAGGGATGTGATTATTTGTCTAGCTCTGTCAGGGCGGAAGTTAAAGCAAATTAAACTATCCCCATCCTTAAGATAGTTTTTAGAAATTCGAATGGGCTCTATAAATTCATCGGTTATGTTTTTTTGATAACTCTCTTTTATGTAATCCTGAGGAGATATATTTTTAACTTTAATATCTGGATCAGTCAAATTAGCATATGCTTTTTCCGTTCGGTCCCATAAAAGATTTCTATCCATTATCCAATACCTTCCGCATATAGAGGCTATCTCACCCGTATTAAATTTTTTTATGCAAGATTCTATTTGATCAATATATTTAGTTGCACTTTTTGCCGGAGTATCTCTTCCATCAGTAATAATATGAACTGCTACTTTTTTTATGCCACTTTCAGATGCCCATTTTATTAAACCTAATAAATGATCAATATGACTATGTACTCCTCCATCTGAACATAATCCAGTGATATGCAAAGTAGAATTGTTTTTAATTAGTGAATCTGCCATCTCTTTTAATTCATTAACTAAACCTAATTGATTCTTTTTCACAACATTTGAAATCCTGACAAGTTCTTGTTGAATTATTCTTCCAGAACCAATGGTAAGGTGCCCTACCTCAGAATTACCCATTTGACCATCTGGGAGGCCTACATCAGATCCGCTAGCGCTTATTAGAGTGTGAGGATATGCATGCCATAAAGAGTCCATGATTGGAGTATTAGCAGTTTTAATAGCATTGTCTGAGATATCTTCTCGATATCCCCATCCATCCAATATTGCAAGAACTACAGGGCTCTGTGGAATACTTAATCTGTTTATATTCTTGCTGCTTATCTGTGACATATTTAGATCAAATTCATCTTTACGTGATCCAATCTTCAATTTAGCTTTAAACGCTACTTTTTAACAATTTATATTTAAAATAGTTAGCTTTTGCTAATTTATGAAAATATTGAGCAAATTTTTATTTATTTATAAATTATGTCCAATAAAACAAAAAAAATCATAATACTTACAGAGGTAGAGCTAAGAAAAACCCTTTCACGTTTAACTTTTGAAATCATTGAAAAAGTAAAAAATTTGGACAAACTTCTTTTGGTTGGTATTCCTACCAGAGGAATTGATCTGGTCAAAGTTTTAGAAAAAGAATTATTTTTTCAGACAGGATTAAAAATAAAAAAGGGAATAATTGATCCAACTTTTTATAGAGATGATCAAAATAGAGTTGGAACTCGCATAATGAAAGCTACTGATATACCAATTCCTATTGAGAAACAAGAAATACTTTTGGTAGATGATGTAATTTATACAGGAAGAACAATTAGAGCTGCAATAGATGCCTTATATTCATGGGGCAGACCTCAAAGAGTAATGTTGTTAGTAATGGTAGATAGAGGTCATAGAGAATTGCCTATTCATCCTGATTTTTGTGGTAAAAAAGTGCTTACTAATAAAAATCAAATTATTAGTTTACGTCTAAATAATGTTGATAATGAAGAAGGAGTTTTTCTTGAGGAAGTTTAGTTCAGAAAATATTTCCTAAATTATATTCTCCTACTAATTCATCTTTAATATCGAAACACTTAACTAACAAGTAAGCTTTTTTTGTAATTTTGAAGAAAAGCGTTAAATTATCTTCTCCAAGATTAGATTGATTTTTTAGTTCGATTTTGAGTGGTTCTTTGTCCCATTTTACAATCTCTTCTTCACTTTGAATCTCTGATATTTTTGGCAATCCATTTTCAAAAATAACATCATATTCCCTATCTTTTTTTGTCTCTCCTATAATAATTTCGAAAATTTTCTGATTTTTTTTACTAGCTTGAAGAATAAGTTTAAATGGATTTTCAGTTGGCCATGTTTGACCTTTATAAAAAATTGGATGCCAGAAGTGTTTTTGTTCTCTTTTATTAAATAATCTTATAGATAATCCTTTGGTTAATATATCTTTAATTTTTACCCCTGGGGTCATTCCTAAAGCTCCCAAAGCTATTGATTCAATAGGAGGTGGCGACTTTATTTCGATTTTTGAAATTTTTTTTGCTATCCATTCTTTAATTAATGGAATTTGAGATCCCCCTCCAACTAAAATAATTACATTTATGTCATCTTTAGTGCAAAATTTTCCCCTTGCTTCGTTTAATAACTCTTTGAGTAAGAAGTTAAGGTGATTTAAAAGATTTTTCTCAATTAGAATTTTTTCAAATATTTCTTTACTTAGGTATTTTTCTTGTTCCTTATATCCTTCAATGAAAAACTTTATTGGATATTTACTCTCATAATTTATTCCAGATGAGCTTAGTTTACATTTTATTTCTTCTGCCTTTGAAAGATTAATTGCATATTTATTTTCCGGAATAAAATAATCAACAATCCATTGATCAAAATCTTTACCACCAATCTTTGAGCCAGTTTTACTAATTATTTCAGCACATCTTATCTTTTGTTTTGAAATTGAGCTTACATTATTTCCTTTAAATTTTAATAATTCAGCAATTGGGCCAGATTTCCCTTCTCCTCCCTCTATTTTGACTATATTCATATCTATAGTGCTCCCTCCAATATCTAATGTCATTATTTTGGAGCCGAATGGCACATTAATCCCTAAACTTGCTGCAGTAGGCTCATCAACTAGCGCTATTTCATCTACAGATATTTCCTCGCAAAGTTTAACTAACCATTCTCTGTATCCCTTATATGTATCGATGGGTGCTGTTAAAACAAGTCTATTAATTTTATATTTTTGAGGAATGTTTGCCCATAAAAACTTAAAAAATTTTTCGCCACATTCAGAAGCGTTTAGAATATTCTTTTTGTTAATTTTTTCAATAGGATTTCCAATTAATCTCTTGAAATTTGAATGAAAAAACAAATCCGCATTAGAGTTATCCCTCATTTTTAAAGCACTAATTCCGATTTTTAAGATTTTTGAAGGTTCTTCGAACCAAACTGCTGTAGGAATAACTCCTGGAGATGATGTAATATTTGGTATTTCAACTAAAACAGAATTTATATCTTTTGGATCTTGAAAAGCTACTACAGTATTAGTATTCCCTAAATCAATAGCAAGTGTTCCAAATAAATTTTCTTCCATATAAAATTTTTAATCAATTTAAGTTTTTTGTGATTTATGTTTGAATCCGTCGAATAAACTGTAAAATATATTTTATATTAAAAAATTTTTTTATGAACATATCAAATAATGCAGGAATTGACTCCAATGATCTAGCAAAAAGGGGAGAGAGCTTAATAAGGAAATCAACTAATAGATATTTAACTACAGTTAGAATTGCTTTTAGAGCTAAGCAAAGACGTTTTGATGATTTTGATGGATTATTAGAGGAGTCAACTATTAAACCCGTTCAAAGATCAATCATCGAGCTAAGTGATGAACAAGATCAACCAGATTTACTACCTGGTTAATTTTGGTAAAAGACCAAAAAAGATGGAGACTACTAAGAGATTTTAAAAAAGGCAAATTTTGCTTTTTGATTGGTGTTGATAACTGGTCTATTGAGTTACAAAAAAGTGAATTTTATTCACTTTATCTTTTACTAATAAAAATTAATGAACAACTTTTATCCATTAAGGGAGAGTTAATGGATGAGGAGTCTATTACTTTAGAATTAGAACAGCTACCCTGGTATATAAAATTAGATGGTAAAAAAAACGAATGGAGTTTAAGGTTCGTTTTTGAAAGTCAAGATCAAACAAGATCTTTCGAAATGTATTGGCCGATACCAATAGCACAAAATTTATTTAATGAAATAAAAAAAATGTGGGAATCAATGGATTAAAAGATAAATAAATTTGGAAATTTTAGAAAAAATTTCCCCTAGCTCAAAAAAATTTTTCACAAATTTTCCACAATTATTTTTTAAAAATTATCTGATGAACTAAAGCTTGTGGAAAACTTCTTTTTTTAAATGAATCTTTACATTTGAGCAAGATTTAATTTTAGAATATTGGTTTCCATGATCCCCCTTTTTGTAACTGAATTCTCATTATTCTATTACTTGAGACTGGCTATTAGTAGTACTTGTTGACGATTTAGTGATTTTGGAGAAAACTAAATCTTGTAGATTTAAAATTCAAAAATTATTATGAATATGCGAGAGTTAAATTACGATTTAAATCCAATAGTTTTTAACCAGAAAGATGAAGTAATTAGTTTCAAATGTGAACTTCAAGAAAATCTTCAAAAAGCTATGAATGAATTTGTTGAGAAACATCCTAATTGGGATCAATATAGGATTCTACAGGCTGCTATTTCAGGATTTTTGATGCAAAAAGGATTTCAAAATAGAGATTTAACAAGACTATATGTTGGAAATATGTTTTCAATGAATTTTAATGAATAAAATTTTTATATTTTATTTAGTAAAATTTTCGCTATATTATTTCGAACTGGCAATATAGACAACCTATTCCCTTTTTTTACAACTAATAACTCATCTTCATTAAATAAAATTCTCAATGTAGGTAAACTTAGAATTTTGTTTGATTTATAGAGGTATTTTACTTTTACACAATCCCATCTAGGATTTTCAGATTTAGATTTTGGATCAAAATACTTTGAATTTTTATCAAATTGCGTAGGATCAACAATATTTAGATCTATCACCTCCATAAGACCAACAATGCCTGGGGGCTTACAATTTGAGTGATAGAAAAAAACTTTATCTCCTTTATTCATTTGTCTCATGAAATTTCGAGCTTGATAATTTCTTATACCATCCCATAAAGTTTCACCGTCATTTTTTAAAGTATCTATGCTGTAAGCATCAGGCTCACTTTTCATTAGCCAAAATTTTTCTTCAGTCATATCAAGGAATCTCGGCGATTTTTAAGGCTTGGAGGACGTGTTATCCAAACTTTTTTGTGTATAAATTTATTATCCATCAAAGTTCCTATTTAGGAAAGTGAGAGGTGGTTTTGATATCCATCAATATATATATATTTAGGAAAGTTTCAGGTATTGTCGCTAAAACAAAATCTCAGGTTAAAAGTATTAATTTAAAAAAGTGATAATTTTTAATTTTTTAGTATAAATGATATTTGACTAATGACTTTTATTATTAGTAATTTAAGTAAAGAATTATTGCTTCGAATAATTAATATATGAGTAGTAATTGGGAGGAATTAATTACAAAATTTACACACTTAGGAGGTGTGATAGAAAATATACAACAGAAAGAAGGTAAAAATGGAAGAGGAATTTTTGCAATAAATAAAAATGAAAAATCGAGGATCTTTGTGCCATCGAATCTTCTAATAAATATTAATGATATTGAAGAGAGGAATGGGCAATTATTTATTAATGATATTTCTAACTACAATAGTGAAATCAAGGAATTCTTCTCTTTTTATGAGGAAAATTTTTCATGGGGTAACGGTGGCAGAAAAATATGTGAATTATTTGAAAAAAATTTATTTATTTTGCCTTCTACAGTTAAAGAATTGATTAAAGAATATTTAATAATAGATTTGGATATTAGATATAAAGATAATTGGGATGAATTAATACTCAAACAATTTTTAAATTCAAGAAAATTCTTTTTTTCAGGTAAAGAAAAAATTGCTCCGGTTTTAGAACTAGTTAATCATGAAGTGAAATCACTGCCATACATTAGATCTGAAAAAGGATTAAGTACTCCTAATTATGGTCCAAAGGATGGTGAGATAACTCATTCTTATGGATATAGAAGCTCCATTAAAAGACTTTTTGATTATGGGTTTTATTGCGAAGAATCTATTATATTCTCATACCCTTTTCGATTGCAGATAGATAACTATGGGAATTTCCTTGAGTGCGAAGGTAATGAGATAATTGATGATTCAATGCTCTCAATTTCTAGTAAAAAACAAACTTGTATTAAAGGTCTCCCAATAGCAGATATAAACATCCCTACTTTGCCAAAAGAATATCTTATGGAGTTGATTAAAAAAAATTCTTTGAATGTTTCTTATGAATATCTTTTTGAAGAAATTACAAACTTGAATATCAAAAAAAGAAATATACTCTTAAAAGAAATAAAAAATATAGATAATTACTCTGCACAATTAATCAAGAAGACTTTAGAGTATGAATTAAAGGCAATCAATAATAATTGTTGAGGGAATATGAACCAATAATTGACCAAGGTCTTAATTTTAGAAATTTATGAGTTACTTCTTTAGCCTCATCAATTCTGTTGGAGCTTCTTAAAATACATGCAAGGCAGTAATATGCATCCGCAAAATTAGGATTTATTTGTATAGCTTTTTTAGTTACTTTTTCAGCTTCATCTAATGCCCCAAGTGTTTTTAAAAGATCCCCCAAATTTGATAAAGCGATGGCACTATTAGGATTTATTTGAATAGCTTTTTTAAAGCTATTAACTGCTTCATTTATATTCCCTACATTACTATACGTATTACCTAAGTTGATATATGCATCAAAGTAATCATTTTTGGAGTCTATAGCTTTTGTAAAAAAAATAATTGCTTTATGAAATTCTTTTTTTTTAACAAAAATATTTCCTAAATTAAAATATGCTACTGGATTATCTGAAACTAAATTTATTGAATTCAAATAAAACTCTTCTGCTTTTTTGAAATTAGATAATTGATGAAATATCATCCCATAGTTTAAAAAAACCCTATGGTCTATAAATCCATTATCTAGACAAATTTGATAATACTTCTTTGCTTCCTCAATATTTCCTTTTAAATGATTTTCAGTTGCTTTTATATAAATTTGGTTCATATTAGCATCATTAAAAACTTCTCTTACATTTTTACGTTTATTTTTTTTTGATTTCCCATCTCCAAATCCTTTCATAACGTAAACAATAATTATTTAGAAATATTTCACATAACACAATATCATCTTAAGATGAGTTTAATTTTTAAAAATTCCTTATTTATTCTGCTAAGAGCAATTTAGCTTAAAAATCGTGAACATACCGTTAACATTTTTATAGGTTTTACAAACCTATAATTTAACTCATGTTACATGTTTCATTGGCCTGTAATTTATTTAATTCATATTAACGATTAAGGAGAAAACTTTAAGGTGTTAATGTTTTGAGAACAGAATATTAAAACGTTCAATTCTAGGTTCATTATTCATAAATTATTTTAAACTTTATATACTTTCCAATTGATTTGAACAAAACATTGCGTATCTAATGTGAGGGTTTTGAGGAACATTTAGGTACGGGAATAGGTATTTTTTAGCCATTTAAATCTATTAATGACTTAGATTAAAATGTGGTTGTCATTAGTTGTTTGCATTGCTACAACTAAAATTAACCATAAACTTTAAATTGAATTTAATAAAATGACCTTCTACAGTTGCTTTGATCAAAAAGGAAACATAATTGCACGCTGTCAGACTAAAGAAGATATAAATGTTTTAAAGAAAATGGGCAGACCAATAGTCGAAATAAAAGAAATGAAAAAAGAAGAATCAGTTGTTTGTTCTTTAACTGGTAGTCCATCCGATTACAACGAAGATTATTAAGAGTATGACTCAAAGAAAAAACGCAGATTTGATAGGGAATTTTCCTGGTAAACTTAAAGAAGTGCTGGATGCTATTTGATAATAGAAAATGTGTTTTAAATATTTTTCATAAATATAGATTGCGAATATATGAGATCTAGTCTCTCAGAGATTCAAGCATTAAAGTAAGGAATTAGATTATTTTTAAATATATTTACTGCAAGGACAAATAGGGAAAATATGATTAGCTGAACAATAAGCCAAGCTAACATTTTATAGTTTGGATTATTTGTAAAAAGCGAGATGTTTTTTGTGATAAGTGAATTTAAATGAAAACCTCCCTCATTTTGGACTTTATTTATTAAATCCTTTTTCAAAGGTTTATTTTTTTCTTTTAAATCTTGATCCATGAATACTTTGATTGTTTTTGATTTGTTTATCTCAGGCGTTTTATTTTGTAGTTTCTTTACCAAAAGGATGTTTCCATATATCCAAAATGTAAAACCTATAACTATGGGAAATAATGATTTGAAATTTATCAAAATTTAATCCCTCAAGCTTATCCCCAGCCTTAATGCTAATGTTCCTGCGAATATTACAATCAGTAAGCCTAAAGCAATTAAAATTATCTCTTTAGATGATTCCATTTTTAATTTTCCCTTTGAGAATAATGTTTTTTACCAATCAACAAATAAATAAGAGCTTCAAACATTTTATTTGAACAAAAATTCAACATAACTAATAAGTTGAAATTTTAAGATAGGAATAAAATATAAACTTTTAAAAGACAAATTTTATAGCCTTCAAAGTAATCAATGAATTCTACGCAATAAAAAATTCTAAAGTTTAGCAAAGCTAAACTTTATTTATCCTCCCTCCGTAACACCCATTTCCAATTTTAAAAAAACCTGAAGTAGCCTTTAGCAGATCTTTGTTATTAGTGATTTTTGATAATTTTGAGGATAATCCTGAGAATAAAACCCTATTCACTTCATTTGATTGAATTTTGGTTTGATATTGGTGCCATATTTTTCCATTTTTAAGTAGTATCGCTTCACCATTAAATTTAGTTTCGCCGCTTTCAAAACTCCAACTTGATGGTTTCTCTCTCCTTGGTCTATGAGTATAAAAATTATGTTTGATATTACTCTTTGAGGAGATAGATCCTTTTAATGAATTTGATGTCCTTTGATTTAAAATTATCGAAATACCTTGTACTTCTTCTGAAGTTAATATGCATTGTATGGGGTGACTAATTTCTGCGAAAAGAAAATACAAAATTATGAAGTGAATTATAAAAGTTTCTCAATTTTAAACAATTATCAATTACAAAAAGTGTGGACAGGGTGTTCAGGGAATTTATATTTTTCAAAAATCCATGCTTTTTCTACTGTTAAAAGTTTTGTTAGGCAGTAGCTAGATTCCTTTTGAGGAATGAGATCTCGGCGAAATTTTAGAGGTCGAAT
>Ga0163109_10005027_pt1 | contig 10000 bp, 5 predicted proteins | sample CRUFie1St13metaG_FD_108704 | JGI IMG/M metagenome (GOLD analysis project Ga0163109, IMG submission 108704) | Marine microbial communities from the Costa Rica Dome - CRUD Field 142mm St13 metaG | ecosystem: Environmental > Aquatic > Marine > Oceanic > Photic zone | place: Costa Rica: the Eastern... | reverse complement strand
TAAGCGGCAGCGATCTGAGCTACAGCAGCCTTCAAGGGGCCTCACTTAGAGGAGCCGATCTGCGCGGCAGCGTTCTTTATGGAACAGATCTTCGGAGCGCTGATCTCAGTGGAGCCCAGCTGGATCAGGGCGCACTGGAGAGAGCTCACTGGCAGGGCGCTCGCGGTATTGCCCGAGGCAGCAGGAGCCATGCCGGTTTGCACAACGCCGGGGTTGATGCAGCCCAGGCCGGACGCTGGCCCGATGCAGAAAAGCTTTTCAGCGCTGCGATTCAGTCGGATCCGGATGAGCCGCTGAGCTGGGTAGCTCGAGGTCTCAGCCGTGGGGAACAGGGCAAAAACGACCTTGCTTCTAGTGATCTCGCCTATGCCGGCCAACTGTTTGCCCAACAGGGCGATTCAGTGAAAGCCGAGCAGCTTCTGGCTGCGAGCCAGAGGGTCTACAACTTGCCAAATGACGCAGTGGCTCAGCAAGGAAACGGTGTTGGATCTGCTCTATTAACCGGGGCTTTATCAGCTGCACAGGCCTTGGCTCCAATTGCCCTGAAAGCTCTACTACCGATGATTCCCTAATTCAAAAAGTAGATTGCATGAGCTCACGACCAGCAGCAGTATCTGAACGATATCCATAGCCATACTGTCCACCTTGTTGATCATCAAGAATTGTCGGCGTGACGATAATTACCAACTCATCTTTTTCACGTGATGATGTGGACTGCCGAAACAATTGTCCTATCAAAGGCATATCACCAAGAATCGGCCATTTGTTGACGAACTCTCGATCCGACTCTGTAATGACCCCCGTAAGAATCAATGATTGCCCATCTCGCAAACGTACATCACCAGAATTAAGCCTGCGAGCAACAATATTGAAGATTCGCACATTCTCTTGAAGACCAGCCGATACAGGAACAGAAATCACAGGATTTAAATTAAGAGTAATAAAGCCATTATCATCAATTTTCTTGACATTAACTTCCACGGTTAAACCAGCATTTTCGCGTTCGTTTTTAAACTCTTCAGACTTATCTGTAACAGTTTTCGTGACACCCGTTATCACGCTTTCACCGGTTTCGACCTCAGCCGATTCACCTTCTTGGACCAATAAAGTTGGCTGCGCCAATGTCTTCGCACTGGACGAAACAATCAAAGACTCTATATATGCAAAAAAGGATTCATCAGGATGACGAAACTTTGACGGATCGCGCCCAGGCACATAAACCGGTCGCCCATTCTTATCATAAACAGGCTTAAGCTGTTGTGGACTCGACGGGTCGGTTGATGGTACATAAACCGGCTGTCCATTTTGATCAATCCTTGGAATCAACGTGGGTTGTGCAGCTGGATCCATGGAAGGAATCTTGATTGGCCGCCCAAAAGAATCATAAACAGGGACCAATCCGGGAGAATCGCCGGCTTGAGAGGGTTGAATCACAACCTGCTGATCCACCATCGGAGATACAACAGTTTGCCCTTCTACAATCGGATCAATTACCTGTTGCTGCTGCACATCAGGGATCGCCGAAATGTAAGCGCCAGGCGTTCCGTACGAACCCTCAGAATACACACCGGTTCCGGAAGAATTACCAGGCTTATAACGACCAAAATTCATATAAGCTTGACCATTCTCGCTAACAATATAGGTGTCACCCATCCGCGCCGAAAAACTTGCATCGACTGACTTATCATTATTCAGAGATACATTGAGAATTTGCAGTTTTACAGCAACCTGGCGCTTACGCAAATCAATCTGCTTTAAGTAGCTTTGAGCAATATTGATAACTGAAGGGTCGCCAACCAGTGTAATCGTATTTAACCGAGAATCAGTCGTGCCAACAAGTCCAACCAAGGGACCCACATTAGAACTATATGTCTCAACAACGGTTGATTCAGATGTTGTTGAGGTACTTGATTCGGAACTATTTGAGTTTGTTCCCGACGACTCCGACTCGCGAGATGTTGTTGTAGAAGTATTAGCGACCTTTATCACTGCTCCAAGATTACCTAAGTATTGACTCGCAAAACCTACATCAACCTGATTCAGGCGAAAGACCTTCGACATTTGGGGCCCAAAACTCTTCGCTGAAACTGCCGTACCAACCAACAAAGTATTTCCGTCCAATCTCCCCTGCAGCCCAGACGCCATCAAAATGCTGTTCAGAGCCCGTTCATAACGCTCACTTTTAAAAGCCATAGTGACGCGGTAATCGCCATCATTATTTTCGTCATCAGAACCTGAATCACTGCTGGTTTTAGCTCTATCAGCAACGAACAAAAAACCGTAGCCACCCAAACGTGCCAGGGACATCAAGGCATTCTTTGCCGGAGTGTTGTTGAGTGTGAGCGATACAGGTGGACCACTGGCCTGAACGAAGCTGCGATTATTGATCAACATCGTGCCAACTGCCATGTCTCCCAGAGGCGGAGCAACAGCTCTTGGTTGCATCGGTGGCACTACGACCGGCTGCGCAACACGCCCGGGTGCCCGCAAATCCAAACGACCACGACTCAGCGTTGTTGAACCTGAAAAACCTTTGAATGACACGATCAGATTGTTCCCATCGGAACTGATCTTCGGTATTGGAAGGGTCTCGCCGTTCCTCGCCTGGGCGATCAATCTGAGATCACCATTCAGTGGCTCAAGCCGCACGCTAAGCAATTCAGAACCCTTCAACATCACCTGCTGAGGAAGAAATGGATCATCACCTAAATCCACTTGAGAAAGCCTGGCTGTCCAACGTTCGTTGGTGCTGCGCTGACTCACCACTATGGCGTTCGCGCCGAGACCATTGATGACCACATCAACTCGCCCGGAACTACGACGCAATTTGAGAGCAACATCTGTTGTAGCTCTTGACCAAGCTGATGGAGTAAAAAAGCAGCCATCAATAGCTGTGAAACCAATTCCAAGAGCAAGAACCATAGAGGAAAAATTCCGCGCGGATGTCTTCCTCATTCAGGTACTACTCTCCATCAACGAAAGATGTATTGACTTTATCGATCATCAAGCCAAACCACCAGCATCAACTGAGAGGTTGTTCAGCTGATCCAACCGTCGATAAAGTGTTGACCTCATTCGCTGGTGCATAGTCGTAGAAGCTAAAGCGCAAAGACAGCTCAATTTTCTGCTGGCTGTTGGAAGCTCTTTTTTTCACCCCAGAAGCGGCCTCAGCCTTTGAACCAGACTCCGCCTCGGGTTCAGACACAGCTTCGAGTTTCAGGTCACTGGCCTCCACAACGACCTCAAGTTTCTCCATTCCCTTGAGGAAATAGTGCAACTGGTTGTAGTAGCCGATCACATTCAACGCCAATGCTGTTCGCCGATAACCGAGATCCTGCAACGGATCCACCGGATCGGAAGAGGCCTGATCAGATGAGCCCAGTGGTCTCGACTGAGAATCCTCCAACAATGAAACTTCCGGTAGTGGCTCCAACCTCTGAATTTCAACACCAGCCGTTCGAGCCCGTTGATCCAGCAAGGCAAGAAAGGTTTGAATCCTTTCTCGACCAGCAATCAAATCGAGCAACAAAGCCTGCTGAACCTGAGCTTGTTCGAGTTTGTTTTCTGCAGCATCAAGGCGCTGACGCATTAGAGGTACTTCCGCACGCAGAGCGAGCACATCCTGCAAACGCGAATCAAGCTCGGCAATACGTTCATCGGTCGGCAACATCTGCAGCACAACAACTCCTCCGGCAGTCAGCAGGCCAAGCAGTAAAGGAGCAGCCATGAGAACCCGTTCACGACTGAATCGTGATGAAAGGGAAACAGCTGAGAGATTTGTCACAGCGGTATCCCCAACTGTTCCAACAACATCAGTCGGCGAGCCATTCCAAGGGAACCAAGCTCGATCAACTGTTCAGATGTTGGCTTCACACCAGGATCAACACGAACTTCCAGAGTGAAAGCGACAACCTGCTCGGATTCCTTGTTCGCTCTAAGCAACTGAACTCCCTCCTCTGGTACTGCGGGCAAAGCATTGAGATTCAGCATGAAGGCATTAATGCGCTGAAAGCCATCAACACTCGAAGTGGCCTGGGCCAAACCTTGCACAATGACCTTGCTGGGTTGAACGGTGACTGACTGAACCCGCAAATCCAAAGGGGTAGCACGTTTCAACTGCTCCAGGAAAGCAGAGCCCGAGCGAATTGAAACCAGTTTTGACGCGATGCCAGCAGTATCGTTCTCCAAGACTTTGAGCTGCGTTTCAGTACTCTTGAGACGTGAACGCAACCGCATGATCTGCTGCTCAAGCGGCTGCAAACCAGCAAGCTCAGCTTGAAGCGATTGCTCATGCATTTGCTTCAAAACTTGCAACCCCGCAAAAACGGCGACAAGGGCAAAACCAGCGATTCCAGGTGGCAACAACAACCTCCACAACGGCCGCAACGGTGGCGGACTAACAGGCAAGCCAAGCTCAACCCTTCGAGGACGCAACAGATCCAACCCCTGTGAAAAGAAATATCGGTTCATTAGTAGATATCCTCCTGCATACCCCGAAGAGCAAGTCGCTCTAACATTTGCAGACCTTGAACTTCATCATCGGCCAACAATGCCTTCGGCATCCAAAGCGCTTCAGCATCGATAGTTGTTTCACCACGATCGGGATCCATCAGAGAATCCAATTTCATCAAGTTCTCCACAGAGAGGCAAAAACACCAAGCCAGCGAAGGTGAAGATCCCGATAAAGCCTGCCAGGCAGCAACTCGTCGGCGCAACTCCACAACAAGGTCGTCATCATTGTTGAGCCGAATACAACAATCCACTTCAGGAATTCCATCGCGAATTAAAACAAGCCTGTATGACGATTCATCTGAGAAAACCCAAGCGATATCACCAGGCCATTCCTGTTGCGCCAGCATCAAGCCTCGATGAGCACTCGATAACATCCAGTCGACCCGACGGAGCGGCAGATCAGCCATCTCCACCACATCAATCCAGGCTTGAAGTAATGAACGTGGGCAACCAATAAGCAAAGCCTGATCAAGGCATGGCGAGATCACCGCATAACTATCGGCAGCGTCAAGAGACCAATCCAGATCAGTGATTATCGCCCGCAAGTCACCGGAATCAATCAGCAGCTCGGGTGATACACCGTCCAGCACACGCCAGTCTGATCCCTGGATGGGCAACACCAACTCGAGGTGAGCACCCACAACATCACAATCGAAAAGCAACTCAGCCAACAGATCGGCCATGGCCTCGCGTTGCAGAGGTTGACCTTCATGAATGCTTTCTAAAGGCCATGATCCTGACCTCCAGATCCATTGACCTCGATCCTCCCAGCAGCAAACCAGCCGCTGGTCAGAAACAACAGCGATAACGCGCCGAATCTGGAGAAGTCGCCGCAAACGAAATGTGATGGCCTGCAGCTGCGGGTTGGCTGCCAGAAGCGACGGAAACAATGAACAGACGTGAGCCTTGTAAGGCTATTGGGGACTAACAGGATGCACAGCAAGTCTGATCAAAGAAAAACAAACAATTCCCAGCTCTCAATCAAATTGGCTGTCCTGAGCAAACTTGCGATGGTCTCAAGACAACCGTAGCGTTGGAGAACGCGTAACACACCACGATGGGCGCAAGCCTGGTCCTTGATCTCAACCCTGGCGGCAGCTCAACGCCACAATCGATGATCTCCATCGATGGGATTCTGTATTTCACAGCAGATCTAGGGAGTCCTGGTTCAGCACAACCACTTCCCGATATGGGTGAGAGTGCAGATGATGAGGAAAGAACCGAAGAATATTCAACAAAGTCATCAGTTGACCAAATTGGTACTGGCCCAGCATTACTGAAAAGCGACGGCACTGCAGAAGGAACAAGACTACTAAAAGAATTCCAATCAATTAATGACCTTATTAAGGTCGGCAGAGAGCTCTATTTCATTGCTGATGACGGAACCGGTAATCGACTTTGGAAGAGCGACGGCACCACAAGGGGAACGCAGTTAGTTAAAGACATTTATCCAGGAGCTGATCCCGACTTTCCGCAGGATCTATTCGAAATTGATGGCGTTCTATTTTATGCAGCCATTAACTCAAACACTGAAGGTGATATTCCCGCTGAAAATGGATACGAGCTATGGCGAAGAGAAGGGAATAGCATCGGCTCACCAATATTTAAAAACATTATTCCAGACAAAATCATTACAGAAGTAACGATAGAGAGCGTAATAGACGAAATAACAGGAACCACAGAAACAACGACAGAAATCACGACTGCCGAAGTTCAGAATGATTCATTCCCTAGAAACTTCGCCGCAATTAATGGAAACCTTTTCTTTGTGGCAGCAACTCCATATTTTATGGAAGAAGAGGAAGCTCAAGAAGACTTTTTAAATTTAGCCGATAGGGACATAGTTGGCGGCGACGAGCTTTGGTTCAGCGATGGGACTGAATCCGGGACGCGCCCAATTATCATCAACAACAATTTATATGACTATTATGCGCCTATAGATATTAAATATGGGGGAATTCCATCGAATCTCTTCAGTCCAGACTATGGGTTTACAACTAACTCTGCAAGCTCATTTCCCCGCACTTTAACACCATTTTCTAATAGCCTTGTTTTTGTTGCTAATGATGGTGAATCTGGATTTGAATTATGGACGGTGTCTGACCGAGGTGAGAATCTCAGGCAAATTGCTGATCTAAGGCAAGGCATTAACAGTTCATCTCCGGAAGAATTAACTGCTGTTGGCAATCGCCTCTATTTCACTGCAGACGTTGGAAATGGACGCGAGCTGTGGAGTATTACGTCAAAACTTGAAAGGCCCGAATTAATCAATGTTGGCAATATTGACCCTAAAAATTTAACTGCAATTAACGAGAAATTATATTTTTCAGGAAACTCCGGCTCAGGGCGCGAGCTTTGGGTCGCCGAAGGCAACAATGCAAGCCTCGTCGCAGATATTAATCCGGGCATAGGCTCGTCATCCCCTAAAGATTTCGTCGTCGTTAATCATTGGGTCGACCAAAATATCAAACCCCGTCTCTATTTCAGTGCTGAAGACGGAGAGCGTGGGGTCGAATTATGGTCACTTGATCTCAGCTCCAACGATGCCAACCCAGAACGAGAAGCCGACATCTACAGCGGGCCTTACAGCAGTGATCCGCGTCTGCTGACGAATGCAGAGCAAAATCTCTACTTCACTGCAAGTGATGGAGAGAATGGACGCGAGTTGTGGAAACTTGGCGTCACAATTATCGGAACTTCTGGAAAAGTAGGTCCAGAATCAATCGAGATAAAAAGCAACGAAAATCAAACACAAATTGATCAATTTTTGAGTGATGCTCCTGCCTCTTGGAGGCTTAACGGTGGAACAGATGAAAACATGTTTCAAATACAATCCAATGGCACTTTAAGCTTTAACGAAGCTCCTATTTATGAAGAACCTAATGATCTGAACCGTGACAATATTTATGAGGTCGTAATACGTGCAACGGATACATCTAACGGGATTTTTACAGATCAAAAAGTCAACGTAGAAGTTTTAGATGTAATTAGTATTGGCAATCCAAACGGCGAAGACGATGAGGGGGGCAATGAAAGCGATGGGAACAGTGGAAATCAGTCGGACATCTTTGCCGAAGAGAAGCAAAAAGATGTATACAAATTTAATGCAAATAAAAATATGGAATTAATACTTGGAGGTGACGACGGCGATTTGTTTCAAATCAAAGCAAATGGTTGGATGCAGTTTATTAACACTCCCCTCTACGATCAACCTGCTGATAGTGACCAAGACAATTTATATGACATCACACTAACAGCAGTATATCCAACAAGCGGCTCTTCAAATAAACAAGATATCACAGTTGAAGTAATTTATGTTGTCGATATACAAGGTCCGACCGGTGAACCAGGAGCAGATCAATCATACATACAGATTGAGGAGAGAAACAACGATGTATATGAGTTCAGCAGCGAAAAAGCTGCAATCTGGGAAATAGATGGTGGAGAGGATCAACGCTTTTTCAAGATAAAATCAAATGGCGAATTAAAATTTAAACAAGTTCCATATTACGAGAAACCTCTTGATTCGGATAAGGACAATATTTACGAAGTCATCATTGGAGCCAGAAATCCTGAAAAAGGTAATTTGTCGACCCAAGCCGTTGATATTGAAATCACTGGCTCTGATAAGTCTGACTTCAGTTTAGTCAAAAATATTTATCCAGGCTCCATAGGATCAAACCCTGAGGATTTAACCAAGTTTAATGATTCTATTCTCTTTTCTGCCGATAATGGGAAAAAGGGAACTGAACTCTGGCAAAGCAGAGGAACTAAGAAAAAAACCTCTCTACTTAAAGATATTAATAAAGGTTCTGACAGTTCCAACCCAACCGAGTTTACTACCCACAAAAACCAAGCCTATTTCTCAGCTGACAACGGCAAGAAAGGGCAAGAGCTTTGGGGCAGCAACGGAAAGAAAAAAGGAACAAAACTCCTTGCAGATATAAATCCAGGAGCAGCTAGTTCATTTCCATCAGATTTACTATGGTTTAATCAACGCTTATTTTTTGCAGCAGATGATGGATTGAATGGAAGAGAGCTATGGAATTACGATCCTTCGTCCAAAAAAGCCAAGCTCATTGACAACATCCAGAAAAATTCACCAGGAGACAGTTCGAATCCAACAGGCCTTACAGCGTTTAATGGCAATCTTTACTTTGCTGCAACCGGTGATATTTATGGACGTGAGCTCTGGAAAAGTACCGGCAAATTAAACCAGGCTTATCGTATCAGCGACATCAACCCCGGTGGATTCAATTCAAATCCGGAAGACCTTGCAGTACTTGGCAACAACTTATACTTTACTGCCAACACGCCCTATGGCGACAGGGCAATCTATAAGACCAACGGAGCACCGAACGATTTCACCGAACTTTCAATCAGCATCCCTGAAGACCTGACCGTCGAGAGCATTAATCTTACCTTTAATACTCCTGAACTATTGAAAGAATCAGGCGGAAATATTTTCTATAGTGCTTCGACAACAGAAGTTGTACGAAGAATTGTGTTGATCAAAGAGATAGAAAGAAATGATGAAGGCCAAATTATTAACGAGACTGTAAGAGAAGAGATGAAAGAAGAAAACAATCTTTTGGGTCGTGAGCTTTGGCTGACTGATTCCACAATTAACGGCATGAAATTCGTCATGGATATCAATCCAGGGCAGTCAAGCTCTAGCCCTAATGACTTCTCAAGCATTAATGGACTTCTCTATTTCAGCGCAGATGATGGCGTTCATGGTCGCGAACTATGGGTGAGTGATGGAACCGAAGAGGGCACCTCGCTTGTTGCAGATATCAACGAAGGTGCTAATGATTCTTCGCCGAGATCGATTGCCGAGATAAATGGAGAAATTTATTTTTCCGCTAAAACCAACAAATTTGGACGTGAACTATGGCGCCTGGACAATGACACTCAGAACGCTACACGCATCGTGAATTCCGGCAAAGGAAAGAAAAGGCTCAAAGCACTGGACAACAGCAACGACGAGTTCCGCTTTGAGTTGGCCAACCAATTCGGAAAAGCCAAGGCAGATCAAATCACTAGCTTCAACTCAGACAAAGAGGACAAGTTGGCTCTTTCAACCAACGCCTTCCAGGGGCTGTCGGAGATCAATCTGGTGACCGTATCCTCCAAACGCCAACTCAAGGCACAGAAAACACAACCAAGCAACTTCATCTATTACGAAAACAAGGGCAAGCTCTTCTTCGATCAGAACGGAACCCAAAAGGGATACGGAGAAGAGGGCGGATTGTTTGCAATCCTCAAGGGCGGTCCAGACCTAACGGAATCAAGCTTCCTGATCGTCTAACTCAACCCGTCCAAGGCAAACCACTGCCCACTGCCTCGCGGACGTTGCGCAGCCCATGGCAATCGAGCTGTTGCTGCAGCCCTTCCAGAATTTGAGGCACAAGGTCGGGCCCCTTGAAAATCCAACCGGTGTACAGCTGCACCAGGGATGCTCCTGCACTGAGCCGCTCCCAGGCCG
>Ga0163109_10005025_pt1 | contig 10002 bp, 8 predicted proteins | sample CRUFie1St13metaG_FD_108704 | JGI IMG/M metagenome (GOLD analysis project Ga0163109, IMG submission 108704) | Marine microbial communities from the Costa Rica Dome - CRUD Field 142mm St13 metaG | ecosystem: Environmental > Aquatic > Marine > Oceanic > Photic zone | place: Costa Rica: the Eastern... | reverse complement strand
GTTTTTGGGGGAAAGTTCAAAATTTCTCTAAAAACCGAAAGTTCGGAGCGTAACGTACGTTTTCTACAGAGACCAACGCGGGGGATTTTTGTTTTTTTTTTTCGAGCTGAAGTCAAACATTTTGACTGGAGGAGGCCTTCGAGTGGGCGAGCAGAAAGGCGCGAAGGTGGCGCTTTGAAAACGAGAACGCACTGCCGCCCGCGAGCGCGTTCGTCACGGGGGGAGGTTGGGGGAATCGAGAGAGGTGCGCGGCAGGTCTGCGTCCTAGGACGTCACCATGATGCACGAGGAGGACGAATTCGAGAGCAGGGGAGCGGGCAGAGCGTCCCGGCATTACAAGGGCCTGGTCGCCTGGAATGCCGTGCACATCCTCATCGCCGTAGCGGCCGCGGCAGTCGCCGTTTCGACTTCCAACTGGATAGGTGAGCACTCGTTTCGAGCGCTCTCTTCCCGAGAAAAGTATCCGAGCGTGGGCCCTAAATTTCTGACTCTCTCTCTCTCTCTCTCCCCCCTCTTGCCTCCGGGAAGATACAAAACCTCGCGGCATGCTGGGCATCGACAACGCGGGCCTGTGGTCGGTGTGCTACACGGACGTCCCCGACGACGAGACCGTGGACGACCTCAAGCGCCACTTGGGCGAGATCGTGTCGGAGAACCTCTTCGGCGCCTCTGGAGCCTCCAGCACCTTCAACCAGCAGCTGGAGCAGGAGCTTCTCGACCAGGACGGCTCTGAAATCTTCAAGCAGGAGCTCAGGGACCTGCTCTCTCCGCCGCAAGACGTCGACGCCCAGTCCGGCAACGGGACCGAGCCGACGCCCGAGAGGTTCGTGGACGAGCTTGCGGACGGCGAGATTACGCCGGACATGATCCCAGACGACGTGAAGCAGACCAAGTCCTACCAAGAGTCCCTGCAGGTAAGAAGAATTGGAACCCAAGAATTTCGACGAAAGAGATCTCGAGACAGGGCAGCGCTTTCGTCGACAGCCTATTCAGGCATCCATCAGCAGCAGAACGTCTGACCATTTTCACACCTCTCTCCCCGCCAGAGGGCCTCCGTGAACGTGCTGGTGAGCGAGGCGGTTGACGACTTTCCGCTCTCCTCCGGTTGCACCAACGCCGTCGGAACGTACAAAGACGACAAGGCCGCCAAGTTCTTCAATTTTGTGCCCTACCCCTACGGTGGCACCAGCTATTACCTCTTCCAGTTCCTCAGGGCCTTTGCCGTAGGGTTTTTGGGGTTCGGGGTTTTGGCCTGCCTCATCTTCTTTGGGAACCTCGCTGCGAGCGTGGGCCGCTGCTCCGCAGTCAACATCGGCTTCGGCTCCTTCTTCGCGACGCTCATGGTGATATGCGGCGTGGCCGGGTCCATGTGCTACTTCATCCTCCTCGCTCGTATCGCCTCTACAAACTCGAATCTCGTTCTGAACGTGAGCTACATGTTCGTGTCGGAGCCCATTGAGTACAACATCGCGGACTACTGGGGCTGGTCGGGGTGGTGCTTCGTCGGGGCGGCGGCCTGGTCTCTGGCGATGACGCCATTCCTGTGCTGCATGTGCGGCGCCCACCGCAAGTCGAGAAGAGCCCAGACGGAGTTCGGCGGGTACGAGTCCCGTGACAAGGACCTGGAGATGGTTGGAGGGGGGACCCCTGCTGGCGACCCGGAGGAGGACTGAGGACGAGATCGAGGGCGAGGGCGGGGAGGACGGCCTAAGGGGGCGCTCCGCTTCCCCCCCTTAATTTGTATCGTAACCGATCGGATTTTTCGCCCCGAACACACCAGCAGATCGAGGGTTTGATCGAAAATCCCGCTGTTTCCATCCATGCTCAGAACCCGCGAGTGCCGGCGCTCAATGGACTTGGAGGCCTGGTTGCACACTGAACGCTGGCTTCCTCCACACCTCTCCCTGTCGGAGGTCAAGTTCGCCCTCGCCACCGTCCTCCTCTTCTTGCCCACCGTGGTCGTTTTGCACAAGCTCGCCGTGCTTTTGATGCGCCTTCTCGGTCGAACCCAGAAGAAGAAGAACAACTGACCCGCAACGGGAGCGTCGGGAACAGAGCTTTCAGGGTGGTGGTGGTGAAAGGAACACTAGGACCGAGCGCGGCGCCGTGAACCTCGGGACCCGCCTGGACGACGCGAGGTCTCTTCGTCTTGGCTGGAGCTGGGAAGCTGCGCATTGGTGGGAAGCATGATATCCCAATTTTTGATCATGTCGCTCCGCGGCGACACAATTATCTCGCGGGACTTCACGGGCGACGTCCACAAGGTGAAGACGACGTCCGAGGTGTTCTACACCAAGGCCAACCGCTGGGACGAGGCGAACGCCGACGAGGTCGCACCGCCGTCCTTCTCCGTGGACGGCGTTCAGTACCTTTACATAAAGACGGGCGGGGTGTACCTTCTGGCCACTTCGAGGAAGAACGTGTCGCCCGCCCTGGTGCTGGAGTTCCTGTCGCGCGTGGCGAACATCATCAAGGTGCGGCCGGAGCCCCGACCGGAGCCCACAGAGTTCCCCGAGAAGCTGACTCCTCTCTCTTTCTCTTTCTCTTTGTCCGGACACAACAGGACTACTGTGGGGTCCTGAACGAGGAGTCCATCAGGCAGAACTTCGTGCTGTTGTACGAGCTCCTGGACGAGATCATCGACTACGGAGTTCCTCAGAACACGGCGACGGATGTCCTCAAGCGCTACATCCTGAACCGGCCCATTCTGCCGGAGCACCTTCCCATGAAGTCCTCCGCCGTCCTCGCGAAGGGGGTCGGCAAGGCGCCGGTGATCTCAAAGTCCGTCCTGTCGCGGGACACGAGCGGCAAGAAGGGAGAGATCTTCGTGGATATCGTGGAAAAGCTGAGTATCACCTTCAACTCGTCCGGCTATGTGCAGAACTCTGCCATTGACGGGTCCATTCAGGTCAAGTCCTACCTCAGCGGAAGGCCTCTTGTCAAGATTGCTTTGAACGAGGACCTCCAGATCGCCGGTAGGAGCGACGGGTACAACTCGTACGGCAGCAACTACGGGGTTTTGCTGGACGACTGCAACTTTTACGAGCACTGCAACTTAGACAACTTTGACATTGACAGGACCATCACACTGAACCCAAGCCAGGGAGAGTTTGCGTTGATGAACTACCGCACGACGAGGGAGATCAGGCCGCCCTTCAGGGTGACGACGTCGCTCAACGACTCCGGGGCCTTCAAGGTCGAGCTGGTGATGAAGATCAGGGCCGAGTTTGCCCAGAGGATTGTCGCCCCAGCTCTCAGCGTGTCCATTCCGGTACCCAAGAGCACAGTTAGCATTAGCTTCCCCACGGACAATCCGAGGGATGGCAAGGGCGGCAAGCAGGGTCAGGCCTCCCAGCCCGTCGGGACCTTCTTGGAGCGGGAGAAGAAGATCACGTGGACGCTGAAGAAGGTCCAGGGCGGCTCTGAGCACATCGTTGTGGCCAGGGTGTCGCTCAACAGCCAGAGCAGTGTTAGCCTCAAGAAGGAATTCGGCCCGGTCAGCCTGCAGTTCAATCTGCCGCTCTTCAACTCGTCGAGGCTTCAGGTGAAGTACCTCCAAATCTTGAACCAGAGCGCGGAGAAGGGCCAGAACCCGGCGAGGTGGATTAGGTACATGACGGAGAGCTCCTCTTACATCTGCAGAATCTAGGAACGGAAGCGGAGGAGGAGGAGAGGGAAGCGTTCGAAGACAATCGTAATCGTTAATTGGATTCTCGACGCTTGTTTTTTCAACTTTTCTTTTCTGGTGCCCCACAAAGACACGGGCCGCGCGTTTCCCCTTCCTTCCCCCCGCGTTTCGACTCGCCAATCCTGTTTATCCAGAGGGATCCAGACACGGGCCAGATCGAGGCGAAGCGAGGCGAAGCGAAGGAAGAATGAGCGTTGCGGCCGCGAGAGTCGTGTGTGTGGGCGGCGTGAAACTGCCCCGCGGTGCCTTTGCGAGGCGCGATCCAGCCGGGCGACGGGCGAGGGGACGGGTCTCACGTGCCGTCGTCGGCCTGCTCCCGGCCCGGTCTGGACCAAGCTCGGACAGGGCGTCGTCGACACGACGCGTGGTTCGTTCGTCAAAGACGAGGAGGACCACTCGTATGGGCCTCCCGGTCGTGGGGTGGATCATCAATCCCGTCACCGTCTTCATCGCCTACGCCTTTGGCTGCTTGCGTTTTGCGTCAGGATTCCGCCGCACCTCTTACAATGATAATGTGCCCACCAAGGTCATCCTGTCTGCCCTGTGGCCAATCGCTTTCGCGGTATCTGCTAGCTTCAGGAAGAACTTCAAGCGAGCCGCGGGGTTGTAATACAAAACGAAACCTACTGTTACTCTTATAAACAAAACAATCAATTATATATTCCTTCGCACATAAACTCGGCGCGAACGCTTCCGCTGCCGCGAAGTGAGCCCCCTACTCTACCGCCTTGGCCCCGATGGTGGTCCCCGAGCTGTGCGTTCCTAACGACTCCCCGCTATGGACGTAAAAAAGGGAGGACGTACGGGGTCGAAACAAGTAGTGGCCGTCAGTCAGCAGCAGCTCGTCGCTTATCGGAGGCGAAAGGCACATCAGTCTTGGGGCCCGTTCGACTCACTTCAGCGCCGCCTTGTACCGCGTGTTGTCGCCCTTGTTGTCCCTCGCTTCCTCCAGGAGGACCCTGTGAAACCGAACCCACCCAAAACGAAGTCAGAGTGTGTGTCAGGCGTTAGAGTGAACTCAGGTCTTGGGGGAGGGGGGGAGGGTCAGGTCGAGGCGGCGACTCCCCGCTCGCCCACGCACCTCAGTCTCTCCTTGTTGGCCTTGGCCAGGACCTGGGCGTGCAGCCCCGCGTTCCGCTTCAGCTTCTCGTCGGAGATGAAGAGTGCCTTCTTGTCCGACGGGTTCGTGCCGCCTTGCGTGAGGGAGGCCACGTAATACGAGCCCGCGGCGACAGCACCGGTAAAGGCAACGAAGAAGGTCGGGGACCTCTTGCTCGCGTTGACGATGATCCGCCATGCCTTGTTCCTCAGCAGCATGTCATGACTCATCTTGTTCAAGACCAAACTCCTCCGTCGACGGACGGACACTCTCTCACTCCTACCTCTCCCTTTTGGTCTGCTTGGCTGGTAGATCGTGATCTACGATCTTCGATTTTTGTTTTTTGAGAGAGGTTACTTTTCCAACACCAAAAAAAAAACTGAAAAAAAAAATCGCTCGAAAGAGAAACGGGACTCCCGAAGCGCGAAAAGGGTTTGTCGGTCGCGCGGACACGATGGTGGCGTCGGACGCGGAGGAGAAGGAGAAGACAGGCGAGGCCATGGTGGCCACGCCGGGACCGGTGCAGAGGCCAGAGGGCCTGGCCGAGGTTGAAGAGGAGCCCCCCAAGACCCCGGAGCCGAAGAGGGTGTACGAGGCGGGCACCCAGGTCAGCTGCAAGGCCTCCTTCGACGGGCAGAACCACCCGGCGGAAGTCGTGGACCGTAGACGGGTCGGCAGGACAGATACCGCCGGCGCGGACGACGGCGGAGCGTACCTATACTACGTGCACTACCTGGAATACAACAAGCGGCTGGACGAGTGGGTGGAGCATGGTCGACTCTCGCCGATCACCTCTCCGGCAGAGCTCAAGAAGTGTGACTCGCTGCGGTCCCCGAGCGTCCTTTCTCCAAGGCACGACGCGGGCCCGGGCCAGCTGGAGCGTAAGGTGACGCGGAATCTGAAGCGGCGGTACGACGAGATCCACCACACCGCCCCCGACGTGGAGGACCTGACCCCCGCGGAGCGGACCCTGGAGAAGGAGCACGAGGAGAAGACAAAAGTGAAGAACATCCAGATGATCGAGCTGGGAAAGTACGAGCTGGACACATGGTACTACTCCCCCTTCCCCGACGAGTACGCCTCGGCGTTCAAGCTCTTCTTCTGCGAGTACTGCCTGAAGTACATGCACTCCAAGAAGACTCTCGTCAAGCACATGCACAAGTGCCAAGCGAGGAAGCCGCCGGGGAGGGAGATCTACGCGTCGACCAGGCCGCCCTCGGTGAGGCACAAGAATCCGGTCTGCTTCCACGAGATCGACGGCGCCAAGGACAAGCGGTACTGCCAGAGCTTGTGCCTCCTGTCCAAGCTCTTCTTGGACCACAAGACGTGCTACTACGACGTGGAGCACTTTTGGTTCTACGTTTTGACAGAGAGGGATGCGCAGGGGCACCACATCGTGGGGTACTTCAGCAAGGAGAAGAACTCCCAGGAGGGCTTCAATCTGGCCTGCATTCTCACGCTGCCCAGCTACCAGAGGAAGGGCTACGGCAAACTCCTGATCGCTTTCTCCTACGAGCTGAGCAAGCTGGAGGGCAAGGTAGGCACCCCGGAGAGGCCCTTATCGGACCTCGGGCTGGTCAGCTACCGGTCGTACTGGACTCGCGTCCTCCTCGGGCTGCTCAGGGACTACAAGGGGAGCCTGTCGATCAAGGACCTTTCCACGCTCACCGCCATCCGGACGGAGGACATCGTCCAGACCCTGCAGACGTTGAACTTGGTCAAGTACTACAAGGGCCAGCACATCCTGAACGTGACGCAGAGGGCAGTGGAAGAGCACCTCAAGGTACACAAGCTATCGAGGGACGTGGCGATCGACAGCTCGAGGATAACCTGGAAGCCCCACGCCGCGCCAAACTCAAGCTCAAAGAAGAAGTGAGAGGGCTCTCTTATGTAATTGTATATTCGTTGTTTGTTTGTTTTGTGTGTGAGTTCTACAGAATCTTGAAAATGAAATGAAAATGAGTTTTTTGTCTGGGACTTGGTTGGAGGCCTCAGCCCTCCGCCATGAGCGCGCTCAGGAGCTGGGAGATCTGCTGGGAGGAGCCCTTCTTCTTGTCTAGCTCCTCCATCTTGGCCCTGGTTCGCTTCATGAGCTCCTCGGCCCTGGACCTGGCCTTCACGGTTAGGTCCTTGGCATGCTTGATCTTCATCTGCGCAAAGGAATCCACCTCCCTCTCCCTCTGGCCGATGCTGTCCAGGAACTTCCTGTAGCCCCTGGAAAGGGACTGCATCTCCTCGTTGAACTCGACGACACACCTCTTCACTTTGGCATCGATGTCGTCAAACTCCTTCGTGATGCCCGCGTAAACGTCCTGGCAGAACTGGTGGGACTCCTCGATCGCCCCGTCAATGAAGCCCTCCAGCTTCTTCGAGTCGCCCTGCACCTTTGCCGCGAAGGCCTCCTCCATCTTCTGCTTCTTCCTGCCCCTCTTCTCCTTTCTCGCGGTCATGATAGTCTGAATCAGGTCGCTTAGAGCGCGCATGTCGGACTCGGACCCGGTGCTACCCGTCAGCAGCGACGAGTCAAGGTCGCCGAAGATGTCGCTGGCCCTGCTCTTCGGATCCTTTCTACCTGGAAGCCCAAGATCGTCAATCTTCATGTCGTCCCTGAGATCCTCGTCCGAGCTCTTGTCCTGCTGGCTGTTGGTATCCGAGAGCGTGAAATCTGGCGAGGATGAGTCGTCGGGAGTGAGCTCGCTCTCGCTCCGAGTGCTCAATTCCGGCGAGGGCGTAGGAAGCTTTCTCTTCAAATTGGACCTCTTCGCTTTGGTTCGAGAATCCTTGAGCTTGGCACAAGCTTTCTTCTTTTGCGCGGACCTGTTCGGAGTCTTGGACTTTGCCCTCTTTGCGCTCGGAGCACACTTGGGCATCACGGTCTCCTCGGGCGTCATGGAGTCCTCTATGGAATCCGCCTGTCCCCTCTCGTTGTACCTCAGGGCCGGTGGTGGCGAGGGTGGGCACACCTTTGGCGAGGCTGCAGGCTTTCTCTTGGCGACCTTGGCCACCGAAGGCTTTCTCTTGTGAGTCTTTGCCGCAATTTCTCTCCTCCTTTGGGGGGGCCTGGCTTGAGCATAACCAGAAGGCTGCCAAGAATCGTCCGCGTTGCAATCGCTTGGCAAGTCCTCAGAATCTGTGGGATGGCCAGACTCCTTGCTTCCACTCCCCAAGTACTCCTCCCGATCGCTCTGCGGGGAGAGGTCTATCTTCCTCTTGACAGGTCTCTTTATGACTGTCCCAAGCTTCTTTTGGGCCGGTGCCTCCGGTTTTCTTGACTTGACGTGGCTGGGCTTTGGCATTGATCTCGACTGGCTTGCATGCGCCTGCTTCCTCCTCTTATTCGAGGACTCGGGCTTTTCTGAGGCCTCCTCTTCGGCGAGGCTCGAGGTCCCACCCGGGGTCGGGCTCTTCTCCTGCTGCTTGTCGCCGTGAAACACGATCTTGCGCTCGGAGGGCACGATCCACTCTTCCTCGCCGTCGTCATACTCGATGAGAACCTCCCCCTCGTTGCACTCTGAGACTTTCCCATAATAGTAGCAATCATCGCCGTCCCAATAAACTCCCAAAGCTCTGCCGGGAATGAAGGTCTTCTCCAGGTCAGATGGGTTGTCCGCCTCGACCTCCGCCTCTGCCTCCCTCTCCGAGGAGGGGCTCCATCCCGTGGTGTCGTGGAGCGTGCCGATCGAGAGCTTCTGCCTTTGGGAAGGACGCTCGTGAGCCACTGGGGAAGCCGGCTCCAGATGAGCCCTGCTGGAGAAACAGGCGCCCTTGATGCCCTCCAAGTCCTTCTTGGCCCCGGTGAGGAGGATGACCGTCTCTTCCCCCGGCTCGAGGGAGGTGGCCAGGCGATCAGGATTCACGGCCGCCGTCACGTACAGGTTGTAGGTCCTGCAGGCCCCCCTTCTGCTCTCCACGAGCTCCACGCCCCTGACCTTGCTCAGTGGAAGCTCCACGAGGTCGCCGCAGTCCTTGGCGCCCGCGGTGACGAACAGGGTGACAAGGCTGCCTCCAAAGACGACAAGAGTCTGCTTCTTGGTGCCCAGGGACTTGCCTGGGTCTCCGCACGAGGCCCGGTCGGACGCCACGGCGACCGATCTCACCTTGAAGGAGCGGATGTGGTCGCTGTGCTTGGCGTTGAAGGCGTTCAAAAGCCTCATGCCGGCCTCATTCATCTCCTGGTGGGTTTTGTACTTTCCGGAGAAGTAGCCACCACCAAAGGGCCCGAAGTCTTGGTCCAGAAATTGGCGGCAGTCCTTGCTCGACCCGTTTGCCTTCTTGCTCGAGTGCTTGTGCAGCCTGTACGCCATATTCAAGAAGTGCAGCTGCCTCTGGTAGTCTTGGCACGAGCCCAAAAAGTCGAGAAACCCGAGGCCGCCGCCGCCCGAGTTGAGAGTGCCAAGCACCTCGGCCAGGTTTGCAACACAGCCGTACATGAGCTCGATTGCCGTCTCCAGAGCCTCCTGCTTCGCCACGGCGAGGCCCTCGCACCGGCTGGTGCCCAGGGAGACGAGGTGGGACGCGATCGCCCGGCCGAGCTCCGTCTTGGCGTACAGGTTGGCCTCCCTGTCGTCCTTGGTGGCGTCGCCGCTGCCCTCGCAGATCCTCGAGGCGAGGTCCTGCAGCCTCCTCAGGGCGGCCTCGTGGTCGTCCGCGTGGCCGCGCCGGCCGGGCCACGCCGACTCCGCGTGCAATCGGAGAAGGGCGTAGGCCTTGGCGAGGCTCTCCGCGAGGCCGTGGTGCGGGTCCAGCAGCGTGGTGGACGCCGGGACGGAGGAGGGAACGATCGCTTGCCTGTCGAGCCCGAGCTCGACGCGGGCCACGATCTCCTGCACGAGGCCGCACAGGGAGGTCCAGTCGTGCTCATCGTCCTCGCCGCCCGCCTCGCGCCTCGCAGTCGCGTCGCACGCCTCGATCAGCCACTCCCCGAGTGTGTGGAGCCTCTTGCCGTCGAGGGGGACGTCCTCGGCGAGCTCGCGCAGCAGCGCCACGACTTGTGCCCTGCCCCCGGGAGTGACCGCAGACATCTTGTTGGCCCGCCTCGCGGCCGAGGGATTCGTCGACGCCATCCTCCCGTTTGGCTGGTCCGTGGGCCGCGATCGAAGTAACTCGATCGAAGACGCGCGAGCGTTACGACCGCGCTCGAGGAGCGTAACGCGCGCTCCCTCTATCTCTCCGTGAGTCGGCCTCGCGACCTCGCCGTCCGTCCCGTCCGCCGCCC
>Ga0163109_10005021_pt1 | contig 10005 bp, 14 predicted proteins | sample CRUFie1St13metaG_FD_108704 | JGI IMG/M metagenome (GOLD analysis project Ga0163109, IMG submission 108704) | Marine microbial communities from the Costa Rica Dome - CRUD Field 142mm St13 metaG | ecosystem: Environmental > Aquatic > Marine > Oceanic > Photic zone | place: Costa Rica: the Eastern... | reverse complement strand
CTAAAACCAGCTTTTTCATGATCTTCTTTTGTCCATCCTGCAGTTTTACCTTTTAATAAATGAGCTTTGTCATACCAACTACTATAAGGACCATTCAAATTTTCCATTGGATAAATTCTAAAACTTAACATAATTGCTTTTTTTAAGTGTTGATGGGTTATCCATTCACCATTTATCTTCTCAGCCACTCTTGATTTGCCACTATCTAAATCATTAATTACTTGATTAATAGCATCCTTAATTTTTTGATCTGAATTTTGATTTACTTGATCTTTTTTTTCCCAAGCTTCATTAATTATATTTTCTATAGACATAATTTATTGACTTTTTAATAACCTTATTTCTCTAAGAAATAAAGACAGATTTTCAATTTTGTGTGAAATAAAATCTTTATCAGCATCCATCTTTCCAAAATGCTCATCATTAATTAGCCAAACAGTTGTACATCCTCGCTCATGTCCAATACTGAGATTTTTAGCTATATCTTCTATATAAATCGTTTCCTTTGGGTTAATACCAAATTTTTTAACCATTAAATCAAAAGTTTCTGCCTCAGGTTTAGGCACATATCCAGCATCTTTAATATCAAATACCTTACCTCTTCCGAATAAATCGTAAACTCCTAGGTGAGTTAGAATATTTGCCGCATGATCTGCAGAACCATTAGTAAAAATAAATTTCTCCATATTCAACTCTTCAAGCTCTTTTCTCATAATCTTATCTTCTTTCATAAATGATAAATCTATATCATGGACGTAGGATAAAAATTCATCTGGAGAAATTCCATTATGAATCATTAAACCTCGTAGTGAGGTATTATACTTATAAAAGTAGTTTGTTTGAAGTTCTTTTGCTTTGACTTCATTAATCTTTAGTCTGTCAGATATAAATTTTGTCATTCTTTTAGAAACTTGACCAAACACTTTTTCTAATGAGTAGTTATTATGTTTGCCATAACAAACACCATCAAGATCTAGTAAAAGATATTTTTTTTCTTTTAAGTTCATTTTCTTATTAATGTACCTGAGCCTTTATCAGAGAATAATTCAAATAATATAGAGTGTTTTGGTCTAGCATCAATTATTCCCACCGCATTAACTCCATTATTAATAGCATCTAAACAGGTATTTATCTTTGGTATCATACCTCCGGTAATAGTTTCATTTTTAATCATTTCTAAAATTTCGAACGAAGAAATTTCTTCTATTAATTTTTTATCTTTGTCTAAAACACCTTCTACATTAGTCATTAAAAGCAATCTTCTAGATTTTAAAGATTTTGCAATTGCACCTGCAGCTGTATCCCCATTTATGTTATAAGTTTGATTATTTTGTAAGCCCAAGGGAGAAATAATTGGTATTTTATTTTCTTTAATTATATCAATTAAAATATTATTATTTACATTACTTGGTATACCTACAAATCCCAGTTCTTTTGATTCAGGCACGACCTCAATAATATTATTTTTTTTTGTATGTATAGAAATAGCTTTTGATCCAATTTTTTTTAAAGATTTAACAATATCATCATTAAAATCAATAAGAACATTCTCAACTATGTTTATAATTTTTTCATCAGTTACTCTTAACCCTCTTATAAATTTTGACTCAATATTAGATTTTTCTAGTTCTTTTTTAATTCTAGGTCCACCACCGTGAACTATTATTATAGAAAGTCCTAATTTGTTCAAAATACTGATATCTAAAATAAAATTATCAAATATATTTCTATCTATAAAAACATTTCCACCATATTTAATGACTATTAGATCATTTTTATATTTTTCTATGTATTTTGAGACTTCCTCAACAGGAGGTCCATTTATGGGCAATATCTTTTTTAAATCCATTAATTGTTTTTTGATAATTTAAATTTTTAAGTAGTAGTTTTAACTGTTGTTCTTCTCATAATAAATACTTGTTGTGCCATAGTTAAAATATTATTTACTGTCCAGTAAATCACTAAGCCACTTGGAAAAGGCGCAAGTATAACAGTTAAAAAGAGTGGAAAGAATGCAAAAATCTTCGCTTGCATAGGATCAGTAGGTGCGGGATTAAGTTTTTGTTGTATCCACATTGAAACTCCCATAGCTACAGGCCAAGCGCCTATAATTAAAAATGATGGGACATCATAAGGTAATAAACCGAACAAGTTAAATAAACTTGTTGGATCACGTTCACTTAGATCGTGTATCCAGCCGTAAAATGGCATTTGTCTCATTTCAATTGTTACAAACAAAACTTTATATAATGCAAAGAAAACTGGAATTTGAACAAGTATTGGCAAACACCCAGACATTGGATTTACTTTTTCTTTTTTATAAAGTGCCATCATTTCTTGCTGCAATTTCATTTTGTCGTTTTTATGTAGTTCTTTAAGTCTTACCATTTCTGGTTGGAGGGCTTTCATTTTTGCCATGCTTCTAAAAGAAAAATTTGCCAATGGGAAAAAAGCTAGTCTAATACAAATTGTAATCGCAATAATTGCTAAACCATAATTTCCTAAAAGCTTAAAAAAATAATCAATTCCAAAAAAAAGTGGCTTTGTAATAAAGTACAAGAAGCCCCAATCAATAACTAAATCAAATTTATCAATATTTAGTTTTTTTGCATATCCGTCAATAACATCAACTCTTTTTGCTGCAACAATAATTTGTAACTCTTCTTCAATCGAACTATTTTTATTTAATGTTATTGGATCAGTTGTAATAAAATTTGCTCTAAATTTTTTTTTGTAATCAAAAGTTGTTTTAAACTCTTTATTTTGAGGAGGAATTAATGATGTAATCCAATATTTATCACCAATACCTAACCACCCTTTTTGTGCTGTCCTTGTAAATTTTTTTTCTTGTATATCATCATAATCTTCTTCTATTAATTCCTCATCTAAAGAGGAAACAAACCCTTCATGATTTATATAAAAATCAGTCATATCCTCAGGAATTTTATTTCTTATTATTTGTCCATAAGAGTAAAAATCATATCTTTTATTTGTTCCGTTAATAATTCTTTGTTTGATTGTGAATAAATATTTATCGTCTATAGATATTTCTTTTTCATATGTAATCCCTTGTTCATTTTTCCAAGATAATTTTACAGGAGTTTCATAAGTTAATTTATCATTACCAGCTATTGACCAGACTGTATCAGAATTAGGAATATCAATATTTTTATCAGTTGTAACAAAACCACTTTCAACTAAATACCCATTATCGATATTTCTTGGACCTAATAAGGTTACTTTTTTTTCATCATTCAAATTAACTTTATAATTTTTAAAAGTTAAATCATCTATTGATGCACCTTTTAAAGATATTGATCCAACTATGTTATCATTTTCAAATTTTATTCTTTTACTTTGGTTGAGCGCTTCATCTCTTGATAAAGTTACCAAAGTTTCTTTTTGTTCTACACTTGGCGTATCAGTATTTTGTTCAACTTTAACCTTTTCATTTAAATCCTGATTGATTGGTGGCTGTTCAGGAATCATAAATAGTGACCACAAGATAATTATTGCAGATGATAATGTTATAGCTGCGATGACATTCTTAGTATCCATTATTTTTTAGCCTTAATTTTTTTGTTAACTGGATCAAAACCTTCTCCACCACCTAAAAATTTAATTGGATGACAAGATAAAATTCTTTTTAGACCTTTAATTGAACCTTTAAAAAATCCATAAGTTTTTAAAGACTCAATTGCATACTCAGAACAAGTTGGTAGGTATCTACAGGAGTGACCTAATAACGGGCTTATTAAAAATTTATATCCACTTATTATCTTGATTAATATTAATGTAAAAATGTTCATTACCTAATTTTTTTAATTTCCTGAAATAAAGTTTCTTTTATATTTGTATAATTATTATTTAGCATAGTTGGTTTAGCAATAACAAGATATGAATATTCAAATTTTATTGATATCTCTTTTACTGCATGGTCAAAAATTTGTCGTAAACGCCTTTTAATTTTATTTCTCTTTACAGCATTACCAATTTTTTTTTTTGTCACAAATGAAATATTAAGCTTATTTTTATTATCATTATCTAAATTACCATAGTAAATTGTTACGTATTTATTTGAGTTTTTTTTCTTCTTTAATAATTTTTTAAAATCTTCATTTCTAGAAAGAGCAACTATTTTGCTTTTCATAAACTAAAGTTTATTTTTTTTTCACTTTTGAGGATACAGTTAAATTTTTTCTTCCTCTTGCTCTTCTTCTTTTAAGAAGTTTTCTTCCCCCTTTAGATTTCATTTTCGATCTAAAGCCGTGCTTTTTTAATCTTTTTCGTTTTTTTGGCTGAAAGGTTCTTTTCATATAGTTAGTTAGTTAGTTAGTTATTAGTTAAAAAATTCGCCTCTTTATAGTAATTAAATATATAAATAGCAAATAGAAGATTTTATAATTACGTTAATTCTTATGGAAAAAACAAATAAAATTAAATTATTTATTGGTTTATTTTACGTCGCGATATTGTTTTTGTTTCTGTATATATTATTTTCAAAATTTTCTTTAAGTGAAATTACAAGTTATGAATTTATTAAAAATAATAGAAATTACCTTAATGAATTAAAAAATAATAATTTGTTTTATTTATCTTTCATTTTTTTAATTTTTTCTGCAATTTGGGTTTTTATGGCTGGATTTCTTAGTCCGCTGGCTTTATTTTCAGGTTTTATTTTTGGAAAATGGCTAGGAACATTATTGATTATTTTTGGAACAGCGATTGGGGCTACTAGTTTATATATTTTAGCAAATTATTTTTTTAAAGATATAGTTAAAGCCAAGTTTCTTGATAGGTTTGAAAATTTAGAATTAAAATTTAAAAAATCAGAATTTTTTTACTTACTTTTGTACAGATTTATTGGTGGAATACCATTTGCAATTTCAAATATAATACCATGTATGTTTAATGTAAGACCTTATAATTTCTTTTATGCTACTCTTATAGGTATATTGCCTCAAATATTCATTATTGTTTCAATAGGTGATGGTTTAGAAAATTTAATAGAACAAAATGAACAAGTACCAAAAATGTTAGATTTTATTTTTAACCCAGATATATATATACCTCTTATTTTTTTCTTTGTTATTTTAGTATTTACAATTTTTTTAAAAAGAATTTTTTATAAAAAATAAATGATTAAATATTTTTTTTATTTAATTGAGATTATAAAGAATTATCATTTTTATAGTTTTTTAGTTTTAATTTATGAAATTTTTTTCAATATAAGATACGGAATTAGATTTAATAAATTTAGTCATTATAAAAATGACTCATCAACTGATCCTGTTCCTTGTTGTTATTATTTTATCAGAAAAATTAATATTTTTTTTAAGAAAAATAAGATTAATAAAATTTGTGATTTAGGATCTGGATATGGTAAAATGATTTTCTATTTTGGAAAAATAAAAAAATTGAAAATTGATGGTGTTGAATTAAATAAGGAAATTTTCGACTCTACATATTTTTTATGTGATGAAAATATAGATATTTATAACGACGATATATTGAAGTTTGAACTTTCAAAAACAAATTATCAGGCATTTATAATCAACGATCCACTTAAAAAAGATGAGGACTTTAATTTACTATTATCAAAGTTAGAGAAATTGAATAAAAAAATTTTTATAGCTTTTATAAATATAAACGAAATGAAACAAAAAGAAGTTAAAAAAAAAATGAACTTAGTTGAAAACTTTAGAATTTCTTCAAGTAGAGGGATATTATTTTGTACAATTGATTAAAGCGAATGGTGCCCTTACCAAGAATCGAACTTGAAATTTATCCTTACCATGGACACGTTATACCATTTAACTATAAGGGCTTTTAATGTTAAAAATTTCAATATAAAGCATTTTTTTCAAATTATTGCCTTAATTTTTTAGATAATTTGTTTTATATATATCGTGGGGTTTCTATGGGAATACATTATAATTATGCATCAACTAAGTCAGCTAAGCTGATGGAAAAGCAGGCTAAAAGGGAAAAAAAATTAGCTGAAAGAAAAGCAAAGAGGTTAGCTAAAGAGGGGTCAAAAAAAGAACAAGATAAAAATAAGCCTCTAGATGTTTCAAAACCAATTACTTTAGATTTTCTTACAAATCCTGATAAAGAATGAATCAAAAAATAAGGGCAAGAAAAATTAAAGAGGCAGAGGCTTTAAAAACTAATTTAAAGAAAAGAAAATTATTTCAAAAAAAAAATAAAAAGAATAAATAATGTCAGTTCTATCAGACAAATGGATAAAAAGAATGTCCAAAGAAAATGATATGATTTCACCTTTTGAAGAAAAACAAATAAGGGGAAATAGTATTTCATACGGACTTTCATCTTTTGGTTATGATGCTCGTGTTTCTGACGAGTTTAAGATATTTACAAATGTTAATTCAGAGATCGTTGATCCGAAAAATTTCAAACCTACAAATTTTGTTACAAAAAAGACTTCAGAATGCATTATACCCCCAAATTCGTTTGTTTTAGCAAGAACAGTTGAGAAATTTAAGATTCCTAACGATATACTAGTAATTTGTTTAGGAAAATCTACTTATGCCAGATGTGGTATAATTGTAAATGTAACTCCCTTAGAGCCTGGTTGGGAGGGTTATGTTACTCTTGAGTTTTCAAACACAACACCTCTTCCTGCTAAAATTTATGCTAATGAAGGTGTTGCTCAGTTTATTTTTCTTAAAGGAAATGAAAAGCCAGAGGTTTCCTATGCTGATAGAAAAGGAAAGTATATGGGGCAAACTGGTGTAACTTTACCTAAAGTTTAAAATGCAAAAGCTTGAGGTTTTTGGTGCTAATAAGCTCAAAGGAAAAATTAAAATCTCAGGTTCAAAAAATGCATCTTTACCAATTCTTGCAGCATCTCTGTTATCTAATAAAAAAATTAAATTAAAAAATTTACCAAAAGTAAAAGATATAGAAACTATGATTTTTTTACTACAGTCTTTAGGTTCGAGAATATTAATAAAGAAAAATCATTTAATAATTGATAATTCAAGACAATTTAAAAAATTTGCATCTTATAACTTAGTAAAAACAATGAGAGCTGGAATATTAGTTCTCGGGCCTTTATTAGCCAAATTCGGTTCAGCAAAAGTATCTTTGCCTGGCGGTTGTGCTATAGGAACAAGGCCTATTGACATACATTTAAAAGCATTATCAAAGCTTGGTGTTAAATATAGTATATCAAACGGATATGTTAATGCGATAGCTCCGAATGGATTAAAAGGAAATAAAATTAATTTTCCAAAAATTTCAGTTGGGGCTACAGAAAATTTATTAATTGCAGCATGTTTTGCTAAAGGTACAACAATACTCTCAAATTGTGCCATAGAGCCTGAAATTAAAGATTTAACAATTTTTTTAAATAAAATGGGTTGCAAAATTAAATGGTTATCAAAAAGAAAAGTAAAAATTATCGGAGTGGATAATTTGAAAAATACAGACCACTCAGTAATGTTTGATAGAATTGAGGCTGGCACCTATTTAATTGCGGGAGCTATTACAGAGGGAAATCTGAATATTTTAAATGTTAACCCAAAACTATTAAAAACTGAAATTGATATCCTAAAAAAGGTAGGTGCGAAGATTAGAATATTTCAGAATGAAATTAAAATTATTGGTAAAAAAAAAATTAATAATATAAATTTAAAAACTGCACCATGGCCAGGATTTCCAACAGACTTACAGGCTCAAATAATGGTTTTATTATGTAAGGCTAATAAAAAATCTAAAATTAAGGAAGAAATTTTTGAGAATAGGTTCATGCATGTAGGGGAGTTAAATCGTATGGGAGCAAAAATTTCCATTAACGGTAATGAAGCTACAATTGAAGGTAATGCAAATTTTAAAGCAGCAGAACTTATGGCAACTGATTTGAGAGCATCTGTATCTTTAATTCTAGCAGCATTAAATTCAAAAGGAAAATCAATCATAAATAGAATTTATCATTTAGATAGAGGATATGAGAATATTGAAAAAAAATTAAAAAAAGTAGGAGCAAAAATTAAAAGAATTAATTAATGGAAAAGAAATATTTAGCTAAAATAATAGCAAATGACAATGATGGTTTAAAGGTTATATCTGCTTGTTGTTCTGGAGCAAAAATTAGAATTTCAGATATCAAATTTCTAAAGAATAATAAAATTTTTTTATTATCGATGATAAGATTAAATTTAGAGTCAGATCTAGATAGTAAAAAAATAAGAAGTGTATGTAAGTTTGATTATGTAGACAAAGTAAAATCAAAAAATATTGATCAAAAAAATCTAGATTATGTATTAGAATTGATGGCAATTGATTACTTGAAGAATGACAAGGATTATGAAATTAATCTAATTTTTAAAAATAATGCTCAAATTATTTTAACAACTGAAACAATTGAAGTAAGATTAGAAGATCAGAACAAAATATGAAATTATTGCTTAGTAGAAAAAAAAATTTTGATAAAAATCTTAAAAAATTATTGACACAAAGAAAAAACAAGATTCAATCAAGCTCAATTTCAGTTTTAAAAATAATTAATGATGTAAAAAAAAATGGTGATAAAGCTCTAAAAAAATATGAAAAAAAGTTTAACAAAAATAAAAAGATCTTTTTATCCACTAAAGATATTTCTAGGGCAATTTCCTCATTAGATAAAAAAGTAAAAAATGCAATAGATTTAGCATATAATAGAATTTATAAGTTCCATAAATTACAGAAATTTAAAGATATTTCATACACAGATAAATTTAATAATAAATTAGAGTATAAGTATGTTCCTTTGTCTTCAGCAGGAGTTTATGTTCCTGGCTCTAAAGCTGCTTATCCATCTAGTGTATTAATGAATGCTATACCTGCTTTAGTAGCTGGAGTTAAAAGAGTTGTGTTAGTTAATCCTTCTTTCAAAGGACGACCTAATCCTGCTGTTTTGTATGCTGCAAGAAAGTGTGGAATAAAAGAGATTTATTCAATAGGAGGTCCTTCAAGTATTGCTGCTCTTGCTTACGGTACAAAAAAAATTAAAAGTGTTGATAAAATAGTTGGTCCAGGTAATCAATATGTTGCTGCCGCTAAGAAAGCTGTTTTTGGTGAAGTGGGCATCGAAGGAATGACTGCAGGACCATCAGAGGTGACTATTGTTTGTGATGATTTTTCTAATCCTGAGTGGCTTGCAAGTGATTTAATTGGTCAAGCAGAACATGATGAACTTGCACAGTGTATCTTAATTTCTAAAAGTAAAAAAATGATTGATAAAGTTAAATTAGAGGTGTTTAAACAACTTAAAGATATACCAAGGATGTCAATCGCTAAAAAAAGCTTGATTAAATATGGAATATTAATTCATGTTACTTCAAATCAAAAAATTGTTGAAGTTATAAATAAAATTGCACCAGAACACCTAGAGTTAAATATAAGAGATTTTAAAAATTTTATTCCTAAAATTAGGAACTCTGGTTCGATTTGTTTAGGAAAATATGCAGTGATGGCTATGACAGATTATAATGTAGGCTCTAACCATATTTTACCAACTAATGGTACCGCCAAGTATTCAAGTGGTATTAGCGTTAATGAGTTTTATAAAAGAATTTCATATATAAATTTATCAAAAAAGGGTATTGAAAGTCTTGGACCATCAGTTATAACACTTGCAAACTATGAAGGTTTGGCAGGACATGCTTTATCTGTAAAAAAAAGAATTAGGAGAAAATAATTTTGTCAAAACAAGATTTACTTGAGTTTAAAGGTAAAGTTATAGATTTATTACCAAACGCTATGTTTAGAGTTCAATTAGAAAATGGTCATACAGTAACTGCTCACACAGCAGGTAAACTAAGAAAAAATAGAATTAGAGTTTTACAAGGTGATAATGTAACTGTAGAAATGACTCCATATGATCTTACAAAAGGAAGGATCATTTTTAGAGGTTAAATTTATGGGACTGTGGTGTAAGTGGTCTGCACGAACGCCTGAAAAGCGTTAGGTTATAAGTTCGATTCTTATCGGTCCCACCTT
>Ga0163109_10005019_pt1 | contig 10008 bp, 11 predicted proteins | sample CRUFie1St13metaG_FD_108704 | JGI IMG/M metagenome (GOLD analysis project Ga0163109, IMG submission 108704) | Marine microbial communities from the Costa Rica Dome - CRUD Field 142mm St13 metaG | ecosystem: Environmental > Aquatic > Marine > Oceanic > Photic zone | place: Costa Rica: the Eastern... | reverse complement strand
TTTGGTCATCTATTAATCGGTTTTAAAAATATAAATCGTGGTTTCACATTTTTAAAAGAAAATAAAAATAAGATTGAAAAAACTTTATTGGAAAATGTAAGCTCCATGTCTGAAGTTGACCAACACTTATTAAGATTACGTAATGAAAATATTGGTTATGATACAAGAAAAAATAATGATACCTCAAGTAATTTCACTGTCGATTTTTATAAAGATTTCATCTTAGATAAATCAGATAGAAATCCCCATCATTAATAGTATTGGTGTAGGTCTAATTGATTTTCCATCTGTTGAATTATATAGACTAACATTCCCTCCTACTACTGGTATATTTAATTCCACACATCTCGTCGCCATATTATTTATTGTATGTGAAAAATCATTCATTGAATCCTTCGGATGACCAAAATTCAAACAATTCACCACACATAATGGTTTCACATTATTAAATTGTTTCATTATATTATAACATTCATCCATCGATTCGCCCCAACTAAGATATAATTTCTTATTATTTTCATAAATATCTATAATACTATAACTCCCCGGTTTATCTGGACCTTTTAATGTCCTATTCCCCACCGTTGAATCATACACGCTCCAACGTTCCATCTCCTTTACTTTCTCTTTTGCTTCTACAAAATTTAATTCTCCTTCTTCATCAGCAACATATGTATCATCTTCAATATCTTTAAAATTCGTTATCTTCTCTCTGTAAAGTATCTCTTTATCATTATATACTTTATATTCTCCACTCGTATTTATTCTTCCTATTACACTATACTCTAATTCCCATTTATCAAAAATCTCAAATATTTTTTCTTTATTCTCTGGCGGACTAACTATTAGCATCCTTTCTTGAGATTCTGATATTAATATATTACAAGGTTCCATATTGTATTTTGTTGGAACTTTATTCAACTCTATATCACAACCAAAGTTTTTCCCTGTTAGTTCTCTCCCTCGTAACACTACCTCTAACGACGCACATAATAATCCACCAGCACCCATATCTTGCATCCCACTAACACAACCTACGTTTTCCGCTATTTCACGACACGCCTCCAGCAATAGCTTCTCTAAAAACGGATCGCTCTTTTGAACATTATCTTGTAATTTATTCATATCTATATTATTTGTAAACGATTGTGAAGCCATCGCCGCCCCACCTATACCCTCGTTACCCGTCTTACTACCCACATAAATTAATAAATCGTCTTCCCTCCTTGCATTTCCATATATAATTTCTTCCTTTCTTAAAATACCCAAGCATCCTACATTTACAAGAGGATTTTTATTATACGACTCATCTTTATATAAATCACCACCCACATTAGCTACACCAACACAATTACCATAATACGATATTCCATCTATTGTTCTTTTCAATAAATTCTCACTATGATCATCTGTACCAAATCTTAGAAAATCTAAAATAGCAAACGGTCTCGCACCCATCGTAAATATATCTCTTAATATCCCACCAACCCCTGTAGCAGCACCTTCAAAAGGATTTATATATGTTGGATGATTATGACTCTCTATTCTCAATGCTATACACCAACCATCTCCTATATCTACTATTCCAGCATTCTCACCCGGTCCCTGAATAACCCACGGACCTCTTGTATGTAATCTTTTCAAATATTTTTTTGTTGTTTTATATGATATATGCTCACTATTCATTAATTCATTTATTTTTCTTTTAAAAATTAATTGACTATCTTTTATTTCGCCAAAAATAATTTTATATAACACCTCTTTAAAATCATTATTATTTCTCTCTGGATGTGGCATCATCCCAAATATCGTTTTGTCATCATTATGAACTCCTGCTATAGCCGTTTCATATTCTGGCAAATTCTCAGAATACATTAAAAAATTGTGAACTGTTTTGTTAAGTGGTTTAAGATAATTCCCATATGAATTGGCTATATACATATTCGTCTCCGCAACAACCTCATTATTCTCTCCATATGCTACACATTTCACATTCTTACATATGAATTTTTTTGTATTGTTAAGTAACAATTTCCCTGGTAAAAGATTTAATTGTGTTAATATTTGAAATCCGTTACAAATCCCAAGAATTGGTATTTTTCTCTTTGCCGCTTCTCTTATTACTGCCGTCACTGGCGAATTAATTGCCATAGTTCCAGGCGAAATCGTATATTCTTCAGTAGCTTTATTATAATATCTATCTCCATAAGCAAATCCTCCTGGTATAACAAGTAAATCTAACTTATTCAAAACACTAAAACTTGTTTCTGTGTGCCAAATAAAAAATCCTCCAAAGTATCTTTGAGCATCGTAATCACAATTGGATCCCGGGTACCTGATAATTCCCACTCTCATTTAAATATTTAATACTCAAATATTTAAATCTATTTTTTATATAATCTTCCTATTTTTTCAAATGGTAATTCAGCACAAGAAATTATTACCATACCATATCCACAATTAAATGTTCTTAACATCTCATGTCTATTCAATCCACTCATTTTTTGTATCCATTTAAATATTGGCGGGAACTCCCAATCGTTTAATTGAAAATTAATTCCCTCTGGTAATATTCTACCAATATTATCTTCAAAACCTCCTCCTGTTATATGTGATACTCCTAATATTTCATTTGGATATTTCTCGTATAAATCCAATAGTTCTATATAAATCCGTGTTGGTTCTAATATCTCATTTATTGGATAAAATGATGTGGCTAATAACTCTCTTACTAATGTATATCCATTTGAATGTACACCTGAAGAAGGAATACCATATAATATACAATCTTCATTCATCAATTCTTTCTTTGGTAAATCATATATAACTTCACCTACCGAAAACCCTGCTATATCTAATTTATCTTTTAAATATATCCCCTTCATCTCTGCTGTTTCGCCACCTATCAACTTACATTTTGCCAACGCACATCCATGATTGATTCCTTTTATTATCTTATTGCATTTTTCTTTTGACATTCTATCTATTGCTATGTAATCCATAAAGAATAGTGGCTTCGCACCACCCGCTAATAAATCATTCACGTTCATTGCTACCAAGTCTATTCCTATCATATCTAATTTATTATACTTATTTGATAAATCTATTTTTGTTCCACATCCATCTGCCGCTACAGCAAGTCTTACACCTTTATGTTTATACTCAGCACAAAAACCTCCTATAAAAGAATTCTCTTTTTTTAACTCCTCTACAAATAAATTACCTTCTTCTATATCTACACCATATTCTATTTTTACTTTATCATTTGTGTATCTATTTATATACTCGACTATACATTCCTTCTCTAATTCTTGAACCTGTCTCTTTAATATTTCTGGTTCCTCTGTTAATACCTTACATTGTCTCTGTAATAATATTCTACCGCTATCTATTTTCTTATTTACTACATGTAAAGTACAACCTGTATATTTCTCTTTATTCATTATAACTGCTTTATGCGTATCCAAGTCCATATATCCCTTATATTTTGGTAATAAAGACGGATGTATATTTATAGTATAAATATCGTCAAATAAAACTTCTGGAACAATATTCATATATCCTGACAATATAACTATCTCAACATTAAACTGTCTCAATATGTTTACTATCTTTTCGTAGTAATCTTTTTTACTGTCATTTTTCTTTTGTGGAAAACAAAAAAATGGTATGTTATATTTCTTCGCTTTTAATAGAATATCTGCTTTCATTTTATTTGTTATTATTAGTTTGATATCATTCGCTCTCTCTTCTAATAATTTCTCTACGCTCGTTCCATTTCCAGAAGCCATAATACCTATTGATACTGGTATATTCTTCTCTTTCTTATTATTACATCCTATATCTCTCCTATAATAAGCCCCTTCATAGTTTATTTTATGTATATTATTATAAATATTCTCTAAGGCTGCTTGTAATGTATCCGCTACCGACACCATCGACATAACTCTCCCACCATTTGTATATTGATACTTACCTGTATCTATTACATTTGAATTATATATTTTTACTGTATCATCAACGTCATCACTATATGTTATATTCACCACTTCTTTCAATTTTTTCTCTGGATAATCCACATGCGATAAAACAACTGTTGCCGCACAACTCTTTCTCCATCTTAATGATAAATCCTCGCAACCTACACATTTTGTAATTATATCTAATAAATTGCTATCTAATAGATTTAAAATAACTTGAGTTTCTGGATCACCAAATCTACAATTAAACTCTAAAAAATATACTCCTCCACTATTACTCTTCATTAACCCAGCATATAACACACCTTTATAACTCAATTTTTTTACTACCTTATCCATATGATTCTTCACTTCTATTAATTCTTCTTTTGTTAATATATTCGCTGGACATATCGCACCCATCCCTCCTGTATTTGGTCCTTTATCATCATCGTATATTCGTTTATAATCTTGTGCCTGTGGCATTAAATACGCTTCTTTCCCATTGCAAAAAGCCAACACTGATACTTCGGTTCCATATAATCTACCCTCTACTATTATACCACCTTCTTTATTGTCTTGTCTCGCAAAATAGTTTTTTACTATCGAGCGCGATTCGTCAACAGTATCTGGTAAAAATACTCCTTTTCCTTTCGCCAATCCATCATATTTAATTACCGTGTCTTTCACATCTACTTCACTTAAATAAAAACTTACAGCTCTCTTATAACTATCCAAATAAGCAAAATTCGATGTTGGTATTTCTAATTCTTCCATTAATTTCTTAGAATAATATTTCGAACCTTCTATTTGCGATTGATATTTATTTGGTCCAAAAACCATAATATCCTCTAATTCTTTTTGCAAATAATCTCTTATTCCTCCACATAAATATACTTCGGTAGATGGTATAACCAAGTCTATTTTTCTTTTAACACATATTTCTTTTATTTTTTCAAATGATTCTATACATGAACATTCGCAATTTATATCATTATTATTTCGATATAATATATCCATTATCGTTTGTTCTCTTCCTCCATTGCCCAATATCAAAATATTTTTAATATTTTTCATATTAGTATAATACATCCTTTCTTTCTAAATCTATATCACAAATAACACATATTAATATTTCTCTACGTCCAATACTCCCATAATTTCTAAAACATACCTCACCTTCTTTTTTACAAAAACTACATTGTCCTATCTTTATATTTCTACTATGTTTCCCTCCCAATAATTTATCTATATCGTTGTCTAATTTAGCGATCGCATCGTCTTTTATACAACAAGAGCAAAATTTATTTCCCATAATATATTATATAACCATGACAGAAAAAGAAGGTAAGAAAAAACAATCTTATTTGGATTTTATGGTAAAGTTTAATGTTATTGGTGTAGCGATGGGTATCATTATCGGTTCCAATTTAAAAGATATCGCCAAAGCTATGATTGATGGTCTTATTATGCCATTCATTAAACCATTAATTAAAAAAGTTACTCCAGCTGGCGGTTTAAAATTCACAGTCGTACCTCCTGATGATGAAGGTGAGGGTGGTGTTCAACTTAATCTTGACAAATTAGTCACATCCATATTACAATTCGCATGTCTTTCTATTATCATTTTTGGCATGTTAAAAATGGGCGTTGATATTAAAAAATCCAAAAAATGGGTCGTCGTCAAAAATTGGGATGGTATGGTTGGTGCCCTTAAAAAATCTTAACTTAACTATTAATTATGAATAATTATTTTTGTACATAATTAATATATTACACACATGCAAAAATTTCTTGAATTCACTGGTCCCGCTATTGTTCTTCTTTATCTTATTATTAGTTCTAATTTTATTGCTGATATTTTCGGTTGCACTCTTAGAGACATATTAAAAAAAAACACTCTCGCTAAGCATACCCTCGCTTATCTAACTATGTTATTATTCGTTACCGCAACTACCGATTGGAGTCAATCATATGACTTTGGTAGATTAATGGGATACTCATTCTCTTACTATTTATTATTTGTTCTTACCACAAGAGTTCCATTTAGGTTCTTATTACCTATATTATTCTTATTCATTTGTATGTATTATATCGACATTTATAAAACTACGTTAATGAAAGGTAACGATGCTGGTCAATTACCTCTTTCTGAAGTAAGAAATATTTATGTATTCCAAGATATTGATAGATATCAACAACTGTTTCTTAACGCATCTCTTATATTAATTTTCGTTGGTTTTATTGTTTATTTCAAAAATAAAAGAGTTTTTTGGGGTAAAAAATTTAGCATTTTTGAATTCTTTCGTTCCAACTCTAAATGTTCTCATAAACCTATGACCAATAAAGAACTGTTTCATAATCTTATCAAATAAGTCATATGATGATGGTTTAATAAATGTGTTCCATCCAGATCACCCTTCAATATATGCTCTGGTTTAAATACTATGTTTTTATTGCTATTTCGCGCTCTTTCATTTTGTATTTTACATATCTCCTTTGCTTCTGTTAATCTGTAAATATATTCATATTCAGGATCTGAAGACAATCTTTCTACTTTTACAGCTACAGAAAATACATCATAATGCGAATAATCCAAACCATGCCCTCCGTTATCTTTGTCTATCCATTTTATTGCCCAACTTCTCTCTATCAAGTTCAATACATTTTCCTCATAATATTCCCTATATGTATTGTCGTATGAATATATATTTCTTACTACATCTATTGGCAATATCTTTTCCAATACCATTTATAATAATTATTTTATTTTAATAATTATTATTTTTCACATTTTATATATATATCATGAATATCCCATTTCAATTCATTACAGAAATGCCTCCAAAAGTTCTATTATTCTTTATTGTTAGCACTATCGTTAGTGTTATGCTAATATTCGCTGAAGCTATTGTTAGTTATAATATAGGTGCTTACGGCCGTTTAGGACTAACCTTCCCACCTTTTGATAAACTTAAACTTATCGCCATCAACGTTACGTTGTTTTATGTTATTGGAACAATCATCGGTATGCTAACACAACAACTTACTTATTTAAACTAAAATCCAAGCAATCTATAGCATAGAGTGCCCTTATCTGTCTCTCCTCTATTTGCTATTGCTTGTATGTGTCCGCCACATAATTTACCCCATACATACCCAAATGGTATAAAAAATCCAAATATAAATTGCCAATATTTATCATATATAAATGTTCCCTGCCATATTTCAAAAAATATGTCTCGTGAAAAAGGAGGTATGTTATATACATACGTATCTATTAATGCTCTCATAAAGATAGAAAGAATTAATGTCACAAACATTATACTATGCTCTCTTCTTCCAAATATTATCATTTACTAACTAAAGTTATCTTCGCTTTAAATACATTGTTAAATCTATTTAGCTTAACTATGTATTAAATCAATATACTCCTCCCCATCTTCCCATTAACTGCACCGCATACTTATTCCCCTCCTCGTAATACCATTTCTTCTTATTCATATCCCAACGTGCTCCCATCTTTTTTGCTTCATCTTTCTCATCATAAGGCACCTTTAAATATATTCTTTTCTTCCCTCCTTTACCTTTACTCATCTTATTATAATTTATACCTATCGCCTCATTTGCTAATCTATCCGCATTTTCATTCCCTATAGAATGTTCATCTTGTAATCCCGTATGTGCTCTTATATGTATAAAATTTATATTCTTATAGTCCTTACTAAAAATATATGCTACTTGTACTATCTCCAAGTTCGGTATTGGTTTGTTTTTCTGGTTTGGATTGATCCAATTGTTTTTATAACATTTCTCACCATATGTTGTACAACATCTTATAGCATATCTCGAGTCGCTATATATATTTACTTGTTCGCCTCTCATTATGTTTTCTTTCAATATTGTCATCGCCTTTATTATTGCTAATAATTCCGCCACATTATTTGTTTGTAATCCTTTATAACTTTCACTCACATTTCTTGGATCATTCGCTCCAAAATATACTCCATAACCCGCCCTCGCATATGGTTTACCATTATCTACACACGCTCCATCCGTATATACATTTATCCCCACTTTGGGTTCTTTTTTCTTTGTACTTCTTTTTTTTATTATAAAATTATCCATCTTATAATAATATTATATTTTACATTTAAGTTTCTTACACATACTATAATCCACCTTATAAATTATATGATAATGTCTTATTCTTAACACCGAACGCATTGTTGTCTCATTTTCAAATAAATACACTATTTCATTCCTTTTATAATGTCTTTTACATAAGTCTATTACCATCCTCTCTGTCCATCTGTCATCCACTATTGGATTTATCCATAAACAATCATGTTTATAATCTTTGTTCTTCCAATCATAAGGAAATTTATTTCTTTTTATCACATATGATTCATAATTGTTAAATAATCTTTTTTTTAACAAGGTTTGATAATCGCCAAATAATTCATTTGTTATACTTCTTCTCATTTTATAATTCTCTGCATCTTCTAATCTTCTTCCAACTAATTTATCCAAGTTATTCATATTTATTTTAAATATAATTGATATTTTTCTTTTATATTTTCTTTGTACTTTATTTTTGTACAAAGAAAATCTTATTAATCATTTAATACATCCTTCACTATTAATAGATTATTCCTTAGTGTTTTTACGTCGTTACTACATATTGTAACATGACCCATCTTCCTTCCAACACGCAACTCTTCTTTCCCATACCAATGTCCTGAAGCGCCCTCAATATCTAATAATCTCATAAATTCTTCCTTAGCTTTTAAACCAAGTGTATTAATCATCATTGATACGCCTACTCTTAATGATATATCTTTTGGCAATGATAACCCCGCAACTGCTCTTAGATGCGATTCAAATTGACTACAACCACACGCTTCTATTGTATAATGACCAGAGTTATGTGGTCGTGGCGCCACTTCATTATATAATATTTCTCCATTTCTCATTGCAAATAATTCTACACCAAATACTCCTACAGCTCCATTTGGTAATGATTTAACTACATTTTTACCTATTTCTACAGCACGACTATTCATTTCTTCTGATAAGTTTGCTGGACATAATGTTGTGCGGCATATTGAATTCTTTGATGTAAACTCCACTACAGGATATGCTTTTATTAATCCTTCTCTACTTCGCAATATCATTACAGCTATTTCTTTTTCATAATCACACCAAGACTCCGCATATACATATTTTGTATTTAAAAAACCCAACCCATTCTTTATATCTTTCTCGTCTTTTACTACATAATTGCCTTTCCCGTCGTAAGCACCTCTACACGCCTTCAACATATATGGGTATCCATACCTTTCTCCAAATATTTTACCCTCTTCAATACTTTTTATTTCATCGAAATCGCTCATTGGAATGTCTAAACACGATTCTCTCATATGCTTTTTTTGTTTATACTTATCTTGGATTATTCGTAGTGTCTTTATAGAAGGATATATTTCTACATCTTTTAATTCTATTGACTCTATAGCATCACAATTAACATGTTCTATTTCTACAGTAATAACACGCTTTACTTTCTTTTCCTCGTCGCCAGGTCTATACAATTTTTTTACGAGTTCATTTATTTTATTGCCGTCTTTAAAAGACCCTGTTATTGCACTTATACTAACTTGACCCGCTGGAGATAATATGCCTTTTGGATCCAATGGTATAACCTCTATATCTATATTATGTCCTGCTATTGACATCATCCTTCCTAACTGACCACCACCAAGAACACCCACTCGTATCTCTTCCATTTATTTTATTCTTACATTTGGTTTTACTTTTATATTTTCTTTGTACTTTATTTTTGTACAAAGAAAATCATACAATTTATTAATCATCTTCTCCATCTATATTCAATACATCCATAATCCCTTTACTTTCGGTCTTCTCTCTATCTAACCCAAAAATCTTCTCCATTATTCCTGATGCATGTATAAACACCACTAATAAAGCAAAAGTTCCTACTAATATTTTATTATCTCTCATATATTTTGTCACTCTCATATATATTGTA
>Ga0163109_10005012_pt1 | contig 10014 bp, 6 predicted proteins | sample CRUFie1St13metaG_FD_108704 | JGI IMG/M metagenome (GOLD analysis project Ga0163109, IMG submission 108704) | Marine microbial communities from the Costa Rica Dome - CRUD Field 142mm St13 metaG | ecosystem: Environmental > Aquatic > Marine > Oceanic > Photic zone | place: Costa Rica: the Eastern... | reverse complement strand
GGCCAACTCGGATTACTTCATTGAATCCTATCCGCTCTTGCTATCCCGATATGCCAATGGCCTTGCTGTCGTCACGGGCCAAGTTGAAAACGCACTAAATCCCAACCTGAAATGGAGCGTTCACCTCGTGCTTGAGGATCCGTTGATGGGCGATGAATGGCTCGATCAGGATCCCGCCCACGGATTCATCACAGCATTCGGGTGCACGATTGACACAGCCGCTACGCTTACTTACCGCCTCAATACCGAGCACTCCTACCTGATCGGAACAGATGGGCTGGACGGATCCTACCTGCAATTGTCCCACATGCCTTTCACCGAAAGCAAGCGCTTTCAGTTAGGCTTTGGAGGCAACAGCGTCAACTGCAACTACGGATTTGGAGGTTGGTTTGCCTGGAGCGGGCTCGTGCTGAACCAAAGCGTCAGCGGAATGACAGGCGACTTGGTAATCGACTTGGGAGAAGATGTCGTGCAGGAAGTGTCATGCGGCGAGGAAGCCACTGTACAATTCCACCACGCCCTGAATCCGACTTGTGGACTGTTCACTGAATACCCCCAGCTGTTCACCGTGGCCGACGTTACTGCACCAGAATGGGTCAATGCCTCATGCGCCTCAGAAGTTGCGCTTTGCTTCGATGAGTCCGTCGGGGGGGTCGTCGTGCCGGAGCCTTGTGCATTTCAATTTGAAGACGAGTGCAACCAAGGCGTGCTGACTGAATTGGTCGAAATCCTTGTATCAGGTGACCCCGAGGGGGAGCCAGCTTTACCATTTGCCATTCAACGGACGTACACAGGAACCGATTGCAGTGGAAATGCTTCGTCGTTTGTGCAAATGATCAGCTTTGATGGCTCGGCCTGCCCTGAAACCCCTAATTCACCCACAGCGAGCCCCATTGCCACAAAAGCACCAGGCCACACCCTTACCAAAACTGAGGCTATGCGCAAGGGCCAATTGCTTCCCCCGTTGTTGGCATCCTTGTCTCCCAACCCAACCCAAGATCAGTCGATGGTGTATGTGAACGTTCCTGAAAGGGAGCAAGTCACCTTACACGTCTTCGATTTGGCGGGAAATGTGGTGGATAGCTATCTGCTTTCAGGTGGCACAGGATCCGAACCCCAACAGGCAACGTTAACCGCTGCCCATCTCCCTTCTGGGTGTTATTTGATCCAAGCGACGACGTCCCAAGCGAGGCAAACCGTCCGTTGGGCTGTTCAGCATTGATGACTCCAATACAGAGGGAAGGGAAACGAATTGACCCTTTCGCTGGTTAATTCGTAAATTGAATAAAAACCTTTACCATGCGATTTGCTTTGCATTCTTCCCTTCTGATCCTGTTGTTCGTTGCTTTTAGCGCGCTGGCTAGGGCTCAAGAAACAGCCGGAAGTGGGCTGCCATTCAATCCCGATAGTGATAACAGCGGCGTTGTGGATGTGACCGATTTATTGAACTTTTTGCCTTACTACAGCGAAGAGTTCGTGCCCACGGGAGTCATCTCGGTTGAGTTTGGCGGTACCGGAGCGAGCACTGCACCGGGTGCCCGGGCGGCACTTGGTTTGTCCGCCCTCGAAGACTCCACCATTGGTGCGGAGAGTTATGCCTGGGTTCACACTTCTCTCCGGGTGCAACAGGAGTTTTCTCAAGGGTATGGCACAGCAGCAACAGGCCTTTACGCGCATGCCTCAGGAACCAACACGAGTGCGAGCGGAGCATACAGCCATGCGCAAAATCGCCTGACTACAGCGAGCGCCACCTGTTCAAGTGCTGAGGGAGAAGGGACAACGGCAAGCGGAACGGCAAGCCATGCGGAAGGAATGCTCAGCCAGGCGACCGCGCTGACCGCCCATGCTGAAGGTTACGGTACGGACGCCACGGCCAACTACAGCCATGCAGAAGGCTACAACGCCCTTGCTTCAAGCACCGCGGCGCACGCTGAAGGATATCTGACAGAGGCATCTGGGCTGTACGCCCACGCGGCCGGTCGACAGACCACGGCCAGTGGAACGGCTTCCCATGCAGAAGGTCAGTCCACGATTGCTTCAGGTGACCTTACCCATGCAGAAGGCTACCAAACCCTGGCTGAAGGATACGCTAGCCATGCCGGCGGTTTTGAAAGTGCTGCAACAGGGCTCTACAGCCGTGCAACCGGCAGGAATACCCTTGCCGCAGGAACAGCGTCTTTTGCTGCTGGAAACGGTGTGGTTGCCGATCAAGAAAACGGCACTGCAATCGGTCAATTCAACGCCTTGGACACGGAGGGTGCACTCTTCGTGATTGGGAACGGGGCCGGTGCGGACATGCGATCAAATGCCTTTGAAGTCCACAGCGATGGAAACGCCATAATTCATGGGAATGCCCAGGTGGATGGCACCATCATTGCCGGCAACTTCGATGTAGCATCCACGTTGGGATCGCTCGTTTCCACAGTAGACTCCTTGCAGAGCGTAATCGCCGAATTGCAAGCACAACTCGAAGCGTTAAGCGGAGGGGAATAAGTCCTGTTCACCCTCCAATTTGATCAATAAAAAACCCCCAGCACTGCTGAGGGCTTCGTTCCCCGACCAGGACTCGAACCTGGAAAAACGGCACCAAAAACCGGTGTGTTACCATTACACCATCGGGGAAGACCAGCAACCAGATGGTTGCAAAGCGAGCGCAAAGATAAAAAGGATTTCACGAAAATTCCGCAATCCTACCCCGTCAATTATCTTGGGGGCATGATGGAATTGCAGAATCTCATTGGAGGAGAAATGACGAACCCGGAAGGCGGGGCGTGGTTGGACAACATCGAGCCGGCAACAGGCCAGGTTTTTTCCCGCATTCCCCGCTCCAATGCAGCGGATGTCGAGGCTGCTGTTCAGGCCGCTCAAGCGGCATTTCCGAAGTGGTCTTCTACTCCATTCGAGGAGCGGGCATCCTGCCTTCGCCGGTGGGGAGCCCTCATCGCGGCGCACAGCGAAGCCCTTATTGCTGTCGAATCGCAAGACAACGGCAAACCTGTTTCCCTCGCCCGAACCGTCGACATCCCGCGCGCCCAAAAAAACCTCGAATTTTTCGCAGGAGCAATCGAACATTTCGCTTCGGAAGCACACATACCGGGAGGTGCTGATTTCATCCACTACACGCACCGCAAACCCATTGGAGTCGTCGGGTGCATCTCGCCATGGAATCTACCCCTGTACCTCTTTACGTGGAAAATCGCCCCTGCACTAGCCGCTGGCAACTGTGTGGTTGCAAAGCCCTCGGAGGTCACGCCAGTTACTGCATGGATGCTCTCGAAGTGGGCGGCCGAGGCAGGATTTCCGCCCGGGGTATTTAACGTCGTACACGGCTTAGGAAACGAAGCGGGGCAAGCCCTCGTCGAACATCCAAAAATCAAGGCCATATCCTTTACTGGAGGCACCCAAACAGGCGCCCACATCGCCCGGACCACCGCAGGCATGTTCAAAAAATTAAGCCTGGAATTAGGCGGCAAGAACCCCGCCATTGTCTTTGCGGATTGTGATTTCGATCAGGCGGTCGCCACCACCATTCGTTCCTCATTCGCCAATCAGGGACAGATCTGCCTCTGCTCTTCGCGCATCTTAATTGAAGACAGCCTGTACGAAAGCTTCCGGGACGCCTTGGTCGCCAAAGCCCAACGCATCACACCAGGAGACCCCATTGAACCTGGCACGAAAATGGGCGCGGTGGTGTCTGCTCAGCACCGGGACAAGGTACTCGGGTACATCGCTTCAGCGCAAGATCAGGGCGCTGCCGTTTTGTGCGGAGGAACTGCAGCACCCCCACCCAACGATCGCTGCGCTTCGGGTTATTTCGTGCAGCCGACCATATTGGAAGGACTCGGACCTGAGTGCAACATCAACCAAGAAGAAATATTTGGCCCGGTGATCACGCTTCAACGGTTTTCCTCTGAAGCCGAGGCAATCCAATTGGCCAACGACAGCAACTATGGGCTTGCTGCTTCCATTTGGACTGCAGACGGAGCGAAGGCACACCGGGTGGCAAGCAAGATCGAGAGCGGCATCGCATGGATCAACTGCTGGCTTGTGCGAGATCTGCGCACCCCATTTGGAGGGGTTAAATCAAGCGGTGTAGGTCGCGAAGGCGGGTTTGAGGCGTTGCGGTTCTTCACCGAACCGCAAAGTGTTTGTATCCCAACGAACTGAAGCGCCACAGGTCATTCCCAATATCCATCGTCCAACACGGAACGGGATTTATTCCCGTTTGTGAAGAACCAACCGAGGTAGTGGTCGATGAGGTAGGATAGCTGTTGGAGCGACTGTTTCACGAGAATCAATAGAATTTGCAATATAGCCCAAAACGCCGACTTTATTAACATTTCGCGTTTCATAAGTGTTTGGCGCTATTTAGCCAATCGTTCGGAAATCCTTCACCTTCGGTGGTCACAGCGATTCCATATGCCCTTGAATGCCATGAATAACTTTACCCTTCGCTTCTCCAGTTCAATTGCCTTGCTGGCCTTGCTCAACGGATGTGTCACGATGAAGCAATTCGACGAAGTTCAGATGGACTTGGATCGGGTTGCGGAAGAAAACCGCCGACTCACCTTATCCAATCAAGACGGTGAGATTGAGCGCCGAGAACTCGCCGGTCGGATTGACGTTCTCGAAAATTCAATTACCGCCCTAACCAAAGACACCACGCGATTGGGTCGGGCACTTGCTGTAGCGCTTGAAGATGTTGAACGGCTCGAAAACCTCAATGACGTTTTGACTTCTGAGAGTTCCTCTCGCATGGCAGCGATCAACGAAGAGAACCGAGCCTTACTCGAGGAACTCAGCAAAAACAGGGCAGAACTTCAAGCGCAGGAAGACGATTTATTGCAATTAAACGCGGACTTGAATCAACGCGAAGCCGAGCTTGCCGAACGTTCCCAACGCATCCAAGAGCTCGAAGGCTTGCTCGCCTCCCGCGACGCTGCGGCTGAGGCTTTACGCGCACAACTGGCACAGGCGCTGCTCGGTTTCACAGACAAAGGATTAACCGTTGAACAGCGGAATGGTAAGGTCTATGTGAGCTTGGAGGCCCAATTGTTGTTCCCTTCGGGCAGCACGGCCATCAACACAGATGGAAAGCAGGCGCTGCAGGACTTGGCGCAAGTGGTGAGCACGCAGTCCAATTTAGAGATCATTGTTGAAGGACACACGGACACGGATCAATTGCGGTCCGGTACCATCCCTCGAAACAACTGGGAATTGAGTGTCCTGCGGTCCACCGCGGTCGTTGAGATTCTCACCAGTTCTGGCGTAGCGCCCCAAGCGCTGTCAGCTTCCGGACGGAGCGAATACCATCCCGTGGATGTGGAAGACAAAGCGCGAAACCGACGCATTGAGATTGTGCTCGCTCCCAACCTCGATGCCCTCTTCGACATCATTCGCGCGGAATGATGCCGGAGCTATCGAAACGGTAGACCCTTATTGAATTTCCATCTGGAAGGCTCCCTGAGCGATGTTCATGCTTTCGCCGGTCATGCCCACTACAGTGCCCATGAATGTGCCGACTACAAAGCCGCCAGGTTGCGGGTCGATGTAACTAATCTCAACGGTTACACCACCTCCGAAATTGGTGCTGTACCCATTGGCGGCAGGATCCGCATAAGAGCACGAGCTGCCGCTGGCCACGGAGCATTGTACCTGAGCTCCGTCAATCCAACCCGTAATCGGCTGCTCCAAAACGAGCGCAACACCTGCACCGGTGGCCGTTAATCCACCGACGTTTAAGGTTGTTCCATCCAATTCTGCCGTGAGGCTAACTTCGCCGACAAGGGTTGTGCCGTTTGCCTTCCAAGTCAAAATAGCTTCGCATTCAGGACAATTGGCCCCGCCACAGTCGATGTACAATTCGTCTCCGTCTATGATGCCGTTGGCGCAATTCACTCCATCCGGACAAGGGCCACATGTAACATTCGGATTCTCGCACGGCAAGTAGATGTTGGATTCATAATTCCCTCCGCAGTCCACGCCGATTTCATCCCCGTTCATCAAGTCATCGCAGCAAGTAGGGCAAGGTTCGCAATCTGGACCTCCACAATCAACTCCTTGTTCTAGCCCGTTCAACAGACCATCACCGCAAAGTTCTCCACACGCCACACCCGTATCGCCACCACAATCTACACCTGTTTCTCCCGGGTCTTGCACACCATTGAAGTTGGGGTTGCATGGGTCGCACTCTCCACCGCAATCCACCCACGTTTCACCAAGGAGGGCGTCGTACTGGCCGTTTTCACAGGGGTCACAGGGCGGGCAAATCGGACCGCCACAATCAATCAATTCTTCTCCATTGTTGAGGATCCCATCGTAGCAGTTATCTGGGATTTTGTTGTCATCATTGAGACAACCTGTAGCGACTACGAGTAAAAGCGTCACCGCGGACGCGAAAGAGAGTGAACCGAGTTTCTTCATCGAGAATGAAATTTTGCGCATCGTTGGCAAATGGGTTTACCGTATTTTAGGCAGTGCAAGATAAGTTGAACGCGATTGAAAGCCACGGATTGAAATAAATCCATCAGGGCGACCTCTGAGAATGACCACTCCCCTCCAATTATCCAATAGCTCTTGGATCGTCAAAGAGCAGCCAAACCCGGACGCCGTCGCGCTTCTGATGCAAAACGCGGGGCTCACGCAATTGGTTGCTTCGTTGCTAATCCAGCGCGGATTTGAGGAGCAAGAAGACGTGCTGGGGTTTTTGAATCCCGCACTCTCCGCCATGCATCACTCCTTGTTGATGAAGGATATGAAGGAGGCTGTTGTGCGGCTCCATCAGGCCATTGAAGATGAGGAGCGTATCCTCGTATATGGCGATTACGATGTTGATGGCACAACCGCCGTCGCCATGGTTGCGAGCTACTTGGAAGGTGTTGGTGGTCAGGTTGAAACGTACATCCCGCATCGGTACGACGAGGGCTATGGCGTCAGCATGGAAGGGGTTCGATTTGCTTCCGAAAATCGCTTCTCGTTGATGATTACTCTCGATTGCGGAACCAAAGATTTTGAGCCTTTGCACGACGCGGCCGAGCGCGGCATTGACGTCATCGTATGCGACCACCACCTTCCAGAGGACACCCTCCCAGAAGCCTTTGCGGTCTTGAACCCCAAGCGAATCGACTGTCCCTACCCATTCAAAGAATTGTCCGGATGCGGAGTGGCATTCAAATTGCTCCAATCCCTTGCATACCGCATGGATCTGCCAGAAAGTGGCATCTACGAGGAACTCGATCTCGTGGCCATCAGCATCGGCGCTGACCTGGTTGAACTCAAAGGAGAAAACCGAATCATGGCCTCACAAGGCCTGCGGCAATTGCGCAAACGCCAGCGGCCGGGCATCTTGGCTTTGATGCGCGCTGCAGATATCCACCAAGCCCCGCAAACCATCCGTGACATCAGTTTTACCCTCGGACCGCGCATTAACGCAGCCGGACGCATGGACCACGCCCAGCGGGTCGTGGATTTGCTCATGGAAAAAAGCGACGCACGTGCATCAGAAATGGCGCGCGAAATCGAGGAAATGAACCACCGTCGCCGAGAAGTGGATGAAGCCACGACGAATGAGGCACTCATCCAATTGGAACAGGCACCACACGACAGCTTCTGCAACATCGTTCACGGCACAGACTGGCACCGCGGTGTGGTTGGCATTGTGGCCAGCCGCATGATTGAGCATCGCTACCGGCCCTCGGTGGTTTTATCCGAGGAAAATGGCGTCCTGATTGGCAGTGCCCGTTCGGTCGATGGCGTGGACATTCACGAGGCCCTGGAAGCATGCGAAGATCTCCTGCTCCAGTTCGGCGGCCACACCATGGCCGCTGGCTTGAGCCTGGAACTCCCGCACCTGGATGCCTTCAAAGCACGGTTAAACGATGCCATCAAGGCCCAACTTAATGGCACGCTTCCCAAGCCCATTATCCGCTGCGACCGTGAGGTTCATATCTCGGAACTTTCCCTGGAAGCGCTGAAAGAATTGGAGCAGTTGGAGCCCTTTGGGCCAGGCAATGCGACACCTGTCTTCATTTTGCGAAATGTGGTCTCAGTCCGTCCGCCGCGTACCATCGGTAACCAAGGACGTCACCTCAAAATCACCATTCGCGATCCCGAATTCGATGGACCAACCATTGATGCAATTGGATGGAACATGGGGGAAATGGCGCCGCAAATCAAGCAGAACACGCCGATTGATTTGGCTTTTACACTCGTGAAAAATACCTGGAAGCCGCGGGGATGGCAAAACCGCACAGAGCTCAATCTTCACCTGCGGGCCATTCAGCCTGCAGTGGCCGCATCTGATGCCTGATGAAGATGCACGTCCCGTTGAGGAAACGGAATGGTAATGCCATTGGCACGGAACGCTTCGTTGATCCGGAAACGGATGTTACTGGACACCAGATTTTGCAAGAATGGTTTTTCAATCCAGAAATACACCGTGAACTTCAATGAAGACTCGGCAAAGTCGTTGAAAAGCACCGCGGTTTCAGACTTCTTTACCACCTCATCCTCGGCACGGGCGGCTTCAAGTAAAATTTCCTTGACCTGCTGAACATCCGTCCCGTATGCGACGCTGACATCCAATTGAATCAACGTCGCCCTCTCACCTTGGGTGAAATTTCGGACGGTCTGTCCCGAAATCAGTCCGTTCGGAATCACAATGAGGTTGCCAAATCGTGTGATGACACGCGTTGAGCGTAAATCGATGCGCTCCACGCGCACCATCATTCCGTCAATTTCCAGTTCATCCCCCACGCGGACACCGCCTTCGAATAGCAGGACAAACCCCGAAACCACGTCGTTGAAGAAATTTTGCAGACCGATTCCAACGCCGACGAGCAGTGCCGCCGAACTGGCCCAAAACACTGTCAAATCGATGCCTGCGGTATCAAGCGCCACGACAATCACCAGAAAATACACCACCGTACGGACCAAACGCATGACCATAAACCGCGTGCCTTCTTCGAAATTGGCGTTGCGAAGGAATTTGCGCAACAGAAAACGCACGGTCCAAATGACCACCTGGGCGGCCGCGATGACACTGAAGAACAGCAGGATGGACCTCAGCGAGAGCTCGAACGAGCCCATTTCAATCGTAGTGTTCAAGAAATCCTTCATCGGCTATCCTCAAGGAAGTATCGTGGTGCCAAAGTACGTGGAGATGTTGCGTTTCTGTTCATCCAATGCTTTGCGGCGTTCCAACAATTCGCGCATGCTGGCAACAGCAGCTTCTTCGTTCCGCTCTATGCCTTCGTTCAATTCCGCTAACTGCGCCTGAATGTCTTCAATTTCTTTCCGGTTGTCGCTCAATTTGAGCAAGTGCAGGGAATCCATCAGCGCCTTGTTCAGCAGGTCCTCCTCCCGGGCACTGTAAATCTGATGCACCTCCTCCCAACGCGAACTGACCTTGTGCTTGTCCACTACCGCGCTGACGACGAACGATTGCACCTCCGGGTCAGGGTGCTTAAGGAAGTCTTCCATGGACGGAACGTTTTCAGCCAGCGCGTGCTCGACGAAGACGCCGTACACCTCACTGAAGACTGCGTGCTGGATTTCGAAATTCAGGCTTTGCATGTACGCGATGACGTACCGGGCAAACGCCACCGTCGCTGGGGCCTCACCCTCTGGCGGGGTGGGCGGAGTAAAATCCTTGTCGCCAAAGCGGAGCATCCTTCGAACGAGGTCCCGTTCGATTACGGTGCGGCGCGCCTCTTCCTCGGCCAGCGCACCCCCGAAAAAAGTTGCCTCGACCGGTGCGTGCTCATCCGACCAATCCGGGGCAGCGTGAGCTGAGGGTGGAGGTGGTCCTTGCTCGCCCATGCGCTGCTTGCGGAATTCTTCCCGCTTGAGTGCTTTTTGTTCTTCGAGCAACTTGGCCCGAATGACCTTGTTGATTTCCGATTGCAGCACGTCCTCGGACAACGCCAATTCCTCGGAAGCCAATTTCAAATAGACTCCCTGCTGGATTGCATCCGGAATAACAGCAATGGACCCCAAAATGCTGTGGATCATTTC
>Ga0163109_10005011_pt1 | contig 10015 bp, 10 predicted proteins | sample CRUFie1St13metaG_FD_108704 | JGI IMG/M metagenome (GOLD analysis project Ga0163109, IMG submission 108704) | Marine microbial communities from the Costa Rica Dome - CRUD Field 142mm St13 metaG | ecosystem: Environmental > Aquatic > Marine > Oceanic > Photic zone | place: Costa Rica: the Eastern... | reverse complement strand
TGACCACTCATCTCTGTAGATAACTCAACCATCGTTGTCGAGTTCCCCAAATCATGGATTCCGAAACCCTCCGGTACTTCCTCGGGGATTGAATCGCAGGGCCCCCATGCAACAATACTGGGAATGCTCTCGCCATCGATGTCTATGTCCAAGTCGCTTGCTATTTCCGAAGCCTGTTCTACGGGAACGGCTACAATCACCCTATCATACATGCAAACTTCCCCATCTTCATCGGACTCCTTGGTAACTTGTATGCCCCCTTCCATTAGCTCCAGCCCGGTCACTCTGGTGCCTAGGCAGACGGACGACCCTTCAGACAAGTGTTTCAGAAGTTCCGGGAGAGGTGCATCGGGGATCAGCGAACTTCCCTCGCGACTGACCAATCCCAGCCTAACCCACTCATCCACGAATCTATCCATCCACCTTGGCACCGAGTCAAGCTCTCTTGCTCCCAGATGGATTTTGGAACCCTCATCGGTCTGCCAACCGGTCAGCCTACCCCCTATCCTGGAACCCTTGTCCCAAACTGTGACATCGTGCCCTAGATCGGAAAGCAGCCTCGCAGCGAACATCCCCGAGAGGCCACCGCCGACGATCCCTATGTCCATGGAAAACCCCATAGTAGCCTTGTTCGTTAACTTCTCATAGGCAGGCATGTCAATACGATTCTCATGGGCATGAGTGGGCCTTTTCCTGACCTTCCCCATTATCGGGTCAACGGGCCCAAAGGCCCTGTCGAACAGGCCGAAGCACCATTGGACCCCTGCAATGGAACTCGGGTCTCTGCCGTCGAGTGCGAATCTGTCATTCATCTCCAGAGCCAGACGCATTGCCTCTTCCGCATCCCCTCTCCATCCGGCAAATGCCTTCCCCCATGTCATCCGTACGTTATTGTGCATGGTTCCGTGCCTGACGAGTCCCGTCTGTGCAGAATCCCAGAGGCGATCGCCAGACCTCCCCCTCTCGAGCTCGATCGCGGACAACTCGGAGACTTCCGGGCTCCTTTCGTTCCAAGATGTAATCGCCCATCCGGGGATATTGGCCCAATCATCCGGATTGTCCTTAGCATGCACGTGGTGTTGGGCGTGCTCCCTGAAAACGAGCATCTCATCCAGAAACTTTTCAGCCCCCTTTCCCCCTATCGAAGAGGCGTCTCGAACCATTCTGGTTGTGGAGATCATGCCATAGTGAATCCAAGGGGACATTCTGCTAACCCCATCGCTCAATGCTGCGTTATTCCTCTTCATATGATAGCTCCTTATCCCTGAATCGCACCAATTCTCCCAATGCTCTATCGCATACGAAGAACCCCCAGTTACTCCAGTAACTGCAACAACGGTGGGGTCGATTTCACACTTGGAAAGCAGCTCCGACCCTCCATCCTTTGATAGTTCCAGACGAACATCAACGGGTTCAAAGGGGGGACTCCAGGACTCCGGCATCCTCCTCACCTCTTCCCTGACTATAGGCCAATTTCTTCCTACCCTCGCACGCATTTCGCCATCTGTTGCCTTCCTGAATTTGAACGGCCTGTCCAACGACTTGCCAAAAACGGGCCTTGGCAGTACGCAGTGGGAGTCTACCTCTATCAGGCAGCAGACCTCACCTACTTTCTCTGCCCATTCCTTCCATGGTTGGAGATCGACCATATCAGTGACGACTAGGCCAGACTCCTTCGCTAGGTCAACTAGGTATGGCCCCCTGTTACCTTCTCTGGATACGTGCACAAGGTGATCGACGCGGAGGGTCTCTGCTCTGTCTGCAACGTCGGCAGCACCTTCGAGCAGGAATCTGTGGTGTCTGTATGATGCGTATTGGTACCTCTCATCGATCCCATGGTATACCAGTAGCGGCACTCCTAGAGAATTCGCCGCAAGTCTCGCAGTATCGAAAGTGGGGCATTCGTCAAGCCTGATTGCCGTGCGCATCCAATGTACGACGTAAGAGGGCCGAACGCCTATCTCAGATCTAACAATGCACCTCTCCCTCAAGTGCTCCGGAAGTCCTAGGCTGTCCAGCATGATATCAACGCCAGCATTGCACGAATGTGTCTCAGGGTTCTAGGGAGATTGCCACAACGGAAGCCGGTCCGGGATTTCTGGGCTTATTTGCAACCAAACTTTCGTTGACTCCGCAGGTCTGGGTATCCCCCGGGAACTTGGCCTTGCCGTAGTAGTACGAGGCAACACAGGCACAGAGATGTGCGCTTGCGATGGCAGACATCAACATCTGCTCAATAAGTGATGTAGTGGTTGTCCAGGTGCCGAACAAAGCCGTTGTAAATCCTAGAATCGCTGAAATCAAAGAAGTCAGTACCGCGAGGTGCATCGCTAGTGCGTTCAGTCCAGGCCTTGACACTGAAACAGCCCCGGCGGTCATCAGTATGATGCCGAAGAATGTCGGGAACAGGGCGGTCAAGTAGTCAGTAAACCCATAGAAACTCAGGCCCAGAGTCGCCATCAGCACTCCGGCCGCAATAGTAACATGAGGTATCGTAAATCCAGAGATGGTATATCTTTGCATATCCTTTGCCTAAATCCGTTCAGTATATTATATCCTGTTTCGCTCCAATCACCTTTTCCTATCACCCGATCAGATGAAGGGCATGTTGGTAAGATGCTATTCGGGGTTTCCACGCACTTCGGGTACGGAATCCTGTCCGAACATCCTAAGGATGGCTATTCCGAGCAGACCACTCAGTGTGAATAGGACCATCGCCGAGACTCCCTCCGAGGAGATGGCAACTCGAATGATTACGGTCGATAGAACGAAACCAGTGTTCCTGGCCAGATTCCCGAAATCAGTGTAGAACCAATATGAGACAAGCAGTATCAGAATGTCTGCCAATATGAGGAAAGTGAAGAAGTCAAGGAAGAATATCACCCTACTTACGGACCCGCCCCCGTCCTGGACTGATGCAATCCATGTGAAGAAGGAATAGGCTGCCGTTAGTAGGAATACAACGAGCATGAAATTGGCGACTAACCGCTTGGCGTCGACGAAAAATGCGATGTCCCCCGACATATCGCTTGACTTGGTGGACCTGTCGCTTATCCTGAAGTACGTCAGTGAGGTGTAGAAAAGAGCCAGGAAGGCTGCACACTCAACCAATAGGAAGCCCAAGTCCGAGCTTATCTCCCAACCCTCTGAACTCTCGACCTCTGAGAGTCGTTTCAGGATGTCTCGTACGACCAGCAGAGTTGCTATCTCATACTGCTTGCCCACTGAGGAGGAGAAGGAATCGGGAATCGTCCTAATCAGTTGGTAAACTTCGTAAACCAGAAGTATGGAAAAGGGAGTGTATAGGCTTGAAAGAGGGGAGCTGACCAGCTCCGCCGCTTCTCCTGTTATCGATATCCTCCCTGTGCTGTCGAGAGCCCAAAACCCGATATGGACGAAAAATCCCACCACCGCGAAGATAATTGCAGCCTTGCGAATTCTTTCCTCTGTTTCGTCCCCCATGCATAGTTCGAAGACGACTTTGTTCCACTTAGGCATGAACTTGGCCGGAAAATAGCGTATTTAGTAGTGAATTTATTTTTTAGAAACAATAAACTCGATAATTCTCGACATGCACAACTTCAATTGTCTATAGCACGGCACAAAAACATGGCACAAAAGTCACTTGGCTCTTTGAACTGGGTCAGCCGTTTTCTCGATGAAACTCCGGGGGACGGGGTGACCGGTGGAGGCCCTAGGCAGGTACCGGGAGCCTGCTGGTCTAGGGTGGATCCTGAGCCAATGCCACATCCGGTACTGAGACTGTGGTCCGAGGAAATGGCCAGCCAGCTAGGCCTCGACATCGCTGAGGAGGGTCTGCTTGGTGGAAACGGTAAGGCCGTGGGGATGGATCCTTATGCCCAGAGGTACGGGGGCCATCAGTTCGGTAACTGGGCCGGCCAGCTGGGGGACGGCAGGGCGATAACCCTCGGAGAGGTTGATACAGGTGAGGGCGTACTTGAGCTGCAGCTGAAGGGCTCGGGCAAGACGCCATACTCGCGATTCGCAGATGGACGGGCTGTCCTCCGCTCATCGATTCGGGAGTTCCTGTGCAGCGAGGCCATGCACCACCTCGGCGTTCCGACCACTCGGGCACTATCTCTGGTCACCACTGGCGAGGAAGTGGTGCGGGACGTGATGTACGATGGGAGGCCAGCACCCGAGCCGGGTGCGATCGTGTGCAGGGTGGCTGAGAGCTTCATCCGGTTCGGCAGCTTCCAGATACATTCCATGGCTGGTGACCGAAAGACTCTGCGCGCCCTAGTCGACAACACGGTGAGGCAGCACTTCCCCCACCACTCTTCGAATTCGGACCAGGGCCTGGTGGGGTGGCTGAAGGAGGTTGCCGACAGGACCGCACTCACTATCGCGCACTGGATGCGCGTGGGTTTCGTGCACGGTGTTATGAACACCGACAACATGTCGATTCACGGTCTAACCATAGACTACGGCCCATACGGCTGGTTGGAGGGCTTTGATCCCAACTGGACACCAAACACTACCGACTCCAGCACCAGGAGGTATCGGTACTCCCAGCAGGGCGAGGTCGGTGCGTGGAACTTCGCTCGACTTCTGGAGTCGATTTCCCCCCTGATGGAAGAACCGAAGTTACTGCACGAGGCTTTGGACTCTTACTACGAGTCTTACAGGGGGCACAGTAGCCGTATGTGGGCTCAGAAACTCGGACTCGACGAGTTCCAGGAGGGAGATGAGGGCCTAGTCTCTGAATTGACATCACTTATGCAGTTGACCGAGACTGACATGACTATACTTTTCAGGACGCTTTCTACCATGCAGGAGCCAGATTCCAACCATCTGGACCGTGCCTTCTACGAAGAGGGGGAAATCCCGGAGAACGAGTGGAACTCCTGGTTGGACAGGTGGTGGAACAGGGTGGATGGCCAACCTGACAGGGAATCGATGCTGAATTCCAATCCGAAGTATGTCTTGAGGAACTGGATCGCCCAACTAGCAATCGATGCTGCCGAGAAGGAAGATTACTCAGTGGCAACAGCCCTCTACGAGATGCTGAAGAAACCGTACGACGAACAACCCTGGAATGAGGAAAAATGGTTCTGTAGGAGGCCAGAGTGGGCTAGGAACCGAGTAGGCTGCTCGATGCTGTCATGCTCTAGCTAAACCTAATCAGACGGTCCCCAAGGACCAGAAATTCCGTGATCAGAAACCCAGTCCTTCCAAGTCAACATCGCTGTTCATGTTCACTCTTACTGGGAATGCGAGGGTCACACCTTCCTCCTCGAACCTCCTGAGTATCTCAGTGACGAAGAACGACTTGGATGGCCTCATCTTTCTCGCATTGTCGACGTAGTAGCGAATCTCCATCACTATCTCCTGATCCCCAAAACCCCTCAGTACGACCTCTGGTGGCTTAGGCTTGCTCACAATGTCAGCATGGTTGTCTGCGATGTCTTTCACTATCTCCTCAGCCTTGGTGACGTTGGACCACGTGGCAGTCAGGCCTAGGCGGATCCTGACTCTTAGCTCCATGTCGGAGCTATGGCTGAAGTTCGCTACTGCGTCCTTGGTCAGAAGCTTGTTCGGGATGGTCAGCAGAACTCCGTCTGTAGACCTAACTCTAGTGGTTCTGAGACCGATGTAAGTCACGTCCCCCCACTTAGAGTAGGTTCCCCCCAGGTTCTTCGGAAGTAGTATCCTCTCACCCTCCCTGAATGGCCTGTCAATGATGATGAATACCCCTGCGATAACGTTCTCCACTGTGTCTTGTGCCGCAAAGGCTACCGCGAGCCCGATGAACCCCAGGCCGACCACCAAGCCGGTAACGTTGATCCCGAACTCGTCAGCTGCTGTGAGAATCACCAATGCCCAAAGGGCAACTCCGGCGATCCTGTAAAGGAAGTTCTCGAGCCCCTCATCGAAGTCGACGTTATCCATCAACTTCCTCATGTAGGCCTTTATGACCCCTATCAGAGGTATGCCTATTACGAGAATCAACACACCAGAAGCAGGTCCAGCAGAAAGGGAGTCAGAAAGGCAGGAGAAGGTAGGCTCCAATTCGTTTGGAAAGTTTTCGAGACATCCAGACATGAAATCCGCTAAAGAAGGAGGCACAATAGGTTACCGATTATATTCCCCTCTCTAAGCGTTCTACGATAGATAAGATGCTGACTCAGCAGCACCCATCGCATGAACAACTAGCGCCACAGGGGTCACAGTCGCAGCAGTCACAAGGCATGTCCCTCCGAATGCTGATTATTATTTAGAGGTACCTAAATTAATATCTCTAACTTCGGAATTATATTGTTTCAGAGGGAGAGTCGCCCCTCCCTCTGATTTTCGTATCATCTCAGTGTTCGATCGGAGAAAGCGGGAGTTACAATCCCGTCTCTTATCGTAGTGCGTGAAAGCATCACGCTAGTATTCCGCCTAGTAGTCCTTGTAGGAACCACCAGATATCCATTGTTTCTCTCAACATGAACCCTTCCATCTACCTAGGGGTTATCAAGACGTGTATCCATCACGCCCTTCTACCAAAACACGCCTTGATAACCTATACGTCCATGGTACAACTTATGATTAGGATGATATTGACTTTGATGGTTGGGTCTTACGCTGGGATTGCTATCAGCGTGATGAGCTTCTCAGCCTTCCTCGCGTGAGCGATGAAAGGGTTGGTGCGAGTTGCCTAGCGAATGCCATGTGCGAGTCAGCGTAAAATCAGCAATCGTGATTGCTGCAGGCACAACAGATAAGACCCCCTCCTCCCAATCAAATCCATGCTCCCCATAGTGTGTCCACGGTGCCATACAGCACTGGAGGACAAGGGCGAGTGGTGGAGCGGAAGCGCCTGCGAATGCGGGAAATGCAGAGGAATACTTGCAGACAAGAACTGGTTGGAAAATAACATGCACCAGGGCGACTATCAGAGACTGACAGCGAGAGTGTTCACTGGCTCACCGGCAGGAATACTATGCCCGCATTGCCTAACCACTCGCCCACGACTCCCCATTGAGATGTCCAAATTCACGGTGTCCCCCGACGGGAAAAGCTACGAGGTCGATGGTTGCCACAAATGCGGATCGATGTGGTTTGACCAGGGCGAGTTGGAGCCATACGAGGAGGGGGAAGCAGGCGACCCAACTATCGTTAGGGCCAGGAACAAAAAGGACCCAGTGGAAAGGATGGGAGATGCCACTGCTGCTGATGTAGGTCTCGGAATCCTTGATTTATTGGCGGCAATTCTCACTGGATTCTAGACCATGGAATGGATGCCCCTGCATCGCGTCCCGAGAGTCGTAAAGTTGCTAACATATATTTACTGAAATTTTGTCCTCTACTCGTGGCAAAGAGCTCTTCACAGTGGTGGAAGGATGAGGAAAACAATGGCGGAGGAAGCCCCAGCCAAGCCCTCCCCGCTTCTTTCAGTAACAATGTAACGACATTGGACGGCAGACCGCCAGAGAAGAATAGGCTGACTGCGGGTATTCTAGCACTATTGGTGGGCGGTTTCGGAGTTCACAAATTCTATCTGGGCTACAACAACCAAGGAATTATTCTGCTCCTGATGTCAACGTTAGGGATGATCTTGGTCTTGCCACTATTTGCATCTGCAATTATTGCATTCTCAGAAGCTATAATCTATCTCACAACGAGTGATCAGAAATTTTACGATACCTACGAGGCCAACCAGAAATTATGGTTCTAAATTCGGCCGGCAGAATTCTAATATTAGTACGCCACCTTGTGATACATGCAAATCAGCGAGATACTTTCACAATCGAAAGATATTCATCAATGGATAGTTGACAAAAGAAGAACAATCCACCGCAATCCCGAATTGATGTACGAGGAGTTCGAAACGAGCAGGCTCGTTCAAAATACTCTGAAAGAGCTAGACATTCCATTTGAAAAAGACATAGCGATAACGGGTGTTGTCGGCCTCATTGGGAACGGGGGCGATCCCTGTGTCGCACTTAGGGCGGATATGGACGCCTTGCCCATACAAGAAGAAGCAGATGTGGATTTTAGAAGTGAAATTGATGGGAAAATGCATGCCTGCGGACACGATTGCCACACTGCGATGCTTCTGGGTGCAGCAAGAGTCCTGAAACAAAACGAACAGGCAATAGACGGGACAATCAAGCTGATCTTCCAACCAGCAGAAGAAGGAGGAGCAGGTGGAAAGATGATGAGGGAGCAGGGGGTTTTGGAAAATCCCAAGGTGAGGCAAATCTTCGGATTACATGTCACTGACAAATTACCCGTTGGTACCCTAGCATCAAGAGAGGGAACTCTTTTGGCGGCTACGTCGTCAATCAAGATTTTAATTAAAGGAAACGGGGGACACGCAGCCATGCCTCACCTTACGGTAGATCCAGTGGTCACCGGCTCGAAGATAGTGGTCGAGCTTCAGACTCTAATCTCCCGTGAGTTGGATCCCTTGGAATCTGGCGTAATCAGCATCACGATGGCAAACGCGGGCACCGCGACGAATGTTATACCTCCGACAATGGAATTACAGGGCACCATAAGATCACTGACCAGCGAGGGCATTTCCCAGTTGCAGAACAGAGTCAGAGAGGTAGCAGAATCAATAGCCGTTGCCAATCGATGCGAGGCCGAGGTGACGTTTCCAGGGAACGATTTCCCACCTACTGTGAATGATTCCGGATGCTGGGATTTGAGCAAATCCGCCTCGGAAGGAATCCTAGGGCGGGGGATGGTCGAAGAAATGGAGCCAATAATGGGTGGGGAGGATTTTTCCTACTACACCGAAGTGATTCCCGGATGCTTTTCTTTCATAGGAGTCGGCAATCCGGATATGGAGGCATATGGCGTGCACCACCCCAAGTTCAAGGTAGATGAGGACGCTCTGTCGCTGGGAACTGCCATTCACGTCAATACGGCATTCAATGCATTGAAGGAAGCGACGTAGGGGGGGTCTAGCTCAGATGGTTAGCATGGAGGATGTTGAAAGGGCGCAGAAAGAATGGGGCGACGGAATCGTTGCAATCTCCGAAGCCCACAGGAATGGCGGCGACTACATCGGAATCGCAACTAATCACATCAACACGCTGTACGCGTATCAGATTGGATCAGTCATGTTCAAACCTACGTTGGCTGCAGTGAATCAGTTCCGCCCGACTTTCGAATCCGCCTTGTCTTACTTCGTCGCATCGAACAACGCTTGCCCTGAGGACGAAGGTTTTGCGATAAAGGGCTGGACCAAGGTTAGGTTCGAGAATGACAAGGTGACCATCGACGGAAATAGGGCCTTTGCAATGGGCAACTATTTCTTCACCGATCCCGAAGGAACTGAGGTCAAGGTGGAGTATACCTTTGGCTATATCGGGGATGAGGATTCGAACCTCAGAATCCAGCTTCATCACTCCTCTATGCCCGCCTCTACAAATTGAGCCTAGGGGATTAACCCCTGCCGATTTACTGGTGACATAAACGGGACTGCCGGGAAATCGCTTAAACCGACCTACACTTGTAGTGGAATGATGATTGAGGTCTTATTCATCGAACTCCTATTTTGGGTGGGGGCGTTGTATCTATCAGTCTTCGAGTGGATAAAGGTAAGGGACTTAAAATCAAATGAGAAAAACGACTTTTTTGTACCAGCCGGCTTCTTAGCTCTCGTCTTCATAGGGTCTCTTATGCTACAAATTCCCATTTTTTCCGCGTTTTGTGCCATTGCATTTCTGCCTCTGGTCATTTCATTGGTGATGACTGGTCTGGCCCAGGATAAGCAAAAATCCGACGGGGATTTGACGTACAATGTAGGGGACAGATTCTGGGTAACCCTCAACGAAGACGTCTCGCTCACTACCGACCAGGAAGCCTTCATCGGAAAGGAGGGAGAAATCGACGAAGTGAGCCATGATCGAACCGTTTCCATGACCTTCGCAGATGGTTCAGAGGCCGAACTCCCGATAAAGTGCCTGAGCAACACGCCCCCCAACTCAGAGAGGCCAGAGAATAAGGGATGGTGGACAAATTGACTTCCGGGCAATCGTTCATGCCTAGTACC
>Ga0163109_10005010_pt1 | contig 10016 bp, 8 predicted proteins | sample CRUFie1St13metaG_FD_108704 | JGI IMG/M metagenome (GOLD analysis project Ga0163109, IMG submission 108704) | Marine microbial communities from the Costa Rica Dome - CRUD Field 142mm St13 metaG | ecosystem: Environmental > Aquatic > Marine > Oceanic > Photic zone | place: Costa Rica: the Eastern... | reverse complement strand
AATTTTTTATATATTTTTTTGAGATAATATACTAAATCATGTTATTTTTTTTTAATAAAGTAAAAAAATAGTGATGGAAAAAAGTATGGCGTATTTTTTTTATAGTCTAAAAATGCTTCCCCATATAATTTAGTAAATCTTTTCTCTTTTAGTAACGGAGAGAAATAGCAGTATAAACTATAAAAAAAAGCCAAAAAAAATAAATCTAGTGTCATAGTTGGAGATGTCCATAATACTATACAAAAAGAAAAATAAATAGGTTGTCTCATCAATTTGAATAAACCATTCACGGGCATTGGCGGAAATTTTGGTTTTTCTGATAGAAACATAGAAGTCCAACCTAGTGAACCAGTCTGTACTTTATAACCAGCTTGGATTGAAGATATGCCTAAAAGAACCCAACCCAAAATAAAAAATAAAGAATTAAGAATATTGAAAGGATATTTCAAATCATAAATTATAATGCCACTTGGGGTCCATAATAGAAATAATAACAATAATTGAATAGATGCAATAGTAACATAAACAGTTGTTTCTAAAGTTTTGGCATAATTTCTTGGAGCAAAAAGCCTTAGAACTCGTCTTCCAGAATTAGTAAGTAAAAAAGAATGTAAAATAGGAAATTGTAATAGTAAAAAAATATTTATAACTATGCTTAATGGTTGTATTAAAGAACCTAATGATACGGTAAACCCATTATATAATACCCAAAACATACACATCCCAGAAATAACGAAAGTAATATGACAAACAGCCCCATATAGTATTGAGATCAATTTTGTTTTAATATTTCTTAGGTCAAAGCTTTTTCTAAAATACATAATTCAATGAGTATATTAAGGAAATAAAACAATAAAAAAAGGGCTACTCAAGTAGCCCAGGTATAGGGAGGAAGTACTAAATATTGAGTACTCTGGAATTTTTAATTATCCATTAATAATAAAATTTTCAACCATAAAAATGGTGACTATTTGGCGCACCTAAATTTTTGTTTTTTACATGCATTAGAACAATATTTCACTTCATTCCACACTTTTGACCACTTTTTTCTCCAGTTAAATGGTCTTTTACATATAATGCATATCTTACTTGGAAGTTGAGTTTTTTTCATTGTTTACTCATAATACTAAATTATTAAATGTTAAAGAAGTAGGTAAATTTACTATTTTTGGTGAGCCAGTAATTTCTTTACTGGCTCGATCGATAGGAGATGTGAAGTATATGAAACTTAAATCTTCCAACTCTTTATCAATTAATATTTGCAATTTACAGACCAAATGTAGATTTGTTCACAAAATATTAATCATATGAATTTTTGGCTTGTTTATTGCAATATCTTAGTAGGTTGGCTCCTTAATAAGCCCGTCCAGATAATAGTAAATCTGGTAACGTAAACCCTCTTGAGCCAGTTAGACAAGTACCCCTGTAAAACTGGCTCCACTATAAAAAAAATTAGGGTACTTTTTTTATCTTAAATAAAACTCCTAGAATTATAGAAATAATCGCCGCTGCAAAACTTAATAGAGCTCCCATTTTAGCAGCATCTTGAACTGCCCCTGGATCAAATGCAACTGTAGCTACAAATAATGAAACTGTGAAACCTATACCTGCTACCATCCCTAAAACAAATATATCAGCATAAGTCATCCCTTCTGGCATCCCAAAATTAAGAGGTTTTGCAGCTATCCAACCAAAAATAAAAATCCCAAATGGTTTACCTATAAACAGACCGGCTAAGACTAGCCAAGTAGCATCACCAATTGCAGAAAAAGCAACTCCAGCATTCATTAAACCAAAGAAAAACAATATAAATTCAACAGGTACTTTTAAACTATGTTCTATATCATTAAGTAAGTCGTGCTGATGCTCCTCTTCTTTTGCAAAAAAACCAAAGTCAGATTCTGCATGAGGTATTACAGGAACCATGAATAACAAACCTAATGCAGGATGAATTCCAGACTCCTGGAAACAAAGCCATGTAATAATACCACCAAATGCATATGGCCAAAATGAAAATATATTTCTCACTTTGGTAGAAACTGGATTTTTAGGATCATCTCCATCTAGTTTTCTCGGTAGCCAATTAGCAAGTATATATACTAAAAAAGCTGCTATAGCTGCATAAAGAATAAAAATTGGTTGAAGTTCACTAGAAGGATAGAATACAGCCAAAATAATCAATCCAGCAGCATCGTCAGCAATAGCTAGAAGTAAAAGGAACCGAACAGCAGGATGGCCTGCTCCAAAAATAATTCTACCAATAAGATACGAAAAGGCAATATCTGTAGCAGTTGGTATAGCCCAGCCATTTGCTACTGCATTATAGGTGTCTGAACCCATGAAATAAGCTAAGCCTAAATAAACAGCAATTGGTCCAAACATTCCACCAGAAGTAGCAACTAATGGAGTAAGTGCTTTTTTTCCTCTGAGTGGGCCAGACTTAAGAGCAACAGCTTCCCATACTTCTTTACCTGCTACAGCAAAAAAGAAAGCCATAAGTAAATCATTAACTAAATAATGAAGCGTAAGTGTTCGATGAAAGTGACCTTCATCATCGTAATGACCGTGTCCTATAAAACCACCATCCCATATTGGATACTCTACAAAATGATGATAACTTTCATAATTTATATTAGCCCAAAATAAAGCTATTAATGCTCCAATTATTAACAAAAGAGAATATTCTGTAAGAAAACTCAAAACTTTTTTCATATTAAACCCTTAAATTATTTATGATTTAAATAAAACTTTATTTTTAGAAAGACAAGTTAATTAAAAAATATTTATATTTATATCCCTTTTTTATAAACTAACTCCCATAAAATAAAATCAAAATTAATACCCTTTATTTAGATCGACAACTCCATTAGGTAACTTACCTTCAATTAAATCTTTGATATTTGAAGCTAAAACTTTAGATGAACTTTCAATAGGTGTATCAGCTGCAATATGTGGTGTAACTGTAACATTTGGAAGTATCCAGTAAGGATGTTCTTTAGGTAAAGGTTCCTGCTGAAAAACGTCTAGGGTAGCACTCAAAATGTGGCCAGACCTTAAATTTTCCATAAGAGCAGTATCTTCAATTAATTCACCTCTACCAGCATTTATAATTTGAGATCTTCTTGGTAAAAGCGATAGGCTATAATTATTTAATATAAATCTTGTATCTTTAGTAAGTGGTAATAATAATATTAAGATTTCTGAATTTTGGAGAACTTCTTTAAGTCCGTTAGTCCCTTGTAAGCATCTAATTCCTTCAATATTTTTTCTAGTTCTACTCCAACCAAAAATCTTAAATCCAATTTTTTTTAGAAATAATGAAACAGGTCTTCCAAGCTCCCCTAAACCCAAAACACCAATTGATCTATCTCTAGCTATTGGAGGTTTAATTTTATGACGCCAAATACCATCTTGACCAAGAATATGTCTATCAAGTCCCAAATGTAGTCTTAAAGTATGAGCTAAACACCATTCGACCATACTATTAGTAAGACCAGTTTTGTCTATCATTTTGATCAAGGGACATTTTAGGGTCTTATTTCCAATAAAATCTTCAATTCCAGCATATAAACTCAATACAGCTTTTAAATTTTTGAACTTAGAAAAGTCTCTAATTAGTTTTACTCTATTTTTTATAACTGGTGAGTAAATTATGAAATTAACTTCTTCAGAAGAGTTATCACCGTTATCAGACAATTTAAAATTTTTAATACCTTTTTGTACCAACTCTTTTGTAAGAGTTTCTTTATAGTACGGCAATAAATCTGACATAAAAAGAATTTTCATATTAATCTTTTTTTATTAACCGATGAACATGAGAGCTTTGAATTAGACCAAAAATTCCTAAAACTACAAGCATTGCTGATCCCCCATACGAAATTAATGGAAGTGGTACTCCAGTTACTGGAGCCATGCCAGTAACTGCAGCTATGTTAACAAAAAAATAAGAGAAAAAAGTAGTGGAAAGTCCAATAGTTAATAAACTACCAAATCTATTCTTATTTTTAAATGCTGAAAATAGACAAAAAATAAGAATTGCTGAATATATCAATAGCAACCCAACTCCTCCAAAAAATCCAAATTCTTCTGCGATAGTAGTAAAAATAAAATCAGTATGTTTGTAAGGCAAAAAATCTAACTGGCTTTGGCTCCCTTGCATAAATCCTTTACCTTCTAAGCCTCCAGATCCTAATGCAATTTTTGACTGTGTAATTTGATAACCAACCCCAAGAGGATCTTTTTCCGGGTTTAAAAATGTATCAATCCTATTAAATTGATAATCAGTAACCAATTGCCATGATGTATTTCTACTGTAAAATAAAAGTACTAAAAATGCCGGGATTAAAAAAACTACTATTAAAAAATAAAAATAGTGAACACCTGCTGCAAACATCATAGTTACTCCCGTCATCGCAATTATAGTACCTGTACCTAAGTCTGGTTGAGGTATAATAAGTGCAGTAGGTAAAACAATTATAATGATAGGAATAATTACCCAGAATATTTTAGACGTATTTGCAGGTTTGAGCCAATCATAATAAATTGCAAGAAACATTACTAATCCTACCTTCATTATTTCAGAGGGTTGAAATCTAAATGACCCAAATTCTAACCATCTTTTAGCACCTCCACCATAATCACCAAAAAAAAATACTGAAATAAGCAATAGAACTCCAAAAAAATATACGAAAGGAGAACAGGCACGCCAAAAATCTATTCCGATACAACCCATTATTAACATTATGACAAACCCAATTAAAAATCTTTCTATTTGAGGTTTACTCCATTTTTCGTAATCACCATCTGCAACAGAATATAACATCAGAAAACCAAAACATCCTACTACAAGAATAAGAAATACCAGTGGCCAATGTAAGTAAAAAATTTTTCCTAGACCAGTTGGTAATTCTTTATAATTTTGGGTATAAGTTACAACTATAATAAAAATCCTTCATATATGGAAATCATTTCTCTTTTAATGTTATTAATTATTGAATTCATTTTGTTTCTTTCTTCAGCAGGATATTCTTGCAAAGATGGTAAAGCACCATTTAAGGCATAAATAAGAATATCTCTCGCAATAGGTGCGGCAACTTTCCCACCACCTCCTCCATGTTCTACAACTATACTGACAGAGAATTTTGGATTTGTAAAAGGTGCATATCCTGTAAATAATGCATGATCTCTTTGATTTCTTGGGAGATCTTGATTTTTAATTATACCTTTGTTCCTTTCTTTTTCTGAAATTTGTCTAATTTGAGATGTTCCTGTTTTTCCTGCAAATGTTTTAGTCTCATTAATTAATCTAGAATTAAAGGCTGTACCTGTTTTATTATTTACAACTCCAAACATTGCTTGTCTAATAATATCTAAGGTACTTTTTTTTATATCTAATAATTTATGTTTATCATATTTGACGGGTTTTCCATCAATAGCTTTTATCAAAGAAGGTTTAATTTCTAAACCAGTTGCAATCCTAGCTGTCATGATTGCAATTTGAATTGGAGTAGATAATATATACCCTTGTCCAATGCCAGAGTTGAGAGTGTCACCTGTAAACCATGATTGATTTTTATTATTTTTTTTCCAACTTTTTGAAGGTATTAACCCTTTAGATATCCCAGATAATGGCAAATTTGGTGTTATGCCTAGTCCAAATTTTCTTGCTGTTTTGGCGATCCTTTCGATTCCTACTCTTTCTGCCAAATTATAAAAATAGACATCACAAGACTCTTCTATTCCCTTTAGTAAACTAGTACTACCATGGCCAGAATATTTCCAACAATGAAATTTTCTCTGTTCTAATTCATAAAATCCATTACATTCAAATAAATCTTCTGGATTAATTAAATTATCTTCTAAAGCTGCAATAGCTACAATCATTTTGAAAGTTGATCCTGGCGGATAATTTCCAGAAATAGCCTTATTAGCTAATGGTTGGTTTTTACTTTCGAGCAAAATATCCCAATCTTTTTGAGAAATTCCTTCAACAAACTTATTGGGATCATAACTTGGATTAGATGCCATACAAATTATTCCACCATTTGATAAATCAATTACAACAGCAGATGCACTATAATCTTTAATTCTTAACATGGAAAATTTTTGTAAATTCGAATCTATAGTTAAGTGAATATCTTTTCCAGATGAACTAGGTTCCTCTGCAAGTTTTCTAATAATTTTTCCAGAGGCATTTACTTCAAATTTACCAAGTCCCACTTGCCCCCTAAGATACATATCTAAACCTTTTTCAATACCAACTTTTCCAATCTTAAAATCTTGAATTTGCAAAATTGGATCATCAGTTGAAATTCTCTTTAGGTCCTTACGAGATATTACTCCAACGTATCCTAAAAGATGAGCTAATAACTCTTTTTTTGTATAAAATCTTTTTAAATCAACCTCAGGAACTATGCCTGGCAAAGAAGGTAAATTAACTAAAACATGCTTGAATTCAATCCAACTAAGGTTTTCTGCTATAATAATTGAAGAATTAGACCTCTTTTTCTCCAATTTTTTAATGATTTCAATTTTTCTTTCTTGACTTATATTGATCAACTTTGAAAGATTTTCCATAACATTTGGTAAATTTATATTTTTATCTCTCAAAATTTTTATACGATAATTTTCTTTATTCTTTGCTAAAATTGTACCTTTCTTATCAAAGATAACCCCCCGCAAAGGGGGTAAGATCTCAATATCAATTCTATTTTCTTCTGCTAGAAGCCTGTATTTTTCAGATTCATTTAGTTGAATTTGACGGATCTGCCTTATTAAAAGACCTACTAGTATTAATTGACTAGTACCAATCAAAAAAGATCTTCGTCCAAATTTTTTATCTAAGATATTTTTTTTTAAATAATTTATTTCCATTATAAAAATTTTGAGTTTGATTTCTTTTTATCTTTAAACAACAAAATTTCTAACAAATAAACAATTAACGGAAAAGACAAAATAGTAAAAATAAAACGGGTAAACCATATATTAAAATCCAATTCCTCAGTTAGTCCAATTAGGGAAGTTATAAAAATGAAAGTGTCTATAGTGATTAAAAATAAAATAAAATAAATCACTTTTAAAAAAAAGCTATCAACTGAAATCTTCGTTAGAATAAGTTTTATTGATAAAGAACCCAACAAAATCAAAAGTGGCCATAAACCTAATGGCCTATACCATAAAATATCTGCAAAAAATGATAATAATATTAAAATACTTATCGATGAATTTTTAGGATCCAATATGATCCAACCAAAGATTAAACATAATAAAAGATCTGGCTTTTCAATAATAACTGGTTGATTATAAATGGGAGAAATAGGAAGGATAACGAGTAGAAATCCAATGAAGAGAATAATAGTCTTCTTATGCTTAATAATATTCATGGAAGATATCTATATATTCATTTACAAAGATAAAAACATAATTTTTATACTGTCTTTTTGTGGTATTTATTAATTAGCTATTTTTTGTATAATTTTGCCGACTCCAGATGGTATTTTATGTTCTCTATTTATCAATACTCTTAAATAATCAAGTTTATTAATATTTGCTGATAATTTGACTCTTATTTTTTTGTCCGAAGATAAAACTACTTTCCCAATCAAAATACCTGGGGGAAAAACACCTGCGGTACCGCTAGTATAAATTCGAAACCCTGGTTGAATTTTTTCTACACCCCTAATAAAATCCACAAGTGGAGTAGAAGAGTTATCACCTCTTACTATTGCTTCTTGATTATTCGGTTCAATTATTACAGGAACATAAGATTTAGTGTCAGATAGTAGTATAATCCTTGATATTTGATCTTCTACACCTGAAATTCTTCCGACTAAGCCAAGACCATCTACAACCGCTGAACCGTCAATTATTCCGTCTTCGGTACCAACATTTAATAATGCTGAAGAATTATAGGTGCCACCACTATCTGCAATGACTTCTCCAGAAACCCAATCTAATAAAGGATTTACTTTTAAATTATTAAGCGCCCTTAGTTTAGCATTTTTTTGCTCTAATTGTATTGCCGCTTCTCTCCATTTTTTCATATCCTGCAGTTCGTTTTTTAGGTTTTTATTTTGTTCATAAACATTTGTAAATGATGAGATATCTAAGACAATTCTACCAATAACTTTGATAGACGTTGTAAAAAATTCAACATTGGGAACAATTTGATTTAATAAAGCTAGCCGAAACCTTTCGGCCCTATGATTATCAATTCTCCATAATAAAAATAAGAAGAGAAAAAAAATAATAGCTACTAATAAAATTATATATCTTAAAACTAACCCATAGCCTCTTTGACTCTTTAAAGACATAATTATTTATTTTTTTTAATTAATATAATTTAGTTAAGTAAATTAATTTTATGTACCATAATCAATCACATGAGCCAATTGTCTTTCAAACTCTAAAGATTTGCCTGTTCCTAATGCAACACAGTTCATTGAATCATCTGCAACAGAAATTGCTAAACCAGTCTGCTCTCTAAGCGCCAAGTCTAAATCTCCTAGAAGTGCTCCACCTCCAGTAAGCATTACACCTCTATCAACTATATCAGCCGCAAGATCAGGAGGAGTACTTTCTAATGCTGCCATAACAGCCTCACAAATTTGCTGAACTGTTTCAGCTAAGGCTTCAGTAACTTGAGCTTGAGTAATTTGTGTTTCTTTTGGGACACCATTCAGTAAGTCTCTTCCTCTTATTTCCGAGTGGGCTCCTCTTCCATCTTTAGGCATTAATGCAGTACCTATAGTTGTTTTTATTCTCTCAGCTGTCGCTTCACCAATCAATAAGTTTTGTTGTCTCCTTAAATAGGATATGATTGCAGTATCCATTCTATCGCCACCAACCCTTACAGATCGAGCGTATACAATATCTGCAAGCGATAAAACTGCAACTTCTGTAGTACCCCCACCAATATCAACCACCATTGATCCCGTTGGATCTGTTATTGGCATACCTGCCCCTATCGCAGCAGCAATAGGTTCTGCAATTAAACCTGCTTTTCTTGCTCCAGCGGAAAGAACAGATTCCCTAATTGCTCTCTTTTCAACTGGAGTAGCTCCATGCGGAACGCAGACAACTATCTTCGGTTTTGCAAAACTCCCTCGCCTATGAACTTTCCTTATAAAATGTTTTATCATTTCTTCAGCAACATCAAAGTCAGCAATTACACCGTCTCTCATCGGTCTAATTGCTTCAATAGAACCGGGTGTTCTACCAAGCATAAGTTTTGCATCTTCACCCACAGCTAAAACTTGTTTTTTTCCATCCCGAATATGATAAGCAACAACTGAAGGTTCGTTCAATATTATACCTCGACCTTTTACGTATACTAAGGTATTAGCTGTTCCTAAATCTATAGCCATATCAGCAGAAAAGAAACTACTTAAAAAATTAATCATATTAAATTGTCCATTATCAAATCTTTTTGATTATTATCATTTTTTTCTGAATTATTAATATATAAATTAATTAATATTTGGTCCATATATTATTAATTGGCTATAGCTTTTGGAGCTTTTTTTTGTCTTCTTAAGACAAGTTTATTTAAAGAATTTATGTAAGCCTTTGCACTAGCTACAACTGTATCTGTATCAGAAGACTGACCAGTGACAATTTTTCCAGCTTCTTCTAATCGAACTGAAACTGTTGCCTGCGCATCAGTTCCCTCTGTTACTGCATGTATCTGAAAATGTTGAAGCCTAGCTGAGTGAGGAAATACTTTCTTTATTGAATTAAAAACTGCATCGACCGGACCATCCCCAATTGACTCAACTTTGTATTCTTTATTTTCCATAATAATAGTAGCTTTAGCAGTTTGAGGTACCTTGGTACCACATTTAACATCTAAATCGATAAGTTTTAAAAAGTCATTTTGCTCCCCCATTGCAGTATCAGAAAGTAAAGCTAATAAGTCATCATCATAAATTTCTTTTTTCTTATCTGCTAAAGATTTAAACCTGTAAAACAAATCTTGTAATTGATTATCACCAAGGCTGTAACCTAAATCGTTAATT
>Ga0163109_10005009_pt1 | contig 10017 bp, 5 predicted proteins | sample CRUFie1St13metaG_FD_108704 | JGI IMG/M metagenome (GOLD analysis project Ga0163109, IMG submission 108704) | Marine microbial communities from the Costa Rica Dome - CRUD Field 142mm St13 metaG | ecosystem: Environmental > Aquatic > Marine > Oceanic > Photic zone | place: Costa Rica: the Eastern... | reverse complement strand
CCGGCCTCGAGCTTCGCGATCTTCAGCTTCAGCCCCTCGACCTCCTCGCGAGACCTGTCCCTTTCCTCGCGCAGCTCCTCGTTCTCCTGGCGAAGTGCCTTGACCAAGGCGGGCTCGGTGTCGGTGCCCTCCTCCCCCCTTCTCCTCTTCTGGGGGACCATGGCGCGCGGCCCCTCGCTCTCCGCCGCCTCGCCGTCGTCTCGGTCGTTCTCTCAGTCCCGACCCTCCTCGTTGGTTCCCCCCACTCGAAGGAAAAAGGTGACAATTCTCCCGCAATTCTCCTCCGATTTTCGTATTTTCGTCATTGAGAGACGTAACCGTCTGCAAGAGAGAGAGAGAGGGGAACGATGACGCCCGCGGACGAGGAGGCCGACGAGGAGAGGCTGCTTCGCGAGGACGTGGCGGAGGCCAGCCCCAGGAGTGCGGCAGAAGTAGACGTTGAGGAGGCCATGCCGAAGAAGAAGAAGAAGCTCGTGCTGTGGCGGGGCTCCGCGCGCCGCTTAGTTCTCCTCGACCCGATCCTGTTCGCCAAAAAAACAGCGCTGGTCTTCGCAGCCTCGTACCTCCTGATTCCCCTCATCGCGGAGAAAGCGGCCATGCCCGCGTGGATCTACGCCTCGCTGCTGGTCCTCATCCACGTCGGCGTGCTCATCATCTACCTCTACCGCGTCAGGCTGCGGAGCCTCGACATGGACCGAATCTCTCTGGGAGCGAGGGTGTTGGGGCTCGGTTTCACAACCTGGCTTCTCTTCGCGGTTTCGGGATGGCAGGATCGCGAAGACCTCGTGAAGCTGTCGTGGCAGATGCTCGCGCTATGCGCCGTCCACACCGTGCTGCTCGCGCTTCTCATGGTGGCCGTGGAGCCGGCCGGCCAAGACCGGTAGCATCGCGCTCACACACACACACACAGAAGCACAAGAGAAGAATAAGAAAGAACAGCTGCTCGGTCCTCGTTGTAAACCCATTTAAAACACACACACACACACACAGACCTTCCCTCCGTCCCTGCTACTCAGGTGCCCTGGGCCTGGTGAGGTTCATGGAGGGGTGGTCAAAGATGAGCTGCTCGTTCCAGATCCCGTTGAGGTTGCAGACGCAATGCAGCGCCGGCTCCACATTCGCCTGCCTTATGCCCTCGAAGTTCCTCGCGCTGGTCCTCATCTCCTCGTTCTCGTGCCTGGCGTGCGTCTCCTTCAAATTTCTCTCGTACTCGTCGTACGCACTCATCTCCTGGAAAGCATCCCACCTCGGCTTCTTCTCGGCCTCCTGCTGGTGGTGGTGCACATTCACCTGCTCCTCTGGCATCCTCCTCAAGGCCTCGAAATACGTCCTCCAGTCCCTCTCATGCGCTGGTCTAGAGAACGGGCCCCTTGCCTCCTGGTCACGATGAGGAGGGTAGGTCTGCGGCACCTCGCAATCCATTGGATCCGAGACGTCTTCATCGGCGGGGATAGGGGAGGCAGGGCGCGATTCACCGGCACTGTAGTCAATCGCGCTAGGCTCGGGCGAGGACTCCAAGTCTGGGGCCTGCCGGGAGTCGAACCTCGACGCCTGAGGTGGCGGCGGCTGGGGCGGCTGGGGCGGTACGTCGTTGTCGATCGCACTACGCTCGCGCATTCTCTTGCGGTGCTGAGCGGCAGAGGGCGGCTTCAGAGGTCCCTTGGGAACCTCCGCCTGGAGCTTCTGGGCCTTGGCCAATCGCATTAGGGCCTCTTTACTGGGGACCGCGCTCCCAGTCCTGCAAGGACGCCGAGGCGAAAACGTCAGGACCGCGAGGGGGTGGGCTGGGGAAGAGAGAGAGAGAGACAAAAAGTTTGGAAAATTGCGAGAAGGGTTCCGATATGAGCTTCTCTCACCTGTTCCTGGCGTCCTCCTGGGTTAGGGTCTTCGAGGTGCTCCCCTTGAACCTGTCCTTCTTCTTGCTGATGTATCCCTGGCTGCTGCGCTTCTCCGTGTTGGTCTTCCACTTGGGCTGGATGAACTCAAGGCCCTCTCCCTCGTTTTCCCTCTGGCCCTCCCTCGGCGTGGGCGACGTGGCCTCGCTCCTCCTCAACTTTTGCTTCTTGGCGGGCCCCTTATCCTTCCTGGCGGGCCCCTTATCCTTCCCAGCAGCCCGCCTACTGACCTTAGGACCTTTGTTTCCCTTGGACGGCCTGGCGAGGCCTCCCATCTCGCTCCCTCTCGCCTCCGTTGCCACGGTGACCTCCGACGCGGTGGCGTGGCTCACGCCGCTCAGGCCTGAGTCCCCCACGTCCGCCTCCACGCCCTGGTCCAAGTCCAAGTCCAAGTCCAAGTCGTCGTCCTCGGATGAGGACATCTCCCGGGGCCTCCTGGCGCTGGTGGCATTGGCAGCAGACTTCCTGGCGGCGGGGACCCTCTTCCTGGCGGAGGGGACGGACTTCCTGGCCGTAGGGACGGACTTCCTGGCCGCCCTGGCCCCCCCCACCGAGTTCCTGGCCTCCTCGACCTCCTCAACGAGCTTAACCATGGTGGCAAGGAACTTGAGCGTCTTCATTAGCGCATCGGCCGCTCGCATCACGCCTTGGTGGCGGTGCCGCTGCAAAGGGGAGATCCCCTCGTCGCTGCTCAGCCAGGACTCCCAGGCCACCGCGGCCTGCCTCAGCTCCCTCTTCCTCTCCTCCACGCTCATGCAATCGGCGGCCTCCGTTGTGAGCGCGGTGAGCGTCTCCAGAATTCCCATCGTGAGCGTCCAGTTCTCGGACTTCAAGGCGGATTCCAGCCAGTCGTCCACGACCACCTCGAGAAAGTCGACCCCGCGGGTCAGGAGATTCCTAAGCAGCCTGGGCTCTCTCGCCCCCGAGCCTCGGATGGCTTCCAGGGCCACCCTCCTGGTCTCCGGCTTGACCAGACCAGACTCGCAAATCTGAGCAAGACACTCGTCCATCTCCTCGTCCTCACGGATGCCCTGGTCCGCCAGCCTCTTCATGTACCCCATCTCCTCCTCGAGTCCTGGCTTCGAGTCCTGGCTTCGGTCTCGGTCGTCCTCCTCAATCTCCGCCATGAGCTCCCTGAAGAAGGACTCCTCGACCCTCTTCCTTGCCTTGACGTGCGACACCAGGGCGCTCTCATCGCACTTCAGCTCCCTGGACGCCGCGAACACGCTCAGCTGGTCCTCAAAGTCCATTCCTAGACTCATGGCCACATCTATGCACTCCTTGGCGCGCCTTGAGAGCTTCTGGCCACCAGCATCGCCCTGCTTCTTTTGCTTCCGGCCACTGCGGCCCGCCTGGGATCTCGTCACCTGCGCCGCCCTGAGCTTCCTGCTGCGCCTTGTCTCGGCGCTCAGCTCGTCGATTGAAAGCTTGAGGCAGCACATCTCGTTGCACAGGCCAGGGCCATTCTTGTCCTTGCGGCACCTGGGCCTCATCACATTTGGCACCCTCCTCCTCACATGAGGCCGAGGCTCCTCGGCAGCATCAGAGCCACTAGAGCTCTCGCCATCTTCGCTGCTCTCCTGCCGCTTGGGCTTCCGGAACACTCCCGATTCCTGCACGAGGAATTCCTCGTAATGGCCAAAGTCCCGCGGCTGGCCCTCGAGCTCCAACCCAGGCGGCAGCCTCTCTCCCAAGGGCTCACCCCCAGTGCAGTGCTTCACTTTGCACTCCAGAGAGCAGTAGCAGTAGGGCACCTTCAGTAGCCTATCGCAAGCGAGGCACCTTCCCTTGTAAACGGTCAGGTTCTGACTGTGGCTCTTCAAGAGCGGCGGCATTGTGTGAATGTCGACGACTCGGTCACTGTTTTGATTTCCCACTCTAATCCCCGATATGTCCACAAGTTTCGATAGCTTGGCCGTAGGGATCACACTCGGGTGGTTAGAGCCCCCCCCCCGCCTTATCCGGATCACATGGTGCCCCACGTGGTCTTTCAAGCAGAAATCACACACGCCACGCGCATCGGCGCTCGTGAGAGACAGGTACTTCACAACATCCTTCTCCCAAAGACCACCTGGGGGGTGACTTAGTGTGCTGTCACCCAACCCGGCATGGGTACGTTCGGAGCACCTTGCGCACTTTTTGAAGAAGGAAGTCGAGGAGAGGAGGGCAGGAAGCCAATCTGCTGCCCTCGGCAACCTGTGCCCCGGAGCAGCGACCTCCACAATCATCTCCGCGCCAGTCACTTCCATCGCGGTCTCCACCTCCATGGCCACCACTTGGTGCTGCCCAGCGCCAGCCTCTTGTGGAGCCGCCAGCCTGCTCGGCACCCCCTGCTCCTCTTTCACCGTGGCCGCGGACGGTCTGATTGGCACCAGCGCAAGTGACACACGGTCACCTGAACCTTGAGCCAAGATCACCCTTACCTCCTGCGATTCACCCAAGCCCGTGTTTCCCGACGGGGTCGTCTCGAGCATCTCGGCCGGCCCCGTTGGCCTCGGTTCTGCCCCGGCCTCCTCGATAGACCTCTCGTCTCCGTTGGCGGTCGTCCCCTCTACCGCAGCGGAGGGCAAAGGGCTCCGACCGTTCCCTCGTTCGTGAGCTGCTGCTACATCTGAAACATTCAGGACGACCTCCTGCTTCACTATCTCACAGTCGACGCTAGGGGAACCACCAGCCTCGTTCGGAACCCCGGCCCCTCCGCTCGACGGTGGTTCTCCCGCGGTCCCCACCATACCCGCCCGCTCTGCGGTATCTCACGCCGCGGCCTCCACCATCCCGCGGCCCGTCCCGGGTCTTAGGCGCGCTCCTCGTCCGCCTCGCCTCGTCCGCCTCGCCCTTCGATGCCCCCACTGCGCTCACGAGGCCTCGCCCGTCGCGTCCCGTCTCTCGCTGCGCTCTCCGCACTCGGGCTTCCCGCCCTCTTCTCCTCTTCTCCTGCAAAAACGCACCAAAATCGATCTTTCCCCTTTCGAGGGAAAGTTTTCCAGGAAAACTGCAAAACTTTTTTTGAATCGCGACAACCGACAGCCTGCAAACAGGCCTGACACGCGAGCCAAGGTTGTATCTTTAGGCCGGGAAGAGGACGAGGACGGTCCGAGCCGACCGCGTAGGTCCCAATCGGCCGGTACCGAAGTGACGGCCCGAAGTGCGATGCGCGTTCAATTGGTAGACGAAGTACCCCGACAGGAGAGCCGCGCCACGCCCTGAAGAGGAGCTGCAAGCGAAGAAGCCAAGGCGACTACCAAGATACACACACAACCGCTCACGCTCCGCCAGAGGCAGTAGAAGGAACTTTAGTCAAGGACGACGAAACACGATGGGAAAGAAGTCCGACGACGACACGGCGGTGATCTTGAAAAAGTTGGGAATCATCTGTCCAAGCTTTTACGCCATGTACTACGTTGTGGTGGTGGTCCTGGCCTTGGCCTTCGGGCTCGAGTGCGACGACAAAGACTCGTGTCGTTACTACCGGCTTCCGTTCTACTTCGACGAGGATGACTTCCGGCCGGAGGGTGCGGACCTGGCCCTCGTGGCCTGGCTGGGCCAGGTCGTCGTCTTCCTGTTGAGCACTGCGCTCATGTACTATGTTGTAGCCAGCACCGCCAAGTCTTGGGACTACGCTTGTACTTTGGCCTTCCTTCACCTGGTGATCTCGTGCGCGGTGAACGCCTCGTTTCCTACGAATTGGGTGTGGTGGGTCACGCTAGCGCTCTCGACGTTCACGCTGAGCTCCTTGGGCGAGATCACTTGTTACGCGAGGGACATGAAAGACATCGTCGTGGAACACAGCGCGGAGCAGGACTGAGGGAGCCCCGCGAGAGGATCGGAAGGAGGATCGGGGCGTCGGAAGTGTAACACACAAAAGAAACATCCAAACAAACGGAAGAAAGGAAACCTTTGCTTTTCATCGTTCGCGTCCCCAACTGCCGCGACCGCTCTGGGCTACAAGAGGTACTTTGACTTGAGGTTGTTGAAATGCTGCTCGTCATCCTCGTCGTCGCACGCCAGCCCCTCCCTCTCCACGGACATCTCGCAGTACCAAGGGTTCTCCTCCCCATCCTTCTGCTGCTGCAGCTGCTGGTGCTCCTCGAACGACACCATTCTCCACTTGGAGCACTTGGAGCACTCCACCCAGGGCAGCTCGTCGTTGTACTTCTCCCTAAGAGCCACCAGGAGGGGCTCGCACCTCTCCTGGGCCTCAATGATCTCGGACGCGTACCTTGCGATCCTCAGGTTGATCAGGATCTGCAAAAACTCGGCCTGCTGGGCCAGGTTTGGGTTCTTCTGCATTCCTCCCGCCTCCGGGTCGTTGTATGCCTTGGCATTCTCCACGAGCTTGGTAATGTCGGCCTGGTACTCCATCCATGAGGAGTACTGGTTCTTGTGCAGAAACTTGGATATTTCGCCCAGCGTGACCTGGTCGTGCACAAAATCCTCGTAGTCCTTGATCTTGGCGGTGTCCACCTTTGACGCAAAGGCCTTGGAGATTGGCATCCTCCGGATTGGCATATGAATCTTCTCCTTCAGCAGCCTGTTGAGCCTCTGGGTCGGCGACAGCCTCTTCTTCTTCGCGGGCTTCTTGCTGACCTTGAGCTTGAACTTTGTGCCTTCGGCCTTGAGCCTGAGCTTGGTTCCGGAGACCATGCTCGTGCCTCCTGCCGACTTGGAAGACCCCGCCCCCGCGGCCGGCGCGATCTCCACGCCCTTGGCCCCTGCATCCTTCATCAGCAGGAGCTGCTTCTTCTGCTTCATGATGCGCTTCTTGAGCTTCAGATGCCTGTCCTGCAGCTTCTTCCTCTCCTTTGTCAGGTTGATCACACCGCCACCCTCGCCGACCCCACCATAATTGGCGCGCGCGAGCCGAAGCGTTTCGATCTGGTGGGGGTCCGTGATGATGACCTCCTGCGTCTCAATCGTGCCGTCATCCCTGAGGAACTTGAAGATCCTGCGCAGCCTGCGCTTCGGCGCCTCGTCCTTCTTGGGCGCCTTGCCCTTGCCCTTAGCATCGGCACCCTTGCCGGCGTCCTTGGACTTCTTCCTCCTCTCCCCAAACAGGCCCTCCTCCTTGAGCCGCTTCATTTCCTCCCGGTCCTCCTCGAGCATCTCCTCCTCCGTCTTCCCCTTCCCATCGCCGTCCCCGTCGTCCTCGTCGTCCTCGTCCTCCAGCATATTCTCCAGCTCGTTCGCCAAGTCATCGCCCTCCTCACCCCTCTTGTCATCGCCGGCGTCCTCGTTGGAGCCGCCGCCGGCGCCTGCCGCTGGCTCCTCCACAACGGCTTCTGACAGCGCCAGGGCCATCTTGTTGAAGACGTCCTGGCACTTTCGCTGGTAGATCCGCTGGGACTCCGCGGCGGACTGCCGGTGGCTCCTGGCAAAGCCGCCGTACTTGTCGCCGAGCTTTGAGCCATCCGCGGCGGCGGCTGTGGAGAGCCTCTGGATGAGGTTGATCCTGTTCCACCTCGTCAGCAGCTTGATCTCCTCGGCGGGCACCCCCAGCGTCTTCAAGATCTGCTCCGCCTTCCCCATCGACAGCCTTCTGAGGTCCGTCTTCGTCCCCGCAATGATGGTGGGCTTCTTGGGGCCCTCGCTTAGGCCCAAGCCCCTGCCATGCGTCTTGACGAAGGAGACGCACCGACCCCTCCCAGACGGGTCGCCCAGCCCGGTGATGCTGAAGGCGCCCCTACCGTCCTTCATCACGTCGAGGTAGTTCGTCACCATCGCCCAGCTCGCAACCTGGATCATCTGCTCGATGAACTTTGCCGCAGCCCTGGCCTCCTCGCCTCCCGGGAGGAGCTCCGTGGCCAGCTTCAGCCTCTCGTTCGACACGCGCAGGAGCTCGTGCCTCTTCATCCCCAGCTCTGCGTACCTCTCCTGGCTCGACCTCATGGACTCGTAGGCGCACACCATCTCAGGCGTCAGGTTCTGCCGCAGCTCGACCTCCTCGGGGATTCTCGCGCCCGGCTTGAGAGACCACCGGCCGTCCGCCTGGGCCTGGTTCACGGGAACACAGTGGCACTGGTTCCTCAGCCTGTTCCTGATCAGCTGCTCTGAATTGTTGGGGAAGAGGAACTTGAGGCCCTGGACCTGGAGCTCCGGGACCACGTTCCTGCCCGCGGCCTGCTCCTTGATCTTCCTCTTCAGAGTCCTGCCCAAAGAGAGAGAGAGAGAGAATCATTTTTCACGAGTTTGTCAGAGACCGGGCCACTTTCATGCCATGCAAAGATACGTTGGGGACGGGGAGGATCTCACCTGAAGACGTAATCCTGGAACCGCTTCTCCTCGAATTCCCTGATCTGCACCGACCCGGGCCACGGGGTCTTCACTCTGGGCTCCTGCTGTCCCACTGCAAGAGTCGAAGTGATCTCCCTGACCATCCACCTTCCTAGACTGCTCCTTACGAGAAGAAAGTCGGTCTGTTGCGTCGTGTGGTAGAATGCGGGCGCCCTAAAGAGGTTGCAGTCCACCCCCAGCTGGTGCTGCCCCTTTTGGACGTCCCCGAGGAAGGGCGGGTCGTCCGAGTCCTCCAGCGGGACGACCTTTCCAAACTTTCCCCACTCCCCGTCCTGAGGGGACCTGACCTTGCCGACTCGCAGCTGCCTCCAGCTCTCGTCGCTTTCGTCCCTCTTGCGGTAAAAGGAGAGCAAGCGCAGGCCCATGCCCTGGTTGCTAAGTAGCAGCGGGTGCTCCTCCACATACTCCAGCAGGAAAAGGTGGCCGTCCCTGATGCTCAAGTCGCGCATGTTCTTGAACGCCCCAGGAGGCCTCAGCGGCTCCTTGAACTGCCTGTAGTTCGAGTTCGGGATCAGGGTGACCTTGTTGGTCACGATCCAAAAGGTGGCGTCCCCTTTGAGATGCAGGCCGTTCTCACCCTCCCCCAAGACAGAGTTGGACTTCAAGGGTTTCATCTTCTTTCCCGCGCCATCTGCAAGCATCAGCTTGGGTCTGTCCGCCTTGAAGGCCTTCTGCAGCCTGGGCTGCAGCTGCTTGGCGGTCTTCCAAAGGTCCTCGATTGTTGTGCTGTTCGCAGCAAAGGGCTGGGGGATCGTGTAGTCATACCCAACAAGCGATCTCAGTCGCACGTTCACCTGGTAGGATCCGCCGAATTTCAGTCCCATGGCCGCGGCAGCGCTCCTCTTCTTGGGAATGAACTGGCCCTGCGGCCTGTGCAGGCACCTCAGCTCGTGCTTCGCCATCGTCTCCGTCAGCCTTAGAGAGAGCATCTTGAGCGCGGGGGCAGAGTGCCTTGCCTTCTGGTCAAAAGGACGCGTCTTGGCGGTGCCCCCTTGCTTCTTCTTCTGCTCCGTGTAGTAAGCGTCGTTGCTCAGCCTCAGCAGGTCGACCTCCTCGCGAGTGTCGTCACCGGGCGCCCCCACTTCCTCCACGATGACGCCTGGGTCCTCCAAGTCCAACCGCGCTGGAGCCTCCGCCCAGCCCCCCGCGTAATCGACGTCCTCATCGCTCCCCCACCGGATCTCGTCCACCCAGCCGCCGCCCTCCACCCTCGGCATCGACCTGGCGCCTCCAAAGGCCATCTCCTTGGATGCCATGCCGGCAGCCCAGTCTCCACCACCACCGCCACCGTCTTCTTCGCTGTCATCCCAACCAATGGCCTGCTCCCAGTCCTCGTTGAGGACGGGCTGGAAGGCGTCCGGCCCGAGGTAGGCGGCGCCCGAGCCGAGCTCCCTGATCGACGCCTCTTGCTTCTCCCGAAAAGCCTCGCAGAGCGGCACCCCAGGCCTGAAGCGGGAGTAGGTGGAGTCCCCCTGGTCGTGGTCAAAAGTCGCGGCGGCGGCGTCCATGGCCGTCTCAAAGGCTCCCTCCTCCTGCGTGAGCGACCCGCCAGACGACCCGTCATTCTGGTCCCTCGCCCTACGCTCCTCTTCCATCGACGCCCTGTCCGCCTTGAGGAGCTCCGAGAGGTCGTCCTTGGCCAAAATAGACCCCAAAGCAAGTAGCTTCCGAGGCGGCTCCGAGAACGAAAGCCTCTTCTTCCTCCGCGGCGGCGGCTGCCGCTGCTGCTCAGGTATCGCCGGGGGGCTGGCGGGAGTCACCGACATGGGCGAGGGCTTGGCCTGCGACGGGGTCGGCGCGGGCGTTGCTTCCCCCTCCGTCTCCCCGTTCT
>Ga0163109_10005008_pt1 | contig 10017 bp, 8 predicted proteins | sample CRUFie1St13metaG_FD_108704 | JGI IMG/M metagenome (GOLD analysis project Ga0163109, IMG submission 108704) | Marine microbial communities from the Costa Rica Dome - CRUD Field 142mm St13 metaG | ecosystem: Environmental > Aquatic > Marine > Oceanic > Photic zone | place: Costa Rica: the Eastern... | reverse complement strand
TCCCAGGCACCGTGGTGGAGATCAGGCCCGGGGCCGCGGCCGCCGAGGTCAGGAACGCCGCGAAGGCCTGCGGATCCTCCAGGAGCGCCCTCGTCAGCAGCCCCTTCGGACCGTCGAGGCGGGCAGCGAGATCGGCCGCGACCACGGCCCCGTCGACCCGCGTTCCCAGCGGGTGGGTCCATGTCCCCGGTCCCACCTCCTCCCAGATCAGGATGTCCGCGCCAGGCTCCTCGATCCGATACATGATCCTGACCACGTCGGGCTCGTCGAAGCGGTCGATGCCCCTGAGGGCCAGCGAGAACCGTTCTCCCGCCGGGGCTTCGAGCACGAGCTCCACCCTGATGTCGACTTCGCGTTGGTTCGCGAGCCGCCAGGTGGCGATCAGGAACATCACCTGACCGCCCCACGTGAAGGCCGACCAGACCAGGGCGAGGGTGAGGAGAAGGATCACAGCCACCAGTCCCCAGCGTCGTCGCCGGGTCAACCCTCCGATCGGCACCACACCACCCTCGAGCGATGATCCGCACTCGACGCAACGCGGTGCGCTCAGTCCCCGGACGTCGTGCCCGCAGGCGGGGCAGGATGGCGCCGAGGCTCGGGTTCGGCGAAACAGCAGGAAGCAGGCGAGCACGGAGGCGGGGATCGCAAGCACCCAGGCGATGATGAGGACGAGCATGACCATGCGATACCTCGGCTCCGGCGCTTCACGATCGGGTTCGCGATGCGTTTCCCTTTTTTGGCCGCCCCCTTACACTAAGGATGACCGGGAACGAACAGGAGATCTCATGCCCTACTATACGACACTCGGACAACTCCCCCCGAAGCGCCACATCCAGTTCCGTCGTCCCGACGGCGCGCTGTACTCCGAGGAGGTCTTCGGCACCGAGGGGTTCGTGGGACCGACCTCGACGATCTACCACATCCACCCCCCGACCCAGGTCACCGGTTGGAAGACCCTCTATTCGACGAAGGTCGAATACGTCGAGACCGACACCATGCGCATGCGCCACGTCAAGAGCGCACCGATGCCGCCGAAGGGCGACCCCATCACGGGGCGCGTGGTGCTCTTCGGCAACGCCGACTGCGAAATGAGCGTCTGCTCGCCGGCAGAGGGCATGGACTACCACTACAAGAACGGGCAGGGCGACGAGTGCCTCTTCATCCACTTCGGGTCGGGAACCTGCCACACGCAGTTCGGCACCCTGAAGTTCCGCAAGAAGGACTACATCGTCATCCCGAAGGGGACGATCTACCGGCTGGTGTTCGACGAGCAGCCCGAGGACGAACCGGACGTGAAGTTCCTGGTCATCGAGACCTGCAACCACTCGCACATCCTGCCCCCGCCCCGCTACCTGTCGAAGCAGACCTCCCAGTTCCTCGAGCACGCTCCGTACTGCGAACGTGACCTTCGAGGACCCGAGCTCCCGCTCACCTTCGACGAGCAGGGTTCCTTCGAGGTGAGGATCAAGGCCCGTGACTGCGTCCACACCTACACCTACGACTACCACCCGCTCGACGTGGTCGGCTGGGACGGCTGCTACTACCCCTACTGCTTCAACATCGACGACTTCAGTCCGATCACCGGAAAGCACCACCTGCCGCCGCCGACGCACCAGACCTTCGAGGCCCACAACTTCGTGATCTGCTCGTTCTGCCCCCGCACCCTCGACTGGCACCCGGATGCGATCCCCGTTCCCTACAACCACTCGAACCTCGACTCGGACGAGGTCCTCTACTACGTCGAGGGCGACTACAAGGCACGCAAGGGGATCGAGGTCGGCTCACTCACGCTGCACCCCCAGGGCATCCCCCACGGCCCCCATCCCGGCACGGTCGAGAAGTCGCTCGGCGCGGAATTCACCAACGAACTCGCGGTGATGTGCGACACCTTCCGACCGCTGCACCCGACCCGAGCCGCTCTCGACCTCGACGACACCGCCTATCCCGCAAGCTGGGAGGGCGAGCACTTCCCCCGGACCGCCGGCACCCACGAGGAGGACGGTTCCCACAAGGTCGGTCGCAACGGATCCGCGGGAAAGCGGGCCGCAGCCGGCGGATCCCGTTCGAGATGAACAGCCTGCCCCTGCTGCTGCTGGTCTGCGGCCTGTCCGCTCCGATCTCCTGCGGCACGGTCCGGACTCCCGAACGGGACGAAGACGGGTCGACGCCCCCGACCACCGTCGCGACCGACACGCCGGTTCCGGCACATCCTGTCTCCGGTCGGGAACGAATCGAAATCGAGATCGCCGGGGAACGCTTCCTCATGGAGATCTCGGACGACGACGAGGAACGAATCCTCGGCCTCGGTGGCCGGCCCCGGCTGGGTCGCGACGAGGGGATGATCTTCGTGTACCCCAGACCAAGGGTCCTGGGCTTCTGGATGAAGGACTGCCTGATCGATCTGGAGATCGTCTACCTCGATCGTGGCGGTCGCATCGCCTCCATCCACCGCATGAAGCGGGAGCCGCCCCGGACCGATGCTGAGAGCATGACCGACTACGAGGACCGACTTCCCCGCTACCCGAGCGGACGCGTGGTCCAGTACGCCCTCGAGTTCGCACCAGGCACGCTCGAGAGACTGCATTTGAAGAAGGGCGCGAAGATCGTGCTGCCCGGGAAAGCACTCCTGAAGAACGCCCGGTGACCCCGTATCGGCACACCGAAACCAGCCTGCTCAACCTCGTCGCTCTGGGCGTACCGATGGTGGCGTGTGCGGCGGCCTTCCTCATCGTACCCATGCCATCCCCGTGGACTTATCTGGTGCTGGGCCTCGCGGTCTTCTTCCTCGTGCTGGTCATTCTCTTTCATTCGCTGACCATCGAGATCGATGAACGGGAGATCCGGATGCACTTCGGTCCGGGCTTGGTCAGGAAGAAATGGACGGTCTCCGGCTGCCTCGACGCCCGACGGACGAAGACCAGGCTCATCGACGGCTGGGGCATCAAGCTGACGAACAGGGGCTGGCTCTACAGTGTCAGCATGCCGGACGCGGTGCTCATCCGCTTCACGACCGGAAAGTCGGTCCAGCTCGGAACCGACGAACCGGAGGCGCTGCTCGCGGCCCTTCTCGAGGCCGGCGTGGACATCGACGAGGACGGGACCTGAGGCGGCTCAGGCGGTGACCTGCTCCCGAGCGGGCATGACCACACCCGAGCATTCGCCGAACCCGATGCGCACCGCGCCCTCGCGTTCACACCACCCGGTGATCAGCACCTCGTCACCGTCCTGCAGGAACTTGCGCTCCGTGCCGTCACCGAGGGTGATCGGGTTCTGGCCACGCCAGGTCCTCTCCAGCAGGCAGCCGCGGGAGTCCTCGGCATCGCCCGAGACGGTGCCCGAGGCGAAGATGTCGCCCGGATTCATCGGGCACCCCGTCGAGGTGTGGTGGGCGAGCATCTGCGACATCGTCCAGTACATGTCCGCGTAGTTGCCACGACTGACCAGGGTCGGGGCCATGCCCTGCTCGCGCATCCCGGCCGAGGCGATCTCCACCGTCAGGTTGAGGTCGACCCCGAAGTCGTCGGCCCAGGTGAGGTAGTCGAGGTTCGAGGGATCACCTTCGCTGCGCGGCGGACCGTCGACCATGAACGGTTCGAGGGCGTCGAGGGTCACGATCCAGGGGCTGAGTGTCGTGCAGAAGTTCTTCGCGTTGAACGGCCCCAGGGGCTGGTACTCCCACTTCTGGACGTCGCGTGCCGACCAGTCGTTCATGAGCATGACTCCGAAGAGGTGCTCGCGAGCGTCTTCGATGGGAATGCGCCGCCCCATCTGGTTGCCGGGGCCGACCACGAAGGTGACCTCCAGTTCGTAGTCGAGGAGCCGCACCGGGCCGAAACTCGTCTCGTCGCCATCGGCGGAGACGGTCTGTCCGCAGGGCCTGGTCAGGGGAGTCCCGCTGACGACGACGCTCGAGGCACGCCCGTGGTAGCCGACGGGCAGGTTCTTCCAGTTGGGAAGGAGCGGGTTGTCGGGCCGGAACATCGAACCGACGTTGGTCGCGTGGTGCAGCGACGCGTAGAAGTCGGTGTAGTCGCCGATCTCCATCGGCAGGTGGAGGACGACCTCCGACTGCGGAACGAGGCAGGCCTCGCGATGGTTGGGGTCGTCCTTGAGATCGGGCATGTCGCTTCGCAGAAGGGCGGAGACACGCTCGCGCACGGCGCGCCACTCGGACCGGCCGAGGGCGAGGAATTCGTTGAGTCGATGGGAGCCGAGGGCCTGGCACGCTTCCGAAGAGCAGTGTCCCTCGAGACGCCCCGTCTCGACCAGCGCACGGCAGTCGAGGACCTGGTCACCGATGGCGATGCCGATGCAGCGGATGTCGACGCCGGTCCTCGAGAAGAGGCCGAAGGGCAGGTTCTGGATGGGGAAGTCGCAGCCGGCCTCGTTGGCGGACTCGATCCAGCTGGTGAGATTGGGGTCGGTCGTGGTGCTCATGGGTACCTTCAGGTTGCCGCCTCGTCGGGGCGGAGGAGTTCGAGTGAGACGAGGTCCTCGAGCGGCTCCTGGAAACTGCACGACCCGAAGCCGTGACAGAATCGCTCGCGAGCCTCCTCGATCTGGGGAAGTCCGATCTCGAGACCGTCGAAGCCGAGGGTCTCCTCACGGATCAGGAAGTCGTCGAGGACGCGGACATCGAGCGCCCGGGCGAGCCATTCCTCGGAGAGGTCGTCGGCCCACCAGGCGAGACAGCCGCCGATGAAGACGTTCAGGAAGCCGAACTGGTCGCAGCCGACCGATTCCGCGTGGTGACGGAGCGGATGGTGCAGTCCGGCGGTCGCCTTGAACGGAACCTCCGCGGAGGCGCAGGCCAGGACGAACCGGGCGACCTCCTCCGGCGTCGGGTGGAGGTCCGGGGTGATGCCCCCGGTCCGGATCTTGGCGCCGGCGTCCATCCCCGCCATGGCGGCGACGAGTCCGCGCACGTCGGATCGGTGATCCAGTTCGAAGTAGGGGAAGATCGACTCGGGCAGCTGCTCGAGGGCGTTGTCGATCTCGGCGGAGTTGGCGGCACGACATTCGATGGTGTCGATGCACACCGCACCGGCGCCCTTCGCAAGATGGCGTTCGTTGAAGGCCTCGATCGCGTCGACGTCGTCGGCGAAGGCATCCTCGCCGGCGGGTGCGGCGAGGGCGCTGATCACCCAGCAGTCGTCTGACACGGGGTCGTTCGAGGCAGGCAGGAGCTCCGCGGCGTGACGCTCGAATTCCTCGAGTCGGGAGACCGGCACGATCAGGCGGGACAGCATCCAGCTGTCGGCGCTCGAGCGGTCGCGGGCGTAGTTCTCCACGGTCGGCCCCATCTCGAGCAACGCGGGCGGGAAGAGTCCCGCGTAGTCGATGACGCCGTCCATCAGTGTGCGGATCGAAAGCATGGTCTGGCTCCTGTACGCGGGATTCTAGCCGGACCGGGCCGGCAGCGGCGGGTTGCCGCCATGATGTCACGATCCGATCACCGTGCGCGATGGATGGCGATACCCTATCGAGGTCACCCCAGAGGATCATTCGTTGCCGGCATCCCTCTCCCGCAATCCCCTCCTTCGAATCACGGTGCTCTGCACGCTGTACTTCGCCCAGGGGATCCCCTTCGGCTTCATCAGCTACGCACTGATCGCCTGGCTCGCGGAACGCGAGGTCACCACCGCGGGCATCACGAAGATCACCGTCGCCGCCACCCTGCCCTGGGCGTTCAAGTGGGCCTGGGGCCCGCTCGTCGACAGGTTTCAGATCCCCGAATACGGCCGGAGACGCCCGTGGATCATCTTCGCCCAGTCGATGATGATCCTGAGCGGCCTCACCATCGCCCTGGTACCCGACCCGTCCCAGGCGTTGCAGGTGCTGGCCGCGATGATCTTCATCCACAACCTCTTCAGCGGTCTTCAGGACGTGGCGGTCGATGCCCTCGCGGTGGATCTGCTGCGGCCCGAGGAACGCGGTCGGGCGAACGGCTTCATGTACGGATCGAAGTACGTCGGGACCTCGGTCGGTGCGGCCGGGCTCGGCTTCATCCTGGCCCGTTCCGACGACTCCCTGCTGCCCGCGGTCCTCGTGATGAGCATGCTCCTCGGGCTCATCATGTGCGTCCCCCTCTTCATCCGGGAACGCCCTGGCGAGCGGATGCTCCCGCTGGTCACCCCCTCCACTGGCCGGCTCGCCGAGACGACCGACCGGGAGGAGCACTCCGCCAACGCCTCGATCGCCGAACTCTTCCACCGCCTGCTGGGGGCGTTCGCCCGGCCCAACACCCTGATCGCCGCCCTGCTCGCACTCCTGATCTGGGTACCGAACGGGATCGTCTACCCGGTCAGCATGACCCTCTTCATGGGTGAACTGGAGTGGACCCAGGAGGCCTACACCCAGCTCACGGGCACCTGGGGACTCGCTGCGGGACTGGGAGGCGCCATCATCGGCGGCCTTCTCGCCGATGCGATCGGGCCGCGGAAGATCGCTGGCCTCGTGGCCCTCGCGCTCGCCGGCCTCCTTGCGCTGTTCGGACTGGCTCCCGACGCCTGGTGGGAGGACACGACGTTCATCAGCATCTACCTCGTGGCGGAACAGGGACTCCAGGGCACGCTCAGCGTGTCGCTCTTCGCGATCTTCATGTCCGTCAGCTGGAAGCTGGTGGCGGCGACGCAGTTCACCGCCTACATGGCGATGCTCAATCTCAGTCAGTCGATGGGCAACACCCTGAGCCCGATCCTGGAGTTCTGGTTCGGCGACATCAGGACGATCTTCCTGACCGCAGCCGTCGTTCAGATGCTGGTGATCGTGACCCTTCCCTTCTGCCGACCCTGGCGTCATGATGAGGACGCACGAAGCGACCTCGTCGGCGACGGCCGAAATCCCAAGACAGACAAGGAGCGCGCCCGCTCATGATGATCATCCTCCTGTTGTGCCTCGGTCTCGATTCGGGTCCGACCCATCTCGAACCCCTTCCTCTCTACAACGGCGAGGCGACCAACGGCGAGAACTGGGGCTGGATGCACCCCGAGTCACGGGGCGGCGGCTCACTCGAGGCGCAGGGCCCGGCCCGGTTCGCGACGGTCGAAGGCCAGGACCATCACTTCGGGGCCTTTTCCGGACACGTGATCGCACTCGACGCCGGGGCCACGGCGATCACCGAGGTCGAGGACGCCGAAGGCCGCCCGATCCGGCTGGTTCCCGGAGCCGCCTACGAGATCGCGTGGAACCAGGGCGCGCTCGAGGCGTCTCCCCCACCCATCGTCGCGGTGCACGTCCTGGACCGCCTCCTCGAGGAGGTGCCCGGCTCGCGAACGGTCAAGACCGGGTCCGGGGCCGGCGCCGGCCACTGGACGCGGCACCGCCTGCGATTCACCGTTCCGGACGACGCCGAACCGGATGCTGACTACATGATCGCCTTCCAGAATCGAGCACGGACCGACCGCCCCACCGATTCGGTCGCCGCACTCGACAAGCTGACCCTGGCCCGCGTCGTCGATGACGCCGAAGGATTCCGATCGCTCTTCAACGGACGGGACCTGACGGGCTGGACGGGCGCGGTCGGGGGCTACCGGGTGAAGGACGGAACGATCGAACTCGACACCACCTCGAACGCCTGGGGAAATCTCTTCACCGAAGGAGAGTACGACGACTTCGCCTTCCGCTTCGAGTTCAGACTCACCCCGGGCGCCAACAACGGCATCGGGATCCGCGCCCCGCTCGGTGGTGACGCCGCCTACGAGGGCATGGAGATCCAGGTCCTCGAAAACAGCCATTCCAAGTACGCGGGCCTCAAGCCGTGGCAGTTCCACGGTTCGATCTACGGGATCGCCGCCGCTCGAACCGGCTACCTGCTGCCTCCCGGGGAGTGGAACCAGGAGGAGATCCTGGTCGATGGACGACGGGTCCGGGTCACCCTGAATGGACACGTAATCCTCGACACCGACCTCGACGAGGCCGTCGAGAACGGTACCCTATCCGGACGGGATCACCCCGGACTGGCGAGGAGGAGCGGTCACATCGGCTTCTGCGGACACGGCGACGAAGTCGCCTTCAGGAACATCCGCATACGTCGACTGGCCCACGAACCGCTAGAGTGAGGACCGATTTCCACCCCGGCCCCGCCAAGGCGAGGCCCTTGAAGACCGACGACCGCAGAAAACGGGATTCGAACGGAATCCCAACCCTGAAGAACAGGAGCCCACAGTGAGTTCATTCAATCGACGAACCTTCATCAAGACCGCACTCGGTGGTGCGGCCGGCGCCTCGATGGCCGGCATGGCCTGGAAGCCCTTCCGCGGTCGTGGTGGATCCCTCGAGCTCATGCGCGTCGCTTCGATCGGGGTCGGCGGCATGGGCTGGAGCGACCTGAACCGCGTCGGGGACCACCCTGCGATCGAGATCGCCGCGCTCTGCGACGTCGACACGAACAACCTGAATCGGGCCCGCGACATCTTCGAGGATGCGCGAGGATTCCACGACTGGCGCGAACTCCTCTCCTCGATGGACAACGACGTCGACGCGGTCACCGTCTCCACCCCCGACCACATGCATGCGCCGGTCACCATGACCGCGCTCATGAACAACAAGCACGTCTACTGCCAGAAGCCGCTCACCCACACCATTCACGAATCACGACGGCTGGTCGAGGTCGCCAAGCGGAAGCCGCTCCTGACCACCCAGATGGGAACCCAGAACGCCTCCCGCCAGCACAAGCGACAGGCGCAGCAGATGCTCACCGACGGAGCGGTCGGCGAGGTCAAGGAGATCCACGCCTGGAGCGACCGCCCGGCCGGCTGGTGGCCGCAGGGCAAGGACCGTCCCGCAGGCGACGATCCCGTTCCGGGCTACCTGAAGTGGGACCTCTGGATCGGTGTCGCACCGATGCGTCCCTATGTCAGCGAGGCCTACGCCCCCTTCAAGTGGCGCGGCATACGCGACTTCGGCTGCGGCGCCCTCGGCGACATGGCCTGCCACATCGCCGACACCCCGATCCAGGCGTACCGCCTCTACAAGCCCACGAGCGTACTCGTCGAGGCGACCGACGCGACCGCGGACATGTTCCCCTCGTCGGAACGGGTCCTCATCGAGTTCGCCGGTGTCGACGCCAGCGGCGGCAAGCCGGTCACCCTGTCCTGGACCGACGGCGGTCGAAAGCCGAAGCCGCAGGACATCGGTGTCGCGGAGGACGTCGAACTGCTCGCCAACTGCTGCGCGATCGTCGGTTCCAAGGCCACCATGCTCGTCGACCAGGAGAAGGGCCTTCTCGAGATGTGGTCGGACGGCAAGCGGATGGACTTCGACAAGCCGAACCTCGAGGCCCGAAACCACTGGCACCAGTGGGTCGATGCCGCCTTCGACGGCGATCAGACCCAGTCCAACTTCATCTTCGCGGGTCGCATGTGCGAGACCCTCGCCCTCGGGGCGCTGGCCTCGCGGTATCCCAACCAGAAGCTGAAGTACGACTCGAAGAGCATGACCTTCCCCGATTTCCCCGAAGCGAATCAGTGGGTGAAGACCGACTACCGCGAGGGCTGGAAGGTCAAGGGACTCAGCGACCAGACCTGATCCGACCGGCCTCCTCCGCATCGGCGATCCGCCGTCATGCAGCCCGACGAGCCCACCATGCGTGAAGGGGCCGGGCGGTCCTCATGGAGTCTCGTCCTCACCCGCGGCGGGAGGAGGCAGGGGAGCGTCCAGCACGAGAAGGTGCTCGAGACCGTTGCCGGTGCGTCGATCCCCCGCGCACGTCGAAAGCAGCATTCGCTCGTCCTCGACGAGTATCGAGACGTAGCAGTACCAGCCATGCGGATGGTCGAGCAGCACGGTTCGGCTCCCCCACGTCCGACCGTCGTCGGCGGACCGGGCGGCAACGAGAGGCGTTCGAGGCGCCCGGGCCGGATCGGTCTGATCGGCTCCCGGCTCGTTCCAGATCGCAAGAAGTTCGCCATCGGGGAGCCGCTCGATCGAGGCGGGGCTCAACGGCGAAGCGAGCGTCCAGGGCTCGGGACGGCTCCAGGTCGCGCCATGATCAACGGACCTCGCCGCGTACTGGAC
>Ga0163109_10005006_pt1 | contig 10018 bp, 7 predicted proteins | sample CRUFie1St13metaG_FD_108704 | JGI IMG/M metagenome (GOLD analysis project Ga0163109, IMG submission 108704) | Marine microbial communities from the Costa Rica Dome - CRUD Field 142mm St13 metaG | ecosystem: Environmental > Aquatic > Marine > Oceanic > Photic zone | place: Costa Rica: the Eastern... | reverse complement strand
GTTATCTCGGATTTTGTTCGTGGCCGGCCGCTTCCCATTGCCCAAAGATAGAAACCGAAGTAAGTATGACCAATCGACTCGGCTTTTCGCGTCCCAGCCATTGGCTCGGCTATGATTAGCTGCCCACCATTGGGTAATGCATCAAAACACCGAGATAGGAGTTCCTCGACAAGGGTATCGTCGTGGTCATGTAAAATTCGGATGAGACTGATGACATTAAAATTATTTGGCAGTGCATTTTTGAACATGTCACCCGCGTAGCTCTGTAGCTGATGGCTATGCTTGGGTGAAATCGATGCTATAACCTGCGGTAGATCGAAGATAGCGGTCCTGGAAGTTGGAAAGCGCTTGGCCGCTAGTCTGGCGAATGTCCCTGTACCGCCCCCTACATCGAGTAGGCGCGTTTTTCCTGTTAAATTAATAGCGTCTAAAATGTGATTGGCGATTAGGTGTTGTGAATCTGCCATGAGTTCACTGTATCTCGCTGCCGCCGCTGGATCGGTGTGATCACCATCGACATAAGGCCAGTAGCCCCTTAATGACGCCTGCTCTCTGTGGCGAAGCAGCTGGGCCGGGTCCGACATATCCTGATAAAGAAGGTCGTGATGGCGAAGCATGCTCTGCACACCCGGATTGCCATGTATCGACGCGCCGAGCTCTCCTAGAGTCCAATGAGTGTCGCTGGCTTTTTGCAGAAGGTCGATGGAGGTTGCGGCATTGACCAAGGTGAGTGTCGCCTGTCTCTCTAGGTCGCAGTGTTCGGCAATTTCATCCAAGGTGGCGATCTGGTCTTTAAGGCACTCCAGTAGCCCCAGCTTGTATGACGCGCTTAATGTCTGTGAATACACAAAGCCAGCAAGAATGTGATGTAAATCAGTGGCCCGTCGTCGGGCAATGGACTGGCTGATGGGAAGTCTTGCCGCCCATTTTTGAAAGGTGGGATTGCGCAGTAAACGGTTGCGCCACAATAGGAACCGAGCATAGTAATGTTTTGGTCTTTCGCGGCGCAGCTCAAAATTTTGACCTGTCGCCGATCTCGCGGGCATCAGGCCGCCACTTGGCCAAGCTTTGCAGGAATAAACCGGCTCGACTGGGCTCGTACCAATTGATAGAGCATATTCTGCCCTGCGCAAGAGGGCATACTGTCGAGGCCGGACTCGAGGCACTCCTTCAGTCGGCTAACGGCCCCATCAAGACCAAGTGTGCGCACTGCACTGGGACGATCGAGTTTGACATCGATACCCACGGGTTTGCCGAGTGTTTCGGGATCGGAGACAGCATCTTTTATGTCGTCCGCAATTTGATAGGCCTCGCCGATACTTGCACCAAGGCTGACCCAGGGGCCTGGATCGACACCTGCAGACGCTGCACCGGCACAGGTCGCTGCAACGAACAAAGCGCCCGTTTTCGCACGGTGATAGCGGGTGAGGTCGACTCGCTGCTCGCATTCCCATGCTTGACCCGCGCATATTCCGTGTGGAGCGCCAACACCGCGCGCAACAATTGTTGTGACGAGAGGCACGCGCTCGATTCTAACGGCATGGACGGCGTGTGCGGCGAGTGTTTGGAACGCTGCGACGATCAGTGCATCTCCCGTTAATACCGCAATACGTTCCCCAAATTTTGCGTGTACTGAGGGTTTGCCCCGCCGCTGGGTAGCATCGTCAAAACAGGGCAGGTCATCATGTACCAGAGATGCGCAATGCAAAAGCTCCACGGCCGTTGCGGCAGCATTCGCAAGACCTACATCGCTTGAATTGTTTGCCAGAGCGACAGCTTTGCATAGTTGTGGTCTCACACGGGCGCCGCCGGGGAACACTGCATAGTTCAGTGCTTGAGCCAGTAGTGGCGGGCATTGTGCGGTGGCGTGCTCTGCTATCGCCTCTTCTATGTGCTGTTCACAATCAAGTAATGCGCTGTTCATAGCCAATACCCCGCGGGTGAGCGTTATTTTATTTGTACATTTATTGTGTCTATATTAATTTACACACTACGCCCATCTTGTAGGTCCTGCAAGCGAAAAGCGAGAGATAAATAATGGAGCAAAGACCGCTAGTAAATTCGGAAGGCTTAGGTTTTAACTTTCCGGTTGGAAAAAATGGCTATCGATGGTGGTACGTCGATGGATTCAGTGATTGCGGACAGCACGGTCTTACGCTTATTTTCTTTATAGGCACCGTTTTTTCACCGTTCTATGCCTCTGCGCGAAAGCGAGGAGATGCGGATCCTCGGGAGTTTGTTTGTGTAAATGCGGTGTTTTACGAGCCTGAGCGTAAATATTGGGCGATGACCGAGCGGCGAATGCGCGATCTTAAAACATCAACCCACTCACTTAATATCGGACCTTCATCGATGAGCTTCGACGGGCGCTATCTCACGGTAAAGATAGACGAGCGTTCAGCGCCAATGCGGCGCCCAATTAAGGGAATAGTTAAAGTTGATTTGCAGGAGCGAACTGATAAATGTTTTGGTCTGCATTCGATAGGTCAGCACCGATGGTGGCCAATCGCACCTGCAACCAAGGTCGATGTGGCACTGGAGGCCCCCGATTTAAAGTGGTCAGGCGGGGCCTACATGGATACAAACGGAGGAACAGTGCCACTGGAGGAGACCTTTAGCAGTTGGCACTGGTCTCGAGCGGATCTCGGTAGCAACTGCCGCATTGTCTACGAGGCGCACGCTCGCGACGGTGAGAGTTGTCTAATGACATTGTTCGGAAATGGACAGGACGGTATGGCTTCCGAGCATTCTGCGCCTCGGAGAGATCTCAGTATCGGGCCTATATGGCGCGTTAAAAGACCTGCACGAAGTCACCAGGGTTTTACGGTACAAAAAACGTTGGAAGACACACCATTCTATACCCGAAGTCACCTCTGTGATGCGTCGGGAAACAGCGTAATGCATGAAAGTTTAGATCTAGATCGTTTTGCTTCTTCTTGGGTCCAGCGCTTATTGCCGTTCCGCATGCGCAAGATCATTTATGGCCTATCGAAGGTGGGTGATTCGCGCGTTACGATCCCGTTCTCTAAGGGTCTCAAATAGATCTAGCATCCAAAGCGTTCGTACCTTGAACGGGTCAGATGTGACAGATGGTGCTTTGCCACCTGTTTCTGTCACGGCGTCAATTAAAAATTGATTTTGAGGAAGTGAGGGAATTTCCATATCTTCAGTGCGCGGCTGCGTGAACACGATTGCGGAAGAAAGCAGCGCAAATTTCCTTCTCGTAGAGACAATGGCACGATCATTAATTGAGTTGTAACCGATTTCTGCAAGTTGATCACCGATTGCTGCATAGAGTTTGCGTGCCGCGCGAATTCCAGGCTGATACTTTCTCGGTAGATAAGCGATACCCCTGTCACCTCGCTGATATAGCCATTGCGCACGAGTAAGCAGGCGTTTTGTTACAGAGCCAATGCCCTCGTTAAACTTTGGTGTCGTCAACAGATTCTCGGGACTAACTCCCTCGGAGGCTAACTCATCCAGAGGCAAATAAATCCTCCCTCGACGTGCGTCCTCGCCAACATCTCTCGCGATGTTTGTTAATTGCATGGCAGTCCCGAGGTCAGCAGCTCTCGCCAATATTCTTGGATCACGCACGCCCATTAGAACCGACATCATCACTCCCACAGAGCCTGCCACGCGAGCACTGTAATCGTAGACGTCTTCTATGGTGTGATAAATTTTCCCTTCTGCATCCCAAGCGAAACCCTCAAGTAGAGCATTCAAAAGCCCGCGCGGCATATGATAGGTGTGAACAATCTGGGCGAGTATTCGATCGGTATATCGATACTCAGGTTTCGATTCATAAATTTTATCGAGCCGTTCATGTAGTAACTCAAGTGCAGCTTTGGGGTCATTTCCCTCATCGACAAGATCATCGGCTTCTCGGCAAAAAGCATAGAGTCCACAAGCCGCATGTTGCATGACCGATGGCAGTAGGTGTGATGCGAAGTAGAACGATCGAGATCCGTGCGATAGCTGCAGTTTGCAGAGCTCCATATCTGTGCTTGGAGTGGGAAGAAATTGGCTAGTTGGCATAGCTTACTGCCGGAATTAGGTTGTCGATTACCTTGGCGGATGACAACACAGCAGGCATGCCTGCACCTGGATGCGTGCCGGCGCCCACTAGAAACAGACCATCAACCTCCTCGCTCTTGTTATGGGGTCTGAAGTAGGCACTTTGTGTGATACGTGGTTCAAGTGAGAAGCCAGCACCTTTGACCGAGTTGAGTCTATTTTGGAAATCCAGGGGCGTTAGAATCATCGAAGTGGCCAAGTTCTCTCCCAGTCGAGGCAAGCCAGTCTCTTCAAGTCGCTCCTCGACAGCCTTTCTGAACACTTCCGCATGAGTTGTCCAGTCAGTGCCAGAATCAAGGTGGGGTACAGGGACCAGTGCGTAGAATGTATCGCAGCCCTCCGGCGCCATCGATGGATCTGTGGCGGTGGGGCGGTGGAGGTACAAGCTGAAATCTTCTGTTGGCTTCTTGTGCTTAAAAATATCAGTTAGCAGACCTTTATAGCGTGGGCCCAAGATAATTGAGTGGTGAGGTATATCCGGATATTGCTTTTTGGTGCCGAAATACCAAACGAAAAGCCCGTTTGAATAATGAGCTTTATCAATACGGCGCTCAGTCCACTTACGCTTGACTGTCTCAGAGAGCAAATATTTGTAGGTCCACGCGGAGTCTGCATTCGACACTACTAGGTTGGCTTTGATGTGCTCTCCTGACTTCAGGCGAACCCCCGTTACCTTGCCGCTAGAGGTTGTTATTTGATCCACTTCGGCGTTGAAGCGGATATTGCTTCCCTGGCCTATGATCAGCTCGCCGAGTGCCTCAACAATCCTTCCCGTGCCGCCCATTGCGGACCAGACCCCGCCGGTCACTTCGAGGTGTGAAATAAGGGAGTACAGGCTACTGGCCGTGCAAGGGTTTCCACCAATCAACAGTGGATGGAAGCTCACTGCTTGTCGAAGCTGTTCATTTTTGATGTATTTCGAAACTAAGGTGTAAACGCTCTGATCGCCGCGAAGTCGAACAAGGTCAGGTGCAAATCGCATGAGTTGAGTCAGCGAGCTAAAAGGTTTGTCGAGTAAAGCAAAGCCAACCTTATGACGCGCCTCACTCGCCTTTAGGTATCGGTCATAGCCTTCTGCATCGACCGGATTGTAGTCGCGAATTTGGCGAAGATTTTCTGACTTTTCACCCGAATAGTCGAAGATCCGCCCATCGTTAAAGCGTATTCGATAAAACGGATTCATGAGGCGCAGATCAACATCATCGCTCATGGTTTTTCCGCAAAGCGTCCAAAGCTCCTCGAAAAGTTCGGGGACAGTGACAATGGTTGGACCGCCGTCGAAAGTGAAGCCATCCTGCCGATAGGTATACCCGCGGCCACCTAGAGCATCGAGCTTTTCGAGTAATGTGACATGGTATCCCTTGGCAGCGAGGCGAATGGCTGAGGCCAATCCACCAAAGCCACTACCGATCACAATGGCGCACTCATCAGGTCTGGCATGATGAAGCTGATCAAAATCTGGATGCGCTGTGTTCATTAATAAATACACTAATTTCGTAAATTAATTTTTACAGTCTAACACCGGATTTTGTGTTGCACACCCGCTAATTGTATTTGGCAGCCAATTGCATAAAGACTTGAAAAACCCGCTCAGGTGCCGCTTCATGGACCAGGTGTCCAGCGTTTTCGAGCGTTGCAGCTGTAGCGCCAGGAATAAGTCTTTTGACTCTATGTGCACGCGTAGCAGGGACAATATGATCTTTGTCGCAACCAATGAGGTGGATCGGTGTTGCAAGCCTGGGAAGATCTTTGGCTAATTGCCCAAGTTCCCAGCCCCCCATCATCCGGAGTGTGCCCTCGATATGAGTTTTGTGAGAGATCAAAAACGAGTACCGCTCAATCATGGGCTCAGATATTTCAGCACCTGTGTCTCGGAGCGCCCGCCTGACATCAGCCGTTCCTGTGCCGCGGCGGGCGAGAAAATTTGTGACAGATGTTGACCGACTTAGTAGTCGGGCGGTTTTGAGCATAACGGGTTCGATAAACGCGCCAAAGGGAAGTAATGCCCCGTTTACAGATAGAAGTGCTTGTGGCGACAGTTCGGTATCTAGACACATTCTAATTGCGACTGCTGCTCCTGCGGAGTGTCCGATGATGTAGCTAGGTGCGATATCAAGTCTGTTGCACAGCTTATACACGGCAACGGCCATTGCTGAGAGCAATTGTTCTCGTTCGTCGAGCGGTGACGTAAACGCATGACCTGGCAGATCAATTAATAAGCAAGTGAAGTTGTTGCTCAAGATCACCGCAAGATCGGCGAGCGAGTGCGTTGACGCTCCGGTGCCGTGAAGGAGCAGGACCACGGGTCCATCCCCCAATACTTGGAAGTGCCATCGTACATTATCGATTACTTTAAATTTGCTGGCCTGCCTTAACGGCCAATCGGATGGCATGTCAACGGGCGTCAAGGTGAAGCGCCGTCAATTGAGTGCGCGCACAGAGTTGTTGATCGACTCCGCGGATGCATTTGGAAGTGGTAGATAAACGGCATCGAGCGCTGCGGCAAGATCACGGGCCCGAGGACTCGGGCGAGTTGCCGTATCGACTAGGATGCCGCGGTAGTCGGCGCTGGCGACTGCCTTCGCCGCACTCATGGCATCTTCGGTTCCGGCACTGCGGCTTTTGGTGCCGTCTCGGGCGACATTTGCGGCGCCATCGGTAAGTAAGATGAAACTGGGTGTAGCACCTGAGGCGGCAACTGACAAAGCAAGGTCGTGCATCGCTTGTAGTGCAGCGCCCATAGGCGTACCCCCGCCGCCAGGTAGTTGCGCTACGGTTCGTTTAGCACGGACCAGCGAGCGAGTAGGTGGTAACAGTAATTCAGCGCTCTCGCCCTTGAACGTAATCAATGCAACCTCGGTGCGATGCGAGTAGCAGTCTGCGAGTATCAGTTCAATGGCGCCTTTTGCCTCGGCCATTCTCTGATAGGCGCTACTCCCTGATGCGTCGACGACAAAGATCATCACGCTAGATTTCCGCTGCTCAAAGCGCTTAACCATGATATCTGCCGATTCGATATAAAGGCCACGCTTGGTGATGCCTGAACTATCCCATTGAGCTCGAACATGTTGCAATGGTGCTGCAGCTCTCAGGGTAGCGGGGATATCAATGCGGTGGCCGCGTTTTATATCGCCGCGGCGCACACCAACAGGCCGACCGCGCATCTTGTCTTGAGACAGGTGGCCTGCGTTGCCCGCTTTATTTTGGCGTTGGCGGCTTCGCTCTGCGCGGCTTAGTAGCATTGTAAGAATTTCGGGGGGTAGGGTCGCTGCAGCGGCTTGCACCATTTCCTCCGTAGCGCCGGGCGGCTCGGGAGTCTGCTCTTGAGCCTTATTTTCCTCGGTCGCCTCGGACTCCTGTTCTTCCAAAGGTGGCTCGGGCACCTTTTGCTGCGGTAACTGAGTTGCGCGTGGGAGAAGAACCAGGCGAATCACTGATCCAATTACGTCGTTGTGGGTTTCGGGTAGATCAAGTAGCCACGCAATTACTCTGCATGTGGTGACGGCAAATATGAGTGAGCGTGTCGAATGCACGCCCAGTGATGCGGCGAGCTCTGCAAGCAGTTTTATGGTCGCGCCGTTGGCAGAGCAAACGCGCAGTTTGTCTTTGACACGGGCGATATCCGAGGGGTTAAAAACAGTATCGTCAACCCCGTGAATTGATATGGGGTCGAGCTGAATGCTGAGTGCGAGGCGTTCCAGCAAAGCCATCGGTGGGGCTTCCTCATCAATCCCTTCGTCTAATGCGATCAAAGTGATAGCCGCTTTTGTTGTGTGCGTGAGGCCATCTCTCGCCACATGAATTTTTCCGGAGTCAAGTGCGGCGCACCAATGCCCTGAATATTCTTTGGGTAGTCGCTCTGCCATTGGCATAACAATTGTTCGCTCATGGCATTCCGTGAGTACACCTGTCGCTAATATGGGTTTGCCAAGGCGCATACTTTCAGTTAGATCCATACCCCCGAGCAGACGATCGGTGGGGGTATTGGACGGTATCTTTCTTATGGTTGCCTGCTGAAGATGCTCGAGCGTGGAAAGCCAAAAATCCCTTACAGGACCTGGTTGTGCGGATACACGAATACCACCACATTGATGTCCAGTAACAGCTATGACTGCCGCCGCTAGTTGCGCATCACGCCATAAACTCGAGACTTCGAGTTCAGGGGAGGACGGCTGTGATAGTTCGCTCGACGCGAGCATCGGCACTGGACTCGTCCATAGGATCGCGCCTCAAACGATGGCGCAGCACAAATAAAGCGACGTGTTTTAGGTGGTTTATATCGGCCGCACTATGGCCCTCAAGCGCGGCGAGCGCGCGAGCGCTTCTGATGAGGGTAAGTTCGCCGCGGAGTCCGTCAGTTCCCAGTGCTAAGCAAAGCTCTGCAGCCTTCTCCAGCACTTCCGCTGGCACATTCACGCTTTCAACAACCCCCCTTGCCACATCAATTTTTCGTCGAAGCGCACCCTCTTTTCGGGAGAATCGCCTACTAAATCCTTCGGGGTCGAGATCGAAAGCATCACGGAGCTTGATGATTTCCACGCGAGTAGGGATGTCGCGCGGCGTTCTTACATCGAGGGAAAGGCCGAAGCGATCCAGAAGCTGTGGACGCAGTTCTCCCTCTTCAGGGTTGCCACTACCGACGAGAACGAATCTTGCAGGGTGACGGATACTCAGGCCTTCCCGCTCAACGACATTGACACCCGAGGCCGCAACGTCCAAAAGGGCATCGACAATATGGTCCTCAAGTAAATTCACTTCATCGATATACAAAAAGCCACGATTGGCTGCTGCAAGCAAGCCGGGTTGAAAGGCTTTCTCACCACTGTGAATGGCCTTCTCGATATCTAATGCGCCTAATACTCGGTCTTCTGTGGCGCCCAATGGGAGGTCTACTACCGGAATAGATATTTTACGGGCTTTCGGATTGGTATCACTTTGACAGCTAGGGCACAGGGTTTTATTTGATGCCTGAGGGTCGCAGTGATAGGGGCAGTTTTCTACCGCGGAAATTTTGGGAAGTAGTTGCGCCAGTGCGCGAATCGTCGTGGACTTTCCAGTACCGCGCTCACCAAATACGAGCACACCACCAATACCGGGGTCTACCGCTGCAATGGCAAGTGCCAGCTTCATATCATCCTGCCCAACGATCGCCGTGAAGGGATACGCTACGGTCATGATAATTCCCCCAACTTGAACCTGTATTAATACAGGCATATCGGCCTGATTGAGATTGGCCGTATTAGTGTCACTTTATTTAAACATATAAATTGTCATAATTTATTTATTTTTTCATGCTCGTCAGTCCGGCGAGTTTAGCTACGTATAGGACGTATAGATGGGAGAGAGTAAGGAGTGGGTAGGGATGCGCCAATTAGAGAGCGCCATTGATTGCAGCGGTGAATACTTTAGGGGATGTATGGAGCACCAGCTGTATTGGTATTTCTCTGCAGATCAAGTGGGTAGACCCTTACTTTTCATTCATAGTGTCAACGCCGCACCGAGCGCCATCGAGTTGAAGCCGCTCTTCACGCATTTTCAAGAGTCGCGACCAGCTTTTGCGCCTGATCTACCGGGTTTCGGTCGCTCAGAACGTAACGTTGGTGAGTTCACGTCTGTAGATTTCGCGCGTGAGATCGCTGCAATGATCGAGTCGTTGCCGGGAGACAAAGCTCCAGATGTTGTCGCACTGTCTCTAGGGTGCGAGTTTGTGGCACGAGCGATTACAGAATTTAGTGCGAAGGTGCGAAGCGTCACGCTCATCTCACCAACAGGTTTTTCCGCGCGCGGAGTAGTATCAAAAAAAACTCAGCAACGCCTGAAAAAGATCTTTGAGTTTGCGGGCTTTGGCCGCAATGCTTTCAAACTCCTTCGCACTGAGCGAAGTATTCGGTATTTCTACGGTATGAATTTCTCGGGTTGCGTCCCTAATGAGCTCGTGAGT
>Ga0163109_10005004_pt1 | contig 10020 bp, 7 predicted proteins | sample CRUFie1St13metaG_FD_108704 | JGI IMG/M metagenome (GOLD analysis project Ga0163109, IMG submission 108704) | Marine microbial communities from the Costa Rica Dome - CRUD Field 142mm St13 metaG | ecosystem: Environmental > Aquatic > Marine > Oceanic > Photic zone | place: Costa Rica: the Eastern... | reverse complement strand
TTGCAATTACAGGAACTTCGACAGAATCTACTACTTTAGAGATATACTCCCAATCTGCAATTCCGGAATATCGCTGTTTCAATGTTCGACCATGGACGCATAACCTTTGTACTCCAACATGTTCTAAATCTTGGCATATTTCTTTTGCGTTGAAACTATCTGATCCTGTACCAAGACGCATTTTTGCTGTAACTGGAATTTTCACACGGTTCACTACTTCCTCGCACATGGATACCAAGTTCTGAGGTTCTCCCATCAGGGCAGCACCAGCACAAATTTTCGTGACCTTAGGAGCTGGGCAGCCGAAATTTAAATCGATGATATCCGCACTATCTTCTAGAAGTTCAGCCGCTTTTGCCATGTCTTCAGTTACTCCTCCAAATATTTGTGGAATAAATGGTAATTCATCATCACAGGTTTCCATCTTCCTCCAAGACATGGCAGCATCTCTTGTTAATGCTGTAGAATTTGTAAATTCAGTTATTGTAAAGTCCGCTCCACATTCTTTCGCTAATAATCTGAATGGAAGGTCTGTTACACCTGACATGGGCGCTAAGAACAACGGTCTTTGTTCGCCTTGCCATTCGCCGAATTTGGGCAAGATGAAACTAGTCATTTTACATCAACTTCAGAAGGTGGATTCCCACTCTTCTAAATCGTTATCTTTAGCCCAATCTTCGTCGGTGGTTTCTTCACGGACTTTCAGGACTTCCCTGGCAAGAAGCCAGTATAGAAGAGCGAGTGATCTTCGTCCTTTGTTGTTAGCAGGTAGAGCCAAGTCAACATTTCTCAAATTATTGTTAGCGTCACATATTCCGACTATAGGAAGTCCTGAATTTACTGCTTCCTTCAGTGCTTGTTGGTCCGCTGCTGGATCAGTTACAAACAGGATATCTGGTTCTACATATGAACGTAGAGCAGGGTTTGTCAAACTGCCCGGAATGAATCTGCCAACACTTGCGTTAGCACCAATTGCTTCAGCGAATAGTCTTGCTGGTCTCTGACCATATTGCCTTGCACTTACTACCATTACATTTGCTGGATTATATTTAGTAATGAATTGAGCAATGGAACGAATACGACTGTCCGTGATTTCAATGTCGATTAGGTAAAGTCCATCAGAGCGAACCTCTTGTATGAACTGTGCCATATCTGCACTCTTCTGTTGAGTACCAATGTGAACTGCATTGGTCTCGTATGTCTCACGGTCAATCAATAATTCTGTCATAGTTATGACTCCAGCACTTGCGCCACAAACCCCCCCTAAATAACCGCTTCGTCGATGAATGAAGCCGCTGTTAATTAGAATTCATGACTTGATTCAAGATATAGTTGCTATTATGTATGATAAACATTCTGAGTATTTTTGGGTGCACTTTGGTAATGGAATCCAATCAGGGACAGTCATTTGCGTCACTAAATGGTGATGGTTTCTGGATTGATAACAAACAAAAAGCCCTAAATGTATCCGCTTCAGATTTGGAAAGATATACCTATTGCCCTTTATCTTGGGCGCTAGCGAAAGAAGGTGCAACGGGTAAGGGCGAAGCGATAGAAAAAGGAAAAATTAAGCATGCCGAGATTCATCAAAGGGTTCAAAAATTCAAAACAAAACAAATTGAACTAAAAAGAGCATTAATTATTTGGTCATGGTGGTTTACAATCATACTAGTTTTCGTCTCAGACGCAATTCTATTCTATCTTTTAGACAAAGATACTAGGTCTTTGGAAAGTGTTTCTCAATACCTAACAATGCTAGCCTTAACTTGGCTGATTCTTGCAATATTAGCAATATACCTGCCGTGGAGAAAATATCTAAAATTTGATTCAAATATTGATGAGTATAATGAAATTAAGAATTTCGATGAGACTGTGATACCATTTACTTTCCAACCATTAGGATTCTTAGGTGGCTGGGGGGAAGGTGGTAGAGTAGAGGCTGGATTATTATTTGGCGCTATGATTTGTATGCTTCATGCCATTGGATTGACATGGGCTGAGAATCGTAGCCAGGCAGGATTTATTTTAGCGGTTTTAGCGATGATTTGGACATTACTTGCATCTTGGCAATTACAAAAAGCCCTTCTTGCAGATAATGAATTAGAAACCGCAAAATTAGATGCAGGAATTGACGATAAGATGGACGTTGCATATTCTGATGATGAGGAATCTGCAGGTTTGTTGAAGGATGATGAGACTGGATTAAGAGGTAGACCTGATCAGATAGTCATAGTTGATGGAGAATTTATTCCGATGGAACAAAAAACTGGGAGAGTTCCTGACAAGCCACATAAATCACATCAAATGCAGTTACTTGCATATCTCCATCTTGTAGAAACAACAACTGGAAGAAAACCACCATATGGTGTTATCAAATATGGAAATGAAAATATCCATCAGATATTCTGGAATGAGGAAAATTACAATCTATTAATGAATATGACAAAAGAGATTCAGAAACTAATGGTCGAAGGCGGAGCTAAAAGGAACCATGAACGAATCGGCAAATGTCAAAACTGTTCGAGACGGTATGCTTGTGATTCAAGTCTAGCCTAATCAAAAGAGCATTTGCCCTCAGTTGGATATTCTGTACATTCTTTGAATAGGTGTACATAGAGTTCGAATGAATCTTTGTATGTATTTACTAGATCTTCTCCATACCCTCTCGCATCAATTGTCATAGTCCAAGTTCCGATAGCAAGTGGTTCTTGGAAAGTAGATACTGCCGGATTGCAGGTTTTTTGGCATTTTTGACTCCATACAACATCACCATTAGCATCTGTCAAAGTTGCTTCAACAAATCGGTAATCTGCGCCAAGGTCAGGGAATAAGTCATCTGGTCCTGCAATAGCAACACCAATGTATACCTTGACTTCGTTGACATTCTCATCTACACTGAATCTTTCTTGGTGAGTATAAACTGTTGATGAGATATCTGGGAAAACAGATACAAATGTATGATTTAGTTTGATTTTCTCAATGACATCTTTAACTTCAGGTTCTCCACGAGCATCTTCCATGAATTCACGTGCAGGAACAAGCCCAATGCATCCAATATTTGATGCAAGAATTATACCCAACAGAACAAAAGCTCTGATGGCATATTTAGGTCTCATCGAACACCTCCACCATTTTCACATGTATCAATAAAACGGCTCGATGGTTTCAAAATAACAACCCGACTAGCGTACAATGCCTGAATGAAGTCAAGAGGGTCAGCCGAGCTAACGCAATGACGAACCCTATGAGTACTGACAGGCATCTCACTCAAACTTAGCACCGCAAACAGGACATTCCTTTGCGTCAACTGGAATCTCAGAACCACAAGCGCCACATTCAGCAGTTTTCACTTCAGGTTTCTTTGAACGCCTTCTCAAATTTCTTCTTCTTGTGTTCTCTTCAGTTGCTGATTTAACTGGATTCAATTGGTCGTCTTCGTCATCGAATGAGAAGTCAATGGCATCCTCTGGTAGTGCATTACCTGCAAGAGAGCGATCTTGGATACCCATTCCAATCATCACATCATCTCCGGGCATAACCCCTTCTTCACCAGTTATTTCGTACAGTTTTGCCCTAATTGATGCGTCACTTGCAGATAAATCATCAACATCTTCGACATCATGTGTTTGAATATCCTTATCTTTCAATATTGCATCAATATCATGCGATTCGAATGTTTCTTCAATTGACTTCAAAGTAGTTGTATACATTGACATGGCTTCTTCGTCATCAAGTTCTTGAGATTCCTCGATTGCGATTTTTCTATCATATGCTGCCTCAACTTCTGCTTCGGCTTGAGCAATACTGTCGTCCCAATCGCCTTCTAGGTCATCTGATTCATATCCAAATTCTTTGATTGCTTCATCGAAATCTTCGTATCCTGTTGCGTGTATTGTCTCAGGATCGACTTCTTCTTCCTCAGGGAGAGCAATTTCTTCACGTTCCACAACTCTTCTCTCTCTTCTTTCGAAATATTTGCCTGTGTCTTGTTCTGCACCACAATACGGACAATTTTCTAACAGGTCTGGTATTGATTCCCCACAGGATTCACAATCGTGGAATTGCCTTCGAGCTTTCTTTAGGTTGAAAGAACAATATGGACATCTATCTTCTGAACCTTCCAATTGTCCATCACAGGCAGGACAATAGTCGAATATATCTCTATCAACTTCTTCTTCTCTATCTCTGGTTAGAATAATTGCTGCAACTAGTATTCCAATCATTACCAATGCAATTACTGCAATCAATCCTGCGGTTGCAAATGAGATATCTCCTGCTTCATCAGCGATATTTGAAGAGTCTTCCTTGGTATCAAAACTCCAATCTATTGGGTCGCTGACACCAGGGTCGTCTGGCTTGATAATTACATTTGTATAAGGTGCTGAAGCGGTAAATGTGCATTCAATTTTTACAAATTCTCCACTATTTGCAACGGTAATAGGAATTAATTCAAACTGTGAACCTAATTCATCTTCACAGGAATAATTTACAGAACCCGACTCCTGAGATATTGAGTTAACAGATATTGTATATTTCTTTCCTGCATCGAAAGGTGTTGTTGCGTTGTCGCCATTTTCATCAACCAAACTCATTGAAGCCCTAGACCATACTAACCTCAACTGTTCAAGATATTGGACTTCTCCCTGAGCATATGAATTGAGAGGATTACTATCATAATAACCATCAGCTGTAAACCATTCTGCAAGGAATGATGCATTGTATGAACCTACATTGTTTGGTTGTAATGTTCTTTCCCAAACATATGATTCACCGGCTAGGATACTCAGTTCTCCTGATGCTCCCTCATCGTACTCAATTCCGTCCCATGTGTAAACTAACTTGCCCTTCACTGGTATTTGGCCTGAGTTGATTATCACAACTTTCCAAGTAACAGAATCTCCACTATCCAATCGTATCTTTGAAGGAATTGCGTTAGCATCAATAGAAACATCGGGTACCTCGAATTTTTCTATGTAAATATCCACTCGGTCATTGTCAGTTGATTCTTGGATAAATCCGCCCGTTTGATATGGGTCGATAATCGCTGTAACTAGATGGTTCCCTGGATTCACATTGGCGAGGTCGGTGTAATTGATTTGGTATGTCCAGGATTTTTGTGCATTGGCGCCCCCGTTTATTGTTACGTCAAATAATTGGGTAGGAAGTGATTGTTGGGTTTCATCAAGTATTTCCAAACGCATTGGAACTACTGTTTCTCCGTTTCCACCGATTCTTTCTATGGTTCCTGAAATAAACCATGGTCCTGTCAATGAATTTTCATCTACTGATACTTGCAAGTCACCTACATGGACGATGTCCATTCGCGGTGTAACTGTAAATACTGAAGTAAATTCATTTTCTTCAACTCCCTCTGTGACATTGTCATTTAGATCTACCGTCGCTATTATGTAGTGATCTCCGGAATCAGGTGCTGTCATTGTGATATTTGCCCAAGTAGAATTACCAGCATCCAGCGCTGGGATTTGCACAACTTGGGATTCACTTCCAAGATCGATTTTCACTTCACTTCCGCCTGCATCTTCGGAACCGGTATTTGTGACCTCAACCGCAACTGAAACATCATCGCCGGCATTGACTGTGCTCGGAGACGTTTGGAAATCTGTAACTTCCAAATTTGGCAATCCTGCTACAGTTATTGTTTTGTAGAACATTTGTTCTCCAGCACTATTGTAATCAAAGATAACCCATATCTGATGCTCTCCTGCGGTTAATCCAGATTTCGTTACATCTACATCTACAGTAGAAGAACCATCAATGTCTACAGTTGCTGCTTTTAGCAACCTGCCAGGCTCTACACCATCCCAATAGAATTTGTATAACACATCATTGGCTGGCAAGGAGTTAATGTTTGAGAGGGTTAACCTGATGGTTACTTCCCCTCCTTCAACAGGGTTCTGAGGCAATATAGCAACTGTTGATGCTGACGCTTGGACTCCCCCACTGTCCTCACCTTGCACAGAGTAAGGAACCAGTGCAAGAATCATTATCCCGAGAACAAAAACAGTCAATCTCGGCCTTGCCATATTGTAAAGAGGTCGGGCGTAGCACTTGAATCAACCGACTAATTTCTTACTTTTGGCTTGTTAATTGTAACTACTAACCAAAGCCAAATGTGAGATTTCGATGCGAGCATTGAAGGGCGAGTGGCAGCGTCGCTTAATCAATGAGGCGAGTTATTCCCGTTCTTCTGGTCGTTATGATAATGGCCATTGGTCAAAGTGGGAAATTCTATCTCAGTGATGATTTGGTTAAATCCCAGTCAGCAAGTAGTCTAAGTTTGAGTTTTCCCAATGGCCCAACTGCAAATGAAGATGTTACTGGTTTGTATACAGTAACAATCTCAAGTTCAGGCACAGGTACTATATCGAGTATGATAATTGAAATATCATCTGACGGCAGTGATTGGGATGAAGTTGTAAATCTAACAACAACCCCCTGGTTAACTTATTTAGATTCAACTTCCTACACTAATGATTCTTACACACTAAGGGTCAAAGCATATGATACAGATGTGAATGAGTATACTGATTACTATTCCTCTGGTGAATTCAACATAGTTAATCAGGTTCCAGTAATCACATCCTTTTCCCTATCAAACACTGGTACCGGAACTGGTGAAACTGCACTCAATAGAGCGTGGTATAACATTCCTGCAAATGGAACACTTGGATTTGGCTGGGCTGCAGCCGATGACGATTTATCACATGCTAGCCTTACGAATGTACCAGGGCCGGGGACTCCAACAAATGATGGACCAAGCGAACTAAATTACGGATGGGATTGGAATACCGGTAATATTATGGAAGGCACCTATAACCCAAGATTAACGATTTACGATAATTCAGGACTTTCGGCAACCAAAACTATGTTTATTGGAATTGATAGAACTGCGCCTACATTTTCTTCTCCTACTATTGTAGGAAATAATGGGTGGAGCAGCACGGAAGAAGTCACAATTTCTGGACTTGATAGTGCTGCAGATGATGGAGCAGGAAGTGGAATTTCACATGTCCAATACAAACAAAATAATGTCTGGTTCAATACAACCGATTCAAGTATCAGCTTAACCTTCCAAGAAGGAGAACACACAATCCCAATGAGAGCCGTAGACAATGTAGGAAATGTCGGAAATTCGATAGACGTTGAAATAAAAGTTGACACAAGTGAGCCAATAGGCATTGGATGGAATGTTCCTGAATTAAGCACTAGCATAATTGGCGCAGTTAATATTTCATTCAGAGCAGAAGACCTTGGTTCAGGAATAGATAATTCTTCATCGAGAATTCAATTTGGATTTGACCTCAACGGCGTTGGAGCAACCCCTGACCAATCTGGAAGGTGGATTGATTACGGAGATTCGGGGCTTGATGGTTCGGTTGCACTAGCATCCTGGATATCAAAATCTAGACAGTATTTGATGTTAAGAGCTGTAGTTACCGATAATGCTGGTAATGAATTAACTACTATCCCAGCAGCATATCAGATACTTCCAGGCAAAGACTTGTGGTGGAATGCTAGTGAGACAAATTTAGACAGATTAGTAGTTAGACCAGGAGATACAAATGGTAAAGTTGTAATTACAAGTTTACTAGAGGCAAACCAAGATTGGACTAATGATGTCAAAGTAATTCTTCAAGCTGCACCCGCAGACAGAACCGCAGATGTTGATTGGACGACTATGAAAACAGTAATAGTTACTGCAAACAATATTTCAGATGAATGTAACTGTGAAGAAATAACATGGGAATATACTGTCCCAAATACAGGACAATGGGATTTGAGATTGGTAATCGACCCAGACAACAGTCTTGACGAAAGAGATGAAGCGAACAACAATTACCATCTGATGGTTACTGGCGCATCAGTTACAGGAATCGGAGTTGTGAGTTCATTTGCACCAAGTGTGTATGCAATACTCATAGTGGGTTTTGCTTTGGCGATTTATCAGAAAAGGAAGACTATTCTTCCTCCCAACTGATTTCTTCGTCATCTGCTAAAATCATCATTTCAGTGACTTCCTCTTCATTTTCGGGATCTACTTGTGATGCTTTCATTCTACGGTTTCTTCGCTTAGCAACATCGGACAATCCAGGGACTAAATTTGAGAATTCAGATCCTGTGGCGTCATCATCGTTCTTTACCTCGATATAATCAAGAGATACTGATTCCATTCTAAATTTCTTCCTTTCTCTCTCAAGATATTTCAGTACTGTACCGTGTTCACTACCCGATGCTAGCATCTCGATTGCTTGTCTTGCATTGCTTAATCCAAGTCCTTCTCCAACTAAAACTACAGTGGATTTGTAAATCGAAATTTCAGTATTGGTATGAAATTCAATCATCTTTCTAATCTTGCCTTCAGAACCAATTATGCGCCCTCTAATTCGTCGTTGTTGATTAGACCTTTTTCCAACATGGTCTCTCAAATCTACCATTTCAAAGAACCAATCATCTTGCAATAATTGAACGGCTCTACTTGGAGCCATTCCTCTTCCTACCGCTTTGATTACATCAGGTAGTTTCATTGCTTTAACAGGGTCGTATTCGCCCACATCTGGCCATATTACATCTATCTCCCCAGAATCTGAATCGATGATAATGCGTTCGCAACCAGCGGCTTCTTCAAGCTCTTTCTTGGTTGAGCCTTTTGCACCAATTAATACCGCAATACGGTCTTTTGGTACACGAGGTAGGCTTTGTCGCATGGCTGAACCTGTGAGCCTACCCTTCTTCAAGTCATGTATGACTCAATATTGACATTTAACATCAATATTGCCTGGTTTATTCCTCTTCATGGATTTGCACATGAGACAAATCCATTTCTAAAACATCAAACATTGCTTCGGCCAATTCTACCTCTATTCCAGATTTATTTGCCCATTCAACTAACCTAGTTACGTCCCTAACTAGGAATTCTTGACTCCGAGGATGAGATTGGATTACGGCTTGACCTACATCAATTACCACTGGTTTGTCGCCGTGCCACATGATATTGTATGGTGAAAAATCACCATGCACCAAATTAGCCTTTTGCCAGGTCACAGCCAAAAATTCCAACAATTCTTCATACACTGAATTTGGATCAGGAACTTTCACATCTTTCAATCTAGGTGATGGTGCTGAAGATGTTCCCAAATAATCCATAACCAATACATTCTTGTTTACTGCTAGAGGCTTTGGCACAGATAATCCCCACTTGGATAGTCTAAGCAAATTTCTGTATTCTTTTCTGACCCATATGTCTACCAAATCTCGATGTCTTCTTCTCAATCCACCAAACCTTGGGTCGCCTTCGATATATTGAACTAAATTTTTGAATACTGCATTTGAAGTGTGAAAAATTTTCACTGCAACTGGACCTGATTCACCTGTTCCATGAAAAACATGGGCTTCCTTTCCTCTTGCAATAGGGAAATCTAGAGTGTCAATTACCCCCGATTTCATCAATTTGTATAGACTCATCAATGTCAGCCTATCAAAAACAGCATCGAATACTCGTCTATCGACCCATTCAAATGGGCCGTCCCCCATGACTCCAGATAATCCGTTTTCGATTTCACTAAACATCCGTTTGTACTTTTTTTCAGACATCCAACTAGTGCCTTTTGAGGATTCTAATGATTTGATGAATTTTCTTGATTCCGAATCCATATGAATCTCGTCAGCACTCTTTTTTTTACTTCTACGACGATTGTGTCGACGTTGCTTGGTATCTTTGACTAGTTCTTCGTCCCAATCCTTAGTCACAAAGAACACCACCATTCAATGGGGAGCATGTATCAACCGAATAAATCGTTGATCTCATCGTCTTCATCATTATCGATGACATCGAACTCCTCTGTTTCTTCTGCTTCAGGAACTTCCTCTTCCTGAACTGGTGAATCGCTAACTGCAAACAATCCATCCTCATCTTCATAATCATCGGTTTGAGTGTTCATACCGAAGATGTCAACCTCTGGTGGCAATTGTCCTTTTCTTGAAAGATAGAATGCTTGTGTT
>Ga0163109_10005002_pt1 | contig 10021 bp, 5 predicted proteins | sample CRUFie1St13metaG_FD_108704 | JGI IMG/M metagenome (GOLD analysis project Ga0163109, IMG submission 108704) | Marine microbial communities from the Costa Rica Dome - CRUD Field 142mm St13 metaG | ecosystem: Environmental > Aquatic > Marine > Oceanic > Photic zone | place: Costa Rica: the Eastern... | reverse complement strand
TCGATCGGGCAAGCCCTTCGCCCTATTGCTGCCCTCCTTCGTGCAGAAGAAGAAGTATTTTTCTGACATCTTCAAGGCCCCGCGTGGGAGGAGCCCACCCGTCGCCTTCGTGGTCCCCAACCCAGCGTATCGATTCTGGAGCCCCGGCCGGGCGGACCGGGGGATCAAGGGCGTCTTCACCCAGCCCGTTGCGTTTGGAAAGCCCCTCGAGTGCATCTGGTTCCTTTGCCTCTTCGACCACCACAAGAAGTGCCTGAAGTCTTGGAGGAAGACTGACACGGGCAAAGGAGGCGCATGCAGGCTGTTCACGGACGCCGCCGAGCTCCCGCAGACCTTCACCAAGAAGCGAGGGAACCCGCGGCAGAGGGCCAAGGCGAGGAAGCTGCTGGCGGAGGCCCGGGGCTGAGGGTCACCGAAGTGTGTTATATATGGTCATTTTGTAATTTTAAGTCACTAAAATTAGAGGAGCAGATTGACCACGTCCTCCTTGGACAAGTCATTGGCCTCCTCGTCCTTTGAGGACTTGTTGTTGTACACGATCTTGCTCACCTTCTCCTTCTGGGTGGCGCGCTTCAAGATCTTCTCCTCTATGGTATCCTTGCAGATCAGCCTGTACACGGTGACCTTCTTCGTCTGGCCGAGCCTGTGGGCCCTATCCATGGCCTGTTGATCCATCGTTGGGTTCCAGTCGCTCTCGTAGAAGATAACCGTGTCGGCGGCGGTGAGGTTGATCCCCAGACCCCCCGCCCTCGTGGACAGCAAGAAGGCGAAGATCTCGTCGTTCTGCTGAAACGAGTCGACCATGTCCCTCCGATCCTCTAGTTTGGTGGACCCATCCAGCCTCAAGTACCGCAGCTTCCTGAAGATCATGTAGTCTTCAAGAATGTTCATCATCTGGGTCATCTGGCAGAAGACCAAAACACGATGACCCTCCTGCTTCAGGTCCTGAAGCAGCTTGTCGAACGCCTTGAGCTTGCCCCCATCGGCGAGGGCCTTGGCCAGCGCATAGAACTTAACCCTGATGCCACCACTGCCAAGGACCTTGGAGGTGGCCGAGAGCAAGGGCCGCGTGCGGGGAAGCGACCGCAGCTCCCTGCCGATCGGCTCGTCCTCGGGCCAGAACTTGGACTGATGGTTTTTGAGGCCGAAGAGAGCGCGGTGCTCCCAGTCTGCCCTCAGCAGGCGCTTCTGCTGGCTGGCAAAGCCCGAACTCGAGCACACCAGCTCGCAGGGCACCGCCCTGACCCTCTCGATGTGCCCTCCAATCGCCCTGATCAGCCTGGCCGCCCCAAGGAGCCTGCCGTCTCCCTTCTTCACTAGCGTCTCCTCAGACCAGTCAAGGGCGGGGGCAAGCGCGCCGCGCGTATACAGGCACTTGGGAAGCCTCTGGCTGAGCCTCAGCATGGACCGGGTGAAGGTGGCCGCGCTGGCGGATCCCGGCGCCGCCGGGTTGGCCTCAAAATACCCGGCCAGCCTCTGCAGCCCCTTGCCGCTGACCCTGCCAAAGTACCAGGCCTGAAAGTAGTCGGCGCTGGCAAAGAACTTGACGTCCGAGGGCGCCAGGCCCAGGAGGCCGAGGAATGACAGGCCGGAGATCGCGCCGCCCTCGCCGTGGACCGCGGCGTGCACGTTGGAGGGCTCGAAGACGCAAAGGGCATGCGCCAGCAGCTTGAACTTGAGAGTCTGAAGGTGCCCCGCAAATCTCGAGGGAAGGCAGGCCATCCCCTCGTCGTACACGAGCCGGGGCAATGCAAAGGAGATTGGCGAGCGCCTGCCGCTGCACCAGGCCCAGTCGAGCTCCCCCCACGGCGCCTGCTCCAGCGGCGGGTTGACCACGGCGAAGTGGTAGGGCGTGATCTCCTGCTGCTGGTCAAAGAGTTCTGGGTGATTGCACACCTTCCTAAGCTGCATCACGATGTTCATCAGCGAGCTGACCTTGCCTTCGTTCATCTTCTTCACCTGCTTGCCCTCGAAGAGATCCACGATTGAGACCTTGTTCCTGATCCTGCGGTACAGCTCCCTCTGCCTGGACGTCAGGCCGCAGGGCACCACAACCTCCACCTTGGGGGCCATATCGTTCTCCACGTCCTTCTTCACCCTCCTCAGCATGAAGGGTTGTAGCACGGTGTGGAGCCTCCTGAGCTGGTGCTCGTTCAGGGACTGCGTTCCAACAGCGTGGCCCTCGATCCCCTTGGAGAACCACTCGTTGAACTCCTCGTGAGAGTCAAAGAGGGTGGGCATGATGAAATGCAAAAGGGCCCAGAGCTCCGCCATGTTGTTTTGGATGGGGGTCCCCGTCAGCAGCAGCCTGTTGCGGCAACTGAAGGATAGCAGTGTCTTCCACCGGAACGAGTCAGCATTCTTGATGGCCTGGGCCTCGTCCAAGATCATGAACTGCCACTTGATCCTCCTGAGCTGGGCTTCATCCTTGAGGATGATGTCGTACGACGTCACCACGACGTTGTGGGCGTTCTCGCCGTACAGCTTCTTCGGGTGGATGCAGGGCCTAATGTCCTTCCGCTGCACCTTGTTGCCCCAGTACGGCAGCACCTTAAACTGGGGGAAGAAGGCCTGGATCTCCCTGTCCCAGTTGTGAAGGGTGGAGCCCGGTGCCACCACCAGGAAAGGGCCGCGGATGTTCTTCTCCTCGGCCAGGTAGGCCAGCAGGGCGATCGCCTGCACGGTCTTCCCCAGCCCCATCTCGTCCGCCAGGATTCCGTTCAGGCCCTGCTCGTAGATGTTCGCTAGCCACTGCAGGCCCTTGAGCTGGTATCCCTTGAGTTGACCCTTGAACCCGGTGGGCTGCAGGACGTCCGATAGGGTCGGCATGGTGCTCGGGTTCTGCATGCTACCGTTCGCCTCGAGCCTGAGCCTCTCGGACTCGTGGTCAAAGGTCTGCGTCGCGAGCTCAGTCTGGCTGACGTACATGTTGGCGATCTCGGTGGCCTTCTTCTGCATCTCCTCCTCCTGGGCCTTGTCCTCGTCCTTAAGCGCGGCCAGCTTCTGCTGTTGCTCGGCCACGGGGTCGGGCTGCTCGTGGCCCATCTTCTTCGCCATGAAGTGCGCGTAGAGCTCCGTCTGCGTCAGCAAAAAGTTCAGCTGCTGTTGCTTTCTCTTCTCCTCCCTGGCCTCCTCCTCCTTCCTCCTGGCCTCCGCCGCCTCCCTGTCCGCCCTCTGCCTCTCCCTCGCGTTGCCCTTGCCCTGCTTCTTCCAGTAGAACATCATCTCCCTCACCAGCCTGCGCATCCTCTGCTCGCTCCTCTTGCTCTCCCTGTGCACCTTGAAGAACCTCTGCTTGGTCTCCCTTGCGGCGTTCTCGGCCAGCTTCTCCAGCACCGACTGCTGCTTCTTGAAGTACATGTTCACGATGCGGTGGTGCTTGCTCACGTTGTTGATCACCAGGCGCTTGTACGCCCTGCGGATCATCTCTGCCTCGGCGTTCTTCATGTTCTCCGCGATAAACGCCTGGATCTCGGGCGAGTTGATATCCGCGGAAGGACCCTTATTCGAGCCCGCGAGCCTGCCGGCCAGAGACACCTTGGCGCCCGTCATGGCGAAGCCCTTGTCAAGCCTCCGCCTCTTCTTCTTCAGCGACTGCCTCAGTTTCTCGAACCCCTCCTCGTCCAGCTCCTCTGGCTTGGCCAGCAGCTGCTCGTCCACAGATAGCATTCCATACGCCGGCAAATCATGCCCACCGTTCTCGTTCACGAGGTCGTCGTAGAACAGGGGGATCGGATACACCTGGCCGGCCGGCGAAGTGATCGTTCCGTTCCCCACCGACGGGAGCCTTCTTTTGCTGTGCGTGGCAGCAGGTTGAGAAGCAGCCTGCGCAGCGGCGTCGCCCTGGGGGGCCGTGCTGGCCTTAGGTCCGTCATCCGCGCGCTCTTCCGCGCTCGGCCGCTCGGCTTCCCCGCCGTCGGCGCCCGACGTGGTCGGTTCTTGCCCGACCTCGGCAGCCATAACCCTAGGCTCAAGAGCCGCCAACATATTTGCCACCCCCGCAATCTCGCGATCGCGAGGGGTACCCGCCCCGCCCTCTATCTCTATGCTCCCCGCGCTTTTGATAAAAAATTAGCCCCATCTTTGTGGGGCCACTAGTACTAGTGGCGAAGGAGGGCGAAAGCATCGATTGTAATGGTTCCAACCGCGACCGCGGGACAATGAATGATAGGGTTAAGGTGAGAGAGGCTGCCTCCTCCGGGTGATGTCGAGGGAATCCATGAAGCGCAGGACCTGGTCGAACTGGGCGGAGTGCTGAGCCCTGGCCTTGGCCTGGGTCCTGGAAACGCCTAACAGAGCCTCCCGGTAGGTCTCCAGACGCTCTTCCTCAACCTCCGATCGCTCCCTCTCCCGATCCCTGCGCTCCTCCTGGGTCTGTGCTGGCCGCTCCGGGCCGGCCCTCTCCCTCTCCGCCTGGAGGCTCCGGTCTAGGTTGACCAGAAATTCGAGAACGGCGACGGAGAACTCCCCTTTGGGGTTTCGCCCTCTCTCCTCCCTGATCCCGGCCGGCCAGAGGTCCACGAGCCGGCAGACCTCCGCGGAGATCAGGTCGCTCGCCTGGGAGGTCCTTACCCTGGCCAGAACCCTCCTCTGAATCTCGCGATCAAAGTCCCGGAACCCCTCCTCCTCTATCCTCGCCAGCGCAACCAGGGAGGGCCCGCCCATCCCGCCGCCACCATCAGCGTCCTCCCCGGCCTCGGCCTCGTGCAGTTCCTTCACCGTGGAGATCCAGCTGAGGAAGTCGTGGATGTGAAGGGAGAACTCCCGCAGGAACGCCGTGGTCTTTGCAACCTCCTCGAGGTGCTTGCAGTAAGACTCCAGCCTCTTCTTGCTGGCCGCCAGAAAGACGTCGAAGCAGGATAGCGGCGGCGAGCGGTCTGGCCGGGCCCCATCCAGCCGACCCTCTAGTGCGAGCTCCCCGGACCTCTGAGCCTCCTTCAGGCCGTTGGTCTTCCTCATGTAACCCGTCTGCGCGGCCAGGAAGTGGTTGATCTGGGCTCTGATCTTCCCGGAAAGGACTAGTACCTGGTTCGAACGCGCGTCCACGGCGGTCCACGCGTCCGTGTCGTCGTCTACCTGCGACAGGGCCGCATCCACCCGCACCCTCGCCTCCCCGTGCGCGCTCTCGAACCTCTCCCGGGTGTGGTGGCAGAACAGGGTGTCCTGAGGGCAAATTGTAGGGCAGTGGGCGACAAGGCTGCCCTTCTGAACGTTGCGCACCGCCCTCTCCATGATGACTTCCGTCACCTTCGTCCTGGCCATCAGCCACGCGAGCGCCAGCAGGAGCCTCCTGCTACCGATCTGAGACGGTTGGTCGAACATACTCAAAAAGGGGCACCCCAGGACGTCCAACTGCACCGCGGCGTACTCGACGATCGCCTGGGCCTGGTCCGTGCCCTGTGCCTTGAGTGCTTTCGCGACCCGGGCGCAGAACCCATTCTGGGACAGGACCAAGAGGTCGTGCAGGGCCTTCCAGAGCTGAATCCGGGGTCCGTGTACGTTGAACTTGGCTTGCCGAACCTCTTCGGGAAGGAGGTTCCCAACACCGACCGAAGCGAGTGACCGGCACAGGAAATGGATGGAGGCCTTGAGGTTCGTCCTCCTCTCTCGTCCGGCGCCCCCCTCGCGGGCCGCCATGGGGCTGGCACGTGTGGTGCCCTCTCCTCGGCTTCCCCCTTTGGCTCCGATGCTGGTGATCAAAGTTGAGCAAACGCCCGCGAAATCGTAAATGGAATCTTTGAATGGAATGAGGGGGAAGTGGAGTGACAGTCACTGTGACAGCCAACGGTGCGATATAAGTCAAAACTCGCGTCCCACGGACGCTCGAACAGTAGTTTCTAGTTGGGTATGGCCGGTACCGACGAAGGTATGCGTGAGGTCAAGCGCTTGATCGAGCGCTTGATGATACGCGAGCTAGACAACCAAGGACTTAGTGGAGCGAACTCAACGGCAGGCCAGACCGGAACAACCGGACCTGCTAAGGTTGAATATGTGGAGGAACAGGCCGGGAACCCATTCCCCAGACCGCCAGCGGTGCGATACAAGCCCGGTCGGTACTTTGACACCAGGTGGTCCACGGACGGCAGGGTCGAAGAAATTTTGGCCCGGCTGATTGCGGAGGAGCGTCGCAAGAGTCCAAGTTCGTGGAAGCACAAGTACTTGAGGGAGTTGGAGCGGGGGTACACCTTTGCAGTTACGATGTCTTCATATCTCTACGACCAATGGAAGTCCTTGGAAGGAATCGCTTCAAGTGAGGCGTGCCCGGAAGACGTGAAGAAGGGCATCACGAAGGGAGTGAATACTGCTGAGGCGATCTTTGAGATGGCGTACGAGGAACACGATCGGATAAGGATAGAAGTGCTTGGGCTGGGGAAGGAAGACGATGAGCGACTCGCCAGGAGGAGCAGCCGCCGCCGCCGGGCCCACCGCCGCCGCCGTGCGGCTCGGACCCATGACATTACATGATATTCAGTGCCTGGTGATGTCAGCTATCGCAAACGAACGTTTATTTTTTTGCTTTGGCCGCATCCTCCTCCTCGCCGGCGCCTCCCGCCTCCCTCGCCCGCTTCCCCTTCGCCCTTTTCCTCATCACCACGCCGCACTCCACGTGGTGAGAATAGGGAAACTGGTCGAACAGGGCAAAGTGCGCCACGTCGTGAGTCTCGGAGAGCGCCTTGACATTCTCACACAGCGTGTCCGGGTTGCAGGAGATGTACACGATCGTACCAAACTTGCTGACAAGCTTGACGGTGTCGTCATCCAGACCAGCCCTCGGCGGGTCCACGAGCACGGTCCCAAAGTCGCATTCGCTCAGGTCGAGCCCCTGCTGCTCGAACCTCTTGAAGGACTTCATCTTGTCGCTCAGCAGGGCGGCCGAGAACTCCTCGCTGCCGCACCTGGCAATCACGACGTTCTCCACGCCGTTGGCCTTGATGTTGTGCTGTGCGGCCGCCACCGACCTCTTGGAAATCTCAGTTCCCACGCACCTCCTAAAGTTTTCCGCCATCGCGATCGAGAAGTTCCCGTTCCCGCAGTACAGCTCCAGCAAGTCGTCCTTTGGTTCCCCGCCCTCCGGCCTCGTGTGCTTGACCGCCCACTCGAGCATGTTGATGCACATCCCTCCGTTGGGCTGAGAGAAGTTTCCCTCCAGCTGGCGGTAGGAGAGGTCCCTGCCGCACACGCGGAGGGTCTCCGTCACGTGGTCCACCCCGAGCACCTCCTTCTGCTTCCTGCTCCTGCCGATCAGGGAGGGAACGTGGCCTTCCTCCAACCCCTCTGCGGTCGCGAGCTGTTGCCTCAGCTTCTCCGCCTCGGCCTTCCACTCCTCGTCGAGCTTTCTGTGGTACAGCAGGGACACCATGGCCTGGCCGGAAAGCGTGGTGTGGAAGTTGGCCTGGAAGATCTTCTTCGATAGGACCTCGTTGCCTCGCACGCCCTCGATAATCTTCCGCATCAACCGGTTCAGGAGCTCCGAGCCGACGTCAAAATCGTCCACCCGGAACCGTTTCTGGTCGTGCCCACCCCCCTGGAACATCACGTAGTACAAATCCTTCTCTGTACCTTGCTCGTAATCGTGCCATATCCGAAACTCCGAACGCATCCTGTAGTGCTTCTTCTTCGAACGGAAGACCTCGAGTTCGCCAGAAAAAAAGTCTGCAAACTGGGTCCTCACCCTCTCCACCTTGTCCCCAAGTTGCTTGTCATAAGTCTCCGTGTCGACGCATATGATCGGCGCCGGGGCGGCGCTTGACGTCCCAGCGGCTGCAGCCCGAACACTCCTTCTCTTCCCCACCACATCAGCTCCCACGTTGGCCCCCACCTTGGTTCCTTGGTTTTTCTCGAGGGGCCCTCCCCCTCCTCCCCCGACCACAGAGGTCATCGCTCTCGAAGTTCTCGAAAAGACGTCTCGCGTGTTGGCGCGGAGCTTAGGCCCCTGGGCCGCCCTCCTCCCGGTCTCCCTCGTCCTCGCTCGAAGTAAGACCGCTCTCGCTCTGGTTCCCCTCGCCAGCATCGCCGATCGAGGATCATCGACCAGCTGGTATTTTGCCGGCCGGCGGCCCGATCTTGGGGCTGAACTGGGCTCCAGCAGACCTCTTGGGAGTGCGGAGGCGGGGGGGACGAGTGGCGCGAGGAGAGGCTTAGCGCGAGAGGGACGATGGCGGACGAGGGATCGCGTCGCGCGGGCGGCGACCTAGGAAGCAGCGGGACCGGGTCTTTCGGGGACCTGGGCCTGGACCCGAGGCTGGTGAAAGCGGGGACGAAGAAGGGCTGGAAAAGTCCAACCAGCGTGCAGGAGCAGTCCATCCCGCAGGCTCTGAAGGGGAAGGACGTGGTCGTGCAGGCGCCCACGGGGAGCGGTAAGACGGCGTCCTACGTCATGCCGATGGTCGACGGGCTTCTGTCGAACAAGGCCAAGGGGGGGGATGGGTGGCTGGGGCTGGTACTGGTGCCGACCCGAGAGCTCTCAGAGCAGGTCCGGGAGGAGGTCGAGTCTTTCCTTTCGCTCTGCGGCGCCCAGCATCTCGAGGTCACCTCGATCAGCTCCGTGAGCTCGGAGAACATCAAGGACGCGCGGATAGGGACCATAGGCGACATCGTTGTGTCTACTCCAGGCCAGGTTCGCCAAATTCTAAAGAAGAAGGACATCTCTGGCGAGGCGCTCCTGTCCAAGCTCAGGTTCCTGGTCCTCGACGAGGCCGATTTACTGCTGTCATACGGGTACGAGAAGGACGTCGAGCACCTCTCCGTCCACGTGCCACAGTCCTGCCAGTGCTCTCTCTTCTGCGCCACCATGACCGATGACATGGAAAAGCTGAACAAGCTCGTTTGTACCAACCCGCTGGTGCTGAGGGTTTCGAGCGCCCCGTCAGAGCAGGGCCAGGCGTCCGGGAACTCCTCGCTGCCCGAGACGATAGATCACTACAAGACCACCTGCAAGAGCTCGGACAAGCTGCTGAATTTGACTTGCCTTCTCAAGCTCGGTCTGGTGCACAAGAAGGTTCTCATCTTCGTGAACACGATAGACGCGGGGTACAGGGTGAGGCTTTTCTTGGAGCACTTTGGGATCAAGTCCGCTGTGCTGAACGCCGAGCTGCCGCTGAACTCGAGGCACAACATCATCAAGCACTTCAACAAGGGAAACTTTGATTACCTGATCGCCACGGACGTGGACTCTGCCGCAAAGCAAGAGCACCAGCAGCAGAGGCAGGGCGGCAAGATCGACGCGGACTTCGGGGTCGTCCGAGGGATCGACTTCCAGGGCGTGCGTACCGTCGTGAACTTCGATATGGCGAAGACGACGGAGGGTTACATCCACAGGGTTGGGAGGACGGGGAGGGCGGGCGCCAAGGGGTCGTGCGTCTCTCTGCTCACAGAGGGAGACGAGGGCTTCCTGTCGAGGCTAGAGGCAGCGCTCGGCGGCGGCGGCGGCGTCCTCAAACCCTTCGAGGCGCTGACTCCCTCGGTGGTGGAGTCTCTGAGGTACAGGGGTCAGGACGTCTACCGCGCCGTTTCGAGAGCAGCCGTCCAGGAGGCCAGGGCCAAAGAGCTGAGGCTCGAGATTCTGAACTCGGCGAAGCTCAAGTCTCACTTCCAGGCGAACCCGGAGGACGAGGTCGTGCTCCGGCACGACGCCACGCTGTCCACCTCTGTGCCAGCGCACCTGAAGCACATCCCTCGCTATCTGAAGGAGCCAGCGTCGCTTCTGAGGAAGAAGAACATGCGCGGCCGCTCGATCAAGAAGAGGGCTGCGGGGGGGAAGAATAAGAAGGGGAGGAGCGCGGCGGACATCCTGAAGGAGGCCCTGTCGAGCGCGGAGTGACGGCTTTCCGGGCATAAAAGTCTCCAAACGATCGTATTTTTATCTTCCTTGCCCGTGCAGTGCACACCCGCGTCAGAGCTCTCCCCTCCTCTTCCTCGCGACCTTGACGAACCCGTCGCACTCCACGTAAGCCACCCTGTCGTCCCGCAGCAACCAGTCCACCTGGTCGGGGCTCAAGCTTCCGGAGAACATGCTCATGGT
>Ga0163109_10005001_pt1 | contig 10022 bp, 7 predicted proteins | sample CRUFie1St13metaG_FD_108704 | JGI IMG/M metagenome (GOLD analysis project Ga0163109, IMG submission 108704) | Marine microbial communities from the Costa Rica Dome - CRUD Field 142mm St13 metaG | ecosystem: Environmental > Aquatic > Marine > Oceanic > Photic zone | place: Costa Rica: the Eastern... | reverse complement strand
CGGGATCGGGATCGCAGTTCACGATGAAACACGATATCCTGCGAGGACCGCGAGGTATGCGGCCTCGGCCACACGACGCAGCTTCAGTAGCTTGGGAGAAGCTTCTCTCTCGCCCGCCTTCCCCAACGAGGCCTGCCTGCGCTCGCGCGCGCCCGTCCGCTCCCGAAGCGCGGCGGTCTGGTCCCTTGAAAATGGCCGCCAACCAGCCCCCCCGAGAGTTATGATGATTTTTGTCTCGCGATCGATCGGGAGCCTCTTTTTCGGGGCGAAAAAGGTGTAGGTGGCGATTTGGCCGGCGGCTGATGTCAGACATTTTCCATATTTCTGGAAAAGTCTGGAAACGGTGCCAGAAGACCAGAGTTTGATTGTACTTCATACTTTTAGTGCAGAGCGGACGAGAAGTTGAAGATGGTTTGACCCAACACCCACCATCCGTGCGTCAAGAAAGGGAGAATCATATACAGTGAAGCCTAAGCCCTTATATTATTATGATAGGATCAATTATAGTGTTGCAACGTTGAAAAGAAAAAGCAGTAAGCTCGTAAAGTATATGCGGGAGCGCGTCGCAACGTTGCGGCATTGCCCCCCTACAAAAAAACTGGTGAAAGGAACAAGGAAGCCTAATTCGGCCACTGCCACGTGTCACTTCCTCAGCTCTCCGTTCAGAAAGTTCCTGCACATTCCCAAAAAGAAGGCAAACAGGTTCCTCACCCTCCTTGTGTTCACCTTCCTGAGCTGCTCGCACACCAGCTTCATGTTGGCGTCCCCGAGCCGGTTCAGGATCTTCAGCGCCCTGCTATCGAACATCTCGTGGGTCAGCAAGCCGCAGCTCGAGGAGACGAGCAAGTCGAGCTCCTTCTTCATCCCCGGGGACAGGACGTCAAACCTGTTGGGGTCCAGGTGCCTGGCATTCGGAGAGAAGGAGGAGACGGCCGTGCCGTTGGTCATCGGCGGCGGGTGCATGGGCAATGCGTCGGCCGCGTGGCCGGACGCCGCCGCCAGCATCTCGCTCTGTTTCCTCACCAGGTCGAGGAAAAACGCATTCACGTTCCGGACCTTGTTGAACTTGCTGTGCTCCGGCATCAGCCTGTCCTGCACCAGCCTGTCGCCCACATCGCTCACCACGGAAATGGCTAGGGACTCCTCCAGCGTTCCCAGCGTCTTCCACGACCTCTCGTCAAGCACCGTGACGAATGTGACGCCCTTGTCGTGCAGGTTCTGCAGCTTGAGCGCGACGCTGGCCGGCACAAACGTAGCAAAGGGAGAGAGCTGGTGGAGCTCGTTCGTCCTCACCCCGAGGGCCTTCTGCAGCTTCGAGTGGTCCTTGAGGTCCTGCTGGCCACTCGCCCCCCACCTACTCGGGTTTTCGTCCGTGTGCTGCGAAAAGTGCCTCGGCTGGGAGTGGGAGAACGGGCTCGTTTTCTTGTTTGTCCACCGTGGGGAGTCCGTGACGGAGTACCTCGAGTTCAGGCCTTGACGGCTGGACTCTCGCTTGCACTTGTTCACCAGGGATATGAAGAATGCCGTGAAGTTTCTAATCTTGGCCATGTCGATCCCCTCGATGGTCACCAGCACCTGGAGCGCCCCAGACTCCGGCAGGGTCGCCAGGGACTCGTAGAGCAGAGGGGTCATCATGTTCGGCTGGACCTGCCCGCTCTTGAACAGCTTGTCCATGGTGTTCTGAACGCTCGGCAGCAGCTTGACCTTCGACTTCGGCACCAGCAGGTCCGTCTTGGAGGCCTCCTCCCTCATCTTGCCCATGGGATCCTTCACCTTCTCGTGCCTCAGGTTGTTAATTATCTGCGCGAGATACGCAGACACGTTCCTGAAGCTGCTGAACATGCTCTCGTTCTCCAGCACGCGCAGAGCCCCCATGGCCTCGGCCGTCTCGAGCTGGCAAAGGGTCTGCAAGCACAGGTTGTCAACGTCGTACTCCGAGATGATGTTCTTGTCGATCAGCTTGAAGTACTCCTGCCTCAGCTCGGTCTTCATCTTCCTGATCAGAAACTTCGCCTCCTCCGAGCCATTCGAATACTTTCTGAGCTCCTGGGCCGTGCACTCCTTGGCGCCGCCCAGGGCGTCCTTAAAGGAGGCGCTGGACGTACCCTCAGCCTCGCTGCCAGAGCTCCCCTTGGTCGAAGTGCTCAGCCTCCTGATGCGCTCGTTCCTCGTGTCCCACACGTTGTTTGGGTCCGAGAAGCTCGACCGGCCCAGGTTGATCGACCCGCTCCGAGACAGAACCCCCCCGGGCTCGCTGGCGCCCTCGCTGTTGGCACTGAAGCTTCCCTTTTTCTTTTTGGTCGGAGTCGCGACCTCGTCGTCGCCATCCAAAGAGTACGCTGCAATGAAGCCATCAGAGTTTCTCTTCTTATGCGACGTCGACAAGTCGTTCGAGCGTTCGCGCGAGTGACTCCTCTGCTTCTGCTTCACGTTGATCGTCAGCGGCTTGGTCGTCCTGCAGTTGGCGTCCCCGTTCTCACGGTCCACCACGGGCTCCCTTTTGATCTTCAGCTGCGGTAGTTTCTTGGGCGGGGTGCTCGGTCCGTCTGCCGGTCCCCCCTGGGGCGATGCACCGCCCACCCCGGGCGGCTTCGTCCCGTCACTCAACAGAAAGTCGAGGACCTCCCCGACGTCCTTGTCGTCTATATCGTCCACAAAGTCGCCATCTTGGAGCTGCAGGTCCTCCTCCACTGGAGGTACCATGTTCCAGGCCATCTTAGAAAACTTAGTTCAGGCTCCTTCCCAAAGGAAGACGCCTTCGAGATTTCCAAGCGACCGTCTTACGCAGCCCCGGCTCGCCGAGGACAAGCGTGTTGCTCTCAGCCCCTGACCTGACCCTAAACTCTGTCCCGAACACAACAACAAAAACAAACACCAAGTTTGTTCATCAAGTGCACGACCTTTGAGGACAGACACACACACGCTAAAGAAAGTCTTGGACTTGGCTTGGTTTCACACCGCGACCTACGGGTCCTACCACACAGAATTGGCTGGACTCCTGCCTGCAGCGAGTAGACGACGACAATGACTCTTCTTCTGTTTTGTCGTCGAGCTCTGGCCTTGACCCTGCTCCAGGAGGTCACGCAAAATAGGTGTGCTGCAATGGCGTGTGTGTCCACCTTCACCCCCCACTGCCTGACCTGTGCCAGCACCTGTGCCAGCACCTGTGCCAGAAGCTCTCAATCGACGAAATATTCATTTCTGAGGGGGGGGTGGACCTGTCGTGGGGGTGTCGTGGGTGGGGTGGGTAACAAGGGAATTCTACTCAAACCCACAATCGTACACAATCCTCCAACAAGAAAAAGCGGCAGCGCACAATGATCACGAATTCTTAATTGTAATTACAAACGAGAGAACTTACTTCATTTTTGAGAAAATGTCTAGCAACAGCAATGAAAAGTCCTGCAATGTTTCAGGAGCGAGCAGAATTGATTCGCAATTCTGCCCACTAGGAAGAGCGAGTCTCCTTACACACGACGTAACGCTTAGCAAGGTGTGGAAGAAGTTGAAGACCTCGAGCGGAACGCACGCAGACGGTCTGCCTATGATGGCATGACAAATGAAAAGCAAAATAAAGTCGAGACGTTTCTCGCCTTTCCTCAATATAATACACAGTGGTGCGTTCAAAAATTCAGAGACGGGTGTTCATGACACCACAGCGGCGCCGGTGCCGTGGTTTCTCAGAGCCCTCCCCCTGAGGTACCTGTCGTCCCTAATGGCGTTGTGGAGCTTCCATAGCGTCTCCCTCACGTAGGACTGCTGCTTCAGCAGCGCCAGCAGCATGTAGCCGTACCTGTACACGACCTGCCTAAAGTAGACAGAAACCCCTGCCAGCGGCAGCACAGAGTGCACTAGGGTGTAAGGCACACACAGCTGGGCCGAGAGTGAGACCAAAGGCGGCATGGTGACGTCCACGAGGGCCCACCTGAAGTCTATGTTGCTTGGCGACGCGATGTTGCCCCAGATGTCCTCCACGTTCCTCCACAGGTCCCTGTACCTCTCCATGTTACGCCAGTGCAGAACTTTGAGAGCGACCAGGCCGATCGCCCAGTCCTGGTAGATGAAAAAGATAGGCGTGTGGCTTGGAGGCACTGTGAAGGGGACCACAAAGGTCAGGTGGACCAGAGTCCCCAAGACTGAGGGGATGACCACAAGCCACAGCGAGCCGAGCACGCAGTACTTGACCAAGCCGTTGACGAGGGCAGGGAGCTGGCTGACTATCGCGGCCCACTTGGAAAGCAAAAACGAGGTTCCCCAGATGATGTAGAGCCCGACCAGGACGTTGTAGACGTCGTGGTGGACCGGGAACCCGGTCAGCCTGCACAGCTGCCTCCCGAGGAACAAGGGGAGGGACAGCATGACGGCGTTGCAGAGCTGCACGGCAAGGCAAGAAGCCACAACGAGCAGGGCAAGCCTGAAGTTGAGTGTGAACTCGCTGCGGACGAAGAGAAGCCAAGACTCCTTGTACACGCCGATGGACCTGGCCACAAGGGTCCTGACGTCAGAGATCTTCCTCCTTGCCCTAGGACCGGCAGTGCTGGCCCCGCCGCTTGTGCTGGCGCCCCCGGAGGCCGCCATGGCACCCGCCTGGCCTGCCTGACGCGCCTGGTCTCCCCCACCGGCGCCCACATCCTCCCCCTCGCTTCCTGCCGCCACCCCGCGCTGCAGGATGTGCGTGTCCACGTTAAGGGCGTTGCTGGCGAACCTGAGCCATCCGTGGATGACAAACCTCATCAGCCGCTTCGGCCTCAGGTACTCAAACGTCAGCGGCAGTCCAAAGTGAATCATCAGGAGGTGGATGGGCAGCTCGGAAAGCGGGTCGAGGAGCTTGATGACGATGGGAAAACTCTCCGGGAAGATTCCCTTGACAAACTGCACGGGCGCGTAGACCAGGACCATCGCGATGGTGCCGTAGATCACCGAGCCAAGGACGATCTTGCGTACGTGCCTCGTGAAAGGGTCCTCGAAGAGCTCCCGGAACGGGTTGATGTTCGGGTCGGCGGGGTCTCGTAAGAAGGCCAGGACGCCCGGCTTCAAAATTTCCCGCAGGACCGACACGGAGACCGAGACGAGGAACATGTACACAATCCCAAGGGTCCAATGGACGAGCGTGAAGGTGATGGGCGCCTTGAGCCCAAACCTCATCCGCGTGTGCAACCCGGCGTCAAAGAGGGGCAGGGAGCACAGGTCAAGCCACAGCCCGAAGAAGAGCGGGAAGACCCCGAGCTCCACGACGAGTAGGAAGGCCACCTTGAGGACGACGCAGCTGTACGAGAGGTACGAGTAGGCGCTCCTGGCCATCAGCAGGAGCTCTCTGGCGGAGAGCGACTGGTGCAGCGGGTCTCCGCTGCTGGTGTATGCCCGGAGACACCTGAGGAAGATAACCGCGAACCCGATGGTCGCCCCGAGCGCCAGTGTGGCCAGGTACCCGGTTCCGAGGGTGAGCAGGTCCTTCCAGGTGGGCGGCTCGAGCTGGGCCTCAAAGTCTGTTGCGGCCCTGACCAGCTTGTTGCTGGTCGAGGCGGCCATGCTCGCAGCAACGCCGAGCTCGGTGCTGATCCCCTCCTTGATGCTTCCCATGGCCTCGAGCGAGGCTGCGATCACCTTGGTCTTCAGCCCGTCCCCGTCGTCATCCATGAAGGCCTCTTTGAAGGAGTTGAACTCGAAGTGCCTCAGCACGGAGAGGCACAGTCTGCCCATGTTGAAAGGGAGCATCACGGAGGCCACCAGGAAGAAGAGGTTGCTTAACAGGATGGTCGAGGCATTCTCCAGCAGAGAGAGCAGAGGCCCCTGCATACCGATGAGCTCCTCAAAGGGGACGTCCTCGATCCTGTCGAGGTCAAGGCCCCCGGCGTTGGGCTGCGGGGGCGGGCGGTTCTGCGCGTCGGCCGCCATGGCGCCCTCCTGCCCATCGGCAACCCACGCCGCCCCCCTCCGCTCCTCCTCCTCCAAAAAGTTGTCGCCAAGGTGGCCCACCGCCCCGACGACCATTCCGTTGTTGTTGTTGTTGTTGTTGTTCGCGCCGTTGTGAGCAAACCTGATCTGCCTGAGGTATTCCCTGAGCGACGCGGTTCCCAGGAACACGAAGACGATGGCGGCCGACAGGAAGGACCCGTATACGCAGTCCGTAATCAAAAGGTTGAACACACAGCTCCTTCTCGCAATCGACAGTATCGTTTGTTGGGTTTGTCTCGCGAAGCAGAGCCTCCAGACCCACGAGGTGATGAGCGGGACGACGACGAGCCACACGAAGCCGACCATGGCGAATCGCAGACACGACCGGCTCGCCCGCCAAGCCCTCTTCATCAGCCCGCCAAAGAACTCGGATAAAGACAGAACTCCCGGGGCGTCCTCTTTGTAGATGGGAGTGAAACCGTACTCAAAGCCGCACACCTCGCACTTTTTTCTTTTGGAGTGTTTCAGCCACTGCACTAAGCAGTCCTCGTGGACGTACTTGATGCTCCCGCTGCACTTGCACGGGTGAAAGAGCTTCCTCTTCGCCTCGTCACCCTCCTCCGCTGGACCCGTTCGGCAGATTCTGCAAACGAGCTCGTCCGCGTCCGGAACTGGGTCCTCGGCGACGTCGTTGGCGGGACACGTTTGTTCTTTGCCGTGGCCGCAGGCCGTGGAACGTGAGCGCATGCTCATGATGGCGCCGGGCTCGTCCGTGCGTAAGCCTCCCGCGCCCTTGTGCACCACGCGCCCCGAGATGCCTTCGATGCTTCGATCCTCGATAGCGATGCTGCGTCACCTTGGGGATTGATTTTTGGACGTTCTCATGAAAAAGGAGCGTTTTCCCGGGCGATCTTGACATTTCAATCAATTCACATGGTTAGGTTCGCCACGACGTTCTCGCCCACGGGGCGATCCCACGAGCAGTAGGCCTCCTCGTCGCCCGACACGCCGCCTCCCGACCCGAAGACCTTGTCCCAAGCCTCCTCCCTCGCCCGGAACTCGGCACGGTTCGCGCCGTAGCCCTCACCAGAGACGGTGGCCCGGAAGAGATCGCCAACGCCAACGCTAGCCTTGCCCTCGAGATCCAAGCCATCCCCCTCAGTCAGGCTCTCCAGGAGCGACGTCTGGGTGCTGACATAGGACTCGAAGGCGGCCTTCGGTCGCGAAATTCGGCAACGGGGCACCAAGGAGAGAGAGAGAGAGAAGGATCTCAGTCAGCCAGAAGATGATGACGATATTTTTTGGGAGGAGGGCGGGCCGAGAAACTCACCTTGCTCGCCTCGTCCGGCTCACGCAAGCTCCTGGCGAGCGCCTCGGAGTCCAGGGCCCCCAGGCTCTCCAGGCTCTCCAGCCTGTCGATGTCATCAAGCATCTGCTGAATCCTCCTGCCCGCCCCAGACGCGTCTTCCTCCTCGGCAGAAATGCTGGTGAAGTCACAGATTCCCCCGCTCACCCTCATTGGCGTATGCTCTAGAATTCCATCGATCGAGGAGAACGCAGCAGACTTGGAGGCCTTCATGGTCTCCTCGTGCCACCTCATCCATTTCAGGTTCCTGAGGCGGCCGCTCTCGCCAGCTCCATGGCCGCCACCACCCTCCTGGTCGTCCCCCCAGCCTGCCTCCTCGGCGCCCCTCTTCCACTCCGCTGAGGCCTCATCGTCGTAATACAGCCGCGGCAGGTAGCTGTCGCTCTCTAGCTCCCAGATCGGCACGTCGCACTCGTTTGCCCGGTAGTGGCCCAAGAAAAGGTTGATCGCAGCCTGCCTGCAAGGACGACGGTAATGAAAATGAGAGAGAGAGAGAGAGAGCCAGGTCAGAACATCGGAGGGGGTGGGCGACTTTCCCACAATCCTTCCGCGAGGCCTTACCTGGCCGCATCGGTGTAAGTGTTTGAGTAGAACCTCCTGAAGGAGGTCACCATGTCCTTGCTCTGCGTTGTGACCTCCCAGCTCCCCTTCTGCCTCTTGAAGAACTTGCTGTGTGCTTCGCTCCCACCATATTGGTACGCCAGGACGTCCCCCATTTCCTCGTACATGTCCATTAGCTCTGTCGCCGCCACAGACCTCGGGTTGAGCCACAGCCCCTCGGCCTGGCCGGCCTCGTCGCTCGCCACACCGAGGGCCACCATCTGGCGCGACAGGGCGCCGAGGCCATAGGCGAACTGAGCGACGTTCGTCCTGTCGAGGCAATCGATACAGTTGGTGCGCAGCACCCCACTCTGCCTCATCCAGTCGTACTCGTCCTCCCCCTCCGCGGAGCTCGGGGCACGCTTCCCACCACAATTTTGGCGGGAAAGCCTCCTGGGAACGCAGCAGAACAGCCCCGTGGACCGCAGGGCGCTCTCTACGACAGGAGAGATGGCGCCGAGGACGTTGACACCCCGCTGTTTCGTGCACTTGCTGAAGTCCCAGTGGACGAAGAGGAGCTCCCCGGTCGGGGCGGCGGGTCCGCCCTCGTCGCCCTCCCCAGCGCCATGGCCCACCCCAGCTCCACCTCGCGCCTCCCCCCTCGCCAACCCCTTGTCCCTGTAGTAGAACCTGTTCAAGTAGTCCACCGCCTGGGCGAACTCCGACCTCAGAATCATTTCCCTCGGCCTCTTCTCGAAGCTCTTGATCAAGTTGAGAACGATGACGGGCTTGGCATACCTTTCATGCAGCCGATCAAAGTGGCGCCTCGTTGCGCTGTAGCTCGGATCGTACCTCCTGATCCTGATCTCAGGCCGCGGGTTCAGCGACGTGCTTGTCTCCTAACCACGTGCGCACAGAGAGAGAGCGGTGAAGGGAGGGAGGGGAGGTTGGTCAGATCGTGTCGATGAGGGGTAAGCGCAATTCTTCCGCAATCCTTTCACAATCCTTCCGGCCTTCTCACCTGGTGCCAGTACAGAGGGATTGACCCGCGAAGCTGCACGACGCTGCTAAGGCGCAACGCTGCGGCGGGATCCGCGGGGTCCCGGTCCAGCCTCGCCTCCACGATTTGCTCCGTCTCCACCTCGTTTGCCACCTGCCCGAGCTCGTTGACCCCCCTCTTCAGGAATCGCGTTCCCGCAAAGTGCCGAGACCTTCTAGCCAACAAGGTCACCTTGAGCTGCTTGCCAAAGCTACTCAACTTGACTTGGCCAAAATAGCCGTGGACTAGTGGGACCATCCACCTCTCCCTCTCGAGCGAGGGGAGCCCGTCGCCGAAGTAGTGCCCCGCGAGGTGCGAGTTCCACACGAACATGCTGCTAAACCCTGACACGCTCCCAACGGCGGAAGAATTGCCCACTCCTTCCCTCTCGAGGATCAAGTTCTGCTGCAGCGTGTTCCATAGCGGGTAGGTGTACGACCAGTAGAAGTCCTTGCACAGGTCGACGCCCATGAAGAGCCTGAGGTAACGCTTCTCGTCCGCATTAATGCTCTTGTAGTAGGTGTTCAACCCCAGGCCATGGCCTCCGGCGTGCCTCCCCGCCGCGGAGGACAAGTCCCCGTGATTCAAAAACTCCTTGGAAAGGATGGGAACGTACGCCACGTCGCGGCAACCGTAGACCCTGTGGCCGGCTATGTTCCCAGCCTTCTTCCTATGTGTAACGAGGACGAGGTACGCGTTCCTGATCAGCCTGATGACTCCAACGCACCCGTAGGCCCTCATGACAAGCTTGATCCCCCCGTGCGGATCCATCGCCGCGGTCAACGATGCAAGCAAAGCTTTCATTTGGTTCTCCGTGTAACACGTGCTGTCGCAATGCACCTGGCCGTGCTCCTGCCTGCTGATCTGTAGCACATACCACTCCGTTCTACACGTAGAGTGACCTACAAGGTAGTACTGTGACGTGGCGTGGCGTCACGTTTTATGGATAAAGTTATGGATAAGTTTTTTTTCGTGTTGTGTGTGCGTTTTCAGAACAGGGGAGAACGAGTCGGGGGAGGAGGAGGTCAGAGGTCAAGAGCTGGATTTTTATTTTTTTGCAGGAGAGGGTTGGAGAAGTTGCGCGCGCACCTTCGTCCTGCTCTCGTACAGGAGGAAGCGTTCCAAGGGCTTCGCGTTGGTGAACATGCGGCCAGGCTGCGCCATCGTGACCGGCCGGGTCGG
>Ga0163109_10005000_pt1 | contig 10026 bp, 11 predicted proteins | sample CRUFie1St13metaG_FD_108704 | JGI IMG/M metagenome (GOLD analysis project Ga0163109, IMG submission 108704) | Marine microbial communities from the Costa Rica Dome - CRUD Field 142mm St13 metaG | ecosystem: Environmental > Aquatic > Marine > Oceanic > Photic zone | place: Costa Rica: the Eastern... | reverse complement strand
GGTGAAAGAGTTCCATTTGGATATACTACTTCAAATACTAAATTACAAAGAAAATTAGGAGTTGCTGAATAATTTAAACAATCAATTCTCTTATTGTATCTTGAAGACTAATTGATTTTTCATGTGATTCAGTTAGAACTTTTCTAACCCTATAAGCAATATTCATTAAATCTGATTCAGTCTCGACTTCACTCCTTTTCATTAAGTCTTTCGTTAAACCGATTGCTCCACCAGAATTTATTAGGATATCAGGGATGTAAATTATGCCTCTATCATGAAGGTCATTTGCTATAGATGAATCTTGAAGTTGATTATTTGCACCACCAGCAATAATTTTACAATTTAAACTTTTTATAGATGACTTATCAAATATAGCTCCTAATGCACAAGGTGAAAATACATCACAATCAAATGAAAACGCATCATCAATACAACAAATGTTGGGATTATCAATATTTTCAAGTTTTGATTTATCTATATCAGAAATAAAAACCTTAGCCCCGTCATTAGCTAGATGCTCTGCTAGTTTCTTTCCTACACTTCCAGCTCCTTGAATAGAAATTTTTTTATCAGTTAATGATTCTGAAAAACAAAAATCTATTGCTTCTTTTATCACATAATAAATACCTTTTGCTGTATATGGCCCAGGATCAATATTATCAAAAACAAATTCTGTATATTTCTTAACGAATCTAATATCTTCTAATGAAATACCTATATCCTCGGCAGATATGTATTGACCTTCTAAAAGATTTAAGAAATTTGCATATGATTTTAATAAAAGATTTGATTTGCTGGATTCTTTAAAAATTATAGCTTTACCACCTCCAAATGGAATTTGGGCAACATTATTTTTATGAGTCATCCCTCGAGATAAACGCAATACATCATTTAAACCCTCTTCAAATGAATCATAGGTCTTGAATCTACAACCACCAATTGCAGGACCTTTTGAAGAATCATGAATAGCTACGAGGGATTTAATACCAATCCTATTATCTTCATAATAAAAAACTTTCTCGTGATTAAACTCATGATGAGAAGAAATATCAATACCTTTAAAGTTAGTTTTAGTTATGTCTTTAAAAATCATATTAATATGCAATTATCGTTTATATTATATGCGCATGATAAGGTGCATAAATGTTAAAAGATAGATTTAGAAAATTTCTTCCCGTTATTGTTGATCTTGAAACTGGCGGTTTTGATTCAAAAAAAAACGCAATCTTAGAAATAGCAATTCAATTAATTGATGAAGAAGATTCTAAATTAATACTAGGCGACTCTTATAGATATCATATCAACCCTTTTGAAGGGCTTAAAGTTGATAAAGAAGCACTTGAGTTTCTTCGATTGGATTTAAATCATCCTTTAAGATCAGCTGTGGAAGAGGAATATGCCCTCAAAGAATCCTTTAAAATAATTAATAAACATAAATCAAAATATGAATGCTCTAGAGCAATTTTAGTGGGTCATAATGCTTTTTTTGATCATAGTTTTCTTAAGGAGGCTTGTAATAGAAATAATATCAAACAATCTCCATTCCACCCCTTTTCATTGATAGATACTGTAAGTTTAGGTGTTTTAGCTACCCAACAAACTGTTCTCGCAAGAGTATGCAAAGAATTAGATATTTCTTACATCAACGAAGAGGCTCATAGCGCAGCTTATGATGCCGAAGTTACAGCGCAGGTCTTCTGTAAAATTATCAATGATTATGACAGCTTTATTAAACGTTAGATACTCAGACTATCGCCCACTTCTCTGCAGACTGTCGGAAATAGATCAGTTTCTGAATTAAACTCTTTAATACTAAGAATATAACTTATAAGGCCTTTTGTTCTACTGGGAGCAATTCCTGTTGGTATGAAATATTTTGAATTTAAGGCTAGTTGTGCTGATTTTGCCTGTTCTATGTCCATAGAAGCTTGGACGATTCCAAAAACCTTAACTTTATCAACTGTCATAATACAGGCATCAACCCCTTGAATATCTAAGTTTTTGTTAAACATATGAGACTCATGAAATACCTTAGAATTTCCATATTCTAGTGAGTAAGCAAACGTAGTTGTATGATATGGTTTCCCAGCTTGATAGATTCTTAATCTTAGAGAACCTAAGTCATAAGACTCATTGATTTTAACTATAGTCACCTTTTTAAATCCATTTTTAATTAAAACTTTTGATGCTTCATGAGTAGTATAAATATCAATATCTTTATCAAATTGATTTAAAGACTCCAAATCTAAATGATCAGAAAAATGAGCAGTAATAATTATATGGGTCACTTTATTTATTAGGTTATTTTTAACTAAGTATGACTCCTGTGAAGCACTTCGATGTAACAACCAGTTAAATCCTGGAAAAACCTGTTTATTTGTTAACCATGGGTCCACGACTACTAAATCATCATGATTAGCATAAACCCATGATTGATAGTCATCGCCTCTAATTATTTGCATGCATATATGATTTCATAAATGAGAATTAATACCATAGTAAGAATGATTATCATTAAAAAAATACCTTAAATCAGTACTTTACATATTAGTATAAAAGAAATATATTTGTGTAAAAAAACTGTTGATGGGATAAATTTATGAAAGAATTAGAAACAAAAAATGTATGCGATATTTTAAATGAAATTATGGAATACGAACTAGCAGGTGTTGTGCGTTATACACATTCATCTCTTATGGTAAGTGGGCCCTATAGAATACCTATAGTTACATTTTTAAAAGAACAAGCTTCTGAATCAATGATTCATGCTCAACAAGCTGGCGAGTTACTTGTAGGTTTAGATGGACACCCAAGCCTCAAAGTTGCGAAAATAGTTGAGACACATAGGCACTCAATTAAAGATATTTTAGAAGAAGGCATGGAGCACGAGCTTCATGCATTAAGTTTATATAAAAAACTATTATCCAGTGTAGAAAATGCTTCAGTGTATCTTGAAGAATACGCAAGAAGCATGATAGGAGAAGAGGAACAGCATACCTTGGAACTAAAAGCTATGTTAAAAGACTACGGTTGAGTTTTAAGAAGTTACCTCTTTAATAATTGATTCTAGCTCACCTGCTTCATGCATCTCAGTTACAATATCGCAGCCCCCAATTAGCTCCCCTTTTACATATAGCTGAGGGAATGTTGGCCACTCTGAGATAGTTGGAAGTGTTTGTCGAATATCTTGATTCTCTAATATATCAACATATGAAAATTCAGCTCCGCAATCAATCAATGCTTGAACAGTTTTTGCTGAGAAGCCACATTTTGGTTCATAGGGCGAACCCTTCATATAAATTAAAATTGCATTATCTTTAATCTGTTCTTTAATTTTATCTTCAATAGACATCAACTATTCCTTATCACTTTAATATATTTCATTATGGTATCGCTAAATCCAAATTTCAATGCGTCAGTCATAATCGCATGCCCAATGGATACCTCATCAATAATTCCACATTCTTTTAAATGAGGTAAATTCTCTAGATTGAGATCATGGCCTGCATTTACTCCAACACCAAACTCCTTAGCTTTTGCAATGCATTCAATAATACTTTTTTTTGTTTGATTAAATAGATTAAGATTTTTTGTTTCTAAGAAATGAGCAAAAGGCCCTGTATAAATCTCAACTCTGTCAAAACCTAATTGTGCAGCATAATCAACTGATTTAGGATCAGAATCTATAAATAAGCTAGTCCTAGAATTTTGCTTTTTAATTTCTTCAAGAAATTTAACTAATTCATCATCTAGGTGCCCTGGCTGCCATCCATGATCTGATGTAACTTGATCAAGAGTGTCGGGAACAAGAGTAATTTGATTTGGACGAGTAATATTGCAAAGCTCTTTAAAGCCAAGAAAGTCATTCTCAGGAAGAGAAAATGGATTACCTTCTAAGTTAAATTCAAGATTATTATCTTTACAGATTTTTGAGATTTCTTTTGCATCATTAGATGTTGCATGCCGATGATCAGGCCTTGGATGAAGTGTTAAGCCATCAACGCCAAGTTTAATAGCCAACTTAGCGTAATCTTGTAATGAAGGACTATCATTTCCACGAGAGTTTCTGAGGAGAGCAATCTTATTTAAATTAACGCTAAGTTTCATCAGTGATGAAATATCTATCCCCTATCTTTAAAGTCATCAATGTTAATATCAAATGAATTTAAATCCGAAGGACTAGAGATTGAAGACTCGTCCCAAAATGCTCTACCACTTGTAATTTTCCCTTCATCATTAACGATAAAATGATCAACAATTGAAATATCCATTCCAGTATTATCATTAACATTTCTAACTTCCATAGTCGCTTTCAAAATACCCTCATTAGAACAGATAACAGTATCGACATTTGTGGGCGTGATTTGCATTCCATTACCATGTCCAAAATCCCAGAATTCACAGATAGCCTCTATTCCTATGCAGGGATCAGCTCCAACGGGATCTTCAAATATTGCCTGATCATCCCACAAACTCTTAAACAAGGATTTGTCATTGTTTTTGTAAGCTAATACGTAATTATCAAGAGCAGATTGAACTTTTTCTTTCATTTTTATTCCTATTTTTGAATTCCTTTTTCTTTTAAAAGGACTTTTGTAAATTTATCTTTTGGATTAATTGGGGAAACACACTCCCAAATCCGGTCATATTCTGAGTGACTTATGAGCCAATTATTATCTAACTTAATATATTTATCTTCGTACAACGCCGTACCTTGCGTAACGCTATCCATATCAAAGTTATAAAAAATGTCTTGTAAATACCATTTACCTATAGCCTCCGTCTCAGAAATAATTTTTATCTCGGGATGATGGGCGGTATGCATCGATGCAGCTTGATTATGAAACGCGTGTTTTAAACTTTCTTTAATTGTATCTTTACCCTCTGACTCCCATCTATAAGTACCTCCTCGATAATCAATTGTTATATTGTCTGCAAAAACATTATCAAGCAGATCAAAGTCTGCCATATCAATAGCTCTAAAATATCTATGTTTAAGATTTTTAATTTCTTCAATATCAATTAATTTTTGCAACTTATCCATAAAGAAATTACCTCAAATATGCTTGACCGCCATCTATCATAATAGTTGATCCTGTTATGTAATTCATTCCATCAGATAATAAATGACATACAGCCTCACCAATGTCATCTTTGCAATCACCAACCTTTCCAACGGGAATAGTTTTTAAAAATTCATTTGCTTCATCAGGGTTTTCATTCATCCACCAATCCATTCCTGTAGATTTTGCAAGCGGCATAATGCAATTTACTAAGATTTTATCTGATCCCCATTCAACTGCTGCAGCTCTTGACAATGAACGGATAGACTCCTTGACGGCAGCATAGGCTCCATAAGAAGAAGAATCAGGTCTCAAAGCAGAAGAGCTAGCTAGATTGATTATCTTGCCGTCACCCTTCAGATGTGGATAACATGCTTTCATAAATCTAAACGTAGCTAGAGGCCCCGAATTCCAGCCATCAATAAATAACTCATCTGAAACATCTAAAATATTGCCCAAGGGAACCTCTTGAGCATTGTTAATCAATATATTTAAAGATTTATAATGCGAAAGAGTTGATTCAATTGAATTATTAATTGATTTACTGTCTTTAACATCACATTGAATTGCTATTGCTGACCCACCATTTTTATTGATTTCATCCGCTACAAGTTGAACTTTAGATAAAGTTCTTCCTACTAGACTTACATTAGCGCCATATGTGGCTAGAGCCCTAGCGATACCCTCTCCAACACCCTGACCTGCCCCAGTAATTAGTGCTGTTTTATTTGAAAAATCCATTGATCAAAAATTTGCGCCAGTTATATCTTTTGCAGCTAGGTATCCAAATGTCATTGCAGGTCCTAAAGTTGAGCCTGGACCAGGATAAGTTGGCAACAATGCCGTAGAACAATTACCGCAAGCGTATAGTCCAGGTATAACATTGCCTTGTTTGTTCAATACTCTTGCATGAGTATCTATAACTAAGCCTCCAGCAGTCCCCATCTCTCCAGGATATAAAACCATACTATAAAAAGGGCCTTTTTCAAGCGGTGCTAGACATGGATTTGGAGTAACAGATGGGTCACCATAATATCTATCATAAGCTGTATCACCTCTCTGTAAATCTAAATCCTTTCCAGATTTTGCATATTCATTAACTTTAGTTTGAGTTGCTAAAAGGCCATCTTTATCAATTCCGGCAACTTCTGCAAGCTCCTCAAGCGTTTCACCTTTTGATAGAAATGATGGAGTCCACCACTCTTTTGGTACGGCAGAATCAGGTTGCATAGAAGCTTGAAGAAGAGGACCGCAAGGACGATTTTTTCTAAAGGTACTATCAAAAATCATATAGCATGGTGCACATGGATTGCCCTCAGCATACTTATCAAACATATCATTAACAAAACTAACGTAATTCTGTGATTCATTTGAAAATCTTTCACCATTTTTATTAACTGTAAAGTTGCCTGGCATGGATTTATCTACCATAGATAGCCAGCCCTTATCTTGTCCTGGAACCTTCATAACTGTTGACCACCAGCCAGTATCCATTTGATGAGTATCAGCTCCTAATCTTAAAGCTGCTTTCAAAGCATCTCCTGTATTATAGGTATTTGCGGCACTCCACTCAGCTTTAGAGGGTTTAGGTAAATATTGATCTCTTAGCTCTTGATCTTTTTCAAAACCACCTGAAGCCAAAATTACACCCTTAGAGGCTTTGATGTTAATTTCAGAATTATTTCTTAAGGCTTTGATACCAATAACTGATCCATTCTCGTCAATTAAGTCTGTCATAGCGGTTTCAGTCCAAATATCTACATTTCTATCTCTTAAAGACAAGACTAATCTAGCAACTCCAGCATTACCCATTGTTAATCTTCTATCTTTCCAGCCCCACTTAAGCCTCATAGGCAAATCTAATATGTATTTGGTAAATAGTTTTGCAAAAAGTGTTTTCCATCCTGGAAGAGCTCCCAAAAGCAATTGGCCCTCTACTTGGGTAAAATTCATATTAATTGGCCCCATAGTAAAAGCAGTTTGTGGATGTTGTTCTCTTAACTTACCTAGATCATTTCCTAATTGAGTTCCATTGATGGGCTCAGGCTCCATAGACCTATTTCCTTCTTTGCCACCAGGATTGTCAGGAAAGTAATCTGGATAGTGAGCAAGATTTCTGTACTTAACCTGGGAGTTCTCGTGAAGATAGTCAATCATCTTAGGTCCTTCAGAAATATATGTTTCTATCAGTTCATCTTTAATCTTGCCTTCAGGTGAGACACTATTTATGTAATCACGAGCATCTTGATCTGAATCGTCGACATTCTCAGCTTTGGCATATCTATTATTTGGAATCCAAACTCCACCACCAGAGGTAGCAGATGTACCTCCGTATTGATCACTTTTTTCAATTACTAGTGTTTTTGCACCACCATCATGACTACACAAAGCTGAAGTTAAAGCTCCATTTCCTGATCCAACTACAACAACATCAAATTCATAATCCCATTTCATAATAACTCTTATTTTTAATTATAGATTGTAACTAATTCGTTATAAGTAATATTATATTTTAAAAAAATCTTATAAGAAATTTAAGCATTAAATGGTCACAATTTTTTTATAAATGTCTATAATTTAAACTAAATAACACTATTGAACAAAATGAAAACTGATATATGTAAAAAACTCGGTATTGAATATCCGATCTTCGCATTTACACATTGCAGAGACGTTGTTGTTGCTGTAAGCAAAGCTGGCGGTATTGGCGTTCTTGGTGCAGTTGGCTACTCTCCAGAACAATTAAAAGAGGAGCTTGATTGGATTGATGAGAACATAGGTGATTACCCATATGGAGTAGATACTGTGATACCTCAAAAGTACGAAGGCATGGATGAAAAAGATCCTGAACAATTGTTAGAGTCTTTACAAAAAATGATACCAGATGCCCATCGAGAATTCGTTGATAATTTATTATCAGAAAATGGAGTGCCTGAGGCTCCGGAAACAAATGGTCCTAAAGGCGGATTGCTTGGTTGGACAGAAGCAACTGCTGAACCTCAAATTGAGGAAGCTTTAAAACATCCTAACGTTAAACTAATTGCAAATGCGCTTGGAACACCTCCCCAAGATATGATAAAAAAAATTCAAGACAAAGGTGTCTTGATTGGAGCTTTGTGTGGAAAAATTAAACAAGCAGTTGCTCACAAAGAAGCAGGACTAGATTTCATTATTGCTCAAGGCGGTGAAGGTGGTGGTCATACTGGTGAAATTGGCAGCATTGTATTATGGCCTCAAATTATTGATGCTGTTGGAGAATTGCCAGTGCTAGCTGCAGGAGGAATTGGCAATGGAAGACAAATGGCAGCAGCAATGTCCATGGGTGCTCAAGGCGTATGGTGTGGCTCATTGTGGCTTGCTGTAGAGGAAGCTGCGGCCCAGCCTGCAGAAAAAGATTCATACTTGAATGCGTCAAGCGAAGATACTATTCGAAGCAAAGCTTGGACAGGGAAGCCAGCTAGGATGTTAAAAAATAAGTGGACAGAGGCTTGGGAAAATCCTGATAACCCAGACCCTCTTCCAATGCCTTTACAAGGAATGATAACTTTTGATGCGATGCGAAGAACATCTATGTATGCTGGGTCAGGAAATACTCAAGATGTCTCCTTCAATGCTGCTGGACAAGTCATTGGTCAAGTTAATCAAATAGAATCAGTTAAAGATGTGGTTTACAGAATTATTAATGAGTATCTTGATTCTTTGGATCGATTAAATTCTCTTTTGCCAAAAGATTAATTTTTTTAAGTGTTAGAAGATCTTCTTTTTGATTTGAAGAGCTTTTTTTTTAGCCTAGGAATAATATCTGTCGCAATTATTGGGTTACTAATTTTGCCAAAGAAAGCATCCCTTTGGTTAGGTAAATTCCCAATAGCACTTTTTATAATGTTTGCACTTATTATGTTTTCGGTAATTCAGGTATTTAATTAGAATTAAACTGATCTGAAAAGTCTTCAACAAGATTAACAAACGCTTTAACTCCATTGGTTAAGGCAGAATCATCAACATAAAAGTATGGAGAATGATTTGTTGGACTATCTTCAACTCCTGGCGCATTAACACCTAAAAAGAAAAATAAACCTGGAACTTGTTGAGCGTAAAAAGAAAAATCTTCGGCTCCAGTCCTTGGGACTCTGGCTTGATAAAAATCTCCATTTGCTGCTTCCATCAATGATGAAGAAAAATCTCTAGCAAGATTCTCATCATTAACTGTTACCGGATATCCTCCGTAAACCCTAAATTCTACCTCAGCAGAAGCATGGTGTGCCTCTGCTACCTTTTCAGAAATAAGCTTTATCTCATCTCTAATTTGATCTGTATAAGAATCTTTAAATGTTCTGATAGTTCCTTCTAACATTGCAGTTGAGGGAATAATGTTATTTCTTGTTCCAGCTTTCATAATTCCAACTGTTACAACAGCCTGACTGTCTAAAAGATTTAATCTTCTACTTACAATTGTTTGCAATGTTGTAGCAATATCTGATGCAGCGATGATTGGATCAACACCACTCCATGGACGCGAACCATGCGTTTGCTTACCTTGAACTTTAATTCTAAATGCTTCTGCTGAAGCCATAATTGGACCGGGCTTTGTCCAAATTTGACCATTTTTAAAATTAGCTACATGCATTCCAAAAATAGCATCTGGTTTTTCAGCCTCAAAAAGCCCTTGTTTTAACATCAATTCAGCTCCACCTTCCTCTCCCTCCGGAGCACCCTCTTCTGCAGGTTGAAATATTAATAAAATATCACCATTTAATTTGTCAGTATTTTGAGACAGAAAACTTGCAACCCCAAGTAAAACTGCAATGTGAGCGTCATGTCCACATGCATGCATAACTCCTACCTCATTACCTTGATAAGTTGTTTTTGCTTTTGATGAAAATGGTAAATTAAGTTTCTCTGTAACTGGCAATCCGTCTATATCAGCTCTTAATGCAATTAATGGTCCGGCATTTTGACCTCT
>Ga0163109_10004999_pt1 | contig 10027 bp, 4 predicted proteins | sample CRUFie1St13metaG_FD_108704 | JGI IMG/M metagenome (GOLD analysis project Ga0163109, IMG submission 108704) | Marine microbial communities from the Costa Rica Dome - CRUD Field 142mm St13 metaG | ecosystem: Environmental > Aquatic > Marine > Oceanic > Photic zone | place: Costa Rica: the Eastern... | reverse complement strand
TGAGCTATCAGGTGCTTTCCCAAGCCTTCTATGAAAGAGTCAGCGTCCAGATAGAGGCTGTTGGGGTCGATGGTGAGGTAATATCCACGATGACGAACAATATGATCGTAGGTAACAGCGTGCCCGTAGAAGCCAAGTTTTGGTTCACCCCCCCAACCGATGGTGACTGGACCTTCAGATTGAGCCTACTGAATACTGAAGGCTTGGAAGTGGATCAGAGCATTGGTTTCATCCCTGGCTTGGGGAATTTGAGGCCATCCGCTCTTGGATCGTCTTCAACAGATAACACACAGCCCTACCTTCAGATTGCCTTCTTCGGTTCTGGACTTGACAATTGGGGGATTGGCCTCCAGAACGAGACTTACTCCAACAGTGAAGCCCCCTCTGGATATTCATGGGATTTCGGTGACGGCTCCACATCCACACTGAAGAACCCGTACCACGCATATTCACAGAATGGAAACTACACCGTGACTCTTATTGTTATCGACCAAGGGGGGTCGAATTCGGAGTTTGTGACATGGGACATCTTCGTCAATGATTCTACTGATCCAGTTCCTGCTGTATCCATCGAAGGACTGGCTATCGAAGGAGGAATATCTCTACTCACAGGACAAAGGGTTGCATTCTCATCAAGACTGACTCAAGACAACATCCCACTCGATCTGCTTTGGTTCCAATGGGACTGGGGCGATGGTGTTGTGGAGTCTGGTTTTGGCCTGACTGAGGTGAGTCACGCCTGGAATGATGGGGATTCTGATGGAACTGTCTACACTCTGGCACTGACAGTTGATGATGGAATACACAGAGTCACTTCTGATTACCTAATTACTGTGATGAATAGGCCTCCTTCAGTGATACTCTTGCAGCCTTTACAGACATTTACCCTAACTCCTCTGATCTTGCCTGACGTATTCGAAGATGTTGATGGTGCCATTGTTTCTTGGTCTTGGGATTTTGAGACCGGCCAAGAGGGCGATGGTGTAAATGTTGGAGGGACCTCACTGTCTCTGGGCTCTGATTTCACCCAGACAAGTTCCGACCTAACGAACCCTCGTGTTGCTTGGAAGACTCCTGGCATTCGCAACATAACCCTGGAGGTCGAGGATAATGATGGAAATAGATCCTCACACACATTCTTTGTTATGGTCCTGAACCAGAGGCCGCTTGCTGTGATGCCAAGACCGGCTGATGGAGAATCTGGCCAGCAATACGTGTTCGATGCAAGTGCAAGCTACGATCCCGACGGCTTGGTGTCTGATCTAAAATACAGATGGAATATCGACGGTGAAATAATCGAGAACATCTCAACCGTCTTCTATTCATTTGAGGAGCCAGGAACTTACTCGATCTCTTTGAGGGTTTTTGATGGCAACAACGAGCCATCCGGGCTCAAGAACTACACAATTGAAATCAGTAATCCACAACCCATTCCAGAGATCGAAGCCCGCATAGCGACTGATGGAAATGCTCCAATCACCGGCATGCTAGAGCCAAGTGATCCCACTATAACTTGGATGGTACCACACATCTCAAATGGAGGGATATTTCTCGCACCCAACCAGCTGCTTTACTTGGACGGCACTAAAAGCAGGGACGGAGACCTCAAATATCTGAATGCCAGTTCAACAAATCCAGAATCAGAGGATTGGACTGGCATCGTCGCTTGGTATTGGGACTTTGGCGACGGCAGCCCCATAGCTGAGAGTGAGTCGATATGGCATTCTTGGTCCCAGCCTGGTGCTTATCGCGTCACATTGACCGTCCGGGATGGATACCTCACTGGGGATGTAAAGAGCACCACCATTGAGATACTTGTGTCCGAGCCACCGGTCATTCCTGCCCAAAGCATTGTCAACACAGACCAGATAACGGAGGGGGATGGAATCGAGATATCCGCAAACTTCTACGACCCAGACATAGAGTTGGGAGTCGAAGCCTGGTTGGACAAGGATGCCTTCATAGACAGCGATCTAGATGGTCTCGATTGGAACGATAGGCAGTGGCTATTGACTGGGGAACTAGAAGTCTACTGGGACACTGACATCCTGATCGACCTAGACGAGGATGGGGATCCAGCGAACGATTTCGACTGGGATGAAGGAGTCTGGTCCGAAGTGGGGGAGAGACAAGTTCTGTTGAGGGTATGCGACGGCGTCGGAATTTGCACAGAGAGGGTGTTTGTCGTCACGGTCTACAGTGGCGATGTGGCCACGGATCCGAAATCACTCGGGGAGTTGACTATCGATGACCTACGTCCATCCGAGGAAAACCTCGGAATCCTAGCACTTGTGGCTCTTCTCGCTACACTATGGTGGATGATACTTCGTCAGAAAGATGATGATGAGACTGAGGCTGAGGAATTTGCCCAGACCTTCGATGTTCCGGAGGTCGAACGTGAAGGAGGCCTCCAGGGAATGGATCAACATGTCGCACCTCCGCAACCAAAATATCTGACATTGGAAGATAGGCGTGACGAGGATTCAGGATACATTAGGCCAGTAAGGTCTAGGAAGTGATTAATTGAGGTTGAAAGTCGTCGCGTTCCTAATCGCGATGACGGTTGCCATTAACATCCCTGTTATTCAAACATCGGCCCAACAATCATCATGCCCCGTCGGGGCAGATGTGGGGCTCAATTCTTCTCAGGTTGACCTAATTCCAGCGGGTGGATTTGGTTTTTTTGACGATGATTTTTTTGACTTATATGATGACGGTGTGTACAACACTAACTACGATTTGGAATCATTGACAGAAGACCAGTATGCAGAGGTGCTCATTCCATCTGATGATGCGATAGCACTAAGATTGGAACTTGTCAAGGGGTATAGGTATCGATTTTGTGTGACATATTACAACGACCCGACAGAAGAGGTGGTTCCCGGACCTCCGATTGGGGATGTTTACCTACTTGCCAGTGGTGATTTTGACATATACAGAACTGATTATGACACAAGGATGGAGACATGGTGGTCAGAGGGCTTGGAACAGATACCCCTTGAGTGGAGGGACATGGCCACCTGGCTTCCATTCAGGGATGTACACGCATATGAAAGCATACAACAAACCGAGTTCACGACTTCCATTGACTCGGAGCAAGAGGCTTTCATAGACTGGTTTGGGAATGATCCCGAGAATTACATGTACCTCGTGCTCGACAATTGGAACTCATCTCGACCAGGCAGTCAACCCCAAGCGGGTGTGGGCCTAATTGCGGAGGTTACCATAGATGTGGAAAAGCGGGTTATGCTACCGGCCATAACGGCCTACGCAATTGTCTGTCTCCCCCCCATTCTCTTGATCGCCGCACCAGCAGTCATCCACTCTAGATTCCACGGATGGAAGGACAAGAACGCAAAGAAGGAAGATTTTGGCAGGTCCGTACCCTTGGTTGAAGGGGATCCCGGGCTAGAAAAGGATGGGGATCTCGAATAAATTTCCTAGGCCAGACCTAGGCGTACTCCAACATCTCCCAGGCAGAAATTAATTCAGTAGTGTTTATTTTGCCGGAGGATGGTTCTCTGGGGTCAGATTCACTGGTTGTGTAAACCATGCTTATACCGAGAACCGGAGCGTGAATTCTCGTCCAGTCTCCGGCATTTCCTAGCCCCATAATTGTGTAGTTCAATCCATCTTCCTTCAAGCCCCACGCTGACTCAAATAGGCACAGACCAGATCTCTTGCCACTTGATTTGTAGCATAGTTTGACAAGATCCCCAAGCGGAGTCATGTCCTTTACCCTAGAGATGATCTCATCGCTGCCGTGGGGTTCTCTATCGAAGTGCTCTGAGCAAATGATTCGAGTTGTTTGTCCAGCGAGATGTACAAGTTCTTCTCGAACGTTCTTGTCAATATCTATCTCCAAGTCGACCCAGGAGACTCCTGACTCAATTGCTTTCCTCAATATGGCACACCTCTCCTCCTCGGTTCCTGGAAAGTAGCCCCCCTGTCTGGATGGCCTACATGTTAGGATGACAGGTAGTTCAATTCCGGCTTCCAGCAGAGAAAGTACTTCATCGATTTCAAAATCGATGGTGTCTCGTTCTTGGAGCTTTACTTCTGCCCTTCTGATTCTGGATCTAGCATCGCTTTGACCCTGTTCGGATTCTACCGCGACCTGGTGCATGTACAGCATGTCTAACCTAGCTTCAACAACATCCGCCCCTGCTGCGGTTGCCCGTGCGGCATCTGCAAGCATATCATCCACAGTTGTACCGCTCAATGTCGCACATATCTGTGGGAGACTCACATCTTCGCGCTAGGGCATTTGGGTATAATCGTGACTCTCCCGCTTGGATATTGGATAAGCCAATTTGCAGCGTAAAATTGGTCCGATCTCCGCAGTTATGAGGATGTTTGATATACCGCCGGCGTTGTGTTTCAACGTTGGTAATCGAAGGTTCCCTTTGGGAACCTTCGCGGGATGGGAATAATTTATGCAAGAAACCTATGATGCTTCAAACATTCAGGTCCTGGAGGGACTTGAGGCAGTAAGAAAAAGACCAGGGATGTACCTTGGCGATCCTCACGATGGATCGGCCCTCCACCATTGCATATGGGAAGTTGTGGATAATTCTGTTGATGAACACCTCGCCGGGCACACCAACCTAATTGAGATCTCACTACATGAAGACGGATCTCTCTCAGTGAGAGACTATGGAAGAGGCATTCCCGTCGACATGCATGAGGAATACGGGATATCAGCCGCAGAGGTAATTATGACAAAACTACATGCCGGAGGCAAATTCGACAACAGCTCGTACAAAGTATCCGGTGGCCTACACGGAGTTGGTGTCTCAGCGGTCAACGCGGTATCCGAATGGATGGAAATGACAATTCACAGGGATGGCAAAACCTATTTTCAGAGATATGAAGCAGGTGTCCCTATTGAGGCATTAAAGGTCATAGGAGATAGCGAGGCAACAGGTACAAAGATATCATTCAAGCCCGATCGCTCGATCTTCACAGAAGTTGTTGATTTCAACTATGAAGAAGTGGATACTAGAGTTAGCGAGACCGCCTTCCTGAATGCTGGCTTAAAGATCACAATCGCAGATGAGCGTGGAGAGGAACCCCATGCTTCGGAACACCTGTATGAGGGTGGGCTCTCTGAATACGTTACTCAGTTGAATGAAAGAAGGGAAGTCCTGCATTCGAATGTCATACAGATCACTGGGGAGAAAGAGATTGAAAAGGGAACAGTTGAGGTTGAGTTGGCGCTTCAATGGTCAGATGCATTTAGTGAATCCATAAGATGCTACACGAACATCATCAGAAACAAGGATGGTGGGACCCATATGTCTGGGCTTAGAACTGCTCTAACGAGTTCGGTGAACTCTTATGCGAAAAAGAAAAACCTGTTGAAGGGTGATTCTCTATCCGGAGACGACGTTCGAGAGGGCCTGGCTGCAGTAGTCAGTGTGAAGCACCCCGATCCCTCCTTCTCCTCGCAAACAAAGGATAAGTTGGTCAGCAGCGAAGTGACAGGAATAGTCCAAACCATTGTTTATGACAAATTAGGTGAGTTTTTCGAGGAAAATCCCTCGGTTGCAAAGCTGATAGTTGAAAAGGCTCTCCTAGCCTCGAAGGCAAGAGAAGCAGCAAGGAAGGCCCGTGATCTAACCCGTAGGAAGGGAGTTCTCGAGGGAGGGGGGCTGCCAGGGAAATTGGCAGACTGCCAATCAAGGGACCCAAGCGAGTGTGAGGTTTACCTGGTAGAGGGCGATTCAGCGGGCGGCTCTGCAAAAACAGGGAGAGACAGAAGGATTCAGGCCATACTGCCTCTCAGAGGCAAGATTCTCAACGTCGAAAGGCAGAAACACAACGCAGCCCGGGTTTTCCAAAACCAAGAAATCCAGACAATAATTCGTGCCCTCGGTGCAGGAGTGGGGAACAACATCGAGGAAGAAGGTGCCTTCAATTCCGCGAAGCTTCGATACTCGAAGATAATCATAATGTGTGACGCAGACATTGATGGCGCCCACATTAGGACGTTGATGCTGACCTTCCTTTGGCGGTTCATGCGGCCCGCCATAGAAGATGGTCACGTATATATCGCGCAGCCCCCCCTTTACCAGTTGACCAAGGGCAGGGTCAGCAGGTACGTCTACTCTGACGAGGAGCGGGACGAGGTTATGTCCGAGTTGCAGGGAGGCAACCCCAACGCAAAGATCGGAGTGCAAAGGTACAAGGGACTGGGAGAAATGAATCCCGAGCAACTGTGGGAGACCACCATGAACCCACAGACTAGGACCATGTTGAAAGTCACAGTCAAGGATGCCGAGGACTCAGACAGGCTATTCGAGATCCTCATGGGGGAGGATGTCCCAGATCGAAGATCGTTCATAGAGACGCATGCAAAGGAGGTGACGAACCTTGACATCTGAAGGAAGCGACGAGATTGATTCTGCTCCCGCTGCAGGGAACATCTTGAATCATTCTCTCAACAAGGAGATGAAGACCTCTTACATCAACTACGCCATGTCTGTCATCATAGGCAGGGCCCTCCCTGACGTTCGAGATGGTCTAAAGCCAGTCCATCGGCGTGTCCTCTATGGGATGCATGAGGGTGGACACACTTCAGAGAAAAAGTACAGCAAATCTGCCCGATCCGTGGGCGAGGTGATGGGTAAGTACCATCCCCACGGGGATTCTTCGATATACGACACCATGGTTAGGATGGCCCAAGAATTCTCACTCAGATACCCTCTGGTAGACGGCCAGGGAAACTTTGGATCAATTGACGGGGACCCGCCTGCCGCGATGAGATACACTGAGAGTAGGCTCGACAAGATCTCAAAGCACATGTTGGAGGACATAGAAAAGAAGACTGTCGATTTCCAACCGAACTTCGACGACTCGGAGATGGAGCCGACAGTCTTGCCCGCGAGGCTCCCCAACCTGCTCCTGAATGGGAGCGATGGTATCGCCGTCGGAATGGCGACCCGAATACCGCCTCACAACCTCAACGAGGTGGCGGGAGCGTTGAGGCTGCACGTTGCGAGGATCCTGGAGGAGGGAGTGGCAGATCGACGTATGCCGATCATTCCAATTGATGAATACATGGAGCACGTCAAGGGGCCTGATTTCCCCACTGGCGCGACTATACATGGCCTGGATGGGATACAGGACATGTACTCCACCGGCAAGGGAAGGTTCCAGGTCCGGTCCAAATGCGATGTTGAGGACGATGCCAAGGGAAAGCGGATCCTCGTCCATGAGATCCCATATCAAGTCAAGAAGTCGGATATGCTGGTCCACATAGCCGACCTCGTGTCAAAGGGATCGGTCGTCGGCATACGGGACATTAGGGATGAGTCATCCAAGGAGGGAATTCGCGTCGTCATCGAAGTGAAGAACAACGCAGACCCCCATGCAGTCCTCAATCAACTCTTCAAGTCGAGTCGTCTGCAGGAATCCTATTCTGCCAACATGATGGGCATATTAGATGGGAGGCCAGTTCTTCTTACTCTCCCAGTAATGCTCCACACATATGTGGAGCACAGGGAAGCGGTGGTAGAAAGGCGTGCGAAGTACGAGTTGGAAAAGGCTGAGGCTCGGGCCCACATCCTTGAGGGTCTTGTCAAAGCGCAAGATAGGATCGCTGATGTGATCAAAGCCGGTAGGAACAGCTCCAGCAGAGAGCAGTTTGAGTCCGTTCTCCAAGGGCGTGAGGAGATCTCGGGCATCATGGTCTTCGACTTCACAGAAGCGCAGTCTAAGGCCATAGCCGAGCGGCGACTTTACCAGTTATCTCGGCTCGATGTCGAGAAAGTCAACAGCGATTTCGAGGAATTGAAAATCAAAATAGCCGACTTGAGAGATATCATTGCCTCCAGGGCCAGACGCCTAGAAATATTGATTGATGAACTCGATGAGATGGCCGAGCGGCATGGAGATGAACGCAGATCGACCATAGACCCGATGCCGCTCTCAATGGACAGAGAGGACCTCATAGAAGAGAGGGCGATCGTGATATCGCTGACCCATGAGGACTACATACGACACCTGCCAGTAGAAGCCTTCAGACTCCAGAACCGTGGGGGGAAGGGGATGAAAGGGGTCTCAACTAAGGACGAGGACGCTCCTGCGGCCATAGTCACCTGCTTTTCAAAAGACCGGTTGTTGATTTTCACGGACCAAGGTCGTGTTTATGGCTTGAGAGCCTGGGAGACCCCCTCCGCCAGCCGCTACGGGAAGGGGACACACATTCGAAACCTGTTAGAAGGGATAAGGGAGGGGGAGAAAGTCGTCTCGATCCTTCCCCTGGACAGGGAATTAATTCAGAACCCCGAGGGGCATTACATCATCTTCGCCACGAGCCAGGGAAGGATAAAGCGAAGCCATCTCTCAGATTATGTGAAGATCAACCGAAATGGAAAATACGCACTAAAATTCGCCAAGGAAAGCGATTCCCTGGTGCAGGTCAGGCCAGCTACCGAAGAAGATCACGTAGTCCTAGTTTCCTCCATGGGGTATGCATGTAGGTTCCTGCCCTCCGAGGCCAAAACGAGGGTCGATGCAGCCACGGGAGAGTCGACAACAACCCACACCGTGAGAGTCCAAGGGAGAGTTAGCCAAGGAGTCGCGGGCATGAAGTTGCAGTCCGGGGATCGTGTCGTCGGGATGATCGTCACTGATGACTTTGACACCAGCGTGCTCACGATTTCGAAGCATGGAATGGCAAAGCGCAGTAGATTGGGTTCCGGTTCAATGGTCGAGATCAAACTTGAGGATGGAACGACAGCACAAGGAGATGACGGAGAGGCAATGATGGAGAGGGATGGATACCGAAAAACAAACCGAGGTACAAAGGGGGTGAGGACCATGGCATTGTCAGACGGAGACTCCATCATCGGAGTTAGGCAGATCCCAGACCTGTCCGATCAATTGTTCATGCTCACAGAAAAGGGCATGATGATCCGCATGCCAGCAACCCAGACCAAGGAGACCCTCGGCAAGGTGACGAAAGGGACTAGGATCATGGAGCTTCGAACGAAGGACAAGAAGTCATATGCTGACGAGATCGTATTTGTCGCCCGACTTCCATCGGACCTCGTCGAGAGAGGGGATGTCGAATCGGAAGGCGAGGAGGAGTGACAGGAACCGCTCGGCTTAAGCCGGGACCTTTGGTGGCAGGATTCCTGCGGCAGTCGCATAGCCTGGCCATTGCGCTGGATTGCTAATCCAGTGGTGTCTCACCTCGGGAGTTCGAATCTCCCCTGCCGCGCCAACCATTTCTGGGGATCGGGGTCGCGCCTCGGGCCTGTCTCCATTGGACAGAAAGTGTCTTTCGCAGGGCACGACTCGTGGACGACTGGAGATCGCAGTGGAAGCCATCCTGCTCAACATTGGTGTTTCTATTGGGGGGTTTCTGTCACTCGTCCTCGCATGGGTCCTGTTTCGACATCTGAGGCTCAGGCCTTCCAACGAGAGGTTTTGGGTGAACGACAACGCGAGGATGGCCGTAGCCGATTTCGATGGCGACAAGGTCACCATACGCAACGTCAGAGACTTCGTTTGGAGGTCCACGAGGGACTATGACGAGCGTTGGATAGACGTGACGTTGAGTCTCGATAAAATGGCCAAGATATGGTTCGTATTGGAGTACTTCGAGCCTACGAAGAAGCAGATGGCTCATACCATCATGAGCTTCGAGACCGATGACGGTCAGCGGATCGCCTGCTCCATTGAGGTCAGGAGGGAGCAAGGCGAGAGGTATCACCCCATCAAGGGCCTCTTCCGGCAGTACGAGCTGATCTACGTCTGGGCGACAGAAAGGGACGTCATCGGGGTAAGGGCTAGATGCAGGAAGAAATCAGTCACCCACCTGTTCGAGGCCGTGGTGCTCGGACCAGGAAACGAGAGGAGGATGCTTGAATCGTACCTTCGACGGTCGAACAAACTGAGCTCAGAGCCAGAGTGGTACAACACCATCACCAACACCTGCACGACCAACATAGTCGGACATGTCAACGAGGTCTACCCCGGCAGGGTCCCTTGGGGGGTATCGATTCTACTGCCCGGC
>Ga0163109_10004997_pt1 | contig 10028 bp, 11 predicted proteins | sample CRUFie1St13metaG_FD_108704 | JGI IMG/M metagenome (GOLD analysis project Ga0163109, IMG submission 108704) | Marine microbial communities from the Costa Rica Dome - CRUD Field 142mm St13 metaG | ecosystem: Environmental > Aquatic > Marine > Oceanic > Photic zone | place: Costa Rica: the Eastern... | reverse complement strand
TCTTCCTATAGAGCCGTGGTAGACCACCACGTTGATAGGCTGGATGTGGAAGCGCAGTAATGCGTGTAGCTGACCAGTACTAATAGCTCAATTGGCTTGATTTATGCACTGAAAAAAATTTTTTTTGTTTTATTGATATTTCCCATCTTTTTAGTTTAATAAAAAATTGGATCGTAATTGTGAAAAAAATAGATACTATTTACAAAATATTCAAAAACACAAAAATCAAAGAAGAATTCATAATAATTCATTCAGATATTGTATCTCTAGCATTTAACAATTTTTCTTTAGAAAAACTTTGGCAAATAATTTTTGATGGATTAGGAAATGATAAAACTTTTATTTTTCCAACATTTACATTTAATAGAAACAAAATTTGGAGTTATCATGAAAGTAAGAGTGAAACTGGTATATTGTCTGAATATTTTAGAAAAAATATAGCCACCAAAAGAACAGTGCATCCAATCCACTCAGTCTCGATATTTGGCAAAAATTTCAAAGAGATACCAAATCATAATTGTTCATCAAGTTTTGGGAAAGGTTCTATCTGGGAATGGCTATGTACAAATAAAAATGTTTGCAATTTATCTTTAGGAGTCAAATTAGATGGCGGAGCCTCCATCTGCCATTTTCCAGAAGAATTAATTGGTGTGAATTACAGAGAATATATTGAAATCAAAGATAAAATCTATGGATATAATAAAAAATTGATAAAAAAAAAATTTTCATATTATGCAAGAAAAATTAATAAAGCAGGTGAAGGGTTTAATAATTGGGCAAATTGTGAAAGAGATCTTTTAAAAGCTAAAATTATGAAACGAAAATTTTATTTTCAAAATAGATATCCAATATCAGTAATGAATACTAGAGAAGCTTCACAATTTATAATTTCCAGATTAAAAAAAAACTCTTCATATATTGGAAAATTTTATCAAAAAAATTAATTTTTCTCTAATAAAATATGAGTATGCGTAAGACCGACGCCAAATCCACAAATAACTATTCTTTTTGATGACATTACTTTTTTATAATTCTGAAAAAATATCAATGGAATAGAGGTAGAAACTAAATTACCGAAATTTTTATAATTTGTAGGCATAAAAATATCTTCTTTTTTAGAAAATGTTTTTTTTATTATTTCGACTACTATTTTTCCAGCCTGATGTATCAATAAAGTAATATCTTTTTTTTTTAAGAATGAATTCAGTTTTGGAATAACTCTTTGTATTGCAAACCCTACTATTTGTGGACCGTCCATTTCTATAAACTGTCTTTTTTTATTAAGATTTTCCATTTTTAAAAAATCTTGGGTTTGAGAAACAGTTTCAGAAAATTGTTTTTTGATTTTCCATCCTTTTTTAGAATAGGATATAATTGATGCAGAACCACCATCGCTAAATAAACATTTCAAATATTTGTCCTCTTTTCTAATAAATTTTGAGTATGTGTCTGAAGTTGTTATCAATACATTAGCATTTTTATTAGATTTAATTATATCGTAAGACATGCAAATAGCATCAGCATATCCAGAACAGCCTGAATTAATACCAATACATTTTAAATTTTTAATCTGCAATTTGCTTGCTATAAAATGAGCTATAGAGGGAAAAGAATATGAAGGTGTATTTGAAACACTTATCACATGAGAAATATTTTTCAGATCTCTCTTATTAATTTTTTTTACACAGGATAATGCAATAGACTCTGAAGTTTGTTTCTTGTCAGATATATATCTTGTAAAAATTCCAGTTTTTTCCGTAATTGATTTTTTTTTTAATTTGAATTCTTTTTCTAAATCTGAATTTAATACTTTTTTTTTCCCCAAAGTAATTTTAAGAGTTTTGAATTTAATCATTAAATTTTTATTGTTTGTCCATTTATTTTTTTATTTTTTAAAAGACTTTTCATTTTCTTTTTTATTTCATCAATTTTAGAAAACTTTAATTTATTTTTTTTTATAAGTGGCAATGTGTCAATTAAATAATTTCCCATTTTATTTTTGATTAATCCTAATAGAACGGTATTAACTCTTATAGACCTTTTTTTTTGCTCAAGGTATAAAATTTTACTAGCAAAGTTTAAAGCATTTTTAGACAAAGCATAATAAGCATTGCCAATTTCTGGTTTTATCGCTGCCATTGAAGATATAAAGTATATACAACCGTTACGATTTATAATTTTTTTTGAAATGCAAAATTTGCTAATTATTAGAGGTATTTTTAAATTAATATCGATGGTTCTTAAAAATGCTTTATTTTCTAAATTGCTTAAAAATGATGAATTTAAAATTCCATTAAATATAATTATATTATCAAATTTAGTATTTTTAATAAATTTTAATTTTTTTGATAATTCATTTTCAGAGTAGTTTTTAACAATATAATTTTTTTTATAAATTTTGTTTTTTTTTCTACTAATACTATAAGAACTAGGAATGGAGCTTGCTAAATCCAGAGCTAACTCACTAGAACCTCCAAAAAAAAGGTTTTTCATTATTTCTTAATTGAATTGCTTATCAATTTATCCAAATCAATAATTGATTGAATTTTTTTCAATTTTTTAATATCTATTTTTTTTTTATATTTAGAACTTAATAGACTGATTAGTTTTATTTGAGACATTGAGTCCCATACATAATCACTCAATTTAGCATCTGCTTTCAGCTCATTTTTTTTTGTCTCTAAAATTTCTGAAATAATGTTTAAGTTAATCATTTAAAATTTTAAGTTTATAATTAGCATAAAAAATAATTCATATCTATAATTTAATATTAAATTAAATTAATATATATATCTGTTCTGCAACATGAATCATTCTATAGAATCTAAAATAATTAATCTTATTAAAAAAATTTTTCCATATAATAGAAGTCTAACTGGCTATGGAAATAGAAAGACACTAAATGCAATAAAGAAAATTATAAAGGATTTAAGAATTATTCAATATAAATCTGGCGAAAAAGTATTTGATTGGACAATTCCACCTGAATGGAATGTTAAAAATGCATACATAAGATATAATAAAAAAAAAATTCTTGATTTTAAAAAGAATAATTTACATCTTTTAGGTTATTCATCTCCATATAAAAAAATAATTGACTTGCATTTATTAAAAAAACACCTTTATACAGATAAAGAAAATCATAATGCTATTCCATATGTTACTTCATATTATAAAAAAAATTGGGGGTTTTGTGTAAGTAAAAAATTTAAAAATAAATTAAAAAAAGGAAAATATGAAATTAATATTGACTCTTCTTTTAAAAAAAATGGAAACTTAACTATTGGAGAAATTATAATAAAAGGCAAAACTAAAAAAGAAATTATATTAAGTACTAATATATGTCATCCATCAATGGCAAACCATGAAACCACGGGTATTTCAATTACAACATTTATTTCAAAGTTTTTGTTAAATAGAAATAATAATTTTTCATATAGAATTCTTTTTGTGCCTGAAACGGTGGGAATGATTAGTTATCTAAAAAAAAATTTAAAGATCATAAAAAAAAATTTTTTTGCTGGTTTTCATCTTACGTGTTTAGGAGGAACTAAAGAATTCTCGATGGTTTCAACAAAGTATGATAATAGTTATTCTGATTATGCTGCTAAGCAAATTTTAAAGAAAAAAAAAAATAAAAAATTTTACTCTTTTCAAAATGCAGGATCAGATGAAAGGCAATACAATTATCCTGGCATTAACTTACCGGTAGTTACCTTAACTCGTGAATTATTTGCAAAGTTTAAAGAGTATCACACATCAGAAGATAATTTGAAAAAGCTCAATTTACGTGAGTTAAAAAATTCATACAAATATGTAAAAGATATAATTTTACTAATTGAAAAAAATTTTGATTTAATTGAAAAAAATAAATTTAATAATTTATTAAAAGTTCCTAAGCATATTAAAAGAAAAAATAAAGTAAGGAGATTCGCTTTTGATCCACTAGTGACATCACTTACTAAGTGTGAACCATTTATGTCAAAAAGAAATTTATATAGAACGATATCAAAAAAAAATTTGTCTAAATCAGAAAAAATTTTATTTCAAGTGCTATATTATGCTGATAGATTAAGACTATCAGATATAAATTTTTATTTAAAAAGAAAACCAAAAGATATTATTTTCACTGCTAAACTTTTAAAAAAGAACTCATTAATTAGATTTAACATATAGAATCTATTTATTATAAAGAAAATTATTTTTATCCTTATTAATCTAAATTAAATGTGAATTAATAATATCTTTTTATTATTTTGATAACTTAATTTAAATTTTTTTTTTTGAGTTTTTTTCCACCCATATTTTTTATAAAAACCAAACATATTTTTATCACAGTAGAGAAAAGAAATTTTTTTTTCAAGATTTAATATGCTGTTTACATAACTCATTAAAAAAGAAGATAATTTTTTATTTCTTAGATTTTTTTTTATTATCAAAGTATCAAAATGAAGATAATTATATTTTTTATTTTTGAATATATATTTTTTTTTTCTTAATAAAACATATCCAGAGAGTTTATTTTTGAAAAGCAATAAAACATGAAAATCATTTCTGAGGATATTATTTTTAAAAAATCTTTTTTGAGATTTCATACCCCTTTTCCAATGAGAATTCTTTAATTCTAATATATTGTTAATTAATTTATTACTTAATTGTGAAGTTTTATAACTTAAAATATTTATCATTTAGATCTGTTATTTTCTTATATTTAATTAAATAAAATATAAGTATGGAATTGACAATGTACATTAAATTGTAAAAAAAATTTTTTATAAAATTTGTTAATTGCCTTAATTTTATAATATTTTTATAGATAAATTATATTTTTTAGTATTAAAGCTATTGATTATCATAAATATTAAATAAATGATTAAAAATTTATATAATTCTGTTAACAAGTCAAATGTAACAATCGGTGTTATAGGGCTTGGTTACGTTGGTTTACCATTATCAATTTTATTTGCAAAAAAAAAATTTAAGGTTATTGGATTTGACATTGACAAAAAAAAGATTCAAATTTTGAATAAAAGTAAATCGTATATAAAAAGAATTTCAGATCAAGAAATAAATAAAATATACCATCGAGGATTTTGTACGAATAATTTTTCATTTATAAAAAATTGTGATTTTATTATTATTTGTGTTCCAACTCCTTTAAAGAAAAATAAACCTAATTTAGAATATATAACTTCAACATTTTCAAATATAAAAAGTTATCTCCGGGAAGGACAAGTTTTAATTCTTGAAAGTACAAGTTACCCAGGTACTACACGTGAGATTTTAAGTAAAAATTTATCTAAGAGATTTAATTTAGGAGAAAATTTCTTCTTAGGATTTTCTTCTGAAAGAATAGATCCAGGTTCCAACGAAAAGTTCATTCAAAAAATTCCAAAAGTAGTATCCGGTTATTCAAAAAATTGTCTTAAAATAGTACATCATTTTTATAAAAAATTTTTTGACCAAATAGTCCAAGCAAAAAGTTTGGAGATAGCAGAATTTTCAAAACTAGTCGAAAATATTTACAGAGCTGTAAATATTGGTTTTATTAATGAAATGAAAATTGTTGCTGATAAAATGAATTTAGATATTTATGAAATTTTAAAAGTAGCAAAAACAAAACCTTTTGGTTTTAATGTTTTTGAACCTGGCCCGGGAGTTGGAGGTCATTGCATCCCTATAGATCCAAATTATTTACACTGGAAAGCAAAAAAATATGGTATTGAGCCAAAATTTATAAAACTTTCAGAAAAGATAAATACTAATGTCCTTAAATTTATTCTCTTAAAAATAAAATCAGTCCTTAAATTTAAAAAATCTAAAAAAAATAATAAAAAGATATTAATTTTAGGATTAGCTTATAAAAAAAATGTAGATGATTTAAGAGAGTCTGCATCTCTCAAATTAATAGATTACTTAAATAAATTTAGAATCAGATACGAATTTTCTGATCCATTTATTAAAACCAATATTGTTACAAGAGATTTAATTATAAAAAAAAAAAGCATTAAAATAACCCCGATAAATTTAAAAAGATTTGACTTAGTGGTTTTAATGACTGATCACGATATTTTTGATTATAAAATGATATATAAATTCTCTAATAAGATTATCGATTGTAGGGGAAGGTATCAAGTTGATAATAAAGTAATAAGAGCTTAATTATTAAATGAGATAATAAAAAATTAAAAATATGTCTAGCCTTCTAGCAATAATACAATCTAGAACAAACTCTAAGAGACTAAAAAATAAAGCGTTATTGAAAATTTATGGATTACCAATGATTCACCATGTGGTTAACAATGTTAAAAAATCTAAAAAAATCAAAATGGTAATTGTTGCAACTTCCAAAGAAAAATCAGATGATAAACTTGTTCAATATCTGAAAGAAAAAGAAATCAAATATTACAGAGGAAATTTGAATAATGTTGCTTTAAGATTGGCAAATACGGCAAAAAAATATAAGGCAAAATATTTTCTTAGAATAAGTGGCGATAGCCCATTAATCGATTATAAAATTATAAACAAAGCTATAAAATTACTCAAAAAATCAAATAATATTGATATCATAACAAATGTATATCCCAGAAGTTTTCCAAAAGGACAATCAGTTGAAATTATTAAAAGTAAACTTTTGATTAAAAATTTAAAAAAATTTAAACCAGAAGATAAAGAACATGTAACTACATATTTTTATAAAAATGCAAAAAAATTTCGAATAAAAAATTTTTGCATAAAAAGAAAATATAAGTTAAGTAATCTTTCGATTGATACAATTAAAGATTTTAAAAATATAAAAAAAAATGTTCCACAAAAAAAATTTTATAATTTTGAGATAATATGAGGATTAATGCAGGTATTATTGGTATGGGTATTGGTCAAAAACATTTTGATGCTATTGAGGGATATAAAAATTCTCAGGTGTCAATAATTTGTGAAAAAAATGAAAAAAAAATTAATGATTTAAAAAAAAAATATCCATCAAAAGTTATAACAAACAATGAAAACGAAATTTTTAATAACAAAAAAATCAACTTAGTTTCAATTGCAAGTTATGATAATTACCATTTTAAACAAATTATTAAAGGCTTGGAAAATAAAAAAAATTTGATAATTGAAAAACCATTGTGTTTGAGTCTATTTGAACTAAAAAAAATAAACTATCTACTAAAAAAAAATAAAGATTTATTTATAACATCCAATCTAGTTTTAAGAGTTAATTCACTTTTCCAAAAAATTAAGAAACTATCAACGAATAACAATAAAATTTATTATATTGAAGCAGATTATATTTGGGGTAGAAGGCAAAAACTTTTTGGATGGCGCTCTAAAATTAAGGATTACTCAATAATTCATGGTGCAGCAATTCACATGATTGATTTAGTAATGTGGCTAACTGGTTTAAAGCCAATATCTGTTTTTTCTATAGGAAAAAAAAAATTCACTAAAAAATCAAAATTTAAAAAGAATAATTTGGCAGTAATACTTCTAGAATTTCCAAAAGATATTTTAGTAAAAATTTCAGCAAATACTTTGGCTGTTCATAACCATTTTCATGAAGTAAAAGTTTTTTATAATGATAAAACTTTTGTAAATAGCAATTTGGGACCTTATATCTTTAAGAATAATAAAGTATTAAAATTGAAATCTGCATATCCAGATAATAAAAACAAAAAAAAAATGATACAAAATTTTATAGATTTTTTAAAAGATAAAAAAATAAAAAAAATAATTTCACATAAAGAACAAATAGATCTAATGTCAGTTTGTATTTCAGTAGAAAAATCAATGAAATTAAATAAGAAAATAAAAATTAAATATATTAGATAATGAAAGAAATAAAATTTTCAATTTCAAATATTTCAAATCAAGATAGCAAAATTGTTCAAAAAATACTTAAAAGTGGGTGGTTGACCCATGGAAAATATACAGAGTTGTTTGAAAAAGAATTTTGTAAGTTTACAAAAACTAAATATGCAGTCTCAGTATCTAGCTGTACTGCCGGATTACATTTATCGTGTATTGCCGCAGGTTTCAAAAAAGGAGATGAGGTTATAGTCCCTGCACAAACTCATACGGCAACAGCACACGCGATTGAATATACTGGGGCAAAAGTAATTTTTGCAGACATTGAATCTTTTACAGGAAATATTGATGTAGATGAAATTTTAAAAAAAATAACAAAAAAAACAAAAGGAATTATTATTGTTCATATGGCTGGATATCCGTGTAATACTCAAAGGATATTAAAAATTTGTAAAAAAAAAAATCTTAAACTTATTGAAGATTGTGCACATGGATTAGGCACATATATTAAAAAAAAACATGTAGGAAATTTTGGTATTTCGGGATGCTTTTCTTTCTATCCAACAAAGCAAATTACTACTGGCGAAGGAGGAATGGTCATTACCAATGATTTGAATTTTTATAAAAAAATAAAAAATTTGAAAGCATTTGGTATTGATAAAGAAATAAAGGAACGAAAGAAACAAGGAGATTACGATGTAAAGCAACTTGGCTTGAATTATAGAATGACCGATTTTCAAGCTGCATTAGGCTATCTACAATTAAAAAGATACAAAAAAAATCTTTCTAGAAGACATGAAATTGCAAAAAGGTATATTAAGAAATTATCAAATATAAATGGGATTGAATTGATGCCATATTCTAAAGATTGTTCATTTTTTGTATTTCAAGTGTTTTCAAAAAGAAGGGATAAAATACTAAGTATTTTTAAAAAAAAGAGAATAGGATCTAGTGTTCATTATCTTAACCCTGTACCTAAAATGACTTATTATAAAAAAAAATATAAACTGAAGATTAAAGACTATTTTAGAGCAAATAAATATGGTTTATCAAATATTTCTTTACCGATGTATCCAAAATTAAAAAATCATGAAATAGACGTAATTTGTAATTTAATAAAGCATATTGTAAAAAAATGAAAAAAATTCTACTTGTAGGAGGTTGTGGTTTTATCGGTCATAACCTATCTTTATATCTAAAAAAACAAGGTCATTATCCAGTTGTTGTGGACAGTCTTGCTGTTAATAATATTTATTCTCTAGATAACTTAGAAATAAAAAATCAAAAGTTATATAAATCAATTTTAGAAAATAGGGTGTTATTATTAAAAAAAAATAAAATAGACTTAATTATACAAGATGCTAGAAATTATGACACCATTTCAAAATTATATGCAAAAATAAATCCAGAAATAATTATTCACTTAGCTGCAGTTTCGCACGCTAATAGATCTAATAAAGATCCCCACACAACTTTTGATCATAGTTTAAGAACTTTAGAAAATACTCTTGATTACGCAAAATCTTTCAAAACGCATGTAATATATATATCATCAAGCATGGTGTATGGTAATTTTGAGGGAAAAGACGTAGATGAAAAAACAGAGTGTAAACCTATAGGAATTTATGGAACATTAAAGTATGCAGGTGAGCTCATATTAAAGTCGTATAATCAGGTTTTTGACTTGCCGTATACTATAATAAGACCATCTGCACTATATGGAGAAAGATGTGTAAGCAGAAGAGTTGGCCAAATATTTATTGAGAACGCTATTCAAGATTTAGATATAAATATAAACGGTGATGGTAATGACAAACTTGATTTTACATATATAGGGGATTTAGTTAGAGGTATCAGTTATTGTTGTGAAAATAAAAATGCCAAAAATGAAACATTTAATATAACTTATGGAGATTCAAGAAAAATTAATGAATTAATAGATATTCTTAAAAGTGAGTTTCCTAAAATTAACATAAACTATAAAGAAAGAGAGAAGTTTATGCCGGAAAGAGGAACTTTAAAAACAAGTAAGGCTCAAAATCTCCTGAATTTTAAAGCAGATTATCCTATAGAAAGTGGTTATCTGAAATATATTTCTTGGTATAAAGATTTTTGGAATAACACAAATTAAATTCTATTTATTTTAATGAAAAAATTTAATTTTAAAAATTTAAAGCGAATATTTATTGTTGCAGAAATTGGAAATAATCATGAGGGAAATT